>Ga0207155_1011_pt1 | contig 47934 bp, 33 predicted proteins | sample Alteio_BWMinHeat_26_FD_153515 | JGI IMG/M metagenome (GOLD analysis project Ga0207155, IMG submission 153515) | Enriched cells from forest soil in Barre Woods Harvard Forest LTER site, Petersham, Massachusetts, United States -... | ecosystem: Environmental > Terrestrial > Soil > Temperate forest >... | reverse complement strand
AACAACGAGCGTCAGATTCCGTTTTTTCAAGTCTAAATGGAGCTTGATTCTTCAGTAAGGCAGGCCACTATATCCGCATCTCTTTATTGTGTCAAGTACCTTTCTGCACGCTCCAGACGAAACCCTGTTATCGTCTGACAATTTTAGCTATGAAGAAATGCCTAAGTTTGTGTCCGCCTTTTTCACCCATTCCTTCGCAAGCGCCAAATAGGTCTTCCAGCATATTATTTTTGACGTACTTCGATTTTGCTGGCATTGAAGCCTCCGGCGGACCTGCGAATCCGTCGAACTAGATGGCGACATTTGGGTGATTGAATATGAGACATGAGCGCTGGATCCTTCGTTATTATTTATTGCAATCTCATCCAATTTGTTAGTTATTATATATCAGAAGGATCAAACCTGTATTCCCATGAACGGTCACGATCAATCGTGGGCCGAAAACACCCTGTTGGGTCGGATATTCCCAAGATTGCAGGAAATCGTATAAGGGCGGGGCAAGTCGGAGGCAGGTTGGAATCCAGGCCTCTCTGGAAGTCTAAAGAGATTAAGCTGTGAGGGTTTTCCCTTCTTGGTTGTGGGGAGTTGAAGTCGGGTCGAAGAAATGGGCGAGGCCGCCAAATTCGATGGGGGCCTCGCCGGTTTAGGTCGTTCGCGCGCTGTTTGGGAGCGCATCATCGATCGACTTGCGAGCGCTCTCTAAGACAGCCGCTCTGGCTACAACGAATTTATGAATGTGATCAACTGATTCTTCTGATTGGTGCTGAGATTTATGTAGTTGTTGATCACAAACGTAGCCTCACCAGCGTGACGCAGGATTGCATCATTGCGAGTGAGCGACTCGCCGTCGTGCATCAACCGATCTCGCGTGCGTACGCCCCACAGTGGAGCCGTGCGCATGAAGTCGGCATTGACGTTGCTGTTTTGGGTGATGTCATCACTGGTCCCGATGTTGTGCAGCAAGAAGTCGCCGAACGGATGGATTATCTTGTTGCCGAGAGCCGCGGGTACCGTGAATTTACCACCGTTGATAACGGTTCCAGCAGGCGCAGTAGTGATGCTGGTGACATGGCAGATGGCGCAGCCTATCGAATTAAATATCTGCTGGCCAGCCTGCGCGTCCGATGTCGCCGCCAGAGCCAGATCACGTGACGGAGCTTTGGTTGCACGCATGAACCTCGCAAACCGGTCTATGTCCGCGAGCCCGGTTGAATCAACGGTATCCTCGGGGTCCGTAGTCACCTTGCAGACTGTCGTGAAATCTGTCGGATTCAACGGATTTGAAATACCCATTTCATTAAGATAGGCGTCGCTCGAGAACGACAGCAGGCTCGCAAGCTGGTTCTTCCAACCAAACCGACCCACTCGAACCTGACCCGGCGCTTCGAGCACCGGAACCTGAATGATCAGCGGATTGATCGCTCCACCGGTCTGGTTGAATTCGTTGTTGGCGATTGCCACCAGCGTGTTGCTATCAATGGACTCGACAAACCCGTCACCAAGGACATTCAGGCTAGTGCGGAATGTTCGGATGTTCTCGCTACCCGGCACCCTCTCCTGAATATTCGTCTGCAGGAAATTGTGCTGGACGCCATTGGGATCGGTCACGATCCCCGGGCAGATCGCCCGGTCGTTGACCAGCGACCGGTTCGGAATCGAATTCGCGCCATCGTTGATGAATATGGTTGGCGCGACGAAGTTGCCGTTACCGTCTTCGTGGCCGCACCTCAGCTCGGTAATCTGGCTGATTCCCCCGCTGATCGGGTTCTGATGACACTCCCGGCAGGACTGGGCGTTATAGGTTGGCCCAAGCCCCTTGGTCGTGTCCTCTACCTCGTTGAAGTTTGCCTCATCGACGTTGACGAACGTATTGTCATCCGTCAATCCGTTGGAGTGGAATGCATCAAAGTCTGCCGGCGCCTCCGTCGCTCCTGCGCCTTCGGCCGATCTCGTAAACGCAAAGGGCGATACGAGCGCGACCGCGAACACCAAAAGCATGACTAGTTTGACTAATCTCATCTCTGAGTTTCCTCCTCACTCTAGGACCGAACCGGTCGATACCGGATCCGGTGATTATATGGGGCGTTCTTTCGACCGCAACGAAGGACAGACTTCACCGGCACAGGGGCCAGATGTGCAGTCCCCGAAGGTCGATCTTTATGCTTTACAACCCTGGTACTGACTTGTTCCCGGGTACTGAGGCTTGTTCCCTTGATACTAAGGCTTGTTCTTGAGATTCGCTCAAGACGTGAGAATACTTTGCGACCTCACGCCTTTCCCCTGAGCGGCTCAATTCGTACTCAAGCTAAGGCTCGACAGCCCTACCCAACCGATGGTTGAAGACTTTGTAGCATAATCCGCATGCAGCAATACTTGATTGGATCGGTAAGGCACCGCAGTATAATCATGGTCACCTACCCTTTGTCAAGTCCCTTTTTGAGTATTTTCAATGAAACTTCAAGGTCCGAATACAATGGACCAATCGACTCTAAGAATGTAGTTATTTCGTTCGGACCGGCTGGAGAAGGCCAGACGCATCAAGGTTGCGCCTTCCCTTGGCCTGTTCAGGCAGTTTTCACAAGCCTTTACGGCCCTAAGTTCCTCAAGCAAGCTGGCGTACAGGCCGTCACGAACCCATTCCGTCTTCTCGATTTGAACCAATTTTCAGTGCATAAATTGGGCGGCGGTCAAGTCGTCGCATGACAAGCCGTAGCGGCATGAGGCCACCTATCCCCAAGAGTCAGCAGGCCCAAAGCGGACGACACCGAGCTAGAAAATCTCAATCGTCACCCTGCCAGGGTTAGATTTAGAGAACGATAGAGGAAATTGGACTACGCCGGGCTGTGCCAGGGATGAAGGGGTAGCAGGGAACACGCAAGCCGCTCGTTTATTCCTGACTCCAAGATGGCCCCTCATCGGAAAGAGCACTATATCCGCTTGAGATTTCAGCTCGTCGCGATTATCCTAGTGCCCTGGTCTGGACGCTTAGGCATCAAGTGGAAGGATCGCATGAGCGAAGCCAAGAAGAACGGATCATATTACCGCGAAACGGCGCTCGATCATCTTGATGCCCTGTATGGGTTTGCGATGGTTCTGGCGGCGGATCAGACGCAGGCTGAAGATCTGCTGCAAGAGACATATTTGAGGGCGTTTGGGGCCTGCGAACTGTTGATGCCTGACAGCAATCTCAAGGCGTGGCTGTTCGTGATAATGCGGAACACATGGCTGAACCACGTGCGTCACGAGCGTAGCGGTCCTGAGTTTGTCGAGATGGACGAACAAGCAGGACCAGTCGAGGGGTGGTCGGAGAATAGCGTTGAGGACCCGCTCAGGCTGCTACTCAGAAAGGCCGAGCGCGAGCGGGTCCGGGACGCGATAGCGAGATTGCGACAGCCTTACCGAGAGGTCGTGGTGCTTCGTGATTTGGAGGGGTTCACCTATCAGCAGATAGCAAGTATTATTGGTTGTCCACCAGGCACCGTAATGTCCCGCCTGGCACGTGGGCGCGAGAAGCTTCGTCATCTGCTCGAGCGCAAGATGGCAGCTATGTCCAAGGCAACAACAAGTAAGAAATTATGAACGAATGTGACTATATCGTATCCCGGACGTCGTTCTATCTAGACGACGAGTTGCGCGCCGATGAACGCCGCGCCTTTGAAGAGCACCTGGCGAGTTGCCAAAACTGCCGGGGCGCGGTCAGTACGGAGCGCCGGTTTTTGGACAGCGTTCGCGAGGCCGGCCCGCTCTACGAAACGCCCTTCGATTTGCGCCGGCGCATCGAAGAGATAGCAAGCCGAGGAGGCTTGAGAGAGGCTCGGGCACGCGAGACAAGCAGGACGCCTCGGGCGCTGGCGGCGCAGCCCGCCTCGAGGTTTGCCCGATTTGGCAGAATTCAACGGGTCGCTTCAGTGTCGGCGATCGGGATGCTTCTGGTCCTGCTCGGGATCTGTTACTTGCGCCGACCCGACGAGCCGGGAATGGCCCGCCTCCCATCGGAGTTCGCCATTCTGGCCGTAGATACGCACCAGAAGCACCTGGGTGGCGGCCTGGCACTGGAGATCACATCCACATCCCCTGAGACGGTCTCGAACTGGTTCGCGGACCAGGTCAGCTTCGGCGTCAAGCTGCCCAACTATCAGGAGGCATCGGGCCAGGATCATCTCTACAGGATCGAGGGCGGCGCAGTAGTCGGGTTCAAGAATGATCGTGCGGCCTATGTATCGTACCAGATGGACAAGCAACCGATCAGCTTGCTGGTGACGTCGGACTCGGTCGCGGCGCCCTCAGGCGGTGAGGAGATCGCCTCGAAGGGCATCACCTTCCATTGCGATACTATAAACGGACTCAAGGTCATCACCTGGCAGGATCGGGGCCTGACCTACGCTTTGGTATCGAATCTAAAAGAGCGCGGACAGCAATCATGTCTGGTCTGTCATCAGGGTACGCGGGACAGCGATTTCCTGGAAGGTTTCAATGTGGGGCCGCCCGGCGGTGGGCACTCGTCGCGAACAGGGCGAGACTCAACGGCTGAGAGGCTTGACCTGGATGGCAACCTGCCTGATAGCGCTTCGGACTGATGATCTCACCGAGCAGGCAGGCGGATCCGCCAGGGTGCAGACGGTAACTGAATAACCTCGGAATATTCTTGGTCGGCGGTTGTTATTCTTACCAGAGCTAAAGCGCTTTAAGTAGGGCGCGGAGCTGCTGGTGAGGAGGAGCGGAGGAGCCATCAGGAACCTCGAAAATCGGAGAGCAGGGCATAACCCTGCCGCTCAGAGTTCTGGTCAATGGACAAAAAGGGTTCGGGCAATTTCGAGCGTCTGGAACGCTGGCGTCAAAGCGGGGGCTCAGTCGAGAAGGCTGAGTTGCACGCTCACCTGATGGCGGCACTGATAGCGAAGAAGGATAAGCTAAGCACGCGACAGTTGCGGCGGCTGTGCAAGCTGTTGGTTTCGAGCCCGTACGAAGGGGCCGTAGCATTGCTGGCTGGTGTGAGCGAGACGGTAACTACCGAGGACCTCCGAGCAGCACTTAACCTTATCGAGCGATCTGGCCAGAAGAGACCGAGACCCTAGTTCCCCGCCGGTATCGACTTGACATCGTCCTTTCCACTTGAATAGACTGCGCGGGTTCGAAGTATTTGATCTGCCTTGAATCTCTGCTTTCCGGCGGATCGAGCCTGTCACTTTTCAGCACTGCAGAACACCGTAACTCTGAACACGGAGGAGGATCTGTATATGACCCCCATGAGGTCAAGCAAGGACGTGTACACGATGTTATCTCTCCCGGTGATCGCGCTCTGCTTTTTAGCGCTGCCCGGGTCAACCAAGGGCGGGTTGGCTTCCGCAAAGCTCGGAGCCGTCGAACCGGTGGCAGTGGCCACTGTTGTATTCGACGTCTGCATAACGGACGGGACCAGCCATAATACGCTGCAGTTCAGCAGCACAACCGGAGCCTACTCGTTCACCCGGTGCAAGGATAGTTTCACATTGTCGGGGACTGGCACCGTCCGAAAGTCCGGCTCCATCATTGTCTTGAACGACAAGAAATCGGACCGGGTGATTAATGTCAATTTTATTGCTAACCAGAAGACGGGAAAGGCCACCGTTATCCGCATACTCGGTAAGGGGACGACCCAAACCATCACACTCAATCAAACGAGCCCGACACAAGTCTGCGGCTGTCCGGTGTGATTTGAGAGCCAGACGGTGCGTGCTGCTCAACAGCAGGCGGCGCGCAAATTGGTAATGGGGAGCTTTCGGCTCCCCATTACATTTTATGCCTCTCTCATCAAGGGCGAGCTTACCTATTAGGATCGCGCGTCAGCCCCGATCGCGGGCGAACTACTACCGCACGTACATCACTCCTTGTATCAAAAGGGCAAATCACGGATCCTGTTGAATGAAATCGCCGCCCGGGGGCTCTTGGGATCAAGGACCCCGAGTGACGGAACTGAGGTGGACTGACTAGCATCTCGACGACGCAAGCCGCAAAGGGTGCTATACTTTGCCAGGCGATCCCTGTTTATTGGGCCAGGGAGGACAGATGGCAACACCGTCCACAGACAATGTTACCCGCCTTCTCTTGGACTGGAGCAATGGCGATAAGTCTGCGTTGGAGAAGCTGATTCCGCTTGTTTACGATGAGTTGCGCCGCATGGCAAGGCAGTATATGCGCCGAGAGCGTCCGGGCCATACGTTAGAGAGCACGGCGCTTGTCAACGAGGCATACATAAAGCTGATTGACTGCAGCCGGGTCGGCTGGCAAAACCGCGCCCACTTTTTTGCCGTCGCAGCGCAATTGATGCGACGGATCCTGATAGACCATGCCCGCAGCCGGAACTACGCCAAGCGAGGCGGCGGCGTACGCAAGGTTTCGTTGGATGAAGCGGCGATACTGTCTGAGGAACGCGCCTCGGAACTGATTGCGATCGACAACGCGTTGACCAATCTAGCGGCGATCGACCCGCGAAAGAGCCAGATCGTCGAGCTGCGGTTCTTCGGAGGGTTGAATCTCGAGGAGACCGCGGAAGTCCTGGGCGTCTCGTCCCCCACTGTTCAACGAGAATGGCGGAAGGCGAAGGCCTGGCTCTATCAAGAAGTGAAGGAATAGTTTTCAGTTTTCAGTTTTGAGTTTTCAGTTACGAAGGGCCAAGGAATAGTTTTGAGTTTTGAGTTGGAGAGTCAGTTTCTTAGGGAGGCTCGGAATGGGGTCGCAATCATATCGTGACCTGATTGTTTGGCAGAAGGGGATAGAGCTTTGCGTTCGGGTCTATAAGGTTTGCTCGGGTTTTCCGCGTAGTGAGATGTACGGCTTGGCCGATCAGATGAAACGCGCGGCGGTTTCCGTCCCTTCGAACATCGCTGAAGGGCAAGCGCGACAAGGTCTGGGCGAGTTCTGCCACTTTCTCTCGATTGCTAATGGATCTCTGGCTGAACTTGATACTCAGCGTATAATCGCCGAGCAGTTGGGATTTCTCTCTGAAGACCACAACGTCGAACTCGAGCGGCGGATACTCGAACTCCGCAAGATGCTATATTCGCTGATAGTTAAGTTGAAGTCGGAATAGTTTTGAGTTTTCAGTTTTCAGTTTTCAGTTTGGAAGATGCGGGGAATAGTCTTGACTTTGGAGTACTACTGCGAGGCTTCAAACTGAGACTTAAAACTGAGTACTATTCTCAGGCTGAAAACTGAGGACTCAAAATTATCGGAGACTAAAAACCAAAAACTGAAAACTAAAAACTGTTTTTATGGATCCAGAGAGGTGGCGGCAAATAGATAGGCTCCTTGAACAAGCGCTCGAGCTCGACCCGGCCGAGCGTACCGGTTTCCTGGAAGCAGCCTGCGAGTCCGACAAGCAACTCCTCCAAGAACTACTGTCGCTAATCGAGTCGGACGACCGCGCGCGAACCTTTCTCGAGACTTCTCCGCTCGACGATGCGGCGAGACTCCTGGCTGCCGACAGGACCGTGTCGCTCGGGCCGGAGCGGCTTGGCGCATATCAAATTCTCCGCCCGATCGGCGCGGGCGGCATGGGCGAAGTATATCTCGCCCAGGACACCAGGCTCGGGCGCAAGGCGGCGATAAAGATTTTACCATCCTCGTTAAGCGCTGATCAGAACCGAGTGCAGCGATTCAGGCAGGAGGCTCGGGCGGCATCGGCGCTCAATCATCCAAATATTCTCACGATCTACGAAATCGGAGAGCAAGACTCGATTCTGTTCATTGCATCAGAGTTCGTCGAAGGGCGGACTCTACGAAGCCTGATCCGAGCAGGGGATTTACGCGTCGTCGAGGCAGTGGACATTACGATTCAGGCGGCGGGGGCGCTGGCTGCCGCGCATAACGCCGGCATCGTTCACCGAGACATCAAGCCTGAAAATATTATGGTGCGGCCCGACGGTTACGTGAAGATCCTGGATTTCGGGCTGGCCAAGCTAATCGAAAAACAAGCGCACGGCGACGCCCGCGGAGCCGAAATCGCCTCGACATTCAACACCGAGCCGGGCGTCGTTATGGGCACACCGCACTATATGTCGCCGGAGCAGGTCCGCGGACTAATGGTGGATGCAAGGACCGATATTTTCAGCCTGGGCGGCGTCCTCTACGAAATGATTACAGGCCGGTTGGCATTCGACGGGGCGACCATCAGCGAGGTAATTGCAGCGATTCTGGAGAAAGAGCCGGCTCCCTTATCCGAATGTGCCGCCGACCTGCCGGCAGGTCTCGAGCGAATAGTCGCCAAGTCGCTCAACAAAAACAGAGAACAGAGATACGCGAGCGCGACAGGCCTCGCCACCGACCTTGGTTCCGTATTTAAGGCGATGGAGACTGAGCCCGAGGCCTGGCGCCGCGCCGGTACCCCGCGGCCGGCGGGGCCGGCTGACCAGGTTCTGCGCGGGACTCGTCTTGTGGAAGGCAAAGACACCGGCGGCAGACGGGGAGTAGCCAGAACCGGCAAGCATGGCAAGCGGCGGGAGATGAGTCGAATCAACCGGTACGGAATTCGCGCGGCGGTCGCGCTGATTGTGCTGGCCGTGGCGATTGCGGGGATCACTCGTATTGGCTGGAATCGAGGCCCAATCGACTCTTTGGCCGTTCTCCCATTCAGTAATGCGGATGGCGACGCGAGCCTGAACTATCTCTCGGATGGCATACCTGAGAGCGTGGTCTACGCGTTGTCGGGGGTATCAAGCCTCAAAGTGATGTCCTTCAGTTCAGTCATTCCGTATAAGGGACAGAAGAAGAGCGCCAGTGAGCTCGGACGCGACCTCGGGGTCCGAGCGGTAGTAATGGGCAGAATCCACCGTGACGGCGACGACTTCGCTATCAGCGCTGAGCTGGTTGACGCTCGCGACAATACAGCTTTGTGGGGCGAGCACTACCACCGAAAGCTTTCCGAAATCTTCACGGCTCAGGAAGACATAGCCAGGGACATGTCTGAGAAGCTGCGGCTGCGATTGAGTCCGGCCGACCAGCAGGCGCTGACCCGGCGATACACCGAGAATTCAGACGCATACCGGCTCTATCTGGAAGGGCGGTACCACTGGAACAGAAGGGATCCGGAAGGTATTAAGCAGGCGATCGAGTATTTCAAACAGGCCATTGACAAGGACCCGAACTACGCTCTTGCTTATGCGGGACTTGCTGACGCCTACACGGTTCCATCCAGCGGCCTCCCTGTCAAAGAGAGAATGAAAGCGGCGGAGCAGGCTGCGACCACGGCGCTCGACAAAGACGACAAGCTGGCCGAAGCCCATGCGTCTTTGGCATATGTGAAATACCGCTTTCATTGGGACTGGGCTCGAGCCGAAGCGGAGTTCAAGCGAGCGATTGAGCTTAATCCCAACTACTCGCTGGGATATGAATTGTACGGCCAGTTCCTGGGCTTCCTGGGGAGGTTCGACGAAGGCATGACTGAACTGGACCACGCGGCCACTCTTGACCCACTGGTGCCCGGAATTTGGGCGGACCAGGGATATATCCTCTATATTCAGGAACGGTACGATCAGGCAATCGACAGGTGCCAGAAGGCGCTGAGCATAGATCCCAATTTCATCCTGGCCCATGGCTATTTGGCCCGATGCTATGAGCAAAAGCAAATGTACAAACAATCCGTGGACGAGTATCTGAAGGCGCGCTCGCTTCGTAGCGACGATGCGTCCGTGATGGAAGAACTCAAGCAGGCATTTGCAACGTCGGGATGGAGCGGCTATCTGCGGAAGGCTCTGCAGTTTGCAGCAGACAGATCAGAGGCGGGGCCTGGGCAGGCGTTGGACATTGCCCAGATATATGCCCGGCTGGGGGACAAGGCTAATGCGCTCGAATGGCTCCAGAAAGCACGCCGGGATCGCGAAGACAGGCTGGTGGGCCTCAGGACCGACCCGGTATTCAGGGATCTCCGTGAAGAGCCGCAGTTCAGGGACGTGCTGGCATCGATGACCCCGGAGTAGTGATTGCCGGGAAGACCTCAATGACGGTTATGATGATCCACGAGCGTTAGACGATGAACATTCCGACCGCAGCGGCAGCCATAACCGCCGCTGTCAGCCAGCCCAGCCAGCGAAAAACAGGCTTATTGACCCTATCTTCCATTACCGTCTTGTCGCTGGTCAGCATCGTGACCAACACCACTAACGGGGGCGCCAGCACGCCGTTTAAAACTGCCGCCCAGAACAGCATTCGAACAGGGTTGAGGCCGAGAAAGTCCAGGCCAAGCCCGATCACGACTGCCGCCGCCAAAACTCCATAGAATTTTCGAGAGAGCGGCGGGCGGTCGTCGAGAGAGCCTTCCCAATCCATTCCCTCCGCAACCGCGTAGGCAGCCGACCCCGCCAGAACCGGAACGGCGAGCATACCCGTGCCTACCAGCCCGATCGTGAACAGCAGATATGCCAGATTCCCTGCGAGCGGTCTCAGCGCTTCGGCTGCCTCGCCGGCTGTCGCGATATCGCGATGGCCCGAGGCGAACAACGTCGCGCCTGTGGTGAGAATGATGAAGTACATAATGGCGTTCGAATATGCCATTCCGGTAAATACATCCGTGCGAGCCATTCGCAACTCTTCATCGGAGGTTCCACGCCTGTCCTCAACGGTCAGCTTGCCGTTCTTTCTGTCTTCCTCGACAGCCTGGGCCGCCTGCCAGAAAAACAGGTAGGGAGATATCGTGGTGCCCAGTATTCCAACAAAGGTCGCCAGGTAGGTTGAGCTCAACTCAATGTGGGGCAGGAAGGTTGATCTCAAAACCTGCCCCCAGTCGGGATGCGCCAGGAAAGCAGACGCGACGTATGCGAGCAAGACCAGCGTCAGCCATTTGAATATACGCGCGATATGACGGTAAGTGGACCAGACGAGCAGCGCCAGAATCAGTAATACAAACACCGGCAGCCACAAGAAAGCCGTCACCCCGGTTATCATCTGCATAGCCGCAGCCATGCCTCCCAGGTCGGCCCCGATGTTGAAAGTATTAGCAATAACCAGTAGGGCGCAGGAACCCCACAGAACCCAGCGGGAGTAGCGCCGTCTAATAATACCGGCAAGACCCTGGCCCGAAACCATTCCGAGCCGCGCGCACATCAACTGCACCGCAAACATCAATGGGAATGAAAATATCGCAGTCCAGAGCTGGCTGTACCCGAACGCCGCGCCGGTGACCGAATATGTCGAGATCCCGGATGGATCATCGTCGGCTGCTCCTGTAATCAGACCAGGGCCCAGGCCGCCGAAAAACCTGCGTACTCTGCCAGGCGCGCGTCGGACGGCGGTCAGGGTGGCGCGGGTCGGGGTTGACACGGCGCGCAACATCGGCGCTCTCGATGGTGAGGTCACGCCGGTCGTTTCCATGTTTTCCGCTCGGACTTTCAATGATTTCATGGCACACCCCCTTTTTCCGACACCTTCTCAAAGGCCTGCGGACCTTGCCGCAGTTAGACAGGCCAGATCTTCGCCTTTGGCGGTCTCGGCGACAGAACTGACCGCCGGCTCTGCGCGCAATGGATCGGGTCCGAAGTTCCCGACCCCTGGCACAAGCCAAGGGAGATCTAACGGTTTCGCAGGTGTTAAGGAAAGCGGAGCGTCGCCGGCCTAGAGCCGGGATCAGAAGCACCGCCCCATTCACCTCGCCTGGTTGATGTTAAGAATCACCGGGATAGGCGAGAGATGAGGCGCTAGAGGCTAGTCCGTCATATCAGCCTGGTCCCGAGTGGTTCGTGTGGGGGCCTCCCTTAGGGGGAGGCTCCTTACTATTTCCGTCCATACGTACTTTCGTTTCAACCTCAAATACGCGAAATTTTTGCGCCAAAAAATCGAAAACCCCTGGCTCGTTGGAACCAGAGGCGTGCGACGACTCCGAGACTTGTTCGCACCCCCCTAGTCCAGTTTCAGCACCGTACAACGTGAGAGCTTGTCACTCAGCTACGTTAGGTAACGCCTTAATCCGGCAGAACCTGTTCTACCCGTTGGCATCTCTGGATGTTTCCGGGCAGTAGCCTGTGTTTGTACGGACGCCTCACTCAACGAGGTGTCGATCTTACTCCAATCCAAATATAAGCCGACATTGAACGAGCGTCAAGAAAAATCTTGTGCGCGGAAGAATCTTGTAGCGCGCACCGGTTTGACCCGCGTAATAGCGTCTCGCGAGATCAGACGACTCTGGGTCCGTCGACGCCGGCACCATTGAAGCCCTTTAGAGCAGCCACGTGTAGGACCTGGCTCTACTTGCGTTGAGCCCCGAAGGTCAAGCGGATGCCGGTACTCAGTAACAGGTCGTTTCCCTTCACGCCGGGAGTCGGGTTACTGACGTACCGATCGCTCAGGGTTATCTGCCAGTTCAACAGCCGAGTCAAGCTGGTTACAGCGGTGGCGTCAAAGGTGGCGCGAAAATCTCCCAAATCGCTGACATTGGGATAGAACATCAACCTCTCGGAGAACGAGGTGGTCTTAGATAGCGCGTGAAATAGCTCCTCGCCCACCAGCACCTCTCCAGATCTGCGGTTCGGGCCGGTTGTGAAGTACTCCTGGTCGAGCGTTCCGCCGCCCAATAAATCAAAGCGGGTCTTCTCGGATTTCTTTACATGAACTCCGAGCCCGCCACCCAAGACGAGACGCAGATCAAGCTGCTGGAACCTGTCGTGCTCCATATCGCTCAGGCCGAAGGCAAAGATACGGTCAGTAATATTGAAGTCATAGCGAATCCCCCCTCGGATGTCCTTCGCAGTAGTAGTTGACTCACCGGTTGTTTTGTCCCTGGTTCTTGCGAAGAGCGAGGTCGCATACACAGTAAGCTTGTCTCTGGCGGTCGTGCGGGCAGCAAGAAAGCTGAAGTTAAAGGCGGTGGTATCGGAGTTGCCTCGGCTCAAGCTCAGTCCGGCATCGGTCACGCCGGTCCAGACATCTCCGAGCCTCGGGTGTCGCGACCTCTCTACGTCAGCCAGAAAGGCGGCCTGCTCTTCTCTGGACCGAATAGAGGCGATCGCGTCTTTCGAGATCGCAACGCTGCCGGCGTCCGTGGTTGAAACCTCAAGTCTTCCGCCGGCAGTAGCGAGTGTGCCGATAATGACCTGTCCGTCCTTTAGCGTGATGAAGAGAGGCTGATTGGACGACATTGCAGCAATGCCCGGCCATTGGATCTTGACCTCTCCGGCAAGGTCGGACTTCAACGTGAGGTTTTCGGCGTCCGACTTTACTATGGTGCCGGTTAAGCGATCACCATTTTTCAGGGTGACCTGGTCGGCAAATGCTGCCGAGGCAAAGACGATGTTGATCGTGGCAATTAGAAGAATGGACTTTCGCATAATTCCTGACCTCAATTCTCGACCTGACTTACCAGGGCGGGGCAATGTTCTTGATGTTTGAGTTCGGTAGTATCTCAGCGTCCGCGGCGTGACTCATCGCAATACAGTATGTACGGGTACGAACCTCGGCCCTCGTGCCGTCCAGCGCGAAAGGACAGCAAGCCCTCAGCCTTTTCTTACATTACGATACCGGTCTCCCAGTGTCCTCATAGTATACAGTCGGCATAAACGGGGATCGGTAGAGCAACTGAAGGGCCGAAAGTATGGTTGGGCTCGAACTGTTGGGCTCTAACTTAAATGCCGACGCTGGATGGGAATGATTCCAGTAACCCTCAGTCCAGAAGGAGTCGTCAAGGATTCACAGTCTCTTCGATTTCGTTGATCAGTGCCCGCAATGCGGTATACAGGCTTTCCTTTTCCGCCTTCTCGCGCATCCCTGCCAGCTTCAAGGTAGATCTCTTGTTCCCCGATGTTATGCTAGCGTCAATCTCAGCATAACGGCCTGGCTGGTCGGTTGGCGAAACTGCCGAGCGGGACCTGAGCAGATCGTTTTCCACGAGGAGTTTCCGTATATGATCCAGGCCCTGGTGGCTTACGTGTACGCTCGTGTCCACAGCGGGCCGTCGACTGGCCCGGTATCCGGTGTAGCTCTTGACATAATGAATCCGGCCACCTTTCAACGTAATCGAAGTTGTGCTGGAGTTACTGTCCCTGCTGTGCTCGCCCTCGGTGACAGTAATGACAAGGGTCAACCGGTGTGGCCTCGCGGCGACCGTGCCCGGGACCGGCAGTAGTAGAACCGATAATGCTATTGCCAGCTTCATAATCGCTGGTAACAGACTCTACCATCAAGCGAGTCGAGTCGGATAGCAACCGCGGGCGAATCATCTGAGATTGAACGAGGCCTCTAACGTCTGATACTGAACAACAAATTTGCCCTCTTTGATCGCGGGAAGAAACAAGATCCTGCGCATTGCCTCGGTGGCTTCCTCATCCAAACCAAACCCGAGCCCACGAGTAATACTGACCAGCCCGACGGTTCCGTCCGCCCGAAATTCAACACGAAGTCGCACGTCACCCTGAATCTTCTTAGTGCGAGCTTCCTCGGTATAATCGGGACGGCCCGTATAAAGGAGCACGGGATGAATGTTGTCCGGGACCGGCGCCTTGTATGACTTGTCCTCCCCTTCACTGAGTAGCGCCTGGAACCTATTCCTCAGGTTGACTATTTCAGTGTCCAGTTTGGCAAATTCGGCAAGCTCCTCGGGGCTAAAGAGTTCTTCCATACTCCCCGTACGGCCTTTCCGTTCCGCAATACGCTTTCGGATCGCCTCGTCTTTACTGAAGTAGGCAGCAGTTGTTTCATCCGCGGTCGCCTTGAGCTGACTCCACCAGCCTGCCTCATCTTCGCTGCAAGGCCTGGTTGCCGCCGGCACACCCATGCGCTTTACGATCGCCTCTTGTGCTGGAGCGGCGCGCCCTGCGACGGTTACAGCCGACCCTAGCACCACCACAATAAACCGCCACACAGGCAATTTGCTGCCGACGCCTATTTGTTTGGACATTGGACTCCTCCGTTTTCGACAACTTACTTCACTCCAACAGACGCGCCTACACGTTTATAAGGGACGAGCCAGAGTCCGGAGCCATGACACATAAGCACCAATTTCTAGGAGAATCTATTCGTTTCATGCATTTATCCGGGATGTGGCTGAAGAGCACACGGTGGGCGAAAAGCTAAGCCATCGGCAATAAAAAGAGACTACGGGCCGTGGACCTCACCAGCAATCCCAGCCGCACGTGATTCCAATAGAATCCGGTTTGATCCGCCGAATTCCCCCAATCCGCGTTCTATTCTGTTCCGGTCCTGGCCGCTGAAAGCTATCGCTATTTCAGGTTTTGGAGCTGCTGAATACGGCCTCGCGTGGCGCGAGTCAGGGTTTCAACGTCGGCATCGCCCCACCCGGCTGCTCTAAAAGAGTCCGAGAGTTGCTTATCCGTTAACTGCCCTAGTAAATTGCCCATCCACCGGGCATGCTCCACGGAGATTCCTTGAAGCGCCCGAGGGTCCTTGCCCTTGTAATTAAATCTGACGGCGCCGTCCTTGACTCCATCGATGAATGCCTGCTGTGAGTATCCTGAGGGTTGACCTTTGGTTCCCGCTGGGGGATCGCCAAAAGGAAGCAGCTTTCTGGCTAACGCGCCGGTGGTGCCAAAGGACGCGCCAAGATCCGCAACATAGTAGATGGCCTCGTCATGCTCGCCGCTTTTCTTGTCCGGGCGGGCGATCTTGTTATTGTCGGTTTTGAGGTCCCAGTTGTTCAGAAGGGCCATGAGCACCTTGAGCCCGTTGAGCTCTCGGGTCCCGAGGAACGGATTGACCTCCCATTTCCAGAGTCCTTCTTCCTTATAGCCGGCGTGTCTGAGTTTGAACCTCACGTCCCGGGCTTCGAACCCACCCCTGCCCTCGATATGAACGCTCTTCACGAAATAATCCCGGTCCACATGATAACCGACTGCCCATACAATACGGGTGGCGGCAGTCTCCGGCTTTGCCTCAGCTCCGAATTTGACTATCCACTCTTTTCCAGTGCTGTCGTTGACATATATCTTCTCGGAGGTGCCGCTCTTGTCACGTCCCATAAAAGTGAATTTGGCGGAGAGGTCCGGGGCGTTTTCCTTGCCTCCTTCTCCATAGAACAAGTCGCGACTCCCAATGTCTCCCGGATCGTTCCACAAGACTGGCCGGCCTTTGACCTCATCTGAACTGAGTACCGGCTTTTTCTCTTTTTTCCCCGATTTGTCTTTTTTTGCGGCCTTCTCTGTCTTTGAATCATCCTGAGCACCGGTGACGAAGCCCGGCTTGACAGGAGAGATGGTGAGAATCCAAAACGATATTACGATCAAGGCAAGATAACGGCTGGTTCTGTATTTACTCATGCTGTCTGTGGCTCCTTGCTATTAACAAGCGTCCCGGATCAGCGCCGCCCTATGTCGCGTGGCAGCTCCTGCTAATTCTGGCTGCCTCCGCGCAGGCGCTAATGGGATTATTATATCGCGAGCGGCCCGGATTTGCTAAATGGAGTTTAGGGCTGAGTTTCGCGGAGGCGGTTTGTGTCATTCCGCCGCTGGATCATGATGCCAGCAGGTTCTGTGAAGTCAGGTGAAAACGAAGGTCTCGAAACACGGCGGCCGGAACTTAACCCGTTCTTAACACGACGGTAGCAAAGAATTAAGTTCAAGACAATAAGATCATGGATGTTGAGTATCGAAATCACTGTTCAAGGAGTTCAATCATGGCTTCACATCCATCGCATAAAGGCGCAGAACACCACCGCAAAGCAGCCGACCATCACGAGAAATCCGCGGAGCATCACAGAGAAGCGGCAAAGCACCACGAATCTGGCGATCATGAACAGGCTGGCCACCACGCACACTTAGCGCATGGCCACCACCTCCACGCTACCCACCACTCAGAAGAGGCGGCAAAAACCCACGCCGAGGACCACGGCAAATAGGAGGATCGATCTCCATAACCGGTGAGCGGTTTGGGAATCGCCTAAGCTAAAATCTCAAATAGAGAACGTTGAGGGGACATGCCGCTACGTTCGGTATGTCCCCTTACCATTACCGATGCGGGTTGACCTTCCTTAGAGGCATGCGTATAGGGTCTATCAGTCTGTCTTGGCCGTGATTTCCAACACCTCGGCGGTTCAATCCTGATCCGGCTACCTCAAAATCAGCAGCGATTTGACATCAGAACCGACCGCGGCTAATGTTTGTTGTCATGCAAGGTGGTGGAGTCCACCATTAACCACTGCGTTAACGCAGTCGATGACTCCTACTTTATTCGACGGTCGGCAAAGTAGGGGTTCCCTTTCTCGCCTCATTTGCCAGCCATTATTCCCCATCGGGAGGTCAGACCTTGAGCAAGACCATCGCGGTTTTACTAGGGGGCGCGCTCGGCACTGGCTGTCGTTATTGGCTGTCGACATTCGTCTATTCCGTGGTTGTCCGGCCGACCTTTCCCTTTGCGAACCTGATCATCAACGTATCAGGTAGTCTGCTGATAGGTTTGCTTGCGGGACTCTTTGAGCAGCGAGTTCTGGTTTCGCCCACCCTGCGCGTCGGCCTCCTGACCGGACTGCTCGGAGGCTATACTACGTTCTCAAGCTTCGCATTCGAAACCTACACGCTTTTGCGGGATGGGGAAATGGGGCTTGCGCTGGTGAACGCCGCGGGCAGCGTTGTTCTGGGCCTCAGTGCTGTGTGGGTGGGTATGCGCGTCGCCCAGAGTTTCTAGGTTTATCAGGGAGGACCCAGGCATGAAATTGTCAGAAGACGGACAGCTCCTGAGGATCTTCATCGGCGAGTCGGACCACTGGCACGGCAAGCCATTATACGAAGCGATCATACTGAAGGCGCGCGAGCTTGGCATTGCCGGCGCCACAATGCTGCGGGGCATGATGGGTTACGGAGCGGCATCTCGCATTCACACGGCGAAAATCCTTCGTCTCTCGGAAGATATGCCGATAGTGGTGGAAATAGTTGACAGCCCGGAAAAGATCGAGCTAATACTGCCGGTGATTGATGAGATGGTGCAAGAAGGACTGGTTACGCTAGAAAAGGTCAGAGTCATTCAATACCGGCACTCAAAGCTGGCCTGATTTGCCCAGCGAACGCTCGAGCGCGATTCGGACAAGCTGGCTGCGAGTTCTTACGCCAGTCTTTTGAAACAATTGCTGCAATGTAGCCTTCACGGCACTTTCGGTGACCCCCAATCGCGCGGCAACCTCTTTGTTCGTAAGTCCCTCAAAGACCCCCTGAAGGACTTGCTGCTCGCGTTCAGTCAGCGGCTTGCCAACAGACTGATCGTCACTATGCTGAACCGCGGCGGCCATATTCTGTATAATCCTTTGATCCACCCAGACTTCCCCGGTAGCGACCGAGCGGATGGCCTTTACCAGCGCTCCTGGCGATTCGTGTTTCAGAAAGATGCCAGAGGCGCCCAACTGCAGCGCCGCCGAGGACTCCAGGGCGCTCATTCCCGCGGTGACCATAAGTATCTTTCCCTGAAAGCCAAGACGGCGCGCGGACGAAATGAATTGGCTGCCGTGGTCTTCGCCCAGGTCTGAGTCCAGGAGAACGATATCGACGGCCCCCTTCCTCAGGACTTCGAGAGCCTCGGCTGAAGTCCCGCAGTTGCCCGCTATTTCGAAGCCGGGCTCCGATCCCAAGAGTCTGCTCAAGCCCTCTCGGAACAAGATATGATCATCCACTAACAGCAGCCGCATCGGCTCCATTCTCGAGTTTCCTTCCCAACTCATTCTCTATTGTACTAGCTACGACCAGTTCGATGACAAAGCAGCAGCCCGGCGCGCTGGGGTCGTGCCGAAGATCGCCGTGAAATGACCGCAGAAGAGCCCGGGACAGGTAGAGACCGAGACCCGTGGATTCCGCGCCCTGCTGGAATGGCTGAAAGAGCTTTTCGCGGGAGCCAATGCCCGGCCCGCTGTCGATAACTCTGATTGATACCACTGCATCGCCGGCGGTTACTGAAATATCAAGTTGCCTTAGATCGGCACCCTCCAGCGCCCGCTCGCTATTCTTGGTCAGATTCAACAGAACCTGCAACAACATGTGCGGATCAGCCCAAACCCGAGGCAGTCCGGCAGGAATATTCCAACTCAGCGAGATGTCGGCCTCTTCGCAATACGGCTCGAGCACGATTCGCAGGTCGTCAAGCGTGCCAACGAGATCGACGGCGCCGCTGTGGGATTCTCTCGAGCTTTGTTTTAGCTCGAGAGAGGCAATCTTGTTCAGAGTCTCGACCAGGGAGCCCAGTGCCTCGAAATCCTTATTGTTATTCAGTTGACCGCTCCGGGCGAGGTTCTCATAGATCACTGCTATCGCGCTGCAAACGTTTCGGACTTCGTGCGACACTGCTCCGACCAGGATTCGCGAGCCGGTCATCAATTGCTCAAGGCTCAGCTCTTCTCGCTCCCTCAATTGGTCCGAGGCGTCCACAACAAGAGCCGCCATGCGAGAGCCCACACCAGTGCTGTAGGTGGAGAAGAAGACATTGGCGAGGAACACCTCGCCGCGTTCTCGCTCGCCGTGGCATTGCATTTCAGTGCGGAAGGTCTGGGGCGATTCCTCAATCAATGGCACACGGCCCAGCGCCGGCAGGTAACGGATGATGCTCCTCCCATGCAACTGCCCAAAAGGTACTCCCAGCAGACGATGGGCTGCCGGGTTTGCCCGGAGGATAACGAAGTCAGCCGACATCGTAAGGATAGCGGCCGGGCTGCTTTCGATGAGGAACTCCAATTGTTCTTCAGCCTGGCGACGGGCGGCGACCTCTCTTTCCAAAGCTTCGCGGTTCTCCCGTTCGATCCGACGGCTCCGTGTGGCCTCATATGAGAACAGGCCGCTGCCTGCGAGCGACGAGAAAATCAAAACGTCGGACAGCGCGACGTTGAGCGTAAACGGGAATGGATCGAGCAGATCCGCGAGGAAAGTGCACAGAATGGCCGCGACTACTATTTGCCATCGGCGCGCAACGGTACCGACCAGCAGAATGGGGAACAAATATAGGAACCCGAACGCGATATTGACTTTGACGCGCCAGTCAATGAACGCGATGATGGCGATTAGAATCCCCGCCAGCAGCAGACGGGAAGTCCTCTGCGGGTTTTTGAAAAACATTGGCAGTCCCCTACAAAGTTTAGGAACAATTCCCATTCCAAACAAGCGCGCCGCCGAAAGATAGGCGGTTCTCACCAAAAGATAGGTAACCGGTCGACGCGCTGCCGATGGCTCGATGAGCTTCGACCATGCTGCTTCTCACGGATATGTGGAAAGCACTTCAGATATAGACGATGCGCCGAAAGATAGGTTGGATTGCGCGAAGAGATAAGTAGTTGACACAGACCCGTGTGGCTATACTCAGCACGTGCTGCGGCGGCGGTGGGGACGCGTTTCATAGCTGGCACCTTTTCCCTTCGGTGTGAGTGAGTGTCTAATGCCGGAATCTCAGCCGCTCTCCAGGGGAGGTGAAGTGCAGCGCCTACTGCAATGTCTGTGCATAGGAATACTAGCCGATGCTTGCCTGGCGACGGGGGCGCTGGGGCAGACTGCCTTGACCTGGCCACAGGTAAAAGCCAAATTCGAGGCGGCCAATCCGACGCTAAGGGCGGCGCGGATCGGCATCGACGAATCCCGGGCCCAGGAGATCACTGCGTTTCTGCGGCCCAATCCAGGCCTGAGCCTGGCGGCGGATGGGACTCAACTTACACCATATCGGGGGGTCTGGCAGCCGTTCATCGGGACCCAGTACACAACCGGTTTCAGCTATCTGCACGAGCGGGAGCACAAGCGAGAATTGCGGCTCGAGAGCGCTCAGAAGGGCACTGGGATCGCGCAGTCCCAACAGTCAGATTTGGAGAGAAGCCTGATCTTCAACTTGCGGAGCGCCTTCGTTCAAACCCTGCAAGCGAAATCGGTATTGACTCTTGCGAAGGAAAACCTCGACTACTTCGACAAACAGCTAACGATCGCGCGGGAAAGGTTCAAAGCGGGCGATATTGCACGAATCGACCTGGATCGAATCGAGCTTCAGAGGGTTCAGTTCGAGTCGGACTACCAGACGGCGCTCGTGAATCTGCGAACGGCCAAGATCCAGCTCTTGATGCTGCTAAATGATCGGACGCCAGTCGACCAATTCGACGTGACCGGGCCATTCGATTTCTCGGACCAGTTGATGGCGCTCGACGACTTTCGAAATATCGCTCTGACGACCAGGCCGGACCTGAGGGCCGCGACACAAGCGATCGACAAAGCCAGGACTGACCACCAGCTTGCTATCTCCAACGGCTCGACTGATCCGACGTTCAGTCTCTGGGAGACTCACAACCCTTCGTTCAACAACCCGTTTGTCAACGAATCGCTCGGCGCCAGTATCAGCATCCCGTTCCGTATCTTCGATCGCAATCAGGGAGAAAAGGAACGAACGCGCCTGGACATCGGGCGGGCAGAGCAGGTCAGGGATGCCACCCAGGCCCAGGTTTTCAATGACGTCGATTCTGCCCATGCCACTCTGGTCAGCACAATCGCACTGTTGCGGCCCTACACAAATACTTATCTGACGCTGGCGACGAGAGTGCGCGAAACGGTGTCGTTCGCATATCAGCATGGAGGGGCGTCTCTGGCGGATTTCCTGGACGCCCAACGAGAATACCGGGGCGTTGAGGTGGCATACATCAACCTGGTCGGATCTTATCTGACCGCAGCAGGCCAAATGAATCTTGCAGTAGGTCGCGAGGTAATACAATGAGACAGACAACTTTATTACAAATCAGCCTGACGCTAGCGCTGGGCCCGGTAGCGGCCGGCTGCGGCGTGAGAGCCCAGACAGATCCGGCGGCTGGAGCCCCGCCCCCTGCTCAGGTCGAGAAGGAGACTAACGGTGAAGATTTCAAGGTGGATCATCCGGATCAGTTTCCGTTGGCGATTGCCGGCGAGCACCGGGCCGCGCCCGAACTCAACGTGACCGGCACCGTCATGCCGGACATATCGCGAGCGATACCGGTGATCTCAATTGCAACGGGACGGATTACCGAAATCCTCGCGCGTGTCGGAGATACGGTCAAGAAAGGCCAGCTCCTCCTGAAGGTTCAGAGCGCGGATATTTCGCAAGCGTTCTCTGATTACCGGCAAGCCGTCGTCGACGAAGTGCTCGCCAAGGCGCAACTGGAACGATCCAAGCTCCTATACGAGAAGGGGGCGGTCGCACAAAAAGACCTGGAGGTAGCCCAGGATGTCGAAGCCAAGGCGGTGGTCACGGTAGAGAACACCCTGGCGCGACTCAAGGTGCTGGGGGCCGATCCGAAAAACCCGACAGCCGTTGTCGACATCTCCGCACCTGCTTCGGGAGTGATCACCGATCAGCAGGTTACTGCCGCATCGGGCACTCAGGGGCTGGCTTCGCCTAATCTCATGACCATCTCTGACCTGTCGCATATATGGATCGTCTGCGACGTTTACGAGGACAAGCTCAGCTTTGTGCGCCAGGGTGAGTTTGCCGAGATTCATCTGAACGCTTACCCGAACATGGTTCTCAAGGGGCGAATCAGTAATATCGGCGCCATCCTCGACCCAAATCTCCGCACGGCGAAGGTTCGGATCGAAGTGCAGAACTCCGGTGTCCTGCGATTGGGGATGTTCGTGACCGCGACATTCCACGGCCAGCAAGAGGTTACGCACGCAACGATTCCATCGACGGCAATTCTGCATTTGCACGACCGTGACTGGGTTTACCTGCCGAAGGAGGGCGGACAGTTTCAGCGCGTCGAGGTCACAGGTGGGAACATCCTTGCGGGCAACCTGCAGGAAGTGACGGGGATCCAGCCCGGTCAGCAAGTGATCCAGAATGCGCTGGCTCTACAGGCCACGGTGGAGCAGTAGTGCGCGAAGGAATTAGCCGCTGTTCTGATGTAGGACAGTCTTCAAGATTGGCACTGACCCGGCCCCACGACACTTGCAAGCGAAAAGCTTCAGGAAGGATGAGCTATTGATTCGCCGCATCGTAGACTTCGCGCTCAATAAACGCTTGCTTGTACTGGCGCTGGCCGCGCTGTTGCTGGCGGCGGGGGTTATCTCATTTCATCGCCTGCCGATCGAAGCATATCCCGACGTGGCCAACAATTACGTCGAGATAATCACGCAATGGCCTGGACGAGCCGCCGAAGAGGTCGAGCAGCAGGTATCGATTCCTCTCGAGATCGTAATGAACGGACTTCCGCACATGTCTCATCTGCGTTCGACAACGCTTTTTGGGCTTTCGGTCGTTGATATGATCTTCGATGATGAATCGGACAACGATTGGAACCGGCAGAAGGTGCTGGAAAGACTGACGCAAGTTACCCTTCCGCAAGGCCAGGGTTTGTCGCCGCAAATCGGAACCGATTGGAGCCCGGTCGGCCAGATCTATTTCTACACGCTGACCAGCAGCAACCCCAAGTATGATGTTATGGAGCTGAAGTCGCTGGAAGACTGGGTGCTGGAAAAACAGTTCAAGTCAGTGCCGGACGTCGTTGATGTAGCCAGCTTTGGCGGCCCGACCAGGGAATACCAGGTCCGAGTGGATCCGGATAAACTCGTCGCCTACGGATTGAATATCGGCCAGGTTGAGCAGCAGCTCACCAACAATAATGTAAACGCAGGCGGCAGCTTCATACAGGCCGGCCAGCAACAGATCAACGTGCGGGCAGTCGGGCTGGTGAAGACGACCCACGATATCGAGGACACGGTTATCAAGACATCGAATGGAACGCCAATCCGGGTTAGAGACCTTGCGTTGGTTGGGCAGGGCCCCAAGATCCGGCTGGGTCAATTCGCCAGGTCGAGACATTTGGCGGACGGGCGGATTATCGACAACGACGACGTGGTCTCGGGAATCGTGCTCCTTCGCAAAGGAGCTGATTCGGACACGGTGCTCGAGAACCTGCACAAGAAGGTCGACGAGCTGAACAACTCCATCCTTCCAAAAGGCGTGAAGGTAGTGCCGTTCATAGACCGCAGCGATCTGGTTCACTTCACGACCCACACCGTGCTGCACAATCTGGCCGAGGGCTTCATTCTGGTGTCGATCATTCTCTTTATATTTCTGGGCAGCGCTCGAAGCGCCATCATCGTCGCCCTGACGATTCCATTTTCGCTGTTGTTCGCGTCTATCTGTCTCGATCTCAGGCACATACCGGCCAATTTGCTGTCGCTCGGCGCGCTGGATTTCGGCATGGTTGTCGACGGAGCGGTGGTGATGGTCGAGAACATATACCGCCATATGGGCCCCGGCGAGGATGGCGGGAAGCCGATCATCGACAGAATTCGGGCAGCCGCGCACCAGGTTCAAAGGCCCGTCTTCTATGCCGTCACGATAATCATAACCGCCTACCTGCCGATCTTCACATTACAGCGAGTCGAAGGGCGGTTGTTCCGCCCAATGGCCTGGACCGTGGCATTTGCCCTGCTGGGAGCGCTGATATTTTCAATGTTGCTGGCGCCGGTTCTGATGAGCTTCCTATTCCGCAAAGAGACGCGAGAGTGGGAGAACCCGGTGCTCGGATGGATTACAAAGGGCTATCGGCACGCAGTAACATGGACGGTCCACCATCGCTGGGCAATGGTGGGAGTCTCGGTCATTGTCGTGTGCGGCAGCGCGTATCTGTTGTTTGGAGGCGTCATTGGATCTGAGTTCCTGCCGCATTTGGATGAAGGGGCGATTTGGGTGCGCGGTACTCTGGCGCCAAGCACAGGACCTGACGACGGCATACGGGTCTCGAATGAAGCCCGCGTGCTGCTGGCCGCCTTTCCGGAGGTCACGGAGACTACGAGTCAGGTCGGCCGGCCCGACGACGGAACGGACAAGACAGGGCCCTTCAACACGGAATACTACGTCGGCCTGAAGCCAAAGGAAGATTGGCGGCCGATCTTTCACCAGGACAAAGAGGAGCTGATCGCCGCCATGAACTACCAGCTCGAGAAGATTCCCGGTGCGATCTGGAACTTCTCTCAGCCCATTGCCGACAACATGGAGGAGGCGGTCAGTGGCGTCAAAGGACAGCTTGCTACCAAGGTCTATGGAGAGGACTTGAGACGGCTGGAACAGGTTGGCGATCAGATCGTCGACGTTATGAGGCGGGTGCCAGGGATTGAGGACCTCGGTCTGTTTCGCGTCGTCGGCCAGCCCAACCTGAATTTTACGGTCAATCGCCAGCAATGTGGCCGCTGGGCAATCAATGTAGCCGACGTCCAGGACGCTGTACAGACAGCCGTGGGCGGCAATGCGCTGACCCAGGTTCTACAAGGAGAGCAACGCTACGATCTGGTGATGCGATATCTGCCTCAATATCGAGATACCAAGGAGGCGATAGAGAACATTCGACTGCTGTCACCCTCAGGTGAACGCGTGTCCCTCGCTCAGTTGTGCGACGTCCAAACTCTGGATGGAGCTTCTGAGATCTATCGCGAAGGGAACTCGCGGTACGTCGCCATCAAATACAGCGTGCGCGGCCGCGACCTGGGCGGCGCCGTCGAGGAAGCAATCAAAAGAGTAGGCGAGCAGGTGAAACTACCCGAGGGTTACCAAATCGGTTGGGATGGCGAGTACGAGAGCCAAAAGAGATCCGAACAGCGCCTGCTGGTCATCGTACCGGTAACAATCTTCCTCATTTTCATGATCATTTACGCGGCGTTCGGCTCGGCCAAATGGGCAGCACTAAATCTCGTCAACGTGGGCGTCGCCCGCATCGGCGGCCTGCTGGCTTTGTATCTGACCGGGACACATTTCAGCGTATCGTCAGGCGTCGGGTTTCTGGCATTGTTCGGCGTCTCGGTCCAGACCGGAGTGATCATGGTTGAGTACATCAACCAGTTGCGCGCCCGGGGGCTGCCCGTTGCCGAGGCCGCGATCGAAGGCGCTGTCCGCAGATTGAGGCCGATTATGATGACGATGCTGGTTGCGACCTTCGGCCTACTACCAGCAGCGCTTTCCCATGCGATTGGTTCGGATTCACAGCGCCCGTTCGCCATAGTGATCGTGGGTGGGTTAATAGCCGACCTGCTCCTGAGTATATTCTTGCTGCCAACCTTTTATGTCTGGTGGGCGAAACCGACAGACAAGCTGCCCTCTGAGGAAGAAGCGCGCAGCGTTTATGGATAAGGGTTAGGAGCACCGCACTTCCCTTTGGACCTGGCTGCAATCACTAGTTCGATTCCAGATCGGACTCCGCCGTGATCAACTTTGCGCCAGATGTCTCCCCTCCGTCACTCGATCTCACTTGCGGTAGACAGCAACAAATTGTCTTCGGCGTTGTCGAGTTTCCACCAGACCTGGCGAGCCCTGAGTGCCATCGTTGCGGGCGTCTGACAGCACTGTTATATTGTTAGGTTGATTTAGGCGGCCGGCAGCGTCTCAACGATGTCTCGTCCCTCAGCGCTCTTCCAGGGATGTATTCTGCCGCTGCCAGGCGCGATTCGCATGACCGCGAGAGGCCGAGTCTTCGGATCGTCCGGTCTACCGCCCTTTCAGATATCGATGGCGATCAACTTTGCGGCTGGCGTCCTCCACGTCTTGTGAGATGAATTGATGCTTCAGAAGATAATCGACTTTTCGTTGCGGCGAAGAACCATGGTGCTGGCGATCCTGATATTGTTTGCTGCCGGCGGATTGTTCGCTTTTTACAAGCTGAATATCGAGGCTTATCCGGACCCGTCGCCTCCCATGATGGAGATCATAACGCAGAGTCCGGGTCAATCGGCGGAAGAAATAGAGCGCTACATCACAATCCCAATTGAAATCGCCATGGCTGGCATGCCGGGCCTCCAACACGTCAGGTCTATTTCGCTGTATGGTTTGTCCGATGTCAAAGTCCAGTTTGCATATGATTCTGAGTACTACTTTGCACTCCAACAGGTACTGAACCGCTTGTCGGGCCTCACGCTGCCTAACAACGTGCAGCCCGTAATATCCCCCGAAAGCGCCGTTGGTGAGATTTTCAGATACCAGATCGTGGGGCCGCCCGGTTACACCCTCAATGACCTTAAGACTCTTCAGGACTGGGTCCTCGAGCGCCAGTTTCGGACGGTACCCGGAGTCGTCGACGTAGTGGGATGGGGTGGATTGACCAGGGAGTACCACGTAGACGTCGATCTCAACAAACTGACCGCCTACCATATTTCGCTATCGCAGGTCCTTGCAGCGATCACCAACAGCAACGCGAACGTCGGCGCCAGGACTCTGGACATCGGCCAGCAGTCGGCCAACGTCCGCGGAATCGGCCTCATCAGCTCTGTCGAAGACATTAATAAGATCGTGCTCGCCCAATCCGGGGGCTCGCCGGTATTCCTGAGGGATGTTGCGACCTCCTCAATCGACCACGCACAGCGACTGGGTGTTGCCGGCCGCGACGACAGCGACGACGTGGTCGAGGGAATTGTCTTGATGCGCCGCGGCGAAAAGACGCTGGAGGTCATACAGCGCATCGAGGAAGCAGTTGAAAAGATGAATAGCTCGGGCCTGCTGCCGCCAGGGGTCCAGATAAAGCCCTATTACGACCGCCGCGACCTGATCAAAGTGACGACCCATACCGTGATTCATAATCTGGTGGTCGGGATCATACTGCTGTTTCTGATTCAATTCATCTTTCTCGGAGACATCAGGAGCGCCATAATCGTCTCGGCGTCGATCCCTGTCGCATTGTTCTTTGCGATCATAATAATGTACATAAGGGGCGATTCGGCCAACCTGCTTTCGGTCGGAGCCATCGACTTCGGCATTATCGTAGACTCGACAGTGATAATGGTCGAGAATATCTTTCGCCACCTGCGCGGGCGCCCCGGTGCGCTAACCGGCGTCAAGACCCGCGACCATCAATCCAAGCTGCGCCGGATCCTGGCAGGCGCCACTGAAGTCGACAAGTCCATATTCTTCTCGACAGCGATCATCATAGCCGCGTTCATTCCTCTGTTCACTATGCAGGGCGTCGAGGGCCAGATCTTTGCTCCGATGGCCAAAACCTACGGCTATGCCATGGTGGGCGCACTGATCGCCACCTTCACGGTGGCGCCGGTGCTGTCTTCGTTTCTCCTGCCCAATGCAGTCCGCGAAAAGGAGCCTCTAGTCGTCCGAAAGATCAAGTCCGGTTACCTGTTCTTATTGAAGCGAGCTCTTCGCTATCGGTTCGTGACAATCGGGGCAGCGGCACTGCTTCTCATTTTGACGATGGCAATAATGCCGCTGTTGGGCACCGAGTTTCTGCCCAAGCTTGAAGAGGGCAACCTGTGGATTCGGGCGACGCTGCCGCCCACGATCTCACTCGATTCCGGCGAGAAATATGTCTCGCGAATGCGCGCGGTGATGGATTCATTCCCCGAAGTTACGACCGTGGTCAGCCAGCACGGCAGGCCCGACGATGGAACCGACCCAACCGGATTCTTCAATGCGGAGTTTTTCGTTCCGTTGAAGCCAATCGAGGAATGGCCTCGCGAGACTACCAAAGAAAAGCTGATCGAAGACATGAAACAGCAGCTCGAGAAGAATTTCCTTGGGGTCGATTTCAATTTCTCGCAGACGATACAGGACAACGTTGAAGAGGCCGTTTCAGGCGTTAAAGGCGAGAATTCGATAAAGCTTTTCGGTCCGGATCTTCAGACACTGGAAACGAAGGCAGACGACATCAAAGCCGAACTGGACACGGTCAGGGGCATCGAAGACACCGGGGTATTTGCGGAGCTTGGGCAGCCCAACATCCTAATAAAGGTTGACCGTGAACGAGCGGCCCGGTACGGGATCGCGTCGGGCGATGTGAACGCCATCGTCCAGGCAGCGATTGGCGGACAGGCTGCAACCGAGATCTTCGAGGGAGAGCGCCATTTCCCGCTGGTGGTCAGGCTCTTGCCGCAATATCGTCAAGACCTGGAGCGCATCAAAGCGGTCCCGGTGCCGGCGCCGAGTGGCGCGCTCGTGCCGCTCGACCAGCTTTGCGACATCGAGCAAAAATCCGGCGCTTCATATATATATCGCGAGAACAACGAGCGCTACATTCCGATCAAGTTCAGCGTGCGCGGTCGAGACCTGGGAAGCACGGTCGCCGAAGCCAGGTCAAAAATAGAATCCACGGTCAAACTTCGCCAGGGTTATCACACCGAGTGGAGCGGCGAATTCGGCGAGCTCAAGGAAGCGGAAGCCAGGCTCGCGTATATAATTCCGATCAGCATCTTGCTAATCATCATCCTCCTGTACAGCACCTTCAATTCGATTCGAGACAGCCTGCTGGTAATAGCCAGCATTCCCTTTGCCCTGATCGGCGGGGTGCTTGCCTTATTTGTCGCTGGAATCAACTTCAGCGTCTCGGCGGCTGTCGGCTTCATATCGCTGTTTGGGGTGGCGGTGATGGCCGGGATAATACTGCTCAGTTACTACAACCAGCTTAGACGAACCGGGTATCCGCGGGGCGAGGCTCTTATGCGTTCAGCAGAAGTCCGAATGCGCCCTGTACTGATGATGTGCATGTCAGCTTGCATTGGGTTGCTGCCCGCGGCGCTTTCAAGGGGTATCGGCTCTGAGACGCAGCGGCCTCTAGCTACGGTGATAGTCGGCGGTATGTTGCTGGCGCCTATCCTGATTCTACTGATCGTGCCGGTACTGATAAGCTTCTTGCCGGTCAGGGAGCCTGCTCTGGAGGAAGAGATAGGGCCTGAAGAGGAGACCGCCGAAGTGGCAGAGTAAGTCAGAGACTTACCGCACTGCAAGCGCTAGAGGCGCAGGAGATTAGCACGATCACATCGTTACTCTTTCCATAGGTTCCGAGTCTCACTTTTAATTTGCACCCCGCGTACCGTGGTGAAGCCTCAAAACATTGCAAATCAAGGAGCGAATTGATATATTTGCGGGAATGAGGATGGCGAGATTCGCAAAGCTAGCTGCAACCGCGCTGCTGAGCTTAATAGCGCTGGTCGGTGCTGTGTCGATCGCCCGCGCTGAGCGCTCCTTGCCAGCCATTCGTCTTCAATTCGGCAACAGACTCACACTGGCCGACCTCGACGGGGACAACCTTGCGGACAAAGCGGAACTTGGTGGCACGGGGCTCAATAAGAATATTCAATTAAGGTTGAGCCGGACGGGACAATTCTCAGTTTTAACGTTCGACACGACATCATTCGAGAGAGGCTCGCTGCTCGCCCAGGATGTCAATGACGACGGGGAGATCGATCTGATATGGACCGATCTGGTTCATCCGGAAGAGGTCGTGGTATGGCTCAACAACGGCCGTGGCAGGTTCGAGCGTGCACGTCCCGGCGAATATGGGGACCGCTTTATAGTCGGCGGTTTCGGTATCGACGCTCCTTTCAGCCGGCCCTGTGAAACGGGCATCGGATTCGGCCGAGTCTTCATGGGCGATTTCCTGATAGCCGAAAAGCCCTGTCCGAACCAGCCCGCCGTCCAGCCTCCCCATTTCTGGTCAGACCGAGAATCCGGTTCAAACGCCCAGTCGGGGCCACCCGCCAGTCGCGCTCCTCCTGCCGTCTAAGAATCTACTTCGCATTGAAGCTGTCAGGAAGGCTAATCGAAAGCCGTCTTAATCAATTAGGCGCGCGACCTCCACGTCGCTCAACCAAATTGATAGCCAGCTTGTTTGTATTAACCTGGTTGGCTTGCCTCATGCACGGGCGTTTGAAGCCCGAAGGGTCTGGCGTACCACCTGATGCGGTGGTTTCCAAGGCTGGCGTCAAGACCCTAGCGAGTAAGCCGAGGCCCGAATGCGAAAGGCCGAACCGTTGATCAGCGATTAGCGGGTCGGGGATCGGCCGGGGAGAGATGTTCCAAATGGATACCAACAACGTTAGCGTAATAGATCCGCCGGCTGAGCAGCAGAGCGCTGCCCCAGGAGGCAATGACGATTCGCCAGCCCACCAGGACACCTTGAGGTCGAAAGCGCCACAGACTGCAAAACCGGGCATTACCGGAAAGCGGGCGGCGGCCATCGTCGTAGTGGTCGTTGTTGCAATAGGAGCGATCACCGTGATCATGAGATCACGGGCCAAGTCGACGGCTGACAGCGAAACAGCCACTCGGACCGCGCAGCCGGCCTTACCACAAGATCCCAACTCCGTCACTATTGACGATGGCCAGGTCCAGAACATCAAGCTCGAAGCAGCTGGTAGCGCGACCTTCACGGTAGAGAAAATAGCCACCGGAAGAATCTCATATGACGAAGACGTCGTCACGCCGGTGTTTTCGCCCTACACCGGCAGAATAGTGCGGTTGCTGCTCAAGCCTGGCGAAATGGCAAAACGAGGCGAACTCATGGCCGAAGTTGATACTCCTGACGTGGTGCAAGCCGAGCAGGACCTGATCAGCCAGATAGCGGGTGTCTCCAAAGCTAGAACGGCGCTCGACCTCGCCAAGAGGAATGAACAACGGCAGCACACGCTATATGACAACAAGGCGGCGGCACTTGCGGTTTGGGAGCAAGCGCAATCGGATCTCAAGAATGCTGAAAACGATTTGCAGGCCGCCGAAGCGGGGCTGGCCACTTCTCGCAACCGGCTCAAGCTCTTTGGCAAAGACGACGCCGACATCGAAGCTGTAGAGCGCGATCGCAAAATAGACCGGCTGGCCAGAGTCGTGGCGCCGCTCGCCGGGACCATAACAACCAGGAAGGTCGGACCGGGCCAGTTCGTAAAGCCCGACAATCCAGATCCGCTGTTCACGATCGCGAACTTATCCACCATGTGGATGCTGGCCGACGTCTATGAGACTGACGTCCCACTTATGAAGATGGGCCAGCCGGTCGAAGTAAAAGTCATGGCGTATCCCAACGAGGTCTTTAAGGCGCGGATCGCTTACATCAGCCCAGCCGTGGATCCGACGACGCACCGCGTCGCGATTCGCGCCGTTGTCGACAACAAAGGACTCAAGCTCAAGCCCGATATGTTCGCAAGCTTCAAGATAATCACCGGGGCTCAGGTCGCCCAGTTGGCTGTTCCCCAGAGTGCAGTAGTGCGAGACGGAGAGAAGGCTTGTGTATGGGTCGCCGAACAGGGCAACCGATTCATCCGCAGGCCGATAACCTGCGGTATCGAACAGAATGGTTACGTCCAGGTGGTTTCAGGGATAGCAGCCGGCGAAAAAATCGTATGCGAAGGCAGCTTGTTCCTGAGCAATCTGGCCCAGTCGTGAGGAGAGTCGGGAGTCTGGAGTCTCAGATTTCCGGGCAGCCAAGGAGTCTCGAGATCGCTTTTGGTGGCGCACCCCCGCCTGCAATCACCGCTGAGTCCATGCTGATCGAGAGCCGAGCAGGTTCCTGAATCGACATCAACCAAGAACGGGAAGATAGCAAAGGCTATAGAGCCGGCCGGCCGGTCCAGACCCGTCCGGTTTGAGAATATGACAAAGCAACTATGAGACAAGCAAAGCATTACTCAACACTGCTGACCGGGCTGATTCTGGCAATAGCAGGGCCGGCGACGGGTCAGGTCCTGGTTCCTTCAATGCCCGCAGCGCTGCCATCGGCGTCGCAACGCGCCAGAATTCCACGACAGATCACCCTGGATGCGGCCGAAGGGATCCTGCTGCAGAACAACCTGACCATAATGGCGGCCAGATATGGCGTGGACATCGCCCGCGCCCAGCGGCTGGTGGCTTCGTTGCGGCCGAACCCCGTCGTTACTTTTGGGGCCGAGCAATTCGATGTGGGTCATCCCGGTCAGTTTATAGTGAGCACCAACTCTAACGCGGCCGCCAACCGGGTTTACACGTACAGGTACGACCAGGTATTCGAGCGCGGCAACAAACGAGAGCTGCGCACGGCGGCGGCCGACCTTCAGTTGAGATCCGCCGAAGCGCAGGTGCTGGATGCGGCCAGGACGCAAATGCTACAGCTCAAACAGGCATTTACGAACGCGGTCCTGGCGCGAGACAACCTGCGAGTCGCCAATGAAAACCTTGCCTCGATCAACAGCACTGAACAATTGATCAAACTGCACGTCAGCACCGGCGACACCGCGGAATGGGACCTTATAAAGTTCCAGTCCAATCGCGTCCAATACCAGCGCGATCTGATAACCGCCAGGTTGACTTACGAGCAATCGACTCGCGACCTGGTGAACCTGATGGGCGCGCAACCGTCTGACATATCCACCACCGTCACTACCGGCGCGAGCCAGACTTCCGGCGACCTCGCCGATGCGCCGCTCGAGGTAATTGGCGACTTGAGCGTCAAACCGGTCGACCTCCAGCTTGACCAGCTTCAGCAAGCGGCGCTGACGACCCGGCCCGACGTCATCGCCGCCCAGCGAGCCGCAGAGGCTGCGCAAAAGAGTCTCGACCTGGCGTACGCCTTGAGGCACCGCGACGTCGACATTGCTTTGGAATATCAGCGCGAGGGCGGCGAGAATACCGTTGGAGTGGTGGTGTCGGTCCCGTTGTTCATTCACAATAATCATCAAGGCGACATTAATCAGGCGCTCGCCCAATTGAGTTTGGCCAACACTCAGCTCAATCAAGCCAGGCTGCAGGCCCTGACCGACGTTGACAAAGGTTTCAAGGCTTACCAGCTAAGCAGGCAGATGCTGGATATATACAACGCAGAGACGTTGCTAAAGGCCGAGCAGTCCCTTAAGATAGCGGGCGTTTCGTATAAAGAGGGCGCCTCGAGCTTGCTCGAGTTGCAGGACGCTCAGCGGACCTACAACCAGATGCGCGTCACCTATAACCAGGCACACTTCGACTACAGGATGAGTCTTTATCAAATCGAGGCGGCAACAGGAAAGCCTGTCCTGAAATAACCATTAACGCCCCGGTGCCCACCCCTGGTGAAACCGGCAAGGACGGCGAGGACATCAAGTCCGCGCGCCTTGAGTAAATCATTGCTGAAAGATTTCGATCAGAAGACCGCCAGAATCGGGCTGGAGGTCCTTTTCAGCATTACCGCAAACATTGCCCTTCTTTAATCCACACTTCAAGCAGTTCATGTTCCGCTACCAGAGTTCCGGCCAAAGGAGAGGGCCGTTGCAATCGAAAGATAGCCTTCACTGCCATGCGCCCAAACTCGATTCAGCGCTGTTTATCGGTGGGTTTAACAGCCGAAGACGCGGGGAAGGACGCGACGAATTGTCGCACACTAAATCGACGCGAGGTCGGCCCGAAAGATAGGTCGGTTCGCTCCATTAGATAAGTGGCTGCTAACTCACACGCGAGGCTATAGTTACGGGTTGCGGCCTGTGCGTAGGATCGAAAGGGCCTTTGCCTCATCGGTTAATGTAAGGGTCCACAGCCGCGAGACTCTCCAGAGGTGTGATTCCTTACCCAGTTATCAAGGCTGTTGCGGGCATCTCGTTGAGTCCCGGCTTGTTCGTTGATTCCGGCTCGTTCGGAGGAGCCCTACATGCTGAAGAGCATCATCGTGTTCTCGCTGAAGCGGCGGTCAATGGTAATTGCCGCACTCATATTCTTTCTTGCCGGGGGCATCGTTGCATACCGGCGGCTCAACATAGAAGCTTACCCCGACCCCTCCCCGCCCCAGATGGAAATCATTACTCAGACGCCCGGCCAGTCTGCCGAAGAGATGGAGCGCTACATTACAATCCCAATCGAGATTGCAATGGCGGGAATGCCCGGCCTGGAGCACGTTCGGTCGATATCGCTCTATGGGCTGTCTGACATAAAAGTCCAGTTTTCCTACGACAGCGACTATTATTTCGCCCAGCAACAGGTCTTAAACCGCCTCAACTCCCTGCAGCTTCCGGGCAACGTCCAGCCACAGCTATCTCCGGAAAGCGCGGTCGGCGAAGTCTACCGCTATCAACTGGTCGGACCGGAGGGCTACAGCCTGACCGATCTGAAAACGCTGCAGGACTGGGTATTGGAACGCCGATTCAGAACCATCCCCGGCGTCATCGACGTGGTAGGTTGGGGCGGGCTGACCAAGGAATACCACGTAGACGTGGACCTGAATAAGCTCCAGGCGTATCACCTTACACTTCCTCAAGTACTGAGCTCCATATCGGCCAGCAATGTCAACGTCGGGGCTCGAACATTAGATATCGGCCAGCAGTCGGCCAACGTCCGAGGCATCGGACTTATCAGATCGCTCGACGACATCGACAACATCGTACTGGCGCAATCAAACGGCACACCCGTTGTGCTCAGGGATGTAGCACGCACCGAGGTCGGGCATACACAGAGGCTGGGCACAGTCGGACGCGACGGCGACGGCGACGTCGTTGAGGGGATCGTCTTGATGAGGCGCGGCGAAAAAACGATGGAGGTGATCAAGCGAATCGAGGCGGAAGTCGGCAAGATGAACAAGGCCGGCGCCCTGCCGCCTGGTGTACAGATCCAGCCGTACTACAACCGGCGGGAGTTGATTGGCGTTACAACACATACGGTTCTACACAATGTGATCTTTGGTATAATCCTCCTCTTCTGTATCCAGTACTTATTCCTTGGCGACTTGCGAAGCGCCATAATCGTATCAGCCACAATACCAGTCGCTCTTTTCTTCAGCGCCATAATAATGGTCCTGCGTGGTGACTCAGCCAACCTGTTGTCGGTCGGGGCGATAGACTTTGGGATCATCATCGACTCAACCGTGATAATGGTCGAGAACATCTTTCGGCATTTGAGGGAAGCCAGGCCCTCGGCCCTGCTCTCTGAAAAACAATCAGAATCCGACTCGAAGCTCAGGAAAATACTCGCCGCGGCGACAGAAGTCGATAGGGCCATATTCTTTTCGGCGGCAATAATAATTGCCGCGTTCATTCCGCTGTTCACTATGCAGGGCGTCGAAGGCCAGATATTCGCCCCCATGGCGAAGACCTACGGATACGCGTTGCTGGGCGCCTTAATTGCGACGTTCACGGTTTCCCCGGCCCTATCAGCGTTCTTGCTGCCAGCAAAGGTGGTTGAGAAAGAAACGATAGTGGTCCGCAAGCTGAAGTCGTTGTACGCGTTCAATCTCGGGAAGGCGCTCAATCATCGCTTTGTCTCAGCCCTCGTAGCACTTGTGCTCTTCGCAGCGACCGTAGCAATACTGCCGCGACTGGGGACTGAGTTCCTGCCGAAGCTGGAGGAAGGCAACCTTTGGATCCGGGCAACACTGCCGCCAACCATCGGGCTGGATTCCGGCGAACCGCACGTCGGCAGGATGCGTGACGTGCTGAAGCAGTTTCCCGAAGTAATAACAGTAATATCGCAGCATGGCCGGCCCGATGACGGAACTGATCCAACCGGCTTCTTCAACGTCGAGTTCTTTGCCCCGCTAACACCTTCTTCCGAATGGCCCGGAGGAGTCACTAAGGAGAAGCTCATCGATCAGATGAAGGCAGCATTGAACAAGGAATTCGTGGGCGTGGATTTCAATTTCTCACAAAACATCGAGGACAATGTTGAGGAGGCGGTATCCGGAGTCAAAGGCGAGAACTCGGTGAAGCTTTTCGGTCCGGATCTGGAGGTGCTCGAGAAAAACGCGGATGCAATAAAGGCCCAGTTGCAGTCCGTGCGTGGTATCGAGGATGTCGGCGTGTTTACCGAGTTGGGCCAGCCTAATCTGCTGATCGAGGTTGACCGATCCCGCTGCGCACGCTACGGATTGGCGGCCGCGGACGTCAACTCGATCGTACAGGCAGCGATCGGCGGGCAATCCGCGACGGACATTTTCGAGGGCGAGCGGCACTTCCCGCTCGTCGTTCGTCTGCTCCCCGAATACCGGCAAAGCATCGAAGCGATTCGCAACGTTCTGGTGCCGACGGCCACTGGCGCGCAGATTCCGCTGGCAGAACTGGCGCACATAACTTTGCGTTCCGGAGCCTCTTACATTTATAGGGAAGCCAACGAGAGATATATCCCAATCAAGTTCAGCGTCCGCGGGCGCGACCTGGGCGGCGCCATCGCCGAGGCGCAATCGCTGATCAGCAGCAATGTAAAACTGCCGGCCGGGTATCACGCGGACTGGAGCGGCGAGTTCGGCGAGCTCAAAGAAGCCGAAGCCCGGCTGATGTACATTGTCCCGATCAGCATCCTGCTCATCATCATTCTGCTCTATGGCGCTTTCAATAATCTTCGTGACTGTCTCCTGGTCATGATCAGCATACCCTTTGCAGTAATTGGCGGAGTCTTCGCGCTGTTTATCACCGGCCTGAATTTCAGTGTATCGGCGGCGGTTGGGTTTATCTCACTGTTTGGCGTTTCGGTGATGGAGGGCGTCATTCTGATTTCTTACTATAACCAGCGCCGACACCACGGCTACACCAGGGATGATGCACTGAGGCAGGCGGCCGAGGTACGGATGCGGCCGGTGCTGATGACCTGCCTGTCGGCGTGCATAGGGCTGGTACCCGCCGCTGTTTCAACCGGAATTGGGTCGGAGACCCAGCGCCCACTTGCGACAGTCATAGTGGGCGGGATGCTGCTTTCCCCAATCCTGATATTGCTGCTGGTGCCGGTGCTGCTGAGCTTCATGCCGGCTCGGGCTGAATTGAAGGAAATCGAGTCATTGGAACACGAAGAGCTGGGATATGGGGAGGTCCATAGCTGACATCGGGCCATCCCGTTGGCCTCGGCCTGGAGCGAGGCACCTGCCAGACCAGGCCGAAATTAATATGTCGGAACCCTGTCAGACCGAAATGCGTCGCAACGTCTTGTAGTGAGGCGATTCCTGATAAGCTATCTGGAGTTCTTGCGGACCGCCATCAAAACAGCTCACGGGTGCGAGTCCAGGCATGTCAGGACCGTGCTCGTGAATGTGCAGTCTAACGGGGTCAAATGGGAAGGAGAGGTCGACGTATTTGAATTGAGGAATCACCCGGCGGCAGTGCAATGTTATGCCTGGTGTGAGGACGACCATGAGCGGGGCAGCGATCCGATAGTGCAAGTGCCGCTGTCCCTGCCGCCCATCACAACCCCCGAGTTGGCGGTCAGATTGTTCTTGGAAATGCCGGCAAAGAGCAGGCAGAGATCGAGGTAACCAGGCAACAAATTGTGCGCTGCCAACACTTTTGTCGGATCAGCATGAAGATCGCGGAAATACAGATCTGCTAATGTTTGCACTAGATTGATAGCTGGCACTTTGATATGATGGCGCGAGAGGAACAAACATGGCTAAAACAAACAAGGAAGATCACCAGGGCACAACTGGACCATCTGCTGAAAGCACCGGCAACCAGACAGGCGAGTCTGCAGGGACATCGGCAATCACTACGATTATCGCCGGGGCTGCGGTTGCCGTTTTGGCGCCGGAGCTTTTGCCTGGTATGGCCGTCGGAGTGGCCGCGGTTATGGCGCCTAAGATTCTTCCCGTCATCGGTAATATCTTGAATCCGATCTTCAAAACCGCCGTACGGACCGGATATGGAGCGGCCGTTAAGGCCAGGGAAATGGCTGCCGAGGCTGGCGAACAGATCCAGGACATGGTCGCCGAAGCGAAAGCCGAGGCGGCGACCGCCGAGCACCATCCCGCCGGATAAGCTAGATCCACCGAAGGCAAGAGGTGCGGATGCCGGCGCCATCGAGGCGCGGGCGGGGTATATTTGTAGTCAGGGAAAGAAGAATGGAGCAGAACGCGGAGGTGATGCATCACATACCCGGAAGGATGAGGGTCAAGGTCCCTCGCCTGAAGGGCAAATCCCGGGCACTTGCCAAGATCAAGGAATCAGTCTCTCAGATGCCTGGCGTGACAAGCGTAGACACTAACATTACTACAGGCAGCGTACTGGTCAATTACGATCCGAAAGCGTTCAAGCAATTTCAGACCTCGCTGGCCGATCACGCGGAAACCAACCAATTGTTCTCCTTCAAACCGCCCGAGCTGACCGAGGTCGATGAAATGGCCGACAAGATCGAGGTTGAAGCGGAGTTCCTGGCCGAGCATTCAGAAGTGGCTCGCGCTGTGGTCAATGCCTGCAAGCAACTCAATGCTGAGGTCAAACGGTCGACCCGCAATATGGTGGACCTGAAGGTGCTGGTGCCGCTTGCCCTGGCTGCTTACACTTTCACCCGGCAGGACCCGATGATGTCGACTCCATTGTGGGTCACCCTCGGCATCTTCTCGTTCCACTCATTTCTAGCCCTCCATGGACAGCAACCTCAGGTGGTGACTCACCAGGTGGCATTCGACCGCGAAGAGCAAAGCCCTCGACTTAGCATCGCCCGGCAAGCCAGAAAGCAATCGTAGAGCAAACAATGGGGTTGGAATATCAGATCAGACACGCGATGCCTGGGCGCATCCGCTTATTCGTTCCTGCTATCAAGCGCTTCGCAGGCCTCGCCGAAGCCTGCGTCGAAGTGCTGAAGCGCCAGGAGGGCATCGCCGACGTGCGGGTCAATGGTACTTGCGCGTCAATCGTCATTAACTATGACCCGACTTCTAAAGATTTCCTGTCCAAACTCGAAGCGGGACTCGGCCTGCTGACCCCACAAATGATCATTGCAATAGCGGCCGCTCAGCAGGAGTCGGCCGGCAGTGAAAAAGCGCCGGCGGGCGAGGCTGAGGGTCCAGCCATCACGGCCGCGTCGTTGAAACCGATGGTTTTGCCGACGCTCTCGCTGGGGCTCAGCTTGATAGGCGGGCCTGTAGGGGCGGCCGTTGCGCTGCCTCTGATCGTTTACAATGCGCTGCCGACACTCAAACGAGCATATAACGTAGTCAGACATGAACAACGCCTGAACGTCGATTTCCTGGACGGACTTGCCATAACCATCTCCACGCTTCAGGGCTCGTTTTTCACGAGCGCTTTTATGACATGGCTGATCAGCCTGGGCGATTCGATACGAGATCATACCGCCGCTAAATCCAAACGGGCCATCGAGGGACTGCTTGATTACCAGGGACGAACCGCGTGGGTGGTCCGAGGAAAGAGAAAGGTCGAAGTCAAGGCCAGCGAGCTGTCCCCGGGCGACATCGTCGCCGTCTATCCCGGCGGGATGATCCCTATCGACGGCGAAGTGATCAAAGGTCATGCGATCGTCGACCAAAAGACCATCACCGGGGAGTCCATGCCCGTCGAGCGGCAGCCCGGCGACAAAGTCTACGCGGCCACGGTCGTGAGGGATGGCAAGCTCTACCTCAAGACAATGCGAGTTGGTTCCGAGACGACCGCGGCTCAGATCGTCCGCATGGTCGAAGAAGCGCCGGTTGGAGAGACTCGGATACAGAACTACGCCGAGAAGTTCGCCGATAAGCTGGTTGCGCCAACGCTGGGCGTGGCCGGGGCCTTTTACGCCGCGACCGGTGATCTGAACCGCTTGTTGTCCATGCTTATCATCGACTTTGGGACCGGCATCCGCGTGGCCGCACCAACCTCGGTTCTGGCTTACATGACTCATGCGGCGAGGCAGGGGATTGTAATAAAGGGAGGCAGCAGTCTCGAAAAACTCAGCAAGATCGACACTGTCGCATTCGACAAGACCGGAACACTGACGGGCGGAATACCACGGATACTCGAGGTCGCCTCATACGATGGCCGGCGGTTCTCGTCGAACAAAATCCTGGCTCTGGCCGCGGCGGCAGAAGCCAGGCTCAAGCATCCCCTGGCGCTGGCTGTCCTGGAAAGGGCCGGCCAGGCAGGTATAAAGATCCCCGAGCGCTCTGAGTCCAAGTACCATCTAGGCCTGGGTGTCGAGGTTCAAGTAAATGGTTACCGCGTGGACGTCGGAAGCGAGCGATTCATGCGCGACAGGGACGTCAAGCTCGAGGCGGCCCGCAACGACCTCAGGAGCCTTAATGAGTCGGGCCGATCTGCATTGCTGCTGGCCGTGGATCGAAAGCTCACGGGCCTGATTCCGTACGCCGATATTATACGCCCCGAGAGTGTCGCCGTAATCAAGACTCTGCACAATCGCGGAGTGAAGAACGTCCTGATGTTGACCGGAGATAATGACACGACCGCCCGGGCGGTCGCCCGGCAACTGGGCCTGGACAATTTTTTCTCTGAAGTACTGCCTGCCGAGAAAGCTGAGATCGTTCAGCAATTGCAGAAAGAGGGCAGATCTGTCGCAATGGTCGGGGACGGCATCAACGACTCGGTGGCACTCAGCTATGCTGACGTCGGAATTGCCATGAAGAACGGGGCGGACGTCGCGCGCGAGGCGGCGGACGTTGTTCTCATGGACGAAAACCTCTGGAAGATAATACAGGCGATTGACATTTCAAAAGACACAATGGGCCTGATCAAGCAGAACTACGCCATCATTGCAGTATTGAATGCACTGGCATTCGCAATGACCATACCGCGTGGAATGGCCAGCCCTGGGCTTACTACTTTGATTAGCAACGGCTCGGCCATTGTGGCTAGCCTGAATGCCGTAAGGCCGATCCTAAACTACTAAGATCCGCACGGCCCTTCAGCAGATCCTATTTCGGCTTGCGCGTGGCGAGTCTCACATCACGACATTCTCTTAAATGGAAAACCCGGCGCGCGGTGCCGGCAATCGTGCGTGCTTATGGTGTTCACTACTTTGAGGTTTCCGGCTCCTGTTCATGAACTTGCACCGGTGTGCCGCTGACCAGGGAATCCGACGGGTCCAGAATCACAGCATCATCGGGGCCAACTCCGGAAACAACCTCGACATCGTTCCCATAATCGCGTCCGATCGTAATGGCAACTAACTCGGCTCGCCCGTCTTTTATGACGGCGACGCGCAATCCTTCGGAGCGGAACAGAAGCGTGTTAGACGGTAGCGTAACGGATTGGATTTGTTTGGGCAGCTTTAAATGAACGAAGGCGTACGAGCCGGCCAGAAGCCGCCCTCCCGAATTGTCGACGTCGACCTCGACCATCAGCGTCCGCGATGCCGGGTCGATCGAGTTTGAACTTCGAGCCAATACCCCGCTGAATGTCACACCGGGAAACTCCTCGAGCGTGAGGGTTGCTTTGGAGCCGGGCAATGCAGCTCTCGAGTATACTTCGGGCACGCCGACGAAGACCCTGAGCTTGTCGGTTGCCGCCAGATGAAAGAGCTCCTTGCTCTGGGCGGCGGCGCCGGCGTCGATGAGCGACCCGGTGTCGGTATTGCGGGCGGTGATGACTCCGTCAAATGGAGCGTAAACCTTTTCGAACGACTGCACTTGCTCGAGCCGGCGGACGTTGGCCGAGGCGGAATCGACCGCGGTCTTCTTGGCGCTGAGATCGCTGGCCGCCTGGTCGGCCAGTTGCTGAGACACAACGCCTGACTTGAGCAGAGGTTGGTAGCGCTCGGAGGTCAGCCTGGCCAGGTCGAGGTTGGACCGGGCGGTTTCCAAATCAGCGCGGGCCTGCTGCAACTGCTGGTCGACTTCCGGGGTCTCGATTTCAGCCAGCAATTGGCCTTTCTTTACGCGGGCTCCGATGTCGAAATACCATCGCTTCAGATATCCGTTGGTCCGCGCATAGATGGGACCGTCGACGAACGGCTGAGTATTTCCTGGCAGAACGAGTTCCTGAGTCGCGGCGCCCGGTTTGGGATGAGTGATGTTGACGGTGGGAATGGCCGCTTGAGCCGTAGCCAGCATCAGCTTTTTCTCATCGGCGGCCCTTGCTTTGATTCCCGAATAGATGACCAGGCCCAGCACCAACGCTCCGGCCAGCAGCACCAATAACACAACAAGACCGGCGAGCCGCGAGTGTGGCTCGCCCGATAATGCGGGCATCGAGTCCGTCTCGCGCTCAATCACTTCATCCGTTTCGATCAATGCATTCCTCGCTTATCCCTCGCACTGACGAACCAGTACGGCCTCGACCTGCACACATCACTCATCACTCATCACTTTCTTCTTGTGCAACAGCGTAAATACCGTCGGAACAAAGATCAATGTCGCCACGGTGGCGCACAGCAGTCCACCGATAACCGCGCGACCGAGCGGCGCATTCTCCTCGCCACCTTCACCCAGCCCGAGCGCCATAGGCACCATACCGATCATCATTGCCAGCGCAGTCATCAAGACAGGCCTGAAGCGAGTAAATCCGGCCTCGACCGCCGCTTTCACAGGATCGCCGTGCAGAACGAAGCGCTCCTTAGCGAACGAAATGACCAGAATGCTATTGGCCGTAGCGACTCCCATACACATGATCGATCCCATGAGCGCCGGGACGCTGAGCGTAGTGTGGGTTATGAACAAGAACACGATGATGCCGGCCAGAGCCGCGGGCAGCGCCGTGATAATAATGAAGGGGTCAAGCCAGGATTGAAAATTAACAACGATCAGAAAATAGACGAGGATGATCGAAAACACCAGCCCCGCGAGCAATCCCCTGTACGAGGAGTGCATCGTATCTAGCTGTCCGCGAATTGTTATGAAGCTGCCGCGGGGCAGCGACTGGCGGCTGTCATCCACGATTCGCTGGACCTCACGGCCAACCGCGCCCAGGTCGCGGTCCTGAACGGATCCGTAAATATCCACAATTCGGCGGATGTTGTAGTGCGATATCACCTGCATCTCGCTGCCTCGCTGTATGGTGGCTACGTCGGCCAGAATTCCCGGACGGCTGGCAGAGGAAGCGGTGACCGGCAGGTTTTGTATATCCTGGAGCGACTGAATGTCGTACTGCTGCGTCTGGGTGACCAGACTATAGTTGACTCCGTTCTGCCGGTTTAAAAAGAACATCGGGTTCGTTTGAAAGCTGCCGCTAAGCGAATTCAGCATGCTGGTCGCTATATCGCGTGGGCTGAACCCGCCCTGGGCGGCCTTGGTACGATCGACGGCTACGTGAAACTTTGGATAATCGAATTCTTGTTGTATGCGGAGGTCGGTTATGCCCGCCACCTGGCGCAGCCGTGCGCTCAATTGATCCGCCAATTCGCGATTGCCCTGTATGTCCGATCCCTCGATCTGGACGTCTATCGGCGCCGGCACTCCGAAATTCAGAATCTGGCTCACTATGTCCGAGGGCAGGAAGTAGAACGTTGTACCGGGGAATTCGCGATTAAGGCTGATTCGCAGCTCGCGCAGGTGGTCGGCGGTGGGCCGGTGCTTTTCCTTCAGCGCAACCATAATATCGGCGTCTGCGGACCCGATAGATCCGGACGTGCTATGCATATAGTTGATGCTGCTATAGGGCATGCCAATATTGTCGAGGATGTTGTCAAGTTCCTCGGCCGGAATCTGGCGTCGGAGCGAGGTCTCGACAAGGTCGCACAACCTGGCGGTTTCTTCGATGCGGGTACCGGTCTTGGCTCGTAGGTGAAGGATAAACTGGCCATTGTCCGTCGCCGGAAAGAAATCCTGACCAAGAAATGGAAGTAGCAAAACTGCGGAACCGCATGCCAAAAGAAAGACCGGCACAAAGATCAGCCGCCTGCGGACCAGAGATGAGAGAGTGATCTGGTAAAATCCTCGAATCCGCTCGAATCCCAACTCGAACCCGTGCTGAAACAGGATGAAAGGGTTCAGCGAGCGCCGGCGAAGGGTCTGTGCTCTCAGAAGATACTTGGCCATCGTGGGAACGATCGTCCGCGACCAAAAATACGATGCGAGCATTGCGAACACGACTGCTTCGGCCAGCGGAACGAACAGATACCTCGCTACTCCCGTCAGGAAAAACATCGGCAGGAACACGATGCAGATGCATATTGTGGACACAAAGGCGGGCACAGCAATCTGCTGGGCACCATCGAGAATCGCCTGGATCATGGGTTTGCCCGTGTCCAGGTTGCGGTTGATGTTTTCAACCTCGACTGTGGCGTCGTCCACGAGAATCCCGACTGCCAGCGCCAGGCCTCCCAACGTCATGATATTTATAGTCTCGCCAAGAAAGCTGAGAATAATCAACGAGGTCAGAATGGACAGCGGAATCGAGACCGCGATGATCAACGTGCTGCGCCAGCTTCCAAGAAAGAGCAAAATCATCGCGCCGGTAAGGCACGCGGCAATTATCGCTTCACGGATGACTCCTTGCACCGCGGCGCGCACAAATATCGATTGGTCCGCAATCGGTTTGATCTCAAGCTCGGGCGGCAGCGTCGAGGCGACGCGAGGCAGCATCTTACGGATTCCATCCACTACGTCCAGCGTCGAGGCATTGCCGCTCTTTAGGATCGTCATGATAGCCCCTCGATGGCCGTCCTGACGAGCAATGTTAGTCTGTGGGGTGAATCCATCCCGGACGTTGGCGATATCCTTGAGATAGATGGTGGAACCGCGACCAGACTTTATTGGGAGGTCGCCCAGTTCCTGGACCGTCGTGGGGCTCGCGTTCATGTCCACGTAATATTCGAACTGGCCGATCTTGGCAGTGCCTGAGGGCAAAATGAGGTTCTGCTGGTTGAGGGCCGCCGTGATATCCTGCGGCGACAGTCCCTTGGACTGAAGCAGAGCCGGCTTCAAGTCCACCATGATTTGCCGCTGTTTTCCGCCATATGGGAACGGTATCGAGACACCAGGAACCGTTACGAGCTGAGTTCGCATGAAGTTTGCGGCGAGATCAAACAACTGTTGTTCGGACATGTCCTTGCCCGACAGTCCGAGTTGGAGTATCGGCACTTCAGACGCGCTGAAATTGATTACCAGGGGCGGCACCGCGCCCGGGGGCATCTGCCGCAAAGTAGACTGCGACATAGCAGTGACCTGCGCATTCTCAGTGTCGATGCTCGCGCCGGGCTGCAGGAATACTCTCACGATTGCCTGTCCATTGAGAGTCGTCGACTCGAGATGCTCAATGTTGTCGACAAGAGTGGTGAGCCCACGCTCATACTGGGTCGTGATTCGGCCCTCGACCTCTTCGGGGTCCAGCCCGGCAAACTGCCACGACACCGCGATAACAGGAATGTTGATGTTGGGAAAAACATCGGTCGGAGTACGGCTCGCCATGACCGGGCTGAGGATCAGTATCAACAGCGCCACGACGACGAACGTATAAGGGCGGTTAAGAGCGACTCTGACTATCCACATAATCAATTAGGAATTACGAATTAGGAATGACGATAAGGAGTCGGCTGAACGCCCGCACCGGAAGACAGCATTCCAATCTCGGTACCGCGGAAACCACCATTCTGTCTCCGCACGTCCTGCCCAATTCCTAATTCGTAATCCGTAATTCTAATTCCTCTTGTCGATTTTCACCAGGATTACCTCTGAGCCGTCATCTCTCAAAGTGAACTCGACCTTGTCCCCTGGTTCTACCTTGTCAAGCAAAGAGGCTGCTCTTACTTTGAATGACATCGTCATCGCGGGCATGAATCCTTTGATGTCTTCGTGGTTGATTTGGATCCTGCCAGTGCCGCGATCGATCGAGACAACCACGCCGACTCCCTAATACATCTTTACCGCGGGCCGGCCTCCCTTGCAGGAGGTCACAGCCAACGCTGCCAGTACGACAATCGGAACGATGCACCTGGTCATCCGCGAATTCTCTCCCGAAACTTCCTCGAACCCAAAGCAAGACTCTACTATGGGAGAATCGGAAAAGGCATGTTAAAGTTCCACCTAGTTGGTTTGCCAACACGGGAGATAGGGCAGCCCTCAGACGCTCGGCGGCTCCGAGGCTGAAAACGGAAAACTGAAAACTCAAAACCACTCTATGACAGCTCGGCTTACACTGTGCACCCTGATACTACTGTTCGGGTTAAACCAGAGCCTGCGCGCCCAGGAGCCGGAAGGCTCCGGGATAATAACCGGCCGGGTGACCCTTGACGGCAAGCCGGCGGCCGGAGTTTTGTTGATCTTGTCCAGAATTCGGCTGAACGAGCAAGCCTCTATCAAGAACATGATGCAAGGATCGTCAGTCACAAAAGCGGTTACCGACTCTGAGGGCCGCTATCAGTTCACAAAATTGGTCGAGGCTACGTATGCAGTAAGCACCTTTGCCCCGTCGCTCACTACCGATCAACAGTCCAGGACAGACTCTATACCGCTTACAGATGGAGAGACAGTCGATGGAATCGATTTTGATTTGAAGAGCGGCAGCGTGATCACCGGCGTGGTGACCTCCTCTGATGGCCGCCCATTGATAGGGTTGACTGTCAGCGCAGTTCCTGACAATAGCCCTGGCGACCAGTCCAAGAATTTCGCGAGGTTCGGTTCTGCCCGCACCGATGACCGCGGGGTTTACAGGATCTTTGGCCTGACTCCGGGCCGGTACAGGGTCGAATCCGGAATGCGAGGATCGAGCCTTATGGCGACCGGCTCGCCGGGAGTCGTTCCAGGCACTTACCACGACCGTACCGACCCCTCAAAGCCTGGAGTCGTCAACTTGACAGCCGGGACCGAAGCGACAGGGATCGACATCAAGATTGCGCCGCCTTCGACTGCCTTCGAGGCTACCGGCCGCATCGTCGATGAGACCGGCCGGGCAATTCCCGATATTAGCGTCATCTGTAAGGGCGATGGTGGCGAGGGAACATCGCCCCTAACCCCGTTCGGTCCGCAGACCAACTCAATGGGCGAATTCAAGATTCGCGGTCTCAAATCCGGCAGCTACACGGTGGCGCCATTCATGTTATTCGTCGCCGAAAATGAATATTATGGCGAGTCGGTCAAATTCGAAGTCAAAGGCGCCAACGTCTCCGGACTCGAGATCAAGGTTCATAAAGGAATGACAGTCTCGGGTCAGGTGGTATTAGAAGGCACCGATGACTCGGCGGCGCTTGCCAAGCTACACGGAATCCAGGTGATGGCGGGCACCGACGGAGGCTCGACAGAAGGATTCAGCATCAGCAAGTCGTCGATTGGGCCGGATGGCGAATTTGTCCTGCACGGCATCGCTCCTGGTAAGCTGCAATTGATACTTGGAGACCTCTTCGGGCAGTCGCCATTTCAAGTTGCTCGCGCAGAGCTGAATGGGTTGCCCCAGAAAGACGCGATACAGATTGAGCCGGGCCAGAATCTCACAGGGTTGAAGATTGTGGTTCTGTATGCCAACTGCTCGCTGCACGGCCAGGTGACATTCAGTGGAGGCAAGCTGGCGAAAGGCACCAGCATTACAGTCTCGGTCACGCGCATAGCCTCGGATTCCAGCGGACCCGGAGGACTGGTCGAGACCGGACGCGGAGCCGGCGGCGGCTCTACTTATGCTGATCCGAGCGGGAATTTCAAGGTCGACGGCCTCGCGCCGGGCGACTATCAAGTCGTGGTTCAAACACAGAACATTCAGAGCGTGGACGGCTCTCATA
>Ga0207155_1010_pt1 | contig 48601 bp, 43 predicted proteins | sample Alteio_BWMinHeat_26_FD_153515 | JGI IMG/M metagenome (GOLD analysis project Ga0207155, IMG submission 153515) | Enriched cells from forest soil in Barre Woods Harvard Forest LTER site, Petersham, Massachusetts, United States -... | ecosystem: Environmental > Terrestrial > Soil > Temperate forest >... | reverse complement strand
TTGCCCGTAAAATAACTGGGGCGATTGTGCAGGTGAGAAAAATTCCTGCGAAGGCAACCACAATGGATATCCAAACTCCATGAAAAAATAAATGCCCAATTTCTTTCGGTTTATTCTCACCTGCCTTGCGTGCTATTAAAGATTGTAACCCGTTGTTAAGTCCATTACCAATCACAGCAAAAATCAAATAATAAACTCCCGTGATGCCAGCCGCTGCCAAGGATTGCTCACCAAGTCCACCTAAAAAAATATTGTTGGTGATAAAATTGACTTGAGGAACAAGTATAGCCAAAGAGATGGGCATGGCCATTCCTAGAATTTGTTTGTAACCAGTTTCAAGTCGCAAGTCCATCGACGCGCAATATCGCAAAATGGAGTGAAGAGATTTTGAATTATCTTTCGACGAAGAAACATGGATATATTCAACGCACCTGCACGAATCGTTATCACCTGCAACAAACGTCTTTCTATTTATTTAGAGAAAGAAGTGAGTGACTTAGGTTTCAAAGTGGACACAACTTTTGTGACCGGTGTGGAACTGAAAGGCACAGTTAAAGATTGCATTTTGCTAAACATGAATTTGCAATGCGCCAGCCAAGTGCTGTATTCGTTAACGTCGTTCAGATGCGATGGCCCCGAAGAACTCTATGACAAATTGATTGCTTACGAATGGGAAAAGATTATTTCTCCCGATGGTTATTTTACCGTAACAAGTCATGCCGAACATTTTACTGTCAACAATGAAATGTTTGTCAATGTAAAAGTGAAAGACGCAATCGCTGACCGCATGCGCCGAGAATCAAGCGGGCGCCCTGACTCCGGCCCGGAGATAGACAAAGCCGTTTTTCATTTGTATTGGAAAGAGGAGCGCGCAGAAATTTTCTTAGATACCTCGGGTGAAACATTGGCAAAGCATGGCTATCGAAAAATTCCCGGCAAGGCACCCATGCTTGAAGCATTAGCGAGTGGAACTTTGCTAGCCACAAAGTGGGACAGGCTGTCGCCCTTTGTAAATCCAATGTGTGGGTCATCTACTGTTGCCATTGAGGCAGTGATGTTGGCAACCAATCGCAGACCGGGACTTTACAGGAAGAATTATTCCTTCATGCACGTGATTGGCTTTGATGAAAAATTCTACCAATTGGAAGCTGAAAAATTACGCAGACAAATTATTGAGGTCCCCAACTTAAAAGTAATTGCCAGCGATATTAATCAGGATGCAATAGACATCTCTAAAATAAATGCAGAGGTGGCAGGCGTTGATTCATTGATTGATTTCCAGGTATGCGATTTTGAACAGACTGAAATTCCAGCTGCACCAGGTGTAGTTTTTCTCAATCCTGAATATGGCGAACGTATGGGCGATGTTGCTGAACTGGAAGGGACCTATGCACGTATCGGAGATTTTCTAAAAAAGAAATGCCAGGGTTACACGGGCTACATTTTTACGGGCAACCTTGATTTGGCAAAGAAAATTGGATTAAAAGCCAGCCGAAGAATTGAATTCTATTCCGCTAAATTGGATTGTCGATTGCTAGAGTACGAGCTTTATTCGGGCAGTCGCAGGGAGCCGAAGCCTGTCACTTAACGATAAAATAATTTTGTATTTAGTATGCGTGCATAACAAATCTTTTCTATATTCGTCTCCCCGATATGAAGAGAGAAGAGACCATCGATCATCATGTACGCACTGCATGGCATGGCATTTCAAGATATTATAATCAGCAGGCTTCAAAATTTGGCGGCACCATGTCTATTGGGTTTGCACTCTTAACTATTCATGGGGATGAGGGAACTCCAGCGACAAAGATTGCCCCGCAAATGGGATTGGAACCTCGGAGCCTTACCCGTTTACTGAAGTCGATGGAGGATCAAAAGCTGATTGTTCGTAAAGGCGACAAAAATGATAAGCGCTCCGTGCGGATTTTTCTAACTAAAGAAGGAAGAAAGCAAAGAGAAAATGCTAAAAATATTGTGATTGGATTTAATGAAACTGTGCAAAAAGAAATTTCAGCTCAAAAACTAAAGGTTTTTTTTGAAGTGATCCAGCAAATTCAGGCATTAACTAAAAGAAGTGTCAATTACGAAAAAACATAATTAAATTGGTTGATGGTTGTCGGTTGATCATTATTCGGTAATTCACCAACAACAAACAACAATTAACGAACAACGATTTTATGAATAGAACCATTAAGAAAGTAGCCGTTTTAGGCTCGGGTATCATGGGCTCGCGCATCGCGTGTCATTTCGCCAATATAGGTTGCGATGTGTTGTTGCTCGACATCGCACCGAAGGAGCTTGCTGACGATGAGAAGAAAAAAAATCTAACGCTTGATCATCCCGCAGTTAAAAACCGGATTGTCACCAGCGCCTTCGAAGCTACGCTTAAAGCTAACCCTGCATCACTGTTTAGCAAAAAATTTGCTTCACGCGTGAAGCTCGGCAATTTTATCGATGACATGCCGAAAATCAAAAACTACGATTGGATCATTGAAGTCGTTGTTGAAAATCTCGACATCAAAAAGAAAGTTTATGAAGAGGTTGAGAAACACAGAACGCCAGGAACACTAATAACTTCAAATACTTCCGGCATTCCGATTCATTTAATGGCTGAAGGACGAAGCGAAGATTTTCAAAAACATTTTGCTGGAACACACTTCTTCAATCCTCCGCGCTACCTGAAACTCCTTGAAATTATTCCCACAGCAAAAACAGATCCGACAGTTACTAATTTTTTAATGCACTATGGTGATCTTTTCCTTGGAAAGACTACAGTACTCTGCAAAGACACTCCTGCATTTATCGGCAATCGTGTTGGGGTTTGGGGATTGCTAAAAGTAATCGACTCCATGAAAAAATTCGATCTCAATGTGGATGAGATCGATCGACTCACGGGTCCGGTAATTGGCCGACCAAAGTCAGCAACATTCAGAACCTCGGATGTAGTTGGATTGGACACACTAGTTAAAGTTGCCAACAACCTTTACGCTGGCTTGGTAAATGACGAGGGCCGCGAAATGTTTAAGCTACCAGAAGTTGTTGCCAAACTTGATCAAAACAAATGGCTTGGCGATAAAACCGGTCAGGGTTTTTACAAGAAAACAAAAAACGCAAAAGGCGAAACTGAAATCCTTACGCTTGATCTCAAAACCTTAGAATACAAACCGAAAGTAAAAGCAAAGTTTGCTACGCTTGAAACCACTAAGACGATTGACAATTTGAAAGATCGTTTCAAAGTGTTGTTGGCTGGCAAAGACAAGGCCGGAGATTTCTATCGTGATTGTTTCTTTGATTTATTCAAATATGTGACCAATCGCATTCCCGAAATCAGTGATGAACTTTTCAGAATTGATGATGCTGTGAGCGGAGGATTTGGTTGGGAGCTTGGACCGTTTGAAACATGGGATGCTGTTGGTGTTGAAAAAAGTCTTCCGTTGATGGAAGCCGCTGGATATAAACCTGCTCAATGGGTTTATGATATGATTGCTGGTGGCAACAAATCATTTTACAAGAGTGAAGCTGGAGTAAAAAAATATTATGACATTCCAACGAAGTCATACAAATCAATCCCAGGAAGAGAAAGCTTTATCATCCTCGAAAATAAAAGCGAGAATGTGGTTTGGAAAAATCCTGGTGCAAAAATCTACGATATCGGTGATGGCGTGCTCAACTTCGCGTGGCATACAAAGAGCTACACACTGGGGAGTGAAGTTATCGAAGGATTAAATAAAGCAATCGACTTAGCTGAAAAAGATTATCGAGGACTAGTTGTAGGTCATCAAGGTGCTGACTTTTCTCTTGGTGCGAATTTGGGATTGGTTTTCATGTACGCGATCGAGCAAGAGTACGATGAGATTGATTTCATGATCAAGCATTTTCAAAATTCAGTGATGCGCATTCGCTATTCATCCGTGCCCGTTGTTGTTGCTCCGCAAAGCAGAACGCTGGGCGGCGGTTGCGAAATGACTATGCATGCAGATATTGCTGTAGCTGCGGCCGAAACCTATATCGGTCTTGTTGAAGTTGGAGTTGGATTGATTCCTGGTGGTGGTGGAACAAAAGAATTTACAAAACGCGTAAGCGATGCCATGGAAGAAGGTGATGTTGAACTAAATGCTTTGCAAAATGCTTTCATGAATATTGCCACTGCAAAAGTGGCCACCTCCGCTGAAGAAGCAAGGGAGATTGGCATTTTGAAAAAGCTCGATCGTGTAACAATGAATAAGGACCGTCAATTGGCAGATGCAAAGGAGGCTGTGATTGAATTGGCCGATGCTGGTTATACGATGAAACCTCAAGCCAAAAACATTAAAGTGCAAGGACGCACTGGCCAGGCATTATTTCTCGCTGGACTTCAAGGCATGCTGATGGGAAAATATATTTCTGAGCATGATGTAAAGGTGGCACGATGGATTGCTAATGTAATGTGCGGAGGCGATTTGACCTCTCCTCAAGAAGTAAGCGAACAATATTTATTGGATCTGGAGCGCGAAGCATTTTTATCATTGACTGGTGAAAAGAAAACTTTGGAAAGGATTCAAGCAATATTAACTGGAGGAAAACCTTTGAGAAATTGACAGTTGAAATCTGAAATAAACAAAACTTCAAAATTATGGACGCTTATATAGTCGCAGGATTTAGAACCGGAGTGGGAAAGGCAAAAAAAGGAGGATTTCGTTTCACAAGACCCGATGATTTGGCCTCAGACGTAATCAAGCATCTTGTGAAATCCATTCCTGGATTAGAAAACAAAATGGTGGATGATCTCATCGTTGGCAATGCCGTGCCTGAGGCGGAACAAGGTATGCAGATGGGCCGTATGATTTCTTTGCTTGCACTTGGGCTTGATGTTCCTGGTATGATTGTCAATCGTTATTGCGGATCGGGAGTTGAAACCATCGCTATCGCAAGTCAACGCATTCAAGCCGGTCAGGCAGATATTATTATTGCTGGTGGAACTGAGTCGATGTCGCTGGTGCCTGTGATGGGTTTCAAGACGGCATTGAATTATACCATCGCGAAAGACAATCCTACTTACTACACGAGCATGGGTTTAACTGCTGAAGAAGTCTCGAAGCAATTCAAAATTTCACGCGAAGAGCAAGACCAGTTCTCATACGAATCGCATATGAAAGCTGCCGCTGCATGGAAAGAAGGAAAATTCAAAGACGAAGTAGTTCCTATTACCGTCAAAGAAGTTTATGTAGACGAGAACATGAAAAAGAAAACGCGCGAGTTTGTTGTTGCAACAGATGAAGGCATTCGCGCAGATACAACTGTTGAAGGTTTAGCAAAATTGAAACCTGTGTTTGCTATGGGAGGAACAGTAACCGCAGGTAATTCTTCTCAAACATCAGATGGTGCAGCTTTCGTTGCAGTAATGTCAGAGCGAATGGTGAAGCAACTTAATCTGAAACCTATTGCACGGATGGTGAGCTATGCTACCGCTGGAGTTGATCCACGCATCATGGGTATCGGCCCTGTGGCAGCAATTCCTAAAGCTTTGAAAAATGCAAGCTTGAAATTGAACGACATCGATTTGTTTGAACTCAATGAAGCTTTCGCGGCACAATCATTGGCTGTTGTAAAAGAACTAGGCATTGATCGAAAAAAATTAAATGTAAATGGTGGAGCAATTGCAGTCGGTCATCCTCTGGGATCATCAGGTGCGCGCTTATCGGTTCAGCTATTCAATGAACTAAGAAGACAAAAGAAAAAATATGGAATGGTAACAGCGTGCGTTGGCGGAGGGCAAGGCGTAGCAGGCATTTATGAATTATTGAATTAGACTTAAGACGCAAGTATCAAGATTAAAGATTAAAAAAATGGCAACAGCAGTAGAAACTAAACAAGCAATAAAAGGAGGCGAGTTCCTCATTCGTGAAACGAAAGCGCAAGACATTTTCATCCCAGAAGAATTCAATGAGGAGCAAAAAATGATCATGCAGCAATGCAAGGATTTCTTAGCGAAAGAAGTCACACCAAGATTGAATGAAATTGATTCGATGAAGGACCTGAAGTTAATGCCATCCATTTTGGACAAGGCAGGTGAACTGGGATTGCTAGGAACTTCAGTGCCTCAGGAACTTGGTGGCTTCGGCATGGATTTTAACACTACCATGTTAGTAGCAGAAGTAATTGGTGGAGGGCATTCAGTAGCTGTTGCATTGTCTGCTCATACAGGCATTGGCACACTTCCAATTTTATATTATGGTAATGAGGCTCAGAAGAAAAAATATATTCCCAAACTCGCAACGGGTGAGTGGAAAGCCGCTTATTGTTTGACCGAGCCCGATTCAGGATCGGATGCTAACTCTGGAAAAACAAAAGCCGTACTGACTTCTGATGGAAAGCATTATAACATCACCGGACAAAAAATGTGGATCACCAATGGTGGCTTCGCAGACATATATATTGTGTTCGCCAAAATCGACAATGATAAAAATCTTTCTGCTTTCATTGTTGAAAAAGCCTTTGGCGGTATCACAATGAACGAAGAAGAAAAAAAGATGGGCATCAAAGGATCATCGACTCGCCAGATTTTCTTCAACGACTGCAAAGTGCCAGTCGAAAATCTATTGAGCGAACGTGAGAACGGATTTAAGATTGCTGTGAACATCTTAAACATCGGTCGTATTAAGTTAGGTGTTGCTGCAGTTGGTGGAAGCAAGATGACTACGAGCACTGCAATAAAGTATTCAAAGGAGCGTAAGCAATTCGGTGTGCCTCTCGCCACTTTCGGAGCCATCAAACATAAGATTGCTGAGATGGTTACCAAGATTTTCGCGAGCGAATCTGCTCACTATCGTGCTTCACAAAATATTGATGATGCTTATCATGCCTTGGTAGCAACTGGTTTGGATTCTGCGAAAGCGAGATTAAAATCATTGGAAGAATTTGCAATTGAATGCGCGATATTAAAAGTTCACGGCTCTGAAGTATTAGATTTTAGTGTCGATGAGGGCGTTCAGATATACGGTGGCATGGGTTTCTCCGCCGAAGGCCCGATGGATCGCGCCTACCGCGATGCGCGCATCAACCGAATCTTTGAAGGCACAAACGAAATCAACCGACTTCTGACGATCGACATGTTGATGAAACGTGCTATGAAAGGTTCCCTCGATTTGATGACACCAGCTATGGCGGTGCAGAAAGAGTTGATGGCCATTCCTGATTTTGGAGCGAGCGATGATACTGCTCTTTTCGCTAAAGAGAAAAAAGCATTAGCTAATTTGAAGAAGGCAGGATTGATGGTATCAGGCGCTGCTGTACAAAAGTTCATGATGAAACTTTCTGAAGAACAAGAAGTGCTGATGAACCTTGCCGACATGCTTATTGAAAGTTACGTTGCCGAATCGCTTTTACTGCGCGTTGAAAAACTCATCAGCATAAAAGGAGAAAAGGCGTGCGAAATTCAAAAAGAAATGGCGATGATCTACTTGCATTATGCGATAGAGAAAGCCGCTTCAGCGGGCAAGCAAGCTATCTATGCCTTCGCAGAAGGTGATGAATTGAGATTGATGCTTCTCGGGTTAAAACGCTTCACTAAAATTGATCCTTATAACTTGAAAGAAGCGCGCAGAAAAGTAGCCAACTACGTGATTGAAAAAGGAGAATATCCTTTTTAAGGATTTGAGAAGTAAGACATAACTAGAAAGAAAAACCCGGAATCTCTTCCGGGTTTTTTATTTATCTCTCTCCAGTACCTTTGGTGACAGGCGTCGAGACACATCAAAGGCGTTAGGACGCTAATCACTCGTACCTCAATGAATCCACCGGATTAGTCATCGCAGCTTTTAGTGTGTGAATACTCACGGTCAGTAATGCAATTACAATCACCAATAAACTTGGTAATGCAAAAATCCACCAGGCAATAGTGATGCGATTGGCAAATCCACTTAGCCAATTATTCATCACCCACCAGGTAAGTGGAGTCGCTAGAAGAATTGCAATGCCCATGAGAATCACATAGTCGCGACTCACTAAAGCAAGGATATTTGCGACAGAAGCACCTAACACTTTGCGTACACCAATCTCCTTCGTTCGTTGAATCACAGTAAGTGATGATAAACCAAATAGCCCGAGGCAGGCAATGAAAATAGCAAGGCCTGAGAAAATTCCGAAGACCTTACCAAATTGTTGATCGGCCTTATACTGTTTGTTGTAGTGCTCGTCGAGGAAAAAATAATTGAACGGATTGCCAGGGAAAAGTTCTTTCCACTGAGCTTCAAATTTTGCCAATGACTCTTTCACATTCGAAGTATTGAACTTGATCGAGTAAAATCCCTGAGGTGATTTATCGTAACGAAAGATCAGCGGCTCAAAATTTTTCTTCAGCGATTCCTGTCTATAATTTTTAAGAACCCCAACTATTCGGAAAGTATCACCCCAAAAATAAATCTGATCGTCAAGCGCATCTTCTGGTTTTGAAAAACCCATTAGTTTAACGGCCGACTCATTTAGCAATACTGTTTTGTTTTCGTTGGGGTTATTGCCTGAAAATGCACGACCAGTTACAACATCCAGTCCGTAAGAAGAAACAAAGTCATGGTCCATCATAATAACGCGATATTGTTTTTGTTCATCTTCTCGTTGACTCAGTCTGCGAATACCCCCTGCATTCCACTCCGGAGAGCCTCCAGGGATTGAAGTCGAAGCGCATACTGCTGATACTTCTGCGTGTTGACTGAGTCGTTGCTTAAACACTTCGTATTTATGTGAATACGTGGAGTCAACAATATTGGGAGATTGCATTATCACTGTTTGATCGATGCTTACACCCAGCTTTTGGTTTCGCATAAAATTAATTTGTGTGTACACCGTGTAGGTGCCAACAATTAACGTAATGGATGCGATGAATTGAGTCACTACCATTCCTTTACGGAAGAAAACTCCCTTGCCGGAATTCTTAAATCGTCCTTTCAAAACTTCCACTGGCTTGAACGCTGAGAGAACAAATGCAGGGTACAATCCGGAGAGCAAAGTACCTCCAATAATTAGCAAAACAACAAACACCCAAAACAACTTTAGTTGAAGAAGTGAATAGTCAAGAGGTCGATCGGTGAGCTGGCTGAACCATCCCAAAAGTAAAAGCGAAGCACCGATTGCTACAATCACTGCAATTGTGTTTAACAAAAGTGACTCCACTAAAAATTGTTGAATAAGCTGATTACGAAATCCTCCCATTACTTTGCGAACTCCAACTTCGCGTGCGCGCTCAACAGATTTGGCTGTAGACAAGTTGATGTAATTGATCCACGCAATGATGATGATCAATGCTGCAACGACCGACAAGAAATAGACGGTGTCGCGACTTCCATTAGGCTTGAACTCACCAATAAAATCAGAATCAAGGTGAATATCTCCAACCGGCATTAGGTGGAAAATCATTCCTGAATTAAATTTCTTCAGCTCTTCACCCTCGCGCTTTGTCACATAAGCGGGGAGTTTTGCTTCGAGTTTTTTAGCATCGGCATTTTCATTTAACAATATGTAAGTGAGAAAACCATCCCATTGCCATTGATTGAGGTCGGCTTCACTTTTCCGGCCAACGAGTTTAGCATAAGTAGCAAATGAGAGAAGTGCATTCACTTTCATGTGTGAATTTTCAGGCAGATCTTCAAATACACCGCTCACGATATACTCTATCTCACCATTGTTTCGCATTGTTTTCCCCATTGGGCTTTCATTCCCGAAATATTTTTTAGCGAATGAGCGTGACACTACAATTTTATTCAAGCCTTTCAGTGCTGTAGAATCCTCTCCTTCAATCAATGGATAGCCAAAAACTTTAAAAAAATCCTGGCTGGTATAATACACACCTGCTTCTTTGAAGAAAATATCTCCGTGAGAAAGCAAGGCATTGCTTTCATGCATTCGAACATAATATTTCACTTCAGGAAAATTCGCTTTCAAATCAGGCCCTATTCCATTGCAACCCGCCGCCCATCGTGTGGAAAGTTCTCCTTTATCATAGCGATCTAAGTTGACCCGGAAAACTTGATTCTCGTTTTTCCAAAACTTATCGTAACTCAGCTCATGATAAATATATTGTGCAATGAGCATGAAGGCGGTCATGCCGATCACTACGCCCAAAACATTGATGGTTGTAAATGCTCTGTTTTTTTGAATATATCGCCAGACGGAAGTAAGGTAGTTTTTAATCATGGCCAAGTGGGTTAAACTTTAAATACTCAAGTTGCTATTAAAGGTTACTAAATTAAAAGTAGAAATCAATCGGTAATTACATGATGGATGCGAGCATCGTTTAGTTTGATGCGCAATTATTTTTATTTCGCCAACAATGACTTTCTATAAATTCTGTTTCTGATGCAGAATTGGGAATGTTTGATCAAAGGATTGTTTAAAGAAAAAGGAAATTGTTCAAAAAACACTGAGCCTAATTTTGAGAGATTTATCTTTAACACCATTCAAATAAAAAAACCTTTTGTTCAGCAATTAATTAATAATCCCCAGTGTGATTTTGACTACTTTACATTCTAACTTTTGAACTCATGAATGGCCCTATGCATAAATATTAACGCATGAAAAGAAGAGAATTTGTAGGACTGACCGGAATGAGCTTAGCAGGAATTATGATGCCACGCACTGGTAACTCTGTTCCTGTTGATGTACTATTAGAATCTCCTTTGTCCGTAATCGAAAAAAAGCAATTAGCCGATGCTGCACTAAACACTGCCAAAAGTTTGGGAGCCACTTACACCGATGTTCGCATCGGGAGATATTTAAATCAATTCATCACCACAAGAGAAAATAAAGTTCAGAATATTGTCAATACAGAGTCGTTTGGTGTTGGCATACGGGTGATCACCAAAGGCACATGGGGGTTTGCCGCAACCAACGATGTAACTCCTGACGGAATTAAGAAGGCAACTGAGCGAGCGGTAGCGATAGCAAAAGCCAATTCTAAATTTCAAAAAGAACCCGTGATGCTTGCTCCAGTGCAAGGTTATGGAGAAGTAAGCTGGAATACACCCATTCAAAAAAATTCCTTTGAAGTTCCTGTTTCAGAAAAAGTTGATCTGCTGTTGCGTGCCAATGCAGGTGCGCTGAAAAATGGTGCAAGCTTTGCCAACTCCAATCTCTTTCAAGTGAATGAGCAAAAATATTTTGTTTCTTCCGATGGTTCGTACATCGATCAGAATATTCACCGTATATGGCCCACGTTTACAGTATCTGCAGTTGATCGTGCTTCAGGTAAATTTAAAACACGTGATGCCATGAGCGCACCCATGGGCATGGGCTATGAATACATGATTCCCAAAAATGAAGACAAACTTCAAGGACCTGGCGGCATGGTTTTGTATCGCAACAGCTATGATATTGTTGAAGATGCGTCGATCGCGGCTAAGCAAGCTAAGGACATGATCACAGCAAAGTCAGTAGAGCCAGGTAAATACGATTTAGTGCTTGAACCAAATCATCTTGGATTAACCATTCATGAATCTATCGGTCATCCTCTGGAGCTGGACCGCATTCTTGGTTATGAAGCAAACTACGCGGGAACAAGTTTCGCCTCCCTTGATAAATTGAAGTCTGGCACATTCAACTATGGAAGCAAGCACGTCAACATCATTGCTGACAAAACACAAGTCGGTTCACTTGGTGCCGCGGGCTACGATGATGAAGGTGTAAAATGCAAGCAATGGGATTTAATCAAAGAGGGGATCCTCGTCAATTTCGAAGCGATTCGCGATCAAGTTCATATTCTTGGTCAAAAAGAATCGCACGGTTGCTGTTATTCACAAAGCTGGAGTGATGTTCAGTTTCAGCGGATGCCTAACGTTTCTTTAGTGCCAGGAAAAGATCCCCACAGCAGCGAACAAATGATTAAAGATGTGGAGAAAGGAATTTACATTGCTGGCCGCGGTTCTTATTCTATTGATCAGCAACGATACAATTTTCAATTTGGAGGAACTGCCTTTTACGAAATCAAGAATGGACAGATTGCCGGCATGCTCAACGACGTTGCCTATCAATCCAACACACAAGAGTTTTGGAACAGCTGTGTGAAAGTTTGCGATGAAAAAGAATACCGGATGTTCGGATCTTTTTTCGATGGCAAAGGTCAGCCCTCGCAAGTCAGTGCTGTATCACACGGAAGTTCACCGGCAAGATTCAATGCTGTTAATGTTATTAATACAGGAAGGACAATTTAAATTTCTAATTGATGAAACGAAGAGATTTTATTCAATTGACCGGGATGAGCGCAGGCGCAATGATGTTGCCAATCTCATCCTTTGCCAATTCTGTTGACCCTGCAAGGTTTCTTGATCCCTTGCTGGATGTTCAGCAGAAAAAAGCATTGGCAGATGCTGCCTTAAACATGGCGAAGTCTTTAGGCGCAACCTATACAGATGTGCGCATCGGCCGGTACTTAAATCAGTTTGTGACTACGCGTGAGAAAAAAGTACAGAACATCATCAACACAGAGTCGTTTGGCGTGGGCATTCGTGTGATTGTGAATGGCACATGGGGTTTTGCAGCCAGCAACAATGTAACTACTGATGGATTAAAGAAAACAACGGAGCGCGCGGTTGCCATTGCCAAAGCCAACTCTAAATTTCAAAAAGAGCCGGTGAAGCTTGCTGCAACACCTTCCTACGGAGAAGTCAGTTGGAAAACACCAATCGTAAAAAACGGATTTGAAGTTCCTGTAAAAGAAAAAGTAGATCTGTTGCTTAATGCGAATGCCAAAGCATTAGAGAAAGGCGCCAACTTTGTGAACAGCATTATTTTCCTGGTGAACGAGCAAAAGTATTTTGCCTCATCAGAGGGTTCTTACATCGATCAGGATATTCATAGAACTTGGCCAAACTTTAATGTGAATGCCGTTGATCGTGCTTCGGGCCAGTTCAAAAGCAGGCCGGCATTTAGTGCTCCCGTTGGAATGGGCTATGAATATTTAGATGGAAAAGCAGAAGATAAAATTAAAGGGCCTGGCGGAATAATTATGTACAACAAATCGTACGACATTGTTGAAGATGCCACCATGGCTGCCGAGCAAGTCAAACAAATGATCGCAGCAAAATCCGTGGAGCCTGGTAAGTATGATTTAGTATTAGAGCCTTCACACTTGTGGTTAACTATTCACGAATCTGTAGGGCACCCTACTGAACTCGATCGTGTGTTGGGTTATGAAGCCAATTTTGCTGGCACAAGTTTCCTCACGTTAGATAAATGGCAATCGAAGAAATTTAATTTTGGCAGCAAGCTCGTAAATATTGTTGCTGATAAAACTCAAGTGGGTTCTCTCGGTGCTGTCGGTTACGACGATGAAGGTGTGCAATGTAAAAAGTGGGATTTAATTAAAGATGGGGTTCTCGTCAACTATCAAGCCATCCGTGATCAGGTAAACATCATCGGACAAAAAGAATCACATGGCTGTTGTTACTCACAAAGTTGGAGCGATGTGCAGTTTCAGCGTATGGCCAACGTTTCGTTGCAACCCGGTAAAGAACAACTCACACCTGAGCAAATGATTGCTGGAGTTGAGAAAGGAATTTACATCGTGAAAGACGGATCTTTTTCGATCGATCAGCAGCGATACAATTTTCAGTTTGGTGGCGTACTATTCTTCGAAATTAAGAATGGAAAAATTGAAGGCATGCTCAAAGATGTTGCTTACCAAGCCAACACGCAAGACTTCTGGAATTCGTGTGTGCAAGTTTGCGATGAACGTGACTACCGTATGAATGGTGCATTCAATGATGGTAAGGGGCAGCCATCACAATCCAATGCCGTATCACACGGATCAGCAACTGCTCGCTTTAACGGAGTAAATGTGATCAACACGGGAAGAACAATTTAACTCGTTGATGGTTGTTGGTTAATCGAGAAACTAACCAATAACTGCGGCGGATAACCAATAACGAACAACTAATAACGAATTTTAATATGGCAATACTTTCAAAAGACGAAGTGCAACAGATCCTGAAAAAAGTGATCGCCTTCTCGAAAGCGGATGGCATTGAAGCAAATCTAAATGGAAATGATGGTGGCAATATTCGCTACGCTCGCAACAGTGTATCCACTTCTGGTGAAGACAGCAATGTGAGCCTTGGAGTGCAATCCTATTTCGGAAAAAAAGCAGGCACTGCCACTATCAATGAGTTCGATGATGCCTCATTGGAAAAAGTAGTGAGACGTTCGGAAGAACTCGCACAACTCGCTCCGGAAAATCCTGAGTTCATGGAACCGCTCGCACAGCAAACGTATCAAGAATCTAAAACTTTTGTTGAAGCAACAGCCAACATCACTCCTGAATATCGCGCGCAAGCCGCAGCTAACAGTATCAATCCTGCAGCTGCAAAGGATGTTACTGCCGCAGGTTATCTCACCGACAATCGCGGCTTTAATTCCTTAATGAACAGCAAAGGATTATTTGCTTATAATAAGGCAACGAGCGTTGACTTCACTGTAACGATGCGCACCAATGATGGTACAGGCTCTGGCTGGGTAATTCGCAACTTTAACGATGTAAAAAAATTAGACACTGCAGAAGCATCGAAAGTTGCCATTGATAAGGCGTTGCAATCGCGTAATGCAAAAGCAATTGAGCCTGGTAAGTACACTGTAATTCTTGAACCAGCTGCCGCAGGAGATTTAATTGGCCTCATGTTCTTCGGAATGAATGCGCGCCAGGCTGATGAAGGCAGAAGTTTTATGTCGAAGAAAGGTGGCGGCACTAAACTGGGAGAAAAAATTGTTGATGAGCGCGTAAACATTTACACCGATCCATGGAACGAAGACCTACCTGCTTCAGGCTGGACAGGAAATGGATTAGCTCGTAAAAAAATGGACATCCTAAAAAATGGTGTTGTCTCCAATTTATTTTATGACCGTTATTGGGCCTCACAAAAAAACGTTGAGCCTGTACCTTTTCCTGGCAACCGGATTATGGAAGGTGGCAACGCTTCGCTTGAAGATATGATCAAAGACACCAAGAAAGGCGTGCTCGTCACTCGCTTTTGGTATATACGTCCTGTTGACCCGCAAACACTCTTGTACACGGGCCTCACTCGCGATGGTACTTTTTATATTGAGAACGGAAAGATTAAACATCCCATAAAAAATTTCCGATTCAACGAAAGTCCAATTATCATGTTGAATAATTTAGAGACGCTTGGCAAACAAGTACGCGTGGGCAATGGAGAAGGAGGAGGAACCCCTTCACTTATTCCTTACATGAAAATTCGCGACTTCACATTTACAAGTTTATCAGATGCAGTTTGATCTTTTTTGAACTTTATCCAATAATCCCCGGCTTGTTCGGGGATTATTATTTTATAATGGATTGAGATCATTTGTAAAATCCGTTTGTATAAATTTAAACTACACTTTAGTCTTTAGAACTGAATTTGCGTTTACATGCCTGAGTCCAATAAATTCTTCTTTACCAGATTACAGTACGAATCAGGCGATTGGGAAGTAGATCAGCGCATGCCGGCTAATGTTTTAAACTCGTTGATAGAATACACCACCATTGAAATTGAAACGAGGGAAAACATAGTGGCATTAAGTAGTGATGAGATTTTTCGCTGTCCACTGTGTTACTTGAGTGGACACAAGCTGGTAGAGTTTACCGCTAAAGAAAAAGAGAACTTTGAAAAGTATGTAAAAAACGGAGGGTTTGTGTTTGTGGATGATTGCAATCATGATATTGACGGTTTGTTTGCAAAATCTTTCGAGACGCAAATGGAGCAGATCTTTGGAAAGGGTTCATTAAAGAAAATCCCAAACAATCACTCGATATACAATTGCTTTTTTCATTTCGATGGACCTCCTACTACTTCTCAAGAACTCAATGGCTGGGGCGATGATATCGTGCACAATTATCTAAAGGCTATCGAGATCAAAAATAAAATTGGCGTTCTCTACAGCAACAAAGATTATGGTTGCGAGTGGGATTATGATTTTAGAAACAAGCGTTTTTACCGAATTGACAACACCCGGTTTAGTATCAATATTGTGATGTATGCCCTTACTAGTTAATCAGTCGACCAATGAGTAATCTAAATGAAGTAGAAAAATCCGTTCATCAAATCATTTCTAGCTTAAATGAATTGAAGCAAGAAATAAAAAAAGTAATTGTTGGGCAGGAAGAAATTATTGATCAGTTACTAATTACTTTTCTGGCAGGAGGACATGCACTTCTAGAGGGTGTTCCCGGGTTAGCGAAAACATTGATGATCCGAACCCTTTCGGAAGCTATCGATCTTCGTTTCAGAAGAATTCAGTTTACTCCCGACCTCATGCCATCGGATATCATTGGCACAGAAGTTCTTGAAGAAGATCACACCACTGGCAAACGCATTTTTAAATTTAATAAAGGGCCTCTCTTTGCCAACATTATTCTTGCCGATGAAATCAACCGCACTTCACCCAAAACACAATCGGCTTTGCTTGAGGCAATGCAGGAATTTGCAGTTACTTACGCAGGGACAACTTATCCTTTGGAGCGGCCCTTCTTTATTCTCGCCACACAAAATCCAATCGAGCAATCAGGTACGTTTCCTCTCCCCGAAGCGCAACTCGATCGCTTTCTTCTTTATATAAAAGTTGATTATCCAACGCTGGAAGAAGAACGTTCGATCCTGGAAAATACAACAGGAAAGAAAAGTGAGCCGATCAAAAATGTAATTGAAGGAAATAAAATTTTGGAGGCACAAAAATTAGTTCGCGAAGTCCACATAAACTCAGAGTTAATTGATTGGGTAAGTCGTATGGTGAGAGCAACAAGGCCGGGTCAAAAAGAAAATAACTTCGTTGACGAGTGGGTGCGCTGGGGCGCGGGTCCTCGTGCAGGACAAGCTATGATTTTGACAGCAAAAGCTCGTGCATTGCTTCACGGAAATTTTTCTGTCACACAAGATGACATCCGGCAAGTAGCATATCCGGTGCTTCGGCATCGAATCTTAATGAACTTTAAGGCAGAGGCCGAAAGGGTTTCCCCGGATGATGTAACTAAACACTTGCTTCAAAATATAACGATGTCAAAAAGTTTATAAAACGTGGATGCGCGTATCCGAGAATTATTAAAACCCGAAATCCTCAACACTATTGATGGATTGGAATTGATTGCGCGTATCATTGTCGAGGGGTTCATGAGTGGCAGTAACAAGAGTCAATCGGTAGGAGCTGGGCAAGAATTCAATCAGTATAAAAATTATCAAGCCGGAGATGATCTTCGTCAACTGGATTGGAAAGTGTTCGCTCGATCCGAACGCTACTATATCAAACAATCAGAGATTGAAACGAACATCACCGTAAAATTTATTTTAGACGCAAGCCATTCGATGGCCTATGAAGAAGACGGGCTGAGCAAGCTTCAGTATTCCAAAGTGATGACAGCTGCGCTCGGATATTTGGCGAGAAAACAAAGTGATACGCTTGGATTATTCACGGTGAACGACAAACGCATTGCATCTGTGCAGCCTCGTTTTGAACAACAGCAATTCATACGCTTCTTGAATGAATTAGTGCATTTAAAAAGTGAGGGGACTTGGAGCAAAGGAAATGGTATGGAACAATTATTTGATCATCACAGCAAAGAGATGATTGTATTCATTACCGATTTGTATGATGATTCTGAAGACCTTCAACAATTTATTTCAAAATTGAAGACGACACGAAACGAAGTGATCGTTTTTCATTTGATGGGAAAACACGAAACAGATTTTGATTTTGATGGTTCATTTACTTTCGAGGATTTGGAGACGGGAGCTCGCACAAAAGCTGACACTTTAATTCAACATAAAGAATATTCTCAGCGCGTTCAAATGTGGTTGGCCAGTTCAAGAAAGTGGATGCTAGAAAAGCAAATCAATTATCAACTTATTTTTATCAATGAGCCATTCGATATCGCTCTACGGAATTTTCTTCACCAACGAAATGCTCTGCTTCGCTAATGTTTAGCAATCCATTATATCTTTTCTCCCTTGCGGGATTGGCTATTCCAATAGCTATTCATTTACTAAGTAGAAAAGAAGGAAAGGTAATAAAGTTGGGCAGCGTGAGGCACGTTGTTGAAACCAGCACACAACAATTTAAAGGAATCAAATTAAATGAACTTATTCTGTTGGCTCTTCGCTGTGCGATGATAATTGTTTTCTCGCTGTTACTTAGTGGACTGCAATGCACCAGTCAAAGAAATGAAAAATGGGTGATTGTTGAAAAAGGGCTAAAAGGTTTTCCAAATCTCAATTCCATTCTAGACAGTTTAAAAGATAATGACTATTCATTACATCTTTTGGTCAATGGGTTTCCTGAATTAAGGGATAGCAGCGGCACGTCCTCAGAAATTAACTATTGGCATCTCGTAGAAGAGTTAAAGCAAGAAAATTTGTCTGATGCAATTGTCTTTTCCAAAAATAACATCAACTATTTTAAAGGAATGCGAACATCTCTTCCAGAAAATGTTCGGTGGATCAGTCAACCATCTCCTCAAACTGATTTTACAATAAGAGCTGTTCGACTTGATAGTGACAGCGCGATGTTATTGACTGGTCACTCGTCGTTTGACAAAACTTATTTTACAAGTAAAAAAATTAGTGCCAATGCTTGTCCGATTACCATCACGCCACAAGACACAATTAAAATTGCGCTAGTATCTGATGCCGAATTCAATTATGATCACAAAATCATCAAGGCCGCTCTGCTCGCCATCGAAAAATTACTTCTTGTTAAAATTGAATTGATTGAGACCGATCCGTCAAAAGGATCGGCAATTCCAACTGACTGGTGCCTGTGGCTTTCGTCTAAAAAGTCAGAAGGAATAAATGCAAAAAAAAATATTCGAGTCGTGCCCTCTGCAGCCAACGAGTTAATTGCACAGACCGGTACAAGTCAATGGATAATAACGAAAAGATTGAATCAAGAGGTGGCGCTGCGCAACAACTTAACTATGCAGTTAGCAACTCTATTACTAGCTGAAGAAAATCTTGAAGATAAAATAAGTATTAATGACCAAAGGATAGTTTCTGATTCCATAGCGTGGGGCAATGCTAATGGCGGCAAGAAAACACAAGCCTCTATTCAACAAGAACCGGCGGATCGGTATTTGGTTGTGTTGTTACTTACTTTATTAGTGATTGAAAGAATTCTTGCTTACCAAAGAAATCAATGAACGAGCAAGTACGATACAAACTGAGTATGCTCCATCGGAGATATCTATTATATCGGTGTTTTGAAATTGTTTTACTATCGGCAGGAATTTCTCTCTTGATTTATTCAATGCTTGATTGGTTTCATGTTGAAATTGTAGCCATTAAAATCTCCATTTCAATTCTATCGGGGTTCGGTTTATTAATTGTTCTTTCCCTTTACAATCAACTTCATCTTCTTAATAAACATACCTTCACTCAATATTTAAATGAGAAATTTCCATCGTTAAAGGAAAGCGCCGACTTAATGCTTCTCGATGAAAACGAACTCACAGGTTTGCAACAACTTCAGCGGATAAAAACGATTGAGCAATTCAATTTGATTTACCGATCGGTAAATCTCCCTCATCACATGGTTCGTTCATTTGTTATTTTAATGATTTCTTTCTCGGTCTATTTGGTTTCATCCTCATTTTCAGATTCAAGAAAAGCAAATTTTAGCAATTCAATTCCCAGTGAAAAACTCCAAGCGCTAAATAAAGGAGTTCAATCTGTGTCTATTCGTTATTTATCCATCACCATAAACCCGCCAATATATACAGGTTTAAAATCATCTACTTCTAATAGTCTTGATCTTCAATTTGCCGAAGGAAGTAGCATACGTTGGCAAATTGAATTTTCGGGAAAACCGAAAGAGGTCAAACTATATTTCTCTGGAAAGGATTCAATGAATGTCGATACAAATGATTATTCGGCTGAGAAGAAATTCTTTGAATCAGGTTTTTATCAAATTCAATGGTCGGATAGCAACAGCACTCATCATTCTGATTACTATCAATTGGAAATGATTAAAGATCAACCGCCAAAAGTAGAATTAAAAAACCTACAGCAATTTACCAAGCTGAAATACACCGATCTCATTCCGCTAACCGTAAGCTCGGTAATCAGTGATGACTATGGAGTTAGCGACGCAATTCTTGTTGCTACAGTATCTAAGGGAAGTGGAGAATCTGTAAAATTCAGGGAAGAGAAATTACGTTTTACTTCGACACAAAAAATCTTTGGAAAAAATCTTATCGCCTCACGATCTCTCGATTTAAAGAAGCTTGGCCTTGAGCCTGGTGACGAGCTTTACTTTTATGCTGAAGCTTGGGACAACAAAATTCCTTTACCCAATTATAGTCGCACGGAAACTTTTTTCATTGCTGTACAAGATACTGCCACTGAAATCAATTCTGTTGATAGCGGATTGGGTGTCGATCTGATGCCGGAATATTTTCGAAGTCAACGGCAGATTATCATTGACACCGAAAAACTACTGCGCGACAAGAAACGCATCTCAAAGATGGTGTTCAATTCAACAAGCAATGAACTCGGTTATGATCAAAAAGTTTTACGACTTCGATACGGTCAGTTTCTGGGTGAAGAAGATGAAGTTGGCATCGGTCAAGAGGCAATCCGTCTTAATGACGAAGAAGAAGATGTGACTAAGCAATATGGACATGCACACGATACAAAGAATGAACATAATTTGGTTGAACAGAAAAAAGATTCGCACAAGCATGATGAAGTTAAAAGCCCTGAAGAGAAAGAAGACCCGATAAAAGCTTTTGCTCACAGCCACGATAACTCTGAAGAGTCAACTTTTTTTATCCAATCGTTAAAAACAAAACTGAAAGCAGCGGTAACGATTATGTGGGATGCTGAGCTATACCTTCGGTTGCACGAACCCGAAAAGTCGCTGCCGTATCAATACAAAGCATTGAACTTATTAAAAGAGATCAGCAATGATTCAAGAGTTTATGTTCACCGCTCCGGTTTTGATCCTCCTCCGCTTAAGGAAGACAAGCGATTAACAGCCGATTTGTCAGAAATAAAAACAAACACAAATTCGAATCAAGTTAATTCAAGGCAGGATTATCCTGCAATTCGGCGAGCATTGATCATTGTTGAAGAATTGCTGGCAAAGAACACTGGTACACTTTCAGAGAAGAACAAAATTGCTCTTTTCAAAGCAGGGCAGGAATTGTCTATCATAGCAATTGAGAAACCTTTGATTTATTTAAAAAGTCTGTCATTATTGAAATCTTTATCCGAAGGACAAGTATCAGACGAGCTGATTCACGATGATTTATTGCAGATAAGAAAATCCTTTTGGGATGTTCTGCCTCATCAGCCATCCTCTTCAAATAAGCAGTCAACAAGTACAACTAAGTTAGATCAGGAGTTTTTAAGAAGTTTTTGAAAAAATTCGAAATGAATAATCTTGTCCTGAGTTTTCATGCCGTTTTTTCAATTGCAATAATCTTTGCTATTGCATTGCCTCTTTTCTCGTTTTTTGTTTATAGAGAATTTCACCGCAGACAAAAGTTTCTCCTGTTTCGAATTGTGGCTTTGAGTCTGCTAATGATTTCACTATTCGGTCTTTTGCTGCGTCCAACTTATCAAGATGCTAAAAAAACAGAAGCAATCATTTTTCTCACTAAAGGTTATCAACCAAGCAAGGTCGACAGTATCATTCAAAAAAATCCTGAATTAAAAATTATAAGAACAATTGATGCAACGCCGTATTCCAATTCCTCAATTTTAAAGTCATGGTATGAACTAGCCGATGAAGATATTTCTTTCGTTGTTGGTCAGGGACTTCCAAGCCATGTTCTCGAATTGCTTCCTCACAAAACATTTCAATTTATTCCATCGCCACTTCCAAATGGAATTATAAAACTGATCACACCAAACAATATTCACGTAAATAATCGAAGTCAAATTCAGGGCACATTCAATAGCTCGGAAAAATCAAAATTAAAACTAATTGGTCCTGGTGGAGTTGAAGATTCTGTGAGCTTAAGTCAAGGAGCGACTTTTTTCTCCTTGGCCTTCACACCAAAGCAGTCAGGAAAATTTATTTATTCACTTGTCGCCGAAACTAGATCAACATCTACACAACGGCTACCCATCGAAGTCTTGCCTGAAAGACATCTTCGCATTCTATTCATTCAAAAATTCCCTACGGCAGAAGTCCGGTTTTTAAAGAATTTTCTTTCCGAAAAGAACCATGAAGTGATCCTTCGCTATCAAACATCCAAAAACAATTTCGTTTATGAGTATTCCAATACTCCGCAAGTGCACATCGATGGCCTTCGTTCCAATTTGTTAAGTTCGGTTGATTTATTGATTGTAGATCAAAAATCATATGCTGAGCTTAGTTCATTTGAAAAAAATGATCTAAACAAATCGATAAGAAACGGGCTCGGAGTTGTTTTCTTACTTTACGATGCAAAGGATAAGGCGTTAAACGAATTCCTCCGGCTAAAAGCAAATGTTGATTCAAAAGACACCGCCCATATTCACTTATCATCTTCACGCGACTACATACTACCAGTCTTGCCTATTGAATGGCAAAATGATGCCTCTGTTGTTGCCGTAACAAAAAATAAAAATCGAATCCTCTCGGGTAATTTTTTTTTAGGACAAGGAAAAATTGGCGTTCAGTTTATTCAAGAGACTTACCGCCTTGGCATGGCTGGAAATACGGATGACTACTCTTCACTTTGGACTCCCTTAATTGGTAGCACCTCACGAGAACATGAATCAAACTTCAAATTAAAATTAACATCACCGTTCCCCCATTATCCCGACGAGCCGATTGACATTAGCGTGGTTTCGTCGGGCCTTGAGCCCTCCTTATCTGCCGATTCGATTCGCATTCCTATGAAAGAAAATGCATTGGTTGGCGACTACTGGACAGGGGGAAGTTGGGCAGGCAAAAGCGGTTGGCACCAATTGCATATCAAGCAAGACTCCACTCAACTCAATTATTTTGTATCGGATACCAGTGAGTGGAAAGCATTAAAAATTTCCGATCAAATGATGGGCAACGAGCTTTCACAAAATGTTCCGGTTAACAAAATCAAGCGTCAGCAAAAACAAATACCAGTATCGCCATTCCTATTCTATTTTATTTTTCTTTTTTCTTCCGCATTTCTCTGGCTTGCTCCGAAAGTTTGAAGCCTTAGAATTAACAAGAGTGAAATTTATTTTAGCTAATTTTCCTTATGAATCTAACGGAACAAACGAAAATGGTGAAGTTTCTATCGCAGGATTAAAATGAATTTACTCAAACAAATCACATCCTTTATTCTCCCGATTACAGTATTAATCATTGTGCCAATCTATATTGAAAGCGATTGGTCAATTCCGTTCGGTTGGAATTTAATCCTCGGTTTAATCCTAATCATAGCAGGTCTAGTAATTATGGTGTTGACAATCTCTTCTTTCATTCGAATAGGAAAAGGAACACTGGCTCCATGGGCGCCAACAAAAAAAATGGTGGTGGTTGGTCTCTATCAATACGTTAGAAATCCAATGATACTGGGAGTTTTCACGGTATTGCTTGGAGAGACAATAAGCATCTGGTCGGCTGCATTGCTCATATGGTCAGTCACATTTTTTGTCATCAACACAATTTATTTTATTCTTTCTGAAGAGCCAGGTCTCGAAATGCGATTTGGAGATGACTATTTAAACTACAAGAAGCACGTATCCCGATGGATACCCAGAGTTACTCCTTTCAACTCAGATAAAAAATGAATCTATTATTTTAAACGAAGAGAAATTATATTGTAAGGTAATCTAGGGAAAATCTACATTTACGTTTAGAATGCGTTTCTTCATTATTTTTTCTTTATTAATTCTTTGCTCTTGTGGCGGATCGCTCTCCAGCGAACAGCGAAAAAAAATACGCGCGAATATGGAAGCCAAATCGCTCAAAAAGATTTCCGATGCAGAACTTACGGAAGCAGCTCTCAACTACGGACGATCTTTAGCTAGAACCATTGAAGTAAGAGACAAATCACTCACTAACCGAATTTTCCTTGACTCTCTTGGCAAGGCATTCGATGTTCAAATCATTTCGATGCATCCTACGGACTCCTTCCTTCGTGGAGTGGAAAGAAAAATCATAGAAGCATACACCTCCGGATCCGACTTGTCAGGTGTTGGTGATGATCTTCAAAAGATGGGTACGGATAGCTTGATCTATACCAAACCCTTATTTATTGAACGACCCGATGGTTCATTGGAGTTTAGCCAAGCTCTTGGAATCAGGATTCCAAAAAGACAAGTGATTCTTTCCATCAAATAGTAATTTCTAACAAGTCAAAATCGCAAACTAAATCACTTCATCTGGTTTCATTTCTTCAAAAATCAGCATTAAGCATCGGCAAGTTTTGCTAATAAATATTATTTGTAGCTTTGATGTTTATTTGCGTCTTTCAGACCCGATTTTAACCAAATTTGAACCTCTCCTGATTCATGGGAATGCTCCTTTTTTCGTTGTTTAGGAACCATAGCCAGACTGAAACAATCCTTTTTGGAGTATTTGCAGCGGTTATCTTTATTTTTCTTGTAATTGACTTGGGGTTTTTCAATAAGTCAGCTAAAAGAATATCTACAAAATCCGCCCTTTATCAATCCATGTTTTGGGTTTTTGTTAGTTCTATCTTTGGATATTTAGTCTATCATTTTGATGAAGGTGGTTTCGATGCTTCTATCGAGTTTTTCTCTGCCTACCTTACAGAGTATGCTCTCTCTGTAGACAACATTTTTGTTATTCTTCTCATTCTGAAATACTTCTCCATTAAAGAAGAGTATTATCATAAAATTTTATTTTGGGGCATTTTAGGTGCAGTTGTTTTCCGTGGCGTATTTATTTTCTTGGGAGCTATTGCGGTAAGTGAATGGCATTGGATACTTTATATCTGTGGAGTGTTTCTTATTTATTCTGGTGTAAAGATTTATTTTGAGGACAGTGACGATAAAATTGATCCTGAGCAAAATCCTATTCTTAGATTATGTAGGAAATATTTGCCTATTACTAAGGAGGAAATGGATGATCAGTTTCTAGTTCGACAATCCGGAAAGTGGATGTTTACTCCTCTGTTTTTGGTTATGGTACTTGTAGAAACTACTGATTTAATTTTTGCTGTTGACTCTATTCCAGCAGCTTTTGCAATTACCCAAAATGAGTTTTTGATTTATACATCAAATATTTTTGCCGTGATGGGATTGAGAGCTATGTTCTTTTTGCTAGCTGGCATTATCGACAAGTTTTACCTTCTTCAAAAAGGGTTGTCGATCATTCTATTTTTTATTGGAGCAAAGATGCTGCTTGAGATTGTTCCCTATGAAATCCCTCCGACATTATCATTTACGGTAATTATCGTTACCCTGACCTTGTCAATTATTTTTTCGGTGGTTGTCCCAGAGGATAGCGCTAAAAGCGACTAATTCGAGGCGTCTACTTCGGCAAAAAAATCGTTAGGTAAAATTTTCAGCAGCATCGGTAAGGTGAGAAAGCGCTGTGGTAAGGAAACGATAGCAAAAGTGGGAATTATTTTTAATGCACAAATCAAGAGCGTGTGCATGCGCGCTTTTTCTGCCTCGGTAAGCACATCAGCCTTAGCTCCTTTAAGAAGAGACATCAATTCTTTGCTATCCTGAACTTCTTTTAGTAAACGGTTCTTGTTGCTAGCTGTTATTCTGGAAAGTCGTTTTACAAATTGATCACTTACCTGTTTATAGTTTTGTTTGTTCTGCAAATAATCAAGTTCGTTCCAGTGCTCTAATACAAACCCTTCAATGGCCATCATACTATTTTCCAAGTCATCTTCATTGAAGTCCATGTAGGAACACATCCTCTTTAGAAACTCCAGTTCATCATCCTCCACCTTTTTATCTGACCAGATGGTTAGGATAGCAATTTCCAAAAAGTATTTCTTTAAAATCCAAGAGTTGTTTGTGGGCAAGTTTATCTCTTCAATATCAATCCCTTTTTCAAAAATTCTAACTGCTTCCTTTTTACGGTCATTCGGTAAACCAGTGCTTTGAAGAAAATACTCCAAAAGTTTTCTCTCTTCAGGTTCTATCGTGGTGTTGGCATGCGCGGCCAAGGCCATTATTTTCACTACCGAAAATCGTAACTCTTCTCTTTCATACTTAAAGAAGTCTGCCACAATTCTATCCGCATTGGTGTGAATCCACTGGCCAAAAATAAATATATCAAGGAAGAGCAGGCTATTGTGAAAAAACTTCACCCAAAAATTTCTGCCTTCTTCAACAGAATGTTCAATTCTTTTATCTAGAATTTTTTCGGCGAGTTCCAAAGGTGTTTTTTTTCTACCGAACAATGTTTTTGTTGGTGTTGCCAGTTCCGGAAAAACGTGGTTATAAAAATTCCCGATATTCTCCAATGTTTTCAATATCGCATCCGAGAGTTCATCTGGGTTTTTTATTGGTTTATCGTGAAATAAAAGTGAGCTGCTGATCAGACTCTCTGCTAGCAATATTTTCATGCGGTCTTTAGAAGACCATGAGTCAGTGCCATTGTACCCGAGCGTATCAATGGATTGACCATACATGAGCCCGGTAGGTTGAATAACCCTATACAAGGAATGCTCTGGGTGTGCAGAATTTTTGCTCTCTGAGCCTAAATCTTTAAGCAGTTCCTTCCGAAACTCCAAGTATTCCCTTAACCATCCTTTTTCTGCAGGCTTCATTGCTTAAAAATGGCCGAGAAGTTACAAATTTTTCTGGTGAATAAAACAGTGGGTTCGGCAAATCTATGATCATTGGCTCACTTTACGCCAGCCCTTGCTTTCAATTTCTTTAAAAGACTCTTCCACTTTTTTCTGAAGCATGGATTTAAAATTGACCAGCTTTTTTGACACCGTCTTGTCATTTGTGCCTATAATTTGTGCTGCCAGAATACCGGCATTCTTCGCACCATTTAGTGCCACAGTCGCTACAGGCACACCTGATGGCATCTGCAAAATCGAGAGCACTGAATCCCAACCATCAATAGAATTGGATGATTTGATAGGTACTCCTATAACAGGTAATGTTGTTAGAGATGCAACCATGCCCGGCAAATGGGCGGCTCCACCGGCTCCAGCAATGATTACTTTCAACCCTCTACCTTGCGCTGCGGAAGCATAATCCATCATTCTTTTCGGTGTGCGGTGAGCGGAAACCACGGTCAATTCAAATGGGATTTTCAATTCATCTAAAAATTCAGCTGCCTCCTTCATTATTTTTAAATCGGACTGGCTGCCCATAATGATACCTATGACTGGTTTGCTCATGCCGTTATTTTCAAAGTTTGCTTTACAAAGTTGGCTTTCTTTTTCAAATTCTCGACATCACTATCTACAATTGTCACGTGGCCCATCTTGCGAAAAGGTTTCGTGAGTTTCTTTCCATACAAATGCACATACACACCATTCAGTTTTAAAACCTCCTCAAGTCCGTTGTATTTGGCCTGTCCTGAATACCCTTCCTCGCCTAACAAGTTAACCATCGCACTGGGCTGAACAACCGATGTATCTCCCAGAGGCAAGTTCAAAATTGCACGAAGATGTTGTTGATACTGCGAGGTGATATTAGCCTCAATTGTTTGGTGCCCGCTATTATGAGGCCGTGGTGCGATCTCATTAACTAAAACTTTTTGATCCTTAGTTACAAACATTTCAACAGCCAGTAAACCAACCATATTTAGATCAGTTATAATTTTCTTGGCTATTCGTTCTGCTTCATTTGCTACTGATTCTTTAATGGACGCAGGTGAGAAAAGATACTCTACCAGGTTGGCTTCAGGATGAAAAACCATCTCCACGGATGGAAAAGATTGTGTGTCGCCATTTTCATTTCTAGCTACAATCACTGATATCTCAGTTTCAAAATCAATAAGTTTCTCCATTAATCCAGGAGCATCGAAGGCCTTTTCTAAGTCACTCATTGTTCTCAATACTTGAACACCTCTACCATCATAGCCCTCTCTTCCTAGTTTATTAACAGCCGGCAAAAATGATTTTCGATCAATTACTTCCTTTCTGTTTTCGACGAGCAAAAAATCCGCAGTTGGAATATTATTGTTTTTATAGAAATTCTTTTGAGTTCTTTTATCCTGAACCAGTTCAATGATTTCAGGTTGCGGAAAAATCTTTTTTCCCCTACGTTTTAATTCTTTGAGTGCCTCCACATTTACATTTTCAATTTCAATCGTGATTAAGTCGCATGATTCACCAAATTTGATTACTGTTTCGTAATCGGTGAGTTTCCCAACTTTAAACTCACAAAGAGATTGGCATGGTGCAGATGGATCCGGATCAAGCACTGAAAATGTAATGTTCCAATCTATTCCTGATTGAATCAGCATCCGTCCAAGTTGTCCTCCTCCTAAAATTCCTACTTTATATTGCTGATAAAATTTTTGACTCATACCAAGACATTGATTGATTTTAATAATCCATTTTATTCGCTGCCGCAACAACATCATCGAATTCGATCGCTGCCATATTAATGGAGTACAGTAATAAACGCACTTCCTTTACATGCACACTACCATCTATTTCCGTTAACTTATACATGTGCGCAAGCGCTTTTATTTTTTTATCGTCATCACATTCATTGATCAAAGCTACACCCTCATTATAAATAGTTTTTGGAGTTTTTGTTTTGACATTCGCAAGAAACTCTTCAAAGACATCGGGTAGAATTTTTTCTTTTTCTTTAATTTTTTGCAGTGCTCTCTCTTCTTCTATATTGACAATACCATCGGCATTTATAAGCAAATGAGTGAGATAAAGCAAACCAAGATGGAAGCTTTTATTAGAGACCATAATAGACAGTTTTCTTTAAAGGTAAATGAATTGCACCTAATGGTAAACCATCGGATGGTAAAAGGAATTACTGCAAAAATTGATAGACTGCAAAAGCTGAGAGATAAGCCAAAGCGGTCATGTAGCCTAACTGAAGGAGGGGCCATTTCCACCCTTTTGTCTCGCGTTTTACTACAGCCAGGGTGCTCATGCATTGCATGGCAAATGTATAGAAGACAAGCAGTGACAAGCCTGCTGCAAGGGAATAGCGGGGCAAGCCTGTTTCAGGATCAACTTCTGATTTTAATCGCTGTTTGATAGTGGCTGTATCATCGGTGCTGCCAATGCTGTATATCGTAGCAATTGTTCCAACAAACACTTCGCGTGCTGCAAATGAAGTGACTAGGGCGATTCCTATTTTCCAATCGTATCCAAGTGGTTTGATAATAGGTTCTAAAGTCTTGCCCAGTCGACCTGCATAAGAATTTTCTAATTTGTAAGCTGCAACTTTATCGGATATTTCCTTTTCACTAAGATTTTGTCCGGCTGCCTCGGTTCGAACTGTTTGCTTGGCCGCATTCATTACATCAATAGGGCCATAGCTGGCAAGAATGTAAAGAATGATCGAGATCGCGAGAATAGTTTTGCCTGCTTCAAATACAAATGCCTTTGTCTTTTCAATAATCTGAAACCCTACGTTACTCCACTTTGGCATTTTGTAGGTTGGTAGTTCCATAATCAGATAGCTTCGCTCTCTTACTTTTATTAAAAACTTCATTGCGAAAGCAGAGAAAATTGCGGCCAAGAATCCTAATAAGTAAAGACCCATTAAAACTAATCCCTGATAATTAAAAAATCCCAATACTTTATAGTCAGGAATAATAAGAGCGACAAGTATTGTGTAGACGGGAAGGCGCGCAGAGCAACTCATCAATGGGGTTACAAAAATGGTGATGAGTCGATCCTTCCAATTTTCAATAGTACGTGTCGCCATGATTGCCGGGATGGCGCATGCCCAGCCAGACATGAGCGGTACAACACTTTTTCCATTCAATCCAAACTTGCGCATGATCTTGTCCATGAGAAAAACAACTCGTGCCATATAGCCCGTCTCTTCAAGAACTGAAATGAAAGCAAACAAAATGGCAATCTGTGGAATGAAAATCACAATGCCCCCAATACCAGGCACAATGCCATGAGATAACAATTCAAAAAAAGGACCTTCGGGGAAAATAGCATCCACCTTGTGACTCAATTGAGCAAAAGTGGTATCGATAAAGTCCATCGGAATTTGCGCCCAGGCAAAAATCGATTGGAAGATCAGGAATAAAATCAAAAAGAAAATCACATATCCCCACACTTTATGCGTAAGCACCTTGTCGATGCCATACGAGATTTTTTTCCATCCTTCGTTGGAAGATCGAAGGATTACCTTATTCAATAAATCCTGAATAAAACCATAGCGCATTATCGTTTCAGCGCCTTGGTACTTGTGAGCAAAGAAATTATTTTGTCTGGCAAATTCCTTGATTGAATCTCGTTCCGCCTTGGAAAGAAACATTAGATTCTCTGACTGCTGTAAAAACTGGTAGGCTTCGTAATCAGAATTTAAACTGTATTTATTTTTTATCTCACTGACTAGAGGCTTGCTCTCCTCATCTGATTTGTAAATCGTTTTGCTACTTGCACGAAGTGGTTCGGATAAAATATTTTTTAGTTTTTCTATTCCTGTACCATTGCGAGCGTTAAGCATGACCACAGGAAGGTCTAATTCTTTCTCTAAATTTTTGATATCAATACTTTGACCGGATTTTGCTGCCAAGTCAACCATGTTCAGAGCAAGAACGGTTGGCAAGCGCAAATCAATTAGCTGAGTAAGAAGCAACAAACAATTTTTGAGATTTGTAGCATCGGCAACAAGTACAACTTTGTCGGGATAGAATTCACCTTTTTGATCCGTGAAAACTTCAGCTACAACTTTTTCGTCAAGAGTCCGCGGATAGAGACTGTATGTTCCTGGTAAGTCAATTATTTCTGCAGTCGTAGAATCATCCAGTTGGCAAAATCCTGTTCGCTTGTCTACAGTTACTCCTGGAAAATTTCCAATCTTTTGATTAAGTCCTGTGAGTTGATTGAATAAGGAAGACTTTCCAGAGTTTGGTTTTCCTGCCAACGCAATTTTTATTTTTGTCGAAGACGCCATTAGTCACTAGTTAAGGATCGATATCGTGGACGCTTCGTCCAGCCGCAATGAAAGGTCATACCCAGAAACACTTACACAAACAGGATCTCCAAAAGGTGCTGTAAAATTAAATCGGACCGCGGTGCCTGGTAAGAACCCCATTTCCAAGAGCTTCACCGAAATCTGATCATCCGTAAATCCTGAAATCACAGCAGTTTCACCTGGAATCATGTCTGCTACCGTTCTAACCTTGATTTGCAAACTTATTTAGATTAATTTTAAACAACGCAATATATAAGGCGATAGTTTGGAAAACAATGTGCTTATTAATTTGCAAAGTTGATTTAAGTCATGGGCAAGATCTCTCCGGTCTCTAATAAAAAGAACAACTCTAAAAAGAGTTCTTCGAAAAAAAATCAGGAAACTTTAGCAAGTAAAGCTTCAAATGAAGCAAAGAATCCTTTTGATTTTGGTGGCCTTCCAATTCGTGACTTTAAGAAAAACCTAGGATGTGGTTGAGAGGGAAGGTGCATCAATAAAGAGTGCTAATAAAGCCTCATGCCTCCAAAAACCTTCATTTGAAAAATATTTTCTATTTTTACTTAACTAAATAAAACCTAATTACATGAAAACTAAAGTTTTTATCTTTTGCCTGGCTTTGATTTTTTCCGGCATGCAAGTTTTCGCTCAGCTCTCCAAGGCTGAGAAAAAAGAATGGAAAAAGAAAGCCAAAGAATATTCAAAGAATCCTGCTGAATTAAAATCGCTAATTGAAGCGAAACAAACAGCGGAGACAGACAATGCAACCTTGAAAGGTCAAGTGGGTACGCTTAACAGTGAAGTGAGCGACAAGAATGCAAAAATTGCCGATCTCGAAGATCAACTTTCAAAAATGCGTAGCGACTTAACCACTACGAAAGCAGAATTAGCACAACTGAAAGAAACACCTCCCGCTCCAAATCCAATGGATTTTTCAAAAGGTGTCATTTTTAAAGTTCAGATTGGAGCTTTCAAAAACAAAGACCTTGCAAAGTATTTCGATAACAATCCAAACTTTGGTGGAGAAGCCACGGAAAAAGGTGAGCAACGATTTACAATTGGCGTGTTCCGTGATTATTGGGAAGCGGATAAATTTAAAAAATACATGCGTGAAATGGGTGTGAAAGACGCGTGGATTGTTCCGTTTAAAGATGGCGTTAGAGTTGAAATTAAGGATGTTCTTGAAGGCGTTGTTGCTGACAAAGCCGAGAAATCAAGCGCTCAATAAATTTATTAAAGTCATTTAGAAGAGCCCCGCCACCTGCGGGGTTCTTTGTTTTATCGCCTACTAAGTTTGTGCTACTTTTGTACGATGTCTCGCGTTGCTTTTTTAACCTCATCACTTTGTCTGTCCGTTTTAATTTGTTCAGCCCAAATCAGATTAAACAAATTAGTTATTGAGGCAAAAGAGAAATACCAGATTCTTGGCTCAGACATTATTGTGGTAGACACGTTGGTGATGAACGATTCTTCATCGATTATCCTTAACTCATCAAAGCAGGATAATTTTATTCACGCCAAGATTGCATCATTTGGGCGTGGCTGCACAGTCTACGGTCATGGAGTAAACGGAACTTCCGGTAAACAAGGGGAAAATGGAGTGACCCAATCTGCTCCCTGCAGAAATGGAGCGCCTGGCAAAAACGCTTCCGCAGGGGAGAGAGGAAAGGACGCAGTTAATTTATCCCTGTATCTTACCGTTATGAAGATCAACGGCTCACTTGTCGTCAATCTAAATGGCGGTGATGGCGGAAAGGGTGGGCGTGGAGGAAGTGGCGGTGATGGTGGATCAGGTACAAGAGTTTGTCAGGCCGGCGATGGAGGCAGTGGTGGAAATGGCGCAGACGGTGGCGACGGAGGAAATGCTGGTGCATTCAGTATCAGCTGCAAGCAATGCCCCAACCTACATCTGATCATAGGCGAAAAGTTGATCGTAAAAAATTATGGAGGCCTCGGTGGAGTAGGCGGTGATGCCGGTTCAGGTGGACAAGCTGGGCTTGGACCACTTCGAGATGGGAAACATGGTCTGCGAGGAACCGAAGGAAAGCATGCCTCACAAGGCAAGGCCGGACTTCTTACGCTAATTGGAAATTGATATGGAAAAGCGGTGGGTATACAATTCTGTTCCTCCTCCAGATCAAGTAACTGAATTTGGAAAAACTTTAAACATCAATCCCTATCTCACAAGCATTTTGTTACAGCGGGGCATATGTGATTATGATTCCGCCAAAATGTTTTTTCGGCCTTCGCTAGATCAACTTCACGATCCGTTTTTAATGAAGGACATGGGGTCTGCGGTAACGCGACTGAAGAAAGCAATTGACAGTAATGAGAAAATTTTAATCTATGGAGATTACGATGTTGACGGTACCACGGCAGTATCACTCGTTTTCAGTTACCTAAGAAATTTTTATGCCTATTGTGATTTCTATATACCTGATCGCTATTCAGAAGGCTATGGCGTTTCGGAAGCAGGAGTCAAATGGGCGCACGAAAATGGATTCACCCTAATTATTGCTTTGGATCTGGGTATCAAATCGGCAGATATGGTCAAGCTAGCCGGCATAAAAGGAATCGACTTTATTATTTGCGATCATCACTTACCTGGAGTTGATATTCCCAATGCCATTGCAGTTCTTGATCCGAAACGTGAAGATTGTGAATATCCTTTTAAAGAATTAAGTGGATGTGGACTTGGTTTTAAATTATTACAAGCATTCGCTAGAAAACACAGAGATGAAAGCGAGCTTTTTGAATACCTTGATTTGGTGGCGGTGAGCGTTGCGTCTGATATTGTTCCCGTTAACGGTGAAAACAGAATCCTCTCATACTTCGGCCTGCAAAAGCTTAACCAAAATCCAAGACCTGGCTTAAAGGCCTTGAAAGAAATTGCGAACATCAAAAATGATCTTGATATCTCGGGTGTTGTGTTCACACTTGGCCCACGCATAAATGCAGCAGGGAGGGTGGCGCATGCCAGGGCAGCGGTTGAATTATTGATTTCCAAAACAGAAGATGAGGCGAATGAACTTGCGGAAAAAGTGAACATCAAAAATGATCTGAGAAGGGAGTTTGATCTAAATATTACTGAGGAGGCAATCGCAATGATCGAGGGCGATGAAACATTACGCTCAGCAAAATCAACTGTTCTTTTTAAAAACAGTTGGCATAAAGGAGTAATTGGGATTGTAGCTGCACGGTGCGTAGAAAAGTATTATCGACCGACGGTTATCCTCACTGAGTCAAATGATAAAATCACGGGCTCGGCAAGAAGTATTAAAGATTTTGATTTGTACAAAGCAATCCACCAATGTCGTGACCTTCTTGAAAAATTTGGTGGTCATAAATATGCCGCCGGTCTTACTCTCGATAAGAATAACTTAATCGCCTTTCAGAAAAGATTTGAAGATGTAGTATCTGCATCAATAACAGAAGAAATGAGGACTCCTGTTGTAGAGGTTGATTTAGTAATTCCCCTTGATGCTATTAATGGTAAATTCAATAATATTTTGAAACAAATGGCTCCTTTCGGACCGGAAAATCAAAAACCAGTTTTTGAGGCAAGGAATTTGTATGTGGTAAATTCGTTGTCCAATTTTAAAGACAGGCATATAAAATTTTTGGTTGGACAGGATCAAAATGAAAGCGTATTTCAAACGGTTGGATTTGACATGGCAGAGTATTATCCACAATTAGCAAATGGAGACCGATTTAAGATGGCCTTCGCTATTGAAGAGAATCACTACAATGGAATGACATCAATTCAATTGAGAGCGAAAGAAATTAAATTTGAATAAATGATTTTAAGAGCTGAACATTTAGTTAAGAAATACAAGAAGCGCACTGTCGTTAACAACGTATCGGTGTTTGTTCAGCAAGGAGAAATTGTTGGATTGCTCGGTCCAAATGGTGCTGGCAAAACAACTACTTTCTATATGACTGTTGGGCTTATCAAGCCCAACGAAGGAACAATTTTTCTGGATGAGGAAAATATCACAGGGCTGCCTATGTACAGGCGAGCAAAACTAGGCATTGGTTATTTGGCGCAAGAGGCTTCTGTGTTTAGAAAATTGACCGTGGAAGAAAACATTATGGCACCGCTCGAGATGAGAGGTATCCGCAAAAAAGATCGTAAAGAAAAAGTAGAATCACTCCTGGAAGAATTTAGCCTTACTCATGTGAGAAAAAATTTAGGGATGGTTTTATCGGGAGGAGAACGAAGAAGAACAGAGATCGCTCGTGCACTTGCGGTTGATCCCAAGTTTGTTTTGCTTGATGAACCTTTCGCGGGTGTTGATCCAATTGCGGTGGAAGAAATTCAGGGAATCGTCTCAAAGCTCAAAAAGAAAAACATTGGCATTCTGATCAGCGATCACAATGTAGATGAAACGCTTGCCATCACGGACCGAGCATACCTCATGGTGGAAGGAAAATTGTTCAAAGCTGGCACCGCTCAGGAGTTGGCTGATGATCCTTTGGTGCGCAAGGTTTATCTTGGTCAGAACTTCCAGCTTCGAAGGGCCAAAGTAGAAATCCAACCCTAAAGTGCCTTTTTCTTCTTTATCGCATTTTTTTGGTTTGGTGATTACTACCAGGCCCAGCTATTTTTGAAGTTTATTTCCAAAAATGCAACTGATCAATTCCATCCTCACCTGGGTCATGAAAAAGCGGATACACCAGATCGAGCTTTTCATGAAGTACCCTCACGAAGTGCAGGATGAAGTACTCAAGCGCTTGCTCGGTGTTGCCATTAATACAGAATTCGGTCAAAAATATTCATTTGAAGATATTGTCAACTATGATGATTTTAAAAGACGTGTACCCGTCCATACCTATGAACAACTTTTTCCCTACATTGATCGCCTCATGCGCGGGGAGCAAAACATTTTGTGGCCCAGCGAAGTAAAGTGGTTTGCCAAATCCAGCGGCACTACCAATGCGCGGAGTAAGTTTATTCCTGTTACCACCGAGGCTATTGAAGAATGCCACTTTAAAGGAGGTAAAGATTTGCTTTCGATCTATGTCAACAATTTTCCTGAAACAAAAATATTTGATGGCAAAGGGCTAGCAATTGGCGGAAGTTATCAGGTGAATGAATTTGATCCTACTGCTTCTTCCCATTATGGTGATGTTTCTGCTGTGATCATGCAAAACTTGCCCCCGTGGGCAGAGTTTATTCGTACGCCAAGTCTTGAAGTTGCCCTGATGGGCGACTGGGAAGAAAAGATCGATAAAATCGCAACGGGTACTGCTAAAGTAAATGTGGCACACATTGCAGGGGTGCCCACTTGGACTGTGTTGCTGCTACAACGAATTCTTGAACTTGAAAAGAAGAATAGCATTCTTGAAGTATGGCCCAACCTGGAAGTTTTCTTTCACGGCGCAGTAGCTTTTAAGCCCTACAAAAATCTTTTTCGATCGTTGATTCCATCCGATCAAATGCGCTATTGGGAAACCTACAATGCCAGTGAAGGATTTTTTGGTATACAAGATCAAAAAGACTCAGAGGAATTATTGTTGATGCTCGATTACGGAGTGTTCTACGAATTCATTCCAATGGAAGAATGGGATAAAGAATACCCAGATGCGATTAGCTTAGCAGATGTGGAGCTTGGAAAAAATTATGCTGTTGTCATTTCTACCAATGCGGGTCTGTGGCGATACAATATTGGCGATACCGTAAAGTTTACAAGTCTTGCTCCCTACCGAATAAAAATCTCAGGACGCACCAAACATTTCATTAACGCCTTTGGTGAAGAAGTAATCATTGAAAATGCTGACACCGCAATTGCTTATGCTTGTGAGCAAACACAAGCTGTAATTGATAATTATACTGCCGCACCCATTTATTTGGAGAAATCAAAACGAGGCGGCCATGAATGGATCATTGAATTCAAAAAACAACCAGAAAACCTCGATCGATTCACTCAAGCCCTTGATGAGATGCTCCGCAAGGTAAACTCTGATTATGATGCGAAACGTGCTCACAACATTGCATTAGTGGCTCCCACAATTCATAGTGTGGCCGAAGGAACATTTTACAATTGGATGAAAAAACGTGGTAAGTTGGGTGGGCAGAACAAAGTGCCACGGCTTAGTAATTCTAGAGAATATGTGGATGATATTCTTTCGTTGCAGATTGTGTAAAACTTAAAAAGGCAATTTCGCTTCCTTCCAAGCATCTAAACCACCCTTGAGTTGATAAACTTCTTTGAACCCTCTCGCCTCTAAAATTTCCGCAGCCTTTGCACTCCGTTTGCCACCCTTGCAATAAATAAATATTGGTGTTTCCTTAGAAAGGCCTCCAAGCTTGCTACCGAATAAATCATCGTAAACAATATTTTTGGCATTTGTCAATGCTCCTTCCTTTACCTCAATCTCTGTGCGCACATCGAGTAAAATCGCATTAGGTGTGTTTTTATATTTATCGTTAAATTCTTTAGGCGTAAGAGTTGTTTCCGCTTTCTGCGTACTGCATCCTATGAACAGAAGGAACACAAGAATTTTTTTCATGAGATATTTACTTATAAAGTTACAAGGTTGTTTTAATACATATCCACTATTGCAATTGCTAAAACGGGTTACCATGTGTTTTGGAAATCAAGAACCTAGCAACCGGCTTAACGTGTCGCGCAATATTTACTGCCAAATCAGAAGCGCGAACATTCCCAAAAAGTCTTTGAATCTGTCTACCCGCCCAAAGTCTCTTAGCAAACTCTGAATGCCATTGTTGCGAATATTTTTTCTCTAATTCTTGACGAGAAATTTTCTCTTCGTAAAAATCAATTATCAGTTGGCTTGCAATTTTTGCTGAATGAATGGCCATTGCCATTCCATTACCGCACAGTGGCGTGATCATTCCAGCCGCATCGCCGCACATCAGAATATGGTTTTCTATGGGCTCTTTCGTGGAAAAAGAAATTTCATTGATCGTTTCAGGTTTATCAAGCAAAAAATCAGAATTAGAAAAAATAGATTTCAAAAACGGATTTTTGAAAAGGACGTTTTCTTCCATCAATTTAATGCTTCCAAATTCTTTGAGATTCTTTCGATGAGTGAGGTAACACAAGCAACTTTTACCGTCTTCAATATTACTAATACCACAATATCCATCTTGAAAATTGTGAAGAGAAATTAAATTTAACGGATGATCTGTACGAATGTGGTATTTCACAGCAACATAAGGTGAACGTTGATTAATAAAATTGCGATTAAGCTTCACATCCAATTTTGATCGTTTCCCAAAGGCACCAATCACAATATCGGCATTTAGTAGTTGGTGATTTGTTTTAACTTCAAATTTTTCACTTTTGAAAATGATAGATTCTACTTCCGAATTCAAAATAAATTGTACACCAATTGACTTTGCTTTTTGATAAAGAAATTCATCAAAAGAGTATCGGCTAATTCCAAAACCACCAAGCCCTAAAGGAAGCTCTGCTGATTTACCATTCACAGATGTCAATTGAAAGCGGCTTATTTGAGGAGGAGTAAACTTTTCTGGATACAAGCATAACGATTTGAGAAAAGGCATAGTTTCATTCGAAATATATTCTCCGCAAACACGATGACATGGATATTCCTTTTTTTCGATAACCGTGCAAGGTATTCCTGCACGTCCTAAAATGTTTGCCGCCACAAGCCCCGCTAAACCACCTCCTACAATTATCGTTTTTTTCACGTAATACAAATTACTCTTGCCCTAAAGTAAATCTTTTCCAAAAGAAAATCGCTCAGATGGTTACTGCCTTTGAATTTTATAGATCAAGTGACAGTATTTGAAATTTGTCTACTATGAAGGCGCTATTGGAAGAGATGAATGTACTGATGATCGGCAACAATCCGCTAGAATTGGCCAGGGTCTTTAATTATCTGAAAACCCTTCCTGATAAAAAAGTGATCGCTGAAATAGCTTTCGATTTAAAAAGCGGCTTGCAACGGTTGACGAAGTTCAACGCTAACTTCATTATTCTCGATGATAATCTTGGAAGACGTGAACTCACTGATGCTGTTGGTTCACTTTCTCACTATAAGAAAACAAAAAATATTCCTGTCGCCGTATTGAAAAACTCTAACTATCACGAAGCCTTTGGTGGAGTTGCTATGAACTACATCCTAAAAGAAAATCTTTCTGAGAAAGTTATTTACGCGGCCTTTAGAAGTTCCTTAATTTCTGCTCGGGCCCAATTGTATCTAAAGAAAGTGTATAAAAAGAGAAAAGGCCAGTTAACGCGATTATTGCCAGCTAAATTTCATTGACCAAAATAATTTCCTTATCAATCACCTCCGTATTTCTGATTATTTTCATTTGTATTTTTTTCCCCGGTCGAGAGTTAAAGTAACCATTGATTTCACTTAGGTCCATTTCGCTAGTAAGTGTATTGTTGATCGAAAAAATTTTGTCACCCACTTTTACGCCCTCCTTAAATGCGGAGGACTGTCCTCTTACCTCCACTACAATAAATTCGCGCAAACTCGGCCCTGTTGCTTTCACCGTGATTCCGCACATGTTGTAGTAGGAACTCTTGCGAAAAGTGTGATTGGGTTTTAAATAGATTTTCTCTCTAGGAAAATCAAAAACCACTTGAAATCGGCTTAATACTTCACCACCAATCGATCCATTTCTATAAACGAGGTAACCCGTTCGCAGTGTGTCAAAGTAGCTATTAGGATCAGGGAAACTCGCAATCATATTGGATATTGTGTAGCGACCAATACGTAAACTTTTAATTCGGGCAAGTCGACCAGTAATAATACCACCTAGGCCCTTTCCAATAGTGCAACTAATATTCTTAGGAGGAACATTCAATTTATCATTTGATTCTGTATCAAGAAATAGACCATGACTGGCACCTGTATCAATCATCAACTTGGCGCTTATACTGGTTGTGTCATTTACCTTCAATTCTGCAACATAATATGGTTTGGTGTCCTCGACTGTAATTGGCAAACGTGTGTATTTCCTAGAGGGCTTGAATTTTTGTGGAAGCATCAGCGTCATTAACCTAGCTTCATAATCAATCTTAATAACGAATCGACTGAAAAGTTCGTAGCCCAGAATACCATGTACTTCTGAACCGAGAGAACTGCGCAACTCCAAAAAGTCGTTTTCCAATACCAGCATGGCGTGACCTCGACCATGCACACCTGGCATATCGATTGTAACATTATTAGCGATGTAAGCATTAACCGAATTTAATCCGCCAGGTGCTGAAATTGTAAATTTTTTGGAATAGGCCAGACGAAGGATGTCGCTATAAATTTTCTCAGTTAGTATAGTGGTTCGCACTCCTGTATCAACAATAAATTTTAAAGGCAGTTGATTGTTTAATATGACAGGAACGATAACAAGGTTGTTATGAATTTCTATAGGAATTTCTGTCTTGGTTGCACCATTGGCAAGAGAGAAGCCAAGCTGCCCAAAAGCAGTGGAATAAATTAGTAACCCGATCAATAAAGCGTAGAGTCTTCTCATTACAGTATCCGTTACTAAGCTAACGAAAAATACTCACTGAAGATCGTGTTAAACGGATTTTACCCCAACAAAGGTGAGGGTGTTGCAATGCGATTTTGCGACACTTAAGGCACAACTACTTAATAATAGCTATTTCAAACGCTAACCTGCACAACGCCAAAGTTTGATAATAACAATTATGACTGGTGAAGTCTAGTGCTTCACATCATGCTCGTTATTGCTCACTTTGCTGTTGGGAAACAACCAGATGGAAACTATAGCGAGGATAAACAAGGCAATAACAACGGCAAATACTGGCATGGTTGAAAATTTTATGGTTCAAAAATAGATTTCGCTTTCTAAATATTTGCAAATTGGACAAGAAAAATAACGGATTTAAATTATTAAACACATCATTCAATGAAAAAAGTATTGATAATAGGTGGTGTTGCCCTTGTTCTCATTGCAGGAGTGCTATTATACTATACTCAAGTTTACACTAAATCATTTAGTCCTTCTGCCACTGTCGATTTCAATGATGGGAGCCTAAAGGTACAAGTTGTTTACTGCAGGCCTTACAAAAAAGGAAGAGAGATTTTTGGAAAATTGGAGCCTTATGGTAAAACCTGGCGAACCGGAGCCAACGAGCCCACAACATTTGAAACAAGTGGAGATTTAAAGTTTGGAGATAAAGTTTTAAAAGCCGGTAAGTACAGCTTGTGGACAGTACCAAACCCTGAAACTTGGCAAGTTGTTTTTAACTCAGAAGTTCCACCTTGGGGAATCAATTTTGATGGAACAGCTCAACGAAATCCAGCCACTGACGCTCTAGTTGTGGAAACGCCAGTAGTTGCCCAGAATAAAGTTTTTGAACAATTCACTATTTCAGTTGAGAAAGTTGGTGAGGGTGCGGAGTTGATTTTGATTTGGGATAAAACGTTAGTGGCAGTGCCATTTTCTGCAAAATAATTTTTCCTTGTTTTGATTTTTACGTTTGAGATATGATCCAAGTAATTCCATCCATTGCTGTTCGCCAGGGGAAGGTAGTGAAAATGCGAAAAGGAGATATTAGCAGTGAGAAGGCTTATGACGAAAACCCTCTTGATTTAGCTAAGCGATTTGAAGATCATGGTATTGAGGTTGTCCACTTAGTTGATCTCGATGGAGCTGAACGTGGTAGTCCTAAAAACTATCATATTCTCGAAGCAATTGCAGGTCATACCGATTTGAAAATTGACTTCACAGGTGGAATATCAGCAGACGGAGATATCGGAAAGGCTTATGAATATGGTGCTGATTATATCACTGCATCAAGTATTGCAGTGACCAACCCAGAACTTTTTGCCTCGTGGATTATTTCTTATGGTCGCGAGAAAATTACGCTAGGTGCTGATGTCACTGACATAAAAACAAAGACGATCGCTTTTCGCGGATGGCAGAAAATTTCTGAAACACATTTGTTTGATCATCTCCAATACTTTTATGATCGCGGTCTTAAATACGCCAAGTGTACCGACATCTCACGCGATGGCGTCCTTGAAGGACCAGCCTTTTCTTTCTACCAAGAGATCATTGATAAATTCCCTGATCTAAAAGTTTTGGCAAGTGGCGGGGTGCGCGGTGTTGATGATATAAAAAAACTTAACAATATGGGAATTTTTGCAGTAATCTTTGGCAAAGCTTACTACGAGGGTATTTTAAAACTAAAAGAACTTGAGCAGTTTTTGATTAAGAAAGAAGCTAAGAACTGATCCCTCAATCATCAACGATATCAGAAATCTTGAATTTCTGAATAATAAAATAAATGAAGTTAAAAGAAAGGGGATCTTCCTCTGTTTTGTCATTTGGGGAGGGCTTTGTTGACCCATCAGACTTATTCTTGTTAGCATTTCCAGAGTTGCCTGCATCGTGTGTATTTGATTGACTCTGATTCTTGGGTGCCTTTGCATCAGCATCCATCAAAAGTGTTTTATCATCGTTCAGGTTCAATTCAGGATGATGTTGATTCAATTCCTGAACTTCTTGCAGAGACTGGCCTTCATCTTGAGCGTTCGCATTCAACCCTGCAAGACATGCAGTTAAGAACAGAACCAGTGAAAATTTTAATTTTACCTGCATTTGAATCCGAAGTAAATTACTTTCGAACAGCAAAGCAAGCTAAGAATAAAACCTATGATTTCTTGGGATGACTTTAATAAAATCGACCTTCGGGCAGGAACTATCGTCAAATGCGAAGCTTTTGTGGGTGTGCGGAAACCGGCATTAAAACTTTGGATAGATTTTGGCCCAAATTGGGGGATAAAAAAATCCAGTGCGCAAATCACCAAGCACTACAAAAGCGATGAACTAGTTGGAAAGCAGGTCATCTGCGCTACCAATTTTCCACCTAAGCAGATAGCTAATTTTTTATCAGAGGTTTTAGTAACAGGTTTTCCTGATGAAAATGGTGATGTTGTTCTTAGTTCGATTGACAAGACTGTTCCCAATGGCGTTAAATTATTTTGAATGAATTTTTCTGATTTAAATAAAACGGGAGCAGGTGAAATAATCCAGCTTGCTGCCGATTCGCCCATTACAAATCTTATCATCGACAGTAGAAAAGTAGTTCTCAATGAAGGTGCTATTTTTTTTCGCGATTAATGGTCCAAGAAATAATGGCCACGATTATATTTTTGATTTATATAATCTTGGGATTAGACAATTTGTAATCGAAGCAAAAGTCGAGATTAAAAATTTTTCTAACGCGAATTTCTTTTTTTCTAATTCATCGGTTGATGTCCTTCAAGCAGTAGCCGCAATTCACCGGTCGCAGTTCTCCATACCGATAGTTGGCATTACTGGAAGCAATGGAAAAACAATAATCAAGGAGTGGTTATTTCAATTACTTTCTCCAGACCATAGCATCGTTAAAAATCCGGGTAGTTATAATTCACAAATTGGAGTTCCATTATCTGTCTGGGCAATTAAACCGCATCATCAATTGGGAATTTTTGAAGCAGGCATTTCTAGGTTAAATGAAATGGCGCGGCTGCAAAAAATCATCAAACCAACGATTGGGATTTTTACAAACATAGGAACCGCCCACGATGAAGGCTTCGAAAATATTGAACTGAAAATTTCAGAAAAGCTTAAATTTTTTGAGGGTGTACAGACTTTGATTTACTGTGCGGATCATGATTTGATTCATAATGCTGTTGTTAAAAACAATATTCCAAAACTTTCGTGGGGAAGAAGTGCTCAAGCTAACGTGCAAGTTCATCCAATAGATTCTGGTTATGAAATTTTATATAAGGAAAAGTCATCCCAATTTTCAGTTCCGTTTTCTGACGCTGCATCAATTGAAAATGCTATTCATTGTGTGGTGATAATGCTTTATATGGATTATCCTCTTCCTGTCATTCAAAACAGAATCAATAGTTTGAAACCTGTTTCCATGCGAATGGAGTTAAAGGAAGCAATTAATCAATGCCAGGTAATCGATGATACTTACAATAATGATTTGGCCGGACTTCAAATCAGTCTTGATTTCTTAGCCAGCCTTCAAAAAAAGAAAGTCGTCATTCTCTCAGATATCTTGCAATCCGGACTGGCCGATGACGAACTTGCTCAAACTATTTCATCAATGTTGGTGAAAAAGCAAATCCATGAACTCATTGCCATTGGACCTGTTTTAAAGTCCCAGCAAAAAATCTTTTCATCTATTCCTCATCGCACATTTTATCTTAGCACCGAGGAATTTCTTAATCAGTTTGATTTTGCTTTTCTATTCAACAAGTTGATTTTAGTGAAAGGAGCGCGCGTTTTTCAGTTTGAAAAAATTGTTCATAGACTTGAACGCAAAGTTCACGGTACAGTCATGGTGATTGATATGGGTAGACTGGTTCATAACTTGAATTTTTTTAAATCAAAGTTGAAGTCAGGAGTAAAAGTAATGGCTATGGTAAAGGCTTTTGCATATGGTAGCGGAAGTGAGGAAGTGGCAAATCTATTGCAATATCACCGCGTGGATTACTTAGGTGTTGCTTATGCAGACGAAGGCGTTGAGCTAAGAAAGAAAAATATCACCTTACCAATAATGGTGATGAACCCAACGGAAGAAGGTTTTGCAGCAATAGTTCTGCAGAATCTTGAGCCTGTAATTTATAATTTGAAAACACTTCGTGCTTTTGTCAAATTCTTGGGCAATCGAAGAGCTGCGATTCATATAGAAGCAGAAACTGGATTACATCGTTTGGGACTTGAAGAAAGTGACTTGGATGAATTAATCCGTACCTTAAAAAGCAATCCTGATATTCAGGTTCGATCTGTCTTCTCTCATTTATCAGGATCGGACGCAAAGATACATGATGACTTTTCTCACGAACAGTTTGATCGATACCAAAAATTTTATGCGAGACTTTCTGATGAGCTGAATGTGAAACCGCTTCGTCACATAATCAATTCAGCAGGCATATTAAGATTTCCCGACTTCCAAATGGATATGGTTAGACTGGGCATCGGTCTTTATGGTGTTGATCCAACTGAAGAGAATTTTCATGGGCTTGAAATGGCAGCCACTTTAAAAACAGTAATTTCTCAAATAAAAAAAATTAAATCCGGCGAGACCATTGGTTACGGAAGAAGAGGGCTTGCTAAATGTGATATGACTACAGCAACAATTGCTATAGGTTATGCCGACGGATTTAGCCGAAGTTTTAGCAATGGTAAGGGAGTTGTTTTGATCAACGGAAAAAAAGCTCCAATTATTGGCAATGTAAACATGGACATGACGATGGTAGACATTAGCGGAATTAATGCGAGCGAGGGAGATGAAGTAATTATTTTTGGAGACGGACTACCTATCAAAGAAGTTGCTGCGAGTATCAGTACAATTCCCTATGAGATCTTGACGAGCACGAGTGAACGAGTGAAACGCGTTTTCGTCTCTGAAGGAATTTGATTTTTGAAATCAGGTAGGACGTAACCCTCCTGTATGCAAAAGCAAAATAGTTGATCCTTTGGGAAAATATTTTTTTGTGATAAGATCAAATACACCGGCGGCCATTTTACCGGTATAGATTGGGTCAAGATCAAGATTGTGTTCTTGTTTCATCCGCATGATGAATTGATCAAGTTTTGAAGTTTTCTTCGCGTAGCCACCAAAATGATAGTCCGTTTGAATGCTCCATTTCTCATAATCTTTTTCTGAATATTCGATAAGCAATTTTCTTATTTCTTCATTTAAGAAATGACCATTCTTTAAAACAGAAAATCCCACTACATTTTTCTTGCCTTCCAGACCTGCAACAATCCCGGCTATAGTTCCTCCTGTACCAACCGGCAAACACAGGTAGTCAAAATCAATTAATGAAAGTTTTTCTCTCGCAAATTCCGCGCATCCTTTTACTGCAAGTACGTTGGATCCTCCTTCAGGGATTAAATAGAACTCGCCAAACTTCTCTTTTAAGTTTTCAATGAAATCTTCTTCTGATTTCTTTCTATAATCTTCACGGGAAACAAAATGCAGTTTCATTCCGCAATCTTTAGCGAACCCAAGCGTGGAGTTCAACGGCAAAATTTTTTCTCCTCGAATAACTCCAATGCTTTTAAGATCTAATTCTTTTGCCGCCCCCGCGCTAGCGTAAATATGATTGGAATAAGCTCCTCCAAAAGTGAGCAATGTTCGTTGTCCCTCCTTCTCTGCCACTTCCAAATTGTATTTGAGTTTCCACCATTTGTTGCCAGAAACAACCGGGTGATTTAGGTCTTCTCGCTTGATTAAAATATTTACTCCAGCCTTTTCCGCTGTATTTGATTGGATTTCGATAATAGGATTATCAAAGTATTTTAGCATTACTAAATAATTTAGTAATTTTAGGTGTGGATGATTCGTACTTCAAAGGCAGAGGCGCACAAATAAAAACCGGCAATAAATTTTTGCAGGCGCAATACGTTGCTGATCACATTGAAGGTCTTGACGAACCATTGTTTGAAAATCCGCACACTCAAATTTTTCACGAAAGTCCGAAAAAGATTGTAAACAAAGTTGATAGTCCTGATTTAGGAATGGCTTACTCCATGAATCCCTATCAAGGTTGCGAGCATGGTTGTATTTATTGTTATGCCAGGAACACGCACGAATACTATGGTTTTAGCGCAGGATTAGATTTTGAAAGCAAAATCATTGTAAAGAAAAATGCTCCTCAAATTTTAGAGCAGCAACTATTAAGCAAAAATTGGAACGCCTCTCCTATCATGCTTAGTGGAAATACAGACTGTTACCAGCCTCTTGAAAGAAAGCTTCAAATCACGAGGCAAATACTTCAGGTGCTTGCACGCTATCGACATCCTGTTGGGTTGATCAGCAAGAATAGCCTCATCACTCGAGACATTGATATATTACAAGATCTCGCTTCAGATCGATTGGTACATGTGATGATTTCAATTACTTCGTTAAATGAAGATTTGCGAAGAGTCATGGAGCCGAGAACGGCAAGCTCGGTCAAGAGATTGAAAACTGTTGAGGAATTATCAAAAGCCAATATTCCTGTAGGCATAATGAATGCTCCCCTCATTCCCGGGCTTAATCATCATGAAATCCCCCAGATATTAAAAGCAGCTGCAGATCATGGAGCGCTCACTGCTGGGATGACTATCGTTCGACTGAATGGATCGATTGGAAAAATTTTTGAAGACTGGTTGCGCAAAAATTTTCCTGACCGGTTTGAAAAAGTGTGGAATCAAATCTGCTCAATGCACGGAGGAAATGTGAATGATTCAGTATTTGGCAGACGTATGCGAGGTGAAGGCAACATTGCCAATGTTATTCATCAGCTCTTCCGAGCGTCAAAGAAGAAATATTTTTCAGGAAGAGAAATGCCACCTTACGATTTGACGAAGTTTAGAAAAGGCGGAAACTTACGCTTGTTTTGAGCCCTACGGTTCATCTTGAACATTTTGCTTAACTTTGCGTTCTAATTATAATTGTGAATCGCCTACTCGCTATATCATTTTTGGTTTTGTACATCAACTCGAACACCGAGTTTCATGAGATGATGCGATTACCAATTTTGTTTGAACACTTCAGCGAGCACAAGCAAAAGGTAAGTGATATTTCGTTTTGGGAATTTTTAGTGATGCATTACAAATCGGATGTAACACATGATTCAGATGACAATCAGTTACCTTTCAAGGATCCGGGTCACTCTTTCACCGCCCCTACTTTAGCTGTTCCCACGCATAAAATTGTTTTGAAAGAAACTGTTTTACAAACCAAAACAAATCACACCTACACTTACTCCGAGACATTTATTGCATCTCATTTAAGTGATATTTTTCAGCCACCCAGGATTTCATAAATCCTTTTTTTCTGGGCATACTTCTGAAGTTAGTCCATCGCTAATTCATTTTTTTTCACTTTAAGATTTTCTTTCATGTTGAATGGAATTATTTCCTTTTCCATAAGGAATAAGATTGCAATTGGGGCATTAACATTAGCGCTGATTGTCTGGGGAACTTACTCCTTAACAAAGTTGCCCATTGATGCAGTGCCTGACATCACCAACAACCAGGTGCAGGTACTTACGGTCTCACCATCACTTGCCGCCAACGAAATCGAGAGGCTGGTAACTTTTCCTGTTGAACAAACAATGGCCACCATACCAGGCATCACTGAGATGCGATCATTTTCGCGTTTCGGATTATCGGTAGTAACAATCGTTTTCACAGAGGAGACGGATGTCTACTGGGCACGTCAACAAGTAAACGAACGACTTACTGTTGCTAAATCTCAAATACCTTCTGGTGCAGGTAGCCCTGAGTTGGGGCCTGTCTCAACAGGTTTGAGCGAAATTTATCAATATATAATTCGCCCTGCTAAGGGATACGAAAACAAATACGATGCAATGGAGTTGCGAACTATTCAGGATTGGATCGTACGCAGACAATTGCTAGGTACACCAGGTGTTGCCGATGTGAGCAGTTGGGGAGGAAAACTAAAACAGTATGAAATCGCGGTGAATCCTGATAAGCTTCATGCGATGAACATTGGTATCAATGAAATTTTTTCTTCCCTTCAAAAAAATAATCAAAATACCGGTGGAGCCTACATCGATCAAAAGCCATATGCGTATTTTATTCGCAGCGAAGGGCTTGCTCAAAGTTTAGA
>Ga0207155_1009_pt1 | contig 51587 bp, 50 predicted proteins | sample Alteio_BWMinHeat_26_FD_153515 | JGI IMG/M metagenome (GOLD analysis project Ga0207155, IMG submission 153515) | Enriched cells from forest soil in Barre Woods Harvard Forest LTER site, Petersham, Massachusetts, United States -... | ecosystem: Environmental > Terrestrial > Soil > Temperate forest >... | reverse complement strand
CTACAAAATTTATGAACACCTTAGACGCACTCAACCCAAGTGATATTGCTGTGATGGAAGTTATAAAATACTTGGATGCCATTGCAAAATATGGTGAAGCCGGAAGAAATGGTGTAGTAGTCATCACAACAAGGGCCTCCTTGCAAAGATCGAAGGAACGGTAATCCGTCCGATTTTAAATCCATTCATCAAAGAAAATGTAGGCTAAGCGAAATGTTCCATTAACTTCGTTTAAAATAAATGTCTTTACATATGAAAAATTTTCTGTGTTTTTTATTGTCGTTGATTTCGGTAGGATCTTTCTCTCAAGCAACTCCTAGAGAATCACTTGACCCCAAGGTGACAGAAGTTTGGGATTTAAAACCAAAGAAAATCACGCCTGGCTCTAATCCTAGTGAAGCTCCATCGGATGCGATTGTACTTTTCGACGGAAAGGATTTGTCGAAGTGGAGTACCGCAACGGGTGGTGACGCAAAATGGGAAGTGAAAGACGGAGCGATGTCAGTGGTGAAAGGAGCGGGTGATATTAAATCGAAACAGACCTTTGGTGACATCCAACTTCACATCGAATGGCGGTCGCCATCTGTAGTTGTTGGCGAAGGCCAAGAGCGTGGCAATAGCGGAATTTTTTTACAAGAAAAATACGAATTGCAAGTGCTCGATAGCTATGAAAGTGTAACGTATTCAAACGGCCAGGCTGGCTCTATTTACAAGCAGTCAATTCCGCTGGTGAATGCTTGCCTTAAACCTGGCGAATGGCAAACCTATGATGTGATTTACACGGCTCCTCGTTTTAGCGAAAACGGAAGAGTAATTGTGCCCGCTTATATTACCGTAATTCAAAATGGTGTAGTAGTTCAGAATCACACACAGATCAATGGCCCCACTGAATACAAAGGTCTTCCGGTGTATCAACTGCACGGCAAGGCATCGATTAAACTACAAGATCACGGAAACCCAGTAAGCTATCGCAACATTTGGGTTAGGGAGTTGTAAAAAAGACGATGCGGTTAAATACGCTTTGAAAGGGTTTATAATGTCGCAATAACATGGAATTTCGATCTAAAGAATGTTTTGTGTTAAATGTAATTTTGATCTTAATAATATTAAATTAAGACTTTTGAACCTTAACAATTTTCAATTGTTTTATTTACGATAGGAATCATTTATGGAAAGTAGTATTATCCAAATTGAACCAAAGCTTGGCGAAGGCATCTTTCTAATTAAGGATGTAGCTAAGATTTTGCATTTGAATTATGCAAAAACGTATAGGTGGATTGTAGGATATTGGGGTAGCGGGCTCGATGAGAATATTCGATACACTTTTGGGGAGATTGATAATCGAGCAATTAACTTTTTAAGTTTAATCGAATTCTATACGTTTTTCAAATTAAGAGAAAAAGGGGTCAGTTCAGTTCAAATAAAAAGATTACACAATGAGCTCTCTCAAGTTTTAAGTACAAGATATCCTTTTGCAAAGGCTCAAGATATTTACGTCGAGGGAAGAAAGACAAAAAAAACAATAAAGAAATTTATCTATTATAACTATCTCGATTCACTCATTAAACTTGATAAAAAACATCAATTCTATTTAAGCTTCATGGAAAATTTTTTGGAGAAAATAGAATTTGACGATAACAATTTTGCGGTTAGGTTTTTTCCATTGGAGAACAGCAAGAATGTTGTAGTCGATCCTAAGCATCAATTCGGTCAACCAGTAATAAATGGAACCAACATTAAAACCCAAACAATATTCAGTTTGTATAAGGGAGGGGAGACTTTGGAGGATATTAGTATCTTATACAACCTATCAAAAGATAAGGTAGAAGATGCGATTATCTTTCAAAAGGCCGCTTGATGCTATTTATTTTTGATGCCAATTTTCCACATGATTTTGTAAAAGGGTTTTCGATTATTGAGAACGCAAATCGAAAAAGTCAGATTAAAGCAAACATTGTGTTTGTAGATGAATTCATGGGAATGAGTGGGTCAACTGATGAAGAAATTATTGAAAAAGCCACCTTACAAAATGCTGTGATAATAACGCATGATAGTGATTTTAAAAGAATCAAACATTACAAGGCTCTGCTAACTCATCATAAAGTTGGATATGTATATTTTAAAGTTCCAAATGGAAAATATCACTATTGGGATATAGTAAAATCATTCGTAAATAAATGGGAAGAAATAAAAGAAGCTATTACTAATTCTGAACATCCATTTGCTTTTGAGATAAATAAACAAGGGCACTTGAATAAGCTCCCTTTTTAGAACTTCAGATAAGCAGACAATTTTCGAATTTGGTAAGGCCATAAAAAAAGTCAGGCTCGCACCTGACTTTTTTTGATCGTTAAGATCTGGATATTTTAATTCGGCTTAACTACTGGTGCTTCTACTTCGCCTTTGATGTGAAGCATCACCACTCCGCCTTCCACATTAGCAGTAACGGTTATAGTTTTATCAAATGGCCCTACTGCCATTGCATTAAATGTTGCCTTAATATGTCCTTCACCACCAGCCATTACAGGGTCGCGAGTCCAGCTTGGTGTTGTGCAGCCACAAGAAGGTTGCGCGTTAGTAATTACCAAAGGCGATTTTCCTTTGTTCGTAAACTTGAATTCGTAGGTAACGGGCACACCTTGTTTGATTTTTCCGAAATCATGGGTGGAAGCTGTCCACTCAAATTCTCCTAAGTCAGATTTGGGAGTAGCTGCTGTTTGACTAAAACCAACATTGGCAATAAGTGCCAAAACTGCGATAAACATCAATTTTTTCATTTCTCTCTTAATTTTAGGTTAAACTTAAAACGTTCATTTGAACTGTACAAACTTCGCACGCAAAAACCGCTTCTGATGTTAATAAAGGCCTAACAAATGTTAATCCTTTGTTAAAGCGAATTTAACGAATTATTGCCCAGTAAATACGTGTTACCTTTGTTTGGTGAGCCGAACTACCTTACGAATTATTATTATCCTTGCCGCCATCAGCATTGCTGGTATCACGGTTACGCAACTTTATTGGGTGCGAAAAGCATTTGACCTGAAAGAAAATCAGTTCAACCGCGATGTGCAAACCTCCTTGAGAGCAGTGGCCGATCGAATTTACGAAATCAACAAGGCGCAGTTGCCAGCAAATTCTCCTGTTGAACAATTAACAACTAATTACTTTGTGGTGCTCGTAAATGGCCCGGTGAATTCCAGCATACTTGGAGTCTTGATCGCTTCCGAATTTGAAAAGCGCAACATCACCACCGATTATGAATTCGGAGTTTACGATTGCGAAGATCAGTGCATGAAAGGCACCGATTTCAAAGCACACAAAAAGAATAGTAATAAAGCCACCGCCAGTTTGATTGACATGCCTACCTGGAAAAATGATGGATATTATTTTGGTGTTCAGTTCTCACGCATCGAAGCTAATCTTTTAAGCCAAATGGGAATATGGGGATTTTCATCGGCAGTGATGGTAGTGGTTATTTTCTTTTTTGTTTATACTCTTTTTGTAATTCTTAGACAAAAGAGATTGTCAGAAATTCAGCGGGACTTCATCAACAACATGACGCATGAATTTAAAACACCACTATCTACCATTGCGATTTCATCTGAAGTATTGAGAGACCCAGCTATCACGCACACCCCTGAACGACTTTTGAATTATGCTACCATCATTCAAACTGAAAGTCAGCGGTTGAAACAACACGTTGAACGTGTTTTGCAAATGGCCCGCTTGGAGAAAAGTGATGTTGGCTTAAAAAAGGAAAAACTGGATTTGCATGCCTTGATTCGCGAAGTAGTGCAGAATACTTCAGTGGCATTACAAGAAAGGAAAGGTGAAGTATCGTTGGAGCTCAACGCGCAAAATAGTTGGATTGAAGCAGATAAACTTCACTTTACTAATGTTCTTTTCAATCTCATCGACAACGCCATAAAATACAACAAGAATACCCCCAACTTAGTGATTTCGACGGGCAACATTGATGATCACATTTTCGTGGAAGTACGAGACAATGGAATTGGCATTAGTTCTGAAAATCAAAAAAAGATATTTCACCAATTCTACCGAGTGCCTACAGGCAACCTGCACGATGTGAAAGGGTTTGGACTAGGACTCAACTATGTAAAAGTGATGACAGAGCTGCATAAAGGAAAAGTTTCAGTAACCAGTAAGCTGGGAGAAGGCAGTATATTCAAAATCATTTTACCATCAGTATGAGTGCAAAAATTCTTTTAGTCGAGGATGATCCAGCGTTGGGTTATGTTATTAAAGATAACCTGGCTCATAAAGGATTTGAAGTAACACTATGCAAGGATGGTGAACAAGGCTATGAGGTCTTTGATCAACAGTTATTTGACCTCTGCATTTTTGATGTGATGATGCCTAAGAAAGATGGCTTCACCTTGGCACAGGAAGTACGAAAGAGAAATAGCGAGGTGCCAATTTTGTTTGTTACCGCCAAAGCGATGATTGAAGATAAACTCGAAGGTTTTCGCGCCGGTGGTGATGATTACATTGTGAAACCTTTCAGCATGGAAGAGCTTTTTGCGCGCATCGAAGTTTTCTTGAGGAGAACAAACGGGAATCATCGGGAAAATAGTTCTTTCGAACTTGGTGAATTTTTATTTGATGGAAAGAATTTCAAACTCTCGCATCCATCTGGAGAAAAAACATTGACGCAAAAAGAAGCGGAAGTAATGAAGCTTTTATGTTGCAACAAGGAGCGTGTGCTTAAGCGTGAAGAAATTTTGAAAGCGGTGTGGGGCGATGACGATTACTTTATGGGTCGAAGTTTAGATGTATTTATTTCAAAACTTAGAAAATATTTAAGGGAAGATCCCAACGTAGAGATCGTCAACTATCACGGTGTTGGATTCAAGCTCAACGTGAAGTAGTCGATTTGTTTTCTTAATGAAGTTTTCATCATTAAACTTTATCATTATGAAACTATCAATTGCCACTCTTTTTTATTTATTTATCGCTACACCAATTTTCTCACAAGAGAATTCAATTTTAGTTACTGCCCAATGGGTGAAAGATCATCAGTCCGATCCTAAAGTGGTTTTGGTTCAGGTCAATTTTTTAAAGTTGGACTACGATACTGAGCATATCGAAGGCGCACGATACTTGTGGCCTGGATCGTTGGCACCGGATAGTCCGCTGGGTGCAATGAATTTTCCTGATCTGAAAAATGCTCAACAGGTTATTGAGGATTTAGGCATTTCGAATGACAGTCATATCATTCTTTATTTTGTGCGCAATGAGGTTTCACCAACAACAAGGATGTTTCTCACCTTTGAAAATCTGGGGATGAAGGGAAGAGTGTCTTTGTTGGATGGTGGTCTAGAAGCGTGGAAAAAAGCCGGGTTTACAACCACCAAAGATTTACCTCAAGTGAAGAAAGGAAAATTCAAACCTGCGTCGTTGGAATTTATTGTTGACAAAGATTATGTGTTAAAGAATCTAAACGCCAGCTCGACAGTAATTGTAGACGCGAGAATGAAGAAGTATTATGATGGCGAACCCGTAGGCAATCCGCGTGATGGCCACATCGCTGGTGCGAAAAATATTTTCTATCAAGATATGGTTGATCAAAATAATTTCTTCAAGCCAACAGATCAGCTGCAGCCTTATTTCACTTCCGTTATCGACTCCAAAGAAAAAGAAGTTGTTGCGTATTGTTTTATCGGACAAACAGCAAGTGTTGTTTATTTAGCAGGAAGAATTCTTGGTTATAATATGAAATTGTATGATGGCTCAATGCAGGAATGGAGCCGCATCAAAGAGTTGCCTATGGAAGTCACAGAGAAGAAGCAACCTTAATTTTTCCGAAAGCAGCCGTCTGACTGCTTATTTCTAAATGCTTCTAGCGGTCTGTCGACTTTAATTTTAGGGTAAAGCGAAAGCAACATACGAGTCACCTGACTTGCTTCCAATCTTTCCGCCGCCACAAGCAATTACAACATACTGTTTGCCATTTATCGAATACGTTGCAGGCGTTGCATAACCTGCCGCAGGCAGTTGATATTCCCAAACTACTTTTCCGGTTGTTTTATCAAAAGCCCTGATCATTTCATCTTTGGTCGCAGCGATAAAAACCAGTCCGCCTTTCGTGACGAGTGGACCTCCATAGTTCTCAGTTCCAGTGGGAGGAATTCCTTTTTTAGTTAACTCAGGAAATTCTCCCAGCGTAACTTTCCATAAAAGTTTTCCGGAGTTTAGATCTACTGCATTCAATGTTCCCCAAGGCGGTGTGATCCCTGGATATCCATTTTTATCTAAAAAGCGATTATAACCCGTCATGACGTAGGGCACTTCATCCAGGATTGATTTAGTAGTTTCAAGAGTATGCGCATCGCCAGATTTATCGACCGATTTACTCGAGGCCGGTTCTTTTTCTTGTAGATCAAAAAGAAATGCAAGCAAGGCTTCTTTGTCTGTTCCTTTGATTTGTTTGAAAGCCGGCATCATATTTTTTCCGTTCTCAATAATTTTCCATGCTTGATCAGCCTTATATTTTTTATACAATCCTACCAATGATGGAAACGAGCTGCCGTTTCCTTTCAGGTTAGCTCCATGACACGCCATGCAATTTTTTCCATACAACGTTTGCCCAATTCCTTTCAAAGAATGATCACCGCTTTTGGGCACATCCACCATTGTTAAGGCCCACGGAAGTTCCGAAGAGTTGACGTACATGATTCCCGATTCCGGATCAACAGCTGCTCCACCCCATTCTCCACCGCCATCAAAGCCAGGGAAAATCCAAGCGCCCTCTTTGCTTGGTGGAGTAAACATGGCTCCATATTTTACAAGATTGAATTTCTCCAACATTTCCTTGTGAGTTTCTGGATCGATATTGGTTACATCTTCAGCACTAAACTTTTGTCGCGCGAAGGGTTCTGGCAATGTAGGTATTGGTTGCGTTGGCCACGACTCTTCACCTGGTAAATCAGAAGCAGGGAAAGGTCTTTCTTCAATTGGAAAAATTGGTTTGCCGGTTTCGCGATTGAAAACAAAAATGTATCCATGCTTCGTGATTTGCGCTACTGCGTCAATTTTCTTTCCGTCAATGTTCAGTGTTACTAAATTTGGATTGGCCGCGAGGTCACGATCCCACAAATCATGATGTACCACTTGATAATGCCAAAGATATTTTCCACTGGATGCGTCCAGAGCGATCAAAGAGTTGCTGAATAAATTTTGACCTTTTCGAATGCCGCCATAAAAATCACCACCGATTGATCCGGTGGGCACATAAACAATTCCGCGACTTTCATCGAGCGACATTCCTGCCCAGCTATTGGCACCACCAAATTTTTTCCATGCTTCTTTGTCTTCCCAGGTCTCAATTCCTTTTTCATCAGGATGCGGAATGGTATGAAACATCCATTTCGGTTGGCCGGTACGAACATCGTAAGCACGAATTGGTCCGGGTGCAGCATCGGCAGATTCTCCGACACGATGACCGGTGATGAAAATATCTTTATAAATTATTCCTGGTGAAGAAGCAGTAATAAAGGGATTGTATGTGCCTGACTCGCGATCAAGATTTTCGGTCAGATCAATGAAGCCTTCTTTACCAAAATTGTTAATTGGTTTGCCATCGGTAATGTTGATCGCAAAAATCTTTGAGCCTGCGCTGTATAAAATTCGCTTGTCGGTTCCCGTTTCGTCCTGCCAATAAACAACACCACGGTTTACTTTGAAGTAGGCGAACCTGTCTTTTTTTGAAGCAGTATCAATAGAGAGGGGATCAAAGATCCATTTTGATTTTCCAGTTGCTGCATCCAGTGCTAATAATTTCAGTTGAGGTGAAGTGCCGTACAAAATTCCATCGACAACAATGGGGTTGCATTGATTTTGAGAATGATTGTCAGGGTCTTTATCATTGGAACTGAACGTCCACACGACTTTCAGTTGAGAAACATTTTGAAGCGTGATCTGGTCATTAGACGAATAGCGATTGCCTTCTTTGGTTCCGGCATAAGTTTTCCATTCGCTGTTATTTATAGAAGAGAGTTGTCTATCCTTACAAGAAATAAAAAGACTAAGCGTGGCTATAAGAGCTAATTTCTTCATGCCAAAAATTGAATAAGAAATTTAACTCAAATAATAACTGAAACAAATGGAGCCGTTATTGAACGAGAGACTTAATCAAACAACGTTCTTCCGGTGATGCTTCTCCCGAGTGTAATTTCATCGGAGTATTCCAGCTCGCTTCCCACGGAGACTCCGCGAGCAATGGAGGTTATTTTTATAGGTAGGTCTTTTAATTTTCTATTGATGTAGAAAGCAGTTGTGTCACCCTCCATGGTGGGGCTTAATGCCAGGATCACTTCTTTCACTTCATTGTTCTTTTGAGAAAGCCTAATGACTAGCGATTCAATTTTTAATTCAGAAGGACCAATACCATTCATAGGTGAGATCACTCCGCCAAGCACGTGATAAATGCCAAGGTATTGTGAAGTATTTTCAATCGCCATTACATCATTACAGTCTTCCACCACACATAAAATAGTTTTGTCGCGTCTGTGACTTCTGCAGATGCTGCATTCATCATCATCAGAAATGTTGTGGCAAGTTTTGCAAAACTTGATTTGTGTACGAAGCTTGTTGAGTGATTCCGTCAGCGAAAGCGTGCGATTTTCATTTTCTTTTACAAGATGAAGAACCAAACGCAAAGCTGTTTTTTTTCCAATGCCAGGAAGTTTAGAGACTTCGTTGACGGCATCTTCAATCAATTTAGATGGATATTCCATCAGAGGATTTTGGCATCGATGCCCACTTCACAGATTGCCTCGCGCATGGGGTTCAACTCTTCGTATGAGCCATTGCGCACGGTGCATTTTCCCTTATGATGAATGAGCAATGTACATTGCTCAGCCTGCTCCTGGGTATGTTTGCAAACCCGAATCAGTGTTTCGATCACGTGTTCAAAGGTATTAACGTCATCGTTGAACACGACAAGATCTTTCACTTCCGTTACCTCAATGGCTTCCAGCAAGTCAACCAACTCTTGTTCTTGGACGAATGGGTTCATGTTCTTTGAAAAACGAAATATGTTTCAAAATTAGAAAAAAATAACAAGTTTTGACGAATTGCCAATCTTTGAACTCATAACATGACTCCACTCTTCGTCAGTTCCATCATCCTTGTTTATTTTGCAGCGCTCATTACCATTTCGTATTTCACTTCAAAAGGTGCAGACTCCAACACTTTTTTTACAGCTCATCGCCAGTCGCCCTGGTATTTAGTGGCATTTGGAATGATCGGCTCAACGCTTTCGGGTGTTACGTTTGTTTCCGTGCCGGGTGCGGTTGGTAAAGTTGGTTTTGCCTATTTTCAGGTAGTGCTTGGGTACTTGGTAGGTTATTGGATTATCATCGGTGTGCTCATGCCGATTTATTACAGACTGAAAGTAATTTCAATTTACACATACCTGGAGCAACGCTTCGATATTTGGTCATACCGAACTGGGGCTTTTGTCTTTTTAGTTGGCCGCTCGATTGGTTCGTCACTACGACTTTTTCTGGCGGCCACTGTGCTTCAACTCTTTTTGTTTGATGCATGGGGTGTTCCATTTTATGCAACAGTAGCGGCTACGATTGGCTTGATCTGGATTTATACGTTCAAGGGCGGAGTGAAGACCATCATCTGGACGGACACTTTTCAGACTGTGTTTTTAGTTGGAGCCGTGGTTATCACCGTCTTTCAAATTGCTGACAAGCTTGGATTTTCTTTTCCCGACATGGTGAATGCTATTCAAGAGAAAGGGTATTCGAGGATTTTTGTTTTCGACTCGCCTAACTCTCCGCTCTTTTTTCCTAAACAATTTTTTGGAGGAATGTTTATTACCATCGCCATGACTGGGCTGGATCAGGAAATCATGCAAAAAAACCTCACATGCAGAACACTCGCTGACGGACAAAAAAATATGTTTTGGTTCAGCATTGTACTGGTGATTGTCAACTTGCTTTTTCTTACACTTGGTGCATTGCTTTTTATCTATAGCAAGCAACAAGGAATTCCCATTCCTCAATACACCGATGAGTTATTTCCGCGACTTGCCTTTAACGAGCTTGGGCCACTTGTAGGTATTTTATTTTTACTGGGTATTACGGCGTCCTCCTATGCAAGCGCTGATTCAGCATTAGCTGGTTTAACAACTTCGTTCTGTATCGACTTTTTGAATTTTAAAGACAAGGACGAGAAAACTAAACTTCAACAGAAATTTATTGTGCATTTGAGCTTTTCCGTTTTGTTTTTGATCATCATTCTTGTGTTTAAAGAAGTAAACGAAAAAACGGTAATCGATGCGGTGCTCAACGTTGCTGGCTACACCTATGGACCGCTGCTTGGTTTATTTGCATTCGGAATTTTTACGAAGAGAAAAGCAGGAGGGAAACTTGTGCCTGTGATTTGTTTGATTTCTCCTTTGCTGTCGTATTGGATCAGCTATAATTCCGTAAACTGGTTTTCAGGTTATAAAATCAGCATTGAAATTTTGATTGTGAACGGGCTGATAACTTTTCTCGGACTGCTGCTGATCTCGAAAAAGGAAAAATAAAAAAAGGGCCGCTTTCGCGGCCCTACCGATCAAAACCAACCAATAGAACGATCAGTATCTTACAAATAATTGTATTTGAATTCTTTGTAGCGATCACCCAACCGCCACAAAAGATTTATCCACTTTGAAATAGAAAAATGAGAAGCAAAACCCAAATAAGGAAGAGAACTTTTTTCATAGTTTTAATTTTCTGTCAATTGTGAAAAATTATTTTTTGATGTATTGAAATTCTTCGATGTGATGGTTTTTGGTTATTGTGATCTTATAAGTTCCGGGTTCCATATCCCTAAAGTTGAAAACCATTTTTTGTTTCATTAATCGCTGACGAGAAATCACATCACCGTTAGGAGCGAACAGTTCAACTTGCGCGCCTTGCCAACTTTTATTCACTTTAAAAGCGAAAAGGTCCTTTTGGGAGGAGACCATGTGAACTGCTTTAGCGCCTACCCCAAACACTGCAACAGATGCCGTGAATAGGCTCAGGCAGATCGCGATTATGATTGAAACTTTCATCTTCGTCCGTGTTTGTGGACATTAAGACGAAAGCCATGCCAGTGGCCGAATCGCTGATTAGATCAAAATTTGTAGGATCAGTTTGATTTATTTGTCCCTGATTGGGAAATTGATTCTCTTAAAGTAGTTCCTTCGCAGGATCCCAGAATCTTTTTTCGAAGTCCACAACTTTGTCTTTGGTTACCTTGGTTCCCTCCTTTTCCAGGGCTTTTTGCATCGCTGTGGGCGTTTTAAAATGATGTTTGCCCGTAAGCAGACCCTGGCTGTTCACCACGCGGTGTGCCGGAACGTTTTTTTCTGTGTGGGCTCCATTCATTGCCCATCCCACCATTCGGGCACTCATCGCTGTACCGAGATATCGGGCGATGGCGCCATAGCTGGTTACGCGGCCCTTGGGCACGAGCATGACTACCTCATACACATCTTCAAAAAAATTGCGCTCCTTTTTTTGAGGCTTATTTTTCATTTTTTATGTAGGATTCAGTTATAGATTAAAGATTTTGAAAAACACTCAATGCATTACCTTTGCACCTCAAATTTAAATAAGAAATGATGTTTCGTCTTCTTTGCTTACTGGTCTTCATTCCTGGCATTTCTTTTTCGCAGCTATTGATTTTTCCTAACGCAGAAAATTGGAATAAGGTGAAGGAAGGACAAACACTTTCTTTTCAAGTGAAGGTGAACGATCCCTCTGTTCCAAAGTTTTCTATCGAGGGAGTTAACGGCTATGGAATTCAATTTGATTCAGTAGGAAATTTTTCCTGGAAACCTTCATTCGATTTGGCTGATCGTTTAGAAACGCAGAAGGAAATAAGCTTAGTTTTTCAAGCCGAATGGAAAGATGGACGCAAAGTGAGAGCAACTACAAACTTCATCGTGCTTCACCAAAACCGCCCACCCGAAGTGGATGAACTTCCCACTTTTTATGTAAAGCAATCTACAATCAATCAATATCAGATTTCGTCTGATTATGTTCGTGACTTGGATGGAGATCCGCTCGTTTTTAAAACCCCTTTGTCACAGATGCCAGAAGGGATGAGTTTATCTTCGTCTGGCTTGCTTACTTGGAAACCGTCCCGCAATCAATTCAATAGTTTAAAACATAATCCTCTTACCATTGAATTTACTGTTCAGGATCAGCCAGAAAAAGCTGAAGCTAAAGGAAAAATAAAAGTAGCTCAAACGCAACTTGACTTACCTCCGGAAATGTTGCTCGTTCCGGGTGACACCAGTTTTTCTATCAAGGAGAATGAACGTGTCAATCTGAAGATTTATGTTTCCGATCCTAACGGCGATGACGATGTGTTGAATGCGGGATTTATATGTTCTGATGATCGTGTGACAAGAAACAGCTTGAAGGAAAATGCAAAAGTGCAGTACGAATTCACATGGTCACCGGGCTATCAGTTCACCGATGATGCGGAAAAATTTCATGAGATTGAAATTATCTTCTTCGCGGTGGATAAATCCAATAATAGAGTTCAGCGGAAGGTGAAAGTAAAGGTAACCGACACTGAAAACCTGGAGGAGAAAGACAAACTCTTATATCAAAAATATAGCACGACGTTGATGCAAGCCAAAGCCCTACTGGAATTGTTGCAGGAAAAACATAAAAAGTTAGAGAAGGAATACAAGCAGGCGAAAAAAGGAAAAAAGAACCGATCGATATTTGGAGCTTCAGTGGGTGCTACCTCTGCAGTTTCTTCGGCAGTGGTAACCGCTCCCAATGATTTGAAAACCATTACAGTGATAGGTGGATCTACTACGGCAACACTTGGTACATTGGAAGCGGCCGAAGTGATCGGCAAATCCAAAAACGACATTATGGATCAAATCAAAACGGAAACAGAGATCCGAAATCAGTTGCAATTGGAAGGGGATATTTTTGCCCGAAAGTATGTGTTCAAATCAAGCCGAAGATCAATCGAATTTGATAACGACCGCGACAAATTTCTTCCCATTCTGAATCATCAAAAACTTCCGATGCTTGAACTCGATGCTTCAAGGCCTTTGAATACAAAGTATGATGCGAAAGAAATGAAAAAGACTTTTGCTGATTTTAGCGAAGAGTGATTTGAATTTCAAGATTTGAAGATTGAAGGATTAACGAATGAGTTAAAAAAATTGAAGTCGATAATTCTTCAATCCGTAATCTTTTAATCTTTAATTAAAATTTCCACCATTCTTTCTTTGGATAAGAGGAGTTTAGGATCACTGGCTCACCAATCATAGGTGTTGTAATAGGTTGATTGTTCTCGGCAGCAAACTTCGTTACCCTTTTGATGGAGTCGTCCCAATCGTGAAATGCTAATTCAAATTTAGCCCAGTGAACAGGAAATAAGACTTTTGCATTAAGATCTTTGGCTGCCTTGACTGTTTCTTCAGGTAACATGTGAATGTATGGCCAGTTCTTTCCGTATTGACCACATTCTAAAATGGCAATATCAAATGGTCCAAGCCTCGAGCCAATTTCGGTGAAATGATTTCCGTAACCTGAATCGCCACCAAGAAACAATTTATGTCCATGAAGTTTTAAAGCGAAAGCACTCCATAGTGTTGTACCTCGCTTAAAAGTTCTTCCTGAAAAATGTCGGGCAGGCGCTGCAGTCAATTCTATATCGGGTAAGATTGTTTTTGTTTCCCACCAATCAAACTCTGTTATTTTTTCAGGTGCTACTCCCCAATGCTCAAGATGAGTGGCAACCCCTAGCGAAGCGCAAAAATATTTTGTTATGCCTGCCAGTTGCGCGATGGATTCGTAATGAAGGTGATCATAATGATCATGAGTAAGCAGCACCAAATCAATGGATGGAAAGTCATTCCAGTTAAAAACATCTGATCCTGGAAATGGTTTTCCGAAAAAAGAAACCGGTGAGGCGCGACCGTTAATAACTGGATCAACAAGAATGGAGAACCCTTTAGATTTGACCAGGTAAGATGAATGACCGAACCACACGATGGTTGGTTTTTCATCGGGTAAATTCTTTAAATCAGATTTAATTGATGGCAATGCTTTTGGAGGTTTTACGGATGCAGGTTTGTTAAAAGATTCCCAAAGCAATTTCGCATAAGAAGTATCCTTCAACATCATGTCAGTGGGCATCGGGTTTTGGAATGCACCATCTCTGTAGTTGGAAGACTGACGAATGATTTCCAATTTTTTACCAAACGGGTCTTTTCCGAATTGCTTTTGTTGCATGAACAAATAGTATGTAGCAACCAGCGTGAGCAAAACAATCAAAACGATAAGTAGAGCCATAATTTAAAGTTGACGTGATGATTCATAGTCGTGAACAGGAAGAATATATTTTATAAATGGGATTTCAAAAATTTTCTCCAGTCGCTAAGAGTGTCCAGATCCACTTCTCCTTGCGGAAAATCAATTAAACGTACCGACTTAATTTGATCCTGAATAACTTTTTTCGCCCCGTGTCTATCATCTACATCAAGGAGAGTTTCAAACATCGATCTAGAAAATAAAGCCGGAACACCCGGTGAACCCGAATAAAAGGAGGCTACGATGGAGTTTTTTCCTGTCTGAAAAGTATGAATCATTTTCTTTAGATGATCAGAAGTCAATAGAGGTTGATCGCAAACGGTAAACAGAATTGACTCGCACAATGGAAAATGATTATTCACAAACTGAACTCCATCTTTAATTGAAGAGCCAATTCCTTTTTCCCAATTCTTGTTGTAAATAATTTGAATAGAAAGATCTACGATCTCTTGTTGATGGACTTGGTAATTTGAACCCAATACAACTACAACTTGACCGACACCAGAATCGATAACCGTTTTTGCCGACGTACGAATCAAGCTTTCTGTTCCGATTTTTAACAGTTGCTTGGATTGACCCATTCTCGATGAGGATCCGGCCGCTAAAATGACAGCCACTGATTTGACTTTTTCATTGTCTGGTTCAGTGGCCATCTTTTTTTCGTTTACGAAAGATACATCTTCTCGTAATATTCGTTGGCCATTCTCGATGAATCGAAATAATTCAAAACCTCTTTCATGGAAGTCTTCACAATTTTGGCCCACTCATCTGGTGAATCGTAGTACGTGGGAATAATCTCGTTTTCTAAGACCTCGTATAGCTTTTCGGCTTCGAATTTGTCTTTCTCTTCTTGCGAAAGATGATCGCCTGCAGTCTCAATGACAAATGAATTTTCTCCATGTTTTGCAAATTCCGGAACCCAACCATCAGGGATGGATAAATTTACGCTGGCATTCATCGCTGCTGTCATTCCTGAAGTCCCCGATGCTTCATGATACAGCCGAGGATTGTTGAGCCACAAGTCTGATCCCTTTTTCAAATGACCAGAGAGCCATAATTCATATCCTGTAAGCACTGTACAGTTGGGAATATCTTTCGTTTTCCAATAGATCTCGTTAAAAATATTGATGGCTCCGAAATCTTCTGGGTAAGGTTTACCCGCCCAAATTATTTGCACCGGATATTTTTCATTCGTAACAATTTTCATAAAACGCTCATGATCCGAAAGCAAAAGGTTGGCGCGCTTATAGCTTGCAAATCTCCGCGCCCAAACTATCGTGAATACATTCGGATCAAAAAGTTTTCCAGTTTGGTTCGCTACCACGCGAAAGAGTTTTTCTTTTAATTCTTTTTTGCGCGAACCAATAGCTAGGTCATTCTTTTTTTCGAGCGCCAACTCCAGTTGATTATCCATCCAATATTTTTTGTTCTGAGCATTGGTGATCGCATCGATTTTACAAATGCCAGCATGATCGCCCCACATTTTCCTTGCTACTTCACCATGTAATTGCGATACCCCGTTAGCAAGTTTGGCGAATCGAAGGGCAGTCAAAGTATAATTAAGTGTTCCGTTTCCAAGAGGAACATAACCTTGTACATCTTTTACAGTAAGACCATTGAAGAAACTCATACTATTCAACAAGGGGATACTATGTTCTTCGTTGCCCGCGAGCTCGGGTGTGTGGGTGGTAAAGACCACTCGCTTTTTTACTTCATCAACACTTTTGTATTTGTCTAGCAAATAAAAGCAAAGAGGTAAAGCGTGACCTTCGTTCATGTGGTAGATTTCAGTTGGTCGCTCTAGGATATCCAATAGTTTTGCGCCTCCTGCTCCCAATAGAATAGACTGTGCAATACGCGTTGTTTCATTGGGATCATAAAGTCTGTGACTTATGGTTTGCGCCAGGTAATCGTTCTCAGGAATATCGGTAGTGAGAAGAAAAATCGGAGCGGTTTGAAATACCTCTGGTTCGAGGAGCATGGCTTTCACATACACGCGAGTGCCATGTATAGTGATAGGGAAGACAATTTTAGTGTCGGTTAGAAAAAAATAATCTTTGTCGCGGAAGTTGACGCGCAGTGTTTGATCCTGGTTGCGCTCCTGATCGTAGTATCCTTTTTTCCAATGGATACCAATACCGATCACGTTTTGTTTTAACTCGTAAGCGCTGCGCATGTGCGAGCCTGCCAGAAACCCCAGGCCACCACTATAGATTTTCAGCGGTTGATCAAGGGCAAACTCCATTGAGAAGTAAGCTACAGGTTTGGAATATTTTTCATCAATTTTGTAAGAGAACGGATTAAGCGATTCAGCCATCTATTAGAATTTTTTCAAGCACGCAAACTAATACATGATGAACAAATTGTTAGGTGCAAAAATCGTAATTGAGAAACTTGAGTAAACGCAATCGTTTGTTTTTAGACTTGAATCATAAATAAGAAAATGAAATTTAATATCGAACCGACCTCTGATGAGGAAACATTGAATCTTTGCGCGGTAATGATGAGCGAATCGGAACCCTGGATCACACTTAAGCGCGACTTGCAAGGTTGTAACGAAGCCATGCGCGGTGATTATAAAGAAGTGTATGTGTGCAGCGACCGTGGGATAATTTTGGGATTCATTGTGCTGCAATTGGCCGGAGTTTTTAAGGGATACATTCAAAGTATTTGTGTTTCACCTGAGATGCGTGGATCTGGCCTGGGGACTGCGTTAATTCAATTTGCCGAGAAAAGAATTTTTTCAGTTTCACCGAATGCCTTCATGCTGGTTTCAACTTTTAATGAAAAGGCGGCCAAGCTTTATTTTAAATTGGGCTATGAGAAAATTGGAACGCTAAAAAATTTTGTCGTGAATGGATTAGATGAATTCTTACTCCGCAAAACCATTGGCTCGCTGAATACCTTCTCTTCTAAAAAATCGTAAATCGTAATTCTAAATTCGTAATTATTCCTTGATGAATCAATTTGCTTTTGTGTTCGACATGGACGGTGTGATTGTTGACACCAATCCCCATCATAAAATTGCTATCCGCGAATTTGCAGCCAAGTATGGTTATTCACTTTCGGAAGAGGAGCTAATCAAAAAAATTTATGGTCGAACTAACAAGGAATGGATTCTGGCTCTTTTTGATCGAGAACTTTCAGCACAAGATGTGTTTCGATTCGGAGAAGAAAAAGAAAAAATGTTCCGTGATTTGTATGAAAAAGATATTCATGAAGTAAAGGGATTGACAGTTTTTTTGGAGGGAGCAAAGCGATTGAATATCAAAATGGCTATTGGTACATCCGCTCCTCGTAGCAATGTGGATTTTGTCTTGAAGCATACAGGTATTGGCAACTATTTTTCAGCAATTTTAGATGAATCGCATGTGATGCACGGTAAACCCAATCCGGAAATTTATATCAACTGTGCTGCTGCTTTGAAATTCCCTCCATCACAATGTATTGTTTTTGAAGACTCACTTTCGGGTGTAGCGGCAGGTCGTGCGGCAGGGAGCCCTGTTGTTGGTGTTGCCACCACGCATGCAGCAGAGGAACTTGGAACAAAAGTGGTGATTAAGGATTTTACAGAAATTACTCCGTCTATGTTGATTCAGGAATTTAGACAATAGGCCTAGTCCTCGTCGATGAATCGCTTGGTGATTGGTTGATACGAATCAATTCTGCGGTCGCGCATAAATGGCCAGTGCACACGCACGCTGTCTGTGCGGTTAAGGTCAACTTCTGTTACGTTCACTTCTTCTTTGTCGTGCGAGCCAAGATAAAGCAATCTGCCAAGCGGATTTGAAATGAAAGAACCTCCCCAGAATTTCATCGCCCCATTTTGTTCTAAACCAACGCGATTAACGCTGACTACATGCACACCGTTTGCCACAGCGTGGCTGCGTTGAATGGTTTGCCATGCATTGTATTGTTCGGAGTTAGTAGCTTCATCTTGCGAGGTAGCCCAACCAATGGCTGTTGGGTAAAACAAAATTTCAGCGCCCATCAGAGCGGTAATGCGTGCAGCTTCAGGATACCATTGATCCCAACAAATTAAAACACCAAGCGTAGCAAATTTGGTTTTGAAGATTTTATAACCAAGGTCGCCTGGAGTGAAATAGAATTTTTCGTAGTAAGACGGGTCGTCGGGGATGTGCATCTTACGATACTTGCCTAAATAGGTTCCGTCTGCATCGAGAACTGCGGTAGTGTTGTGATAAATTCCCTGCGTTCGTTTTTCAAAGAGAGATGCAATAATCACCACGCCAAGTTCTTTTGCTAAAGCCGCGAGCTTATCAGATGACGGCCCAGGGATGGATTCTGCTAAATTGAAATTATCGTAATCCTCTACATCACAGAAATAAAGTGATGTGAACAGCTCTTGCAAACACACGATTTGCGCGCCCTTGCTTGCAGCCTCGCGCACTTTGCTGATTGCTTTAGCAAGATTTTCTTCTTTGCTCTTGGTGCAGCTCATTTGCACCGTTCCGATTTTTACTGGCTTTGTCACAGAAACGACTTGATTGTTTATGGCGGCAAAGATAGGAATGAAATGCGTTGAGGATCAATTTATTTTGATTGACAATAAATTCTTAACCACCATGACTATCTTACAATTTCTTAGTATGAGAACTGTGCCAACCAATAACTTCAATTTATTAAGAATTGTATTTGCAGTCCTTGTTGTCATTACTCATTCCTATAACATCTCTGGCGATACACTTGATGACTACCTGACCCGACTAACTTACGGACAGGTTTCTTTTTCATTTATTGGCCTAAGTGGTTTTTTTATTATCAGTGGATACCTTGTATTTCAAAGTTTAATGAGGAGTGAGAGCGTAGTTTCCTATTTCAAGAAAAGAATTTTAAGAATTTTTCCGGCCTTATTTATTGTATTGCTGCTCACCGTCCTGTTGGGATATTTTGTATACGAATCTGATTTTCATAGTTATGTCACCAATGCCTCGGTTTGGACATACTTGCCAAGAAATTTTTTTCTTCGAAATCAAGATATTATTCAAGGAATATTTACAAAGAACCCGTATGGTCCAATAATCAACGAATCACTTTGGTCTCTGCTTTATGAATTTTCATTTTATGTAGCGTTGGCTGTGTTGTTTTTTTTCACAAGAAGGGTACAAATTATTTTAACCCTACTCGTACTCATTTTGTTATTGATTGGCAGGTTGTTTTGGTACACTGAACTAAGTGAGATTAAATTTATTCTCGAGGCCAGGTTAGTGCTTGAGTATGGTCCCTTCTTTGCTTTTGGTTCATTACTGGCCATATTGAAAATTGAAAATATCACATGGAACAAGTCACTATTGGTTCTACTAGTTTTTCTCCTGATCATCGCTGTAGTTGTGCAGATATTTGATCTGACTAGATTTTTTCTTCTTCCATCAATTGTAATTTTGATAGGATTAGAATCCATTCCATTTCTTAACAAGGTGCTGGCTAAACTAGGTGATGTTTCATATGGCATCTATATTTACGCTTTCCCTGCACAGCAAACTCTAATACACTATTTTAGGTTTACTACCATGGAGTTAATTGTGACTTCAATAATTGTTTCTTTTATGCTTGGTTATTTCTCCTGGCATTGTATTGAGAAATATGCATTGAAACTTAAGTCCAATTGACTTTAAGACTTCGTAGCTCTCACCATCTCTCTTTTTCCCGGTGGGCCAGGCAGCGATTCAACAATCAAGCCGAGAGATTTCAAATTTCTTTTGAGTTGTCCTTGAGCACAATAAGTGACGAATACTCCGTTTTGTTTTAGGCTCTTGATCACTTTTTCAAGAATCGGTAGTCCCCACATCTCGGGTTGCTTAGCAGGAGCGAATGCATCGAAGAAGATGACATCATAATTGGATTCGAAATCAAAATCTTGAATGGTGGTTTTTCTTTTTAGCAGGGAGAAGTTATCGGTGACTTTTATTTTTTTGCTCCACTCAGCTTGATGAAGATGCTGAAAATAATCTCGGGTGCCAACTCTTTTTAATTGTTCAACATAATTTAGCTGATTTGCGATTTTCAAATCAATTGGAAAAGCTTCAATCGAAGTATAATCAGTCTTGATCTTAGCTTCTTCCGAAAAAAGCAAAGCCAGAAAAGCGTTTAGTCCTGTGCCAAATCCAACTTCAAAAACTGAAACAGATGAGGGTGGATTCTTTTCAACAAAAAACTGAAGGCCGTTCTTTATGAATACATGATTTGATTCCTGAATTGCTCCGTGCGTAGAATGATAGGTTTCATTGAGAGCAACATTCAATAATGAAGAAGATCCGTCACTGGTTTGAATGAGTTGGATATTATCCACTTCAATTTTTTGAAATTAATGCAACAGCCATTGCATTCAAGCCTTCTTCACGGCCCACGTAGCCAAGTTTTTCATTCGTTGTGGCCTTAATCGACACATCTTCGTCGGGGATATTCATCAACGGGGCTAAAACTTTTTTCATTTCCTGGATGTGAGGATTGATCTTTGGTTTTTCCAGTACTATTGTGCAATCCACATTTTCAATCTTCCATCCCTTATCATTCAACATCTTTGAAACTTCCTTCAAAAAGAATTTACTGTCTTTCCCTTTCCAGCGTTCATCTGTGTTTTGAAAATGAAACCCAATATCGCGCAGATTAGCCGCGCCCAAAAGAGCATCGCAGATGGCGTGAATGAGCACATCGGCATCGCTATGACCTACGGCTCCTTTAGTCGACTCTAATTTTATTCCACCTAGCCAAAGTTCTCGACCTTGCTCAAGCGGATGCACATCAAAACCCAAACCTACTCTTATCTTCATTCTAATTTTTTAAAGAACGATAATACATCACGCTTGAATTTTCTTCTCGCAAAATTTCTTTTGCTATTCGTTGAATGTCATCTTGAGAGACTCGCTCGATCTTTTCGATTTCTTTATTAACTAAGCCCGCATCTCCACTCAATGAAGCGAAGGCAAGATTCATAGCGCGATTGATCACTTCCACTTCGCCAAATTCAAGAGTTGCCGCTGATTGATTTTTCACTTTCTGCAACTCGTCCTTCGTGACTCCTTCCAAAATTACTTTTTGCAGAATTTCATCCACTTCATGTTCCGCATCTTCCAGGTTGATACCTTCTTTTAATTTGCCATTCACAACCAAAAGCCCGGGATCAATCGTGCCCATCACAAATGAAGAAATGGAATTAAAGATTTCTTTTTCTTTTACCAAAGTCTGATATAATCGGCTTGACTCCCCGCGACTTAAAATATCGCCCAGCATATCCACAGCGTAGTAATCGTTGTGAAAGCGACCAGGCATATGATATGTTTTATAAAGTGCATTCGCTGGTACCTTTGCTTCAGTGTTTAAAATTCGTTTTTCTTTTTGTTTAGGTTCGGTTGGCAATTTTCGTTCTTTACTTTTACCCGAGGGAATTGAGCCAAACCATTTTTCTGAAAGTTGTTTTACTTGATCGGTTGAAACATTTCCGGCAACCACAAGTACTGCGTTATTAGGAAGGTAATGCTTGAAAAAGAAATCTTTTACATCATCCAACGTTGCATTTTCAATATGCGAAATTTCTTTGCCGATGGTCGCCCATTGATATGGATGAGTTTGGTACGCTAACGGTCGTAACTTCAACCATACATCGCCATACGGTTGATTGAGATAACGTTGTTTGAATTCTTCGATCACCACTTTGCGTTGAACTTCCAATACTTTTGGATCAAACGATAGACTCAACATACGGTCGCTCTCTAGCCAAAATCCGGTTTCTAGATTAGCGGCAGGAACGGTGAGGTAATAATTCGTGATATCGGTATTGGTGAACGCATTATTTTCTCCACCTACTAATTGTAGCGGCTCATCATAATTTGGAATGTTTTTCGATCCGCCAAACATCAAATGTTCAAAGAGATGGGCGAAACCGGTTTTGTTTGGATTTTCATCGCGTGAGCCAACATCATATAAAATGTTCATCACAGCGATCTGCACACTCGGGTCTTCATGAACGATAACTTTAAGACCATTATCCAGTGTAAATGTTTGAAAAGGAATCATAGATATTCAAAAGTAAGAAGAGAATTCGATTTCGTTCTCTCAACTCTTCGAAGAATTAAATTTCTCAATTATCAATTGAGTTAAAATAACTTTTACTAAAATTCGACTTCATTACTAAAACCCAACTCATGCAAACCATCCTAGGCGCCAACGGATCCATTGCCTCACAACTTTCAAAGCATCTTCCAAGCTATACTTCACAGATCAGGCAAGTAAGTCGCAATCCGAAGAAAGTAAACGCTTCTGATGAGTTGTTTCCGGCTGACTTACTGAATTATGACCAAACGGAGAAAGCCGTTGCAGGAAGCGCAGTGGTTTATTTGTTGGCCGGATTGAAATATGACATCAAAGTATGGCAACACGACTGGCCGATATTGATGCGCAATGTAATTGATGCTTGCAAGAAGCATCGTGCAAAGCTTGTATTTTTTGACAACGTCTATTCATATGGTTTGGTAAAAGGACCGATGACAGAAGAAACTCCGTTCAATCCCATAAGCAAGAAAGGTGAAGTTCGGGCAAAGATTGCAACCACATTATTGGATGAAATCAAAGCAAAAAATCTGGAAGGTATGATTGTTCGTGCTGCGGATTTTTATGGACCGAATGTGTTGCTCAGTTTAACTCACTCGATGGTAACTGAAAAAGTAAAAAATAAAAGTACTTCTCAATGGTTTGGAAATCCTAAGTTGATCCACTCATTTACATATACACCCGATGCCGGAAAGAGTGTGGCATTGCTTGGTAATACAACGTCCGCGTTCAATCAAACGTGGCATGCACTGACGAGTAAAGAAAAAATTACTGGTGAAGAATACGTTCGCATCGCTTGTGAGCTTTCAAATCGTCCCTATAAAATTCAATCACTATCCAAGGGAATGCTTAGGTTGATCAGTTTATTTGTGCCAGTGTTGCGCGAGTTTGGCGAGATGATGTATCAATATGAAAATGATTACATCTTCGATAGTTCCAAAATTGAAAAAGCTTTTTCTATCGAAGCGATTTCCTATAAAACGGGCATAGCGGAAACATTGAAGTAGTTTGGGCTTTTGCATTTGTAGAGGTTATATTTGCGGTTATGACAGAGCAAAAATTTCATTTTTCATCACAGCCCGAGCCTCACCGCATTCGCACATTACAAATTTTAAAGCAATATCCTGATGTAAAAAAACTGATGGGCAAAAACCCGTTGACCATTTTTGCCATCCTCGGCCTCGTTGGTGGGATGATTGGAATATCTTTTTTAGTTAAGGACTCAGCATGGTGGGTAGTGCTTTTGGTAGCGTATGGAATTGGTGCGTTTTTTAACCACTCTCTGTTTGTGATGATTCACGAGTGCTCGCATCACTTACTTTTCAAAAACAAATGGATGAACCGGTTAGCTGCAATTGTGTCGAACTTGCCACACGTATTCCCATCTGCAATTTCATTTGAACGTTATCATATTAAGCATCACTCGTTTCAAGGTGTTCATGAACTCGATGCCGACCTGCCTGATTTTTGGGAAGCAAGAACAATCAATAATTCAGTTTTCGGAAAAGCGCTTTGGCTTTTGTTGTTCCCCGTTTTTCAGGTGATCCGTACCTTCCGATTGAAAGAAATCAAACCCGTTGATGGTTGGATTATCACGAACTGGATTATTCAAATTGCATTTAACATTGCTATTTGGATTTTCTTCGGCCCGAAGGCATTAATCTTTATGCTGGTAAGTTTCTTTTTTTCTGTGGGTCTGCATCCACTCGGAGCGCGATGGATACAAGAGCATTACCTCACACTTGATGAAAATCAAGAAACATACAGTTATTACGGAGGATTAAATGCTGTGGCTTTTAACGTGGGTTATCACAACGAGCATCATGACTTTCCGTCCATCCCGTGGAATAGATTGCCCGACCTGAAAATGAGCGCGCCCACATTTTATGATTCACTCAAGTCTCATCAATCATGGACGAAATTGTTTTTCCGTTTTCTTTTCGATAAAAATATTTCACTGTATTCCCGTACTGTTCGCAACGAGCGAGGAAAAGTAAAACTCACCGATGAAAGCAAACCCGATGCAGAGATGGTGATGGAGAAGATGGCTTAACTTCAGTTTCCACCAAACTCGGTTAACTTTGCGGTCTTAAATTTTTATGAAATTCTTCCGCAAAAAATATTCTAACGACACACTCATTCATCTTTACGAATCACTTCTTCGCCCTCGATTGATTGAAGAGAAGATGCTGATTCTACTTCGTCAAAATAAAATCAGCAAATGGTTTAGCGGTATTGGGCAGGAGGCAATCTCGGTAGGAATCACAGCCGCACTTGACCAGGATGAATACATTTTGCCCATGCATCGCAATCTTGGAGTGTTTACGGGTCGCAAGTTGCCATTCGAAAAACTTTTTGCGCAGTGGCAAGGCACAATGAGTGGCTATACCAAAGGTCGAGATCGTTCCTTTCATTTTGGCACGAACGAACATCACATTGTTGGGATGATCTCTCATCTCGGTCCGCAAAATGGTGTGGCTGATGGAATCGCATTGGCAACCAAGTTGAAAAAGGAAAATAAAGTCACTGTTGTTTTTAATGGGGATGGTGGAACAAGCCAGGGCGATTTTCATGAAGGCGTGAATGTCGCAGCAGTTTGGGATTTGCCTGTGATTTTTGTAATTGAGAACAACGGCTATGGATTATCAACGCCTAGCAATGAGCAATTCCGTTGCAAAAATTTTATCGACAAAGCGATTGGTTATGGAATTGAAGGCGTGAAAGTAGATGGTAATAATGTGTTGGAAGTTTATGACACGGTGAAAAGCCTTGCCGAAGGCCTTCGCAAAAAGCCGAGACCGATTTTGTTGGAGTGTATCACTTTCCGCATGCGCGGGCATGAAGAGGCGAGCGGTACCAAATACGTTCCAAAAGAATTGATAGACACTTGGGCGAAGAAAGATCCGCTCGACAACTATGAAAAATTTTTGTTAAGCGAAGAAGTGATTGACAAGAAGTTGACGGATTCAATGCGGAAGAAGATTAAGAAAGAGATTGATGATGGTCTGGCAATAGCTTTTGAAGAAACACGTCCACAGGCTAGTACGGAAGCTGAGTTGAATGACGTGTACGCACCATTTGTTCAAAGTATTGTTGATCCTCTCTCTGAAATAAAATCTGAAAAACGTTTCATCGATGCGATCAGTGATGGCCTGCGTCAAAGCATGGAGAGGCATTCCAACTTAGTTTTGATGGGACAGGATATTGCTGACTACGGTGGTGTGTTCAAAATCACAGATGGGTTTGTAAAGCAATTCGGTAAAGATCGTGTGCGTAATACTCCGTTGTGTGAAGCTGCAATTATTGGATCAGGACTTGGTCTTTCCATTAAAGGAATGAAGGCGATGGTCGAGATGCAGTTTGCCGATTTTGTTACAGAAGGATTCAATCAAATAGTAAACAATTTGGCAAAGACACATTGGCGCTGGGGGCAAGCAGCTGATGTGGTCGTGCGTATGCCAACGGGTGCCGGTACTGCTGCAGGGCCATTCCATTCCCAAAGTAATGAGGCATGGTTCTTTCATACTCCTGGATTAAAAATTGTTTATCCATCTAATCCTTACGATGCGAAAGGATTACTTTGTGCAGCATTGGATGATCCTAATCCCTATTTGTATTTCGAACATAAATTTTTGTACCGATCCGTGAAAGATTTTATACCGGATGATTATTATACTGTGGAAATCGGAAAAGCAAAATTGATAAGCGAAGGAAATGATCTCTCCATCATCACTTATGGAATGGGCGTACATTGGGCTAAAGAAATTTTGGATTCAATGCCCGATGTAAATGCTGATGTGCTTGATCTAAGAACGTTGTTGCCGTGGGATAAGAAGGCGGTTGAGCAAACGGTAAAGAAAACCAACCGTGTTTTGATTTTGCATGAAGATACATTGACCGGGGGCATTGGAGGGGAAATTGCTGCATGGATTGGCGAAAATTGTTTTTCATATTTAGACGCACCCGTAATGCGAGTCGCTTCACTCGACACTGCTATTCCCTTCGCTCCAACTTTAGAAAATAATTTCCTGCCAAGGGGAAGATTGAAAAATAAAATAGAAGAGTTGTTAAGATACTAGCGACTTAAAAAGTAAGATGAGATTTCTTCCCACTCATCGTTTAAATTGCTAGTTGGAAATTTTTTTCCAGCCAGGTTGTACCAGAATTTTGCATTAAACTCATCTCCTTCTTTCCGATGAAGGTAGGCGTGAATCCACGCGGCATCAGGGTGGTCAATCGCTTGAACAATATAGTGGGCCACACCCCAGTTTCCCTTTGCATCTTGCCACAAAGCAAGCAAGTAGGGCTCGCTTCCTTGGGGTTCTTTATTCAGTTCGAGTGAGGATTTAAATTCTGCAAGCGTCATTGGATGATGATTTGATGAGTCGTCTTGGATAAGCAAAGCTAAATCCAAACACAATTTTTCTTAATTTAGCCTGTTTAAAATAATAGTTTCTGAGGAAACAACAGCCGAAAGCTTTGGCATTTTTAAAATCATATCGAGGTTTTCTTATTGCAATCGCTTGCGCAATTGCCACTCCGGCCTTTGCTCAAAACACAAAAGGAGATAAGCCAGCCAGCAACCAACGATCCATCCTGCGCATACCTCATCTTAAATCCAAAAAGAAAGGTGGTGATAAAGCTCGCACAGGTGATATCACGGGTAGAAGAATTCGAACTAAAAATAAATCATCAGCAGTAAGAGCAATCCAAACCTACCGAGAACCGTATGCAAGGAAAAGGATAAAAGAAGTAAGTCGAGTAGGTAAGCCCATTGGTGGTCATCAACAAAAATTTAAATCGACAACTGCAGAAGCTGCAAGGAATAACGTTTATCCTACGAAAAATAATTTTTACGTCAACAATCCTTCGCCATATCCGCACGATAATCAACGCGCAATTTCTAATAAGCGGATACTTTCTAAAACTGCTTCGATGAGTACCAAGAGTCAGCCTCCTGGTGGAAAGAAAAGAATTACTCCGAGGTCAGCATCAAGTTCGTTTGTTACCCGCGGACGAAAGAATGTGTATTGGGGAAAATTTAGAAAAGGCGAAAGGCCAATCACCACCGATATTACCGGGAGAACTTTACGTGCAAAAAATTTTCACTCCCCTGGCCTCGGTGTAGTTCCGGCAAATGAAGTTTACAGACGAGGAAAGAAATTTGGTGATCGTTCATATTCTGGAACTTTCAAAAACAGATTTGTTGCTACAGGGAAAAAAACAGAGCGGGCGTGGAGCGGAGATTTGTCGGGTCATGCCATTCGCACAAGACCTCCTAAAGTGTCACCATCTCCAGGTGATTCAAAGTATTCTGGCTACCTATCAAACTCGTCTGCAGGCCGAGGTAGAGCTTCAGGGTCAGTGCCAGTAAGAGGACCTGGTTTAAGTGTAAGTGCGGTTGGAAATTTTTTTAATCGATTCAAAGGGATAAGAACTCCAAAAGGTGGGGGAAGTGTAAGCAAAGGTTTTAACAATAACGGCCGATCAATTAATGTAAAAGCACCAGGTCGGGGTGCAAATTTTGTGGGAGATTACAGAGGCTTTTTTAGACAAAGCCGCCCAATTAAGGGAGGAGGAAGCATAAGTGGCCGCGGACGAGACAACCACGGACTACCCATAAATGTAAAAGCTCCCGGCATTGGTGCAAACATGGGTAACTACAGTGGCAACATAAAAGGTCGGACCAAAACGTATGACAATGAAGGACCGAGTTATTCTGGTGACATCAAAACAAGGAGGCCCCTGAAAGGTGGAGGCAGCATAAGCGGTCGTGGTCGTAATAATGGAGGCAGGGCAATTGATGTGAAAGCTCCGGGAATAGGTGTCAACATGGGCAACTTCAGTGGAAATTTAAAATCGAGAAGACCACTTAAAGGAGGAGGAAGTATTAGTGGAAGAAACCGGAACAACTCTAATAGGCCCATCTATGTAAAAGGTCCGGGCATAGGCGCAAGATATGTTGATCAGTATCAAGGATTTTTTCGAGCCACTCGAACTCCAAAAGGAGGTGGGAGTATTACGGTTCTCTGGAACAATCACGGCCAACCAGTGAACGTAAGGCCGCCTGGCATTGGATCAAGATATGTTGACCAATATCAAGGTTTTATCAAACAATATGATATCTCTCCTGGATTTGGTTATCAAGGAGAAACCTATAAAGGGTCAATTAAAACAAGACGTCCTCTGAAAGGAGGAGGGAGCGTTAACAATGCAGGTTGGAACAACAAAGGCAATCCGATAAATCGAAAATCGTATTTGCCTTCAGCATTACAACTTAGTGTCTACCAAGGTAGCCTCAAAGCGACACGACCACTTAAGGGAGGAGGCAGCATAAGCGGCAAGCTTTGGAATAATCAAGAACATCCTATTTTAACAAAGGCCCCAGCGCTTGCCGGTGCCAATCAAATGGGGTATTCAGGGAGAATAAAACTGCCCTTCTTCCGCAAAAATTATATCCGAAATCCAAAGGCTGATAAAGACGCGCTAAAGAAAGAACGACCCGATAAATCCACCTATGAAGTAGCAGGCTTGCAGATTAAAGTGAAACAGAAAGACTATGAACATAACAAACTTGCACACAAAGAATCCTTAAAAGGTGAAGCACCAGGAAAGAACTCATTGAAAGCTGCTGAATATGAAGGCCACTTGAAAATGTTATGGTCGTATAAACATAATCCGAGGAGCAATGAAAATGCTTTAAAATCTATCAAACCATCTAATTCGTTTTTAAAAGCAGGCACTTATGCTGGAGGACTGAAGATGAAAAAATACGTTCACAATCCGAACAGCAATAAAAATGCGCTCAATGTTCTTGCGCCCGACCGAGCCGTTGCCAGAATAAAAGATTATCAAGGCAATCTTAAAATGAGCAAACCTCATGGAAAAGATTTACTCCTTGACGCACAGTTCGCTCATACCCACCGTGGCAACGTAAAGCATGACCGAACTTTTTTGATGAACATTAAGTTGAAGTGGGCAAAACTTTTCAAGAAAAATGCAACACAACCTGATGCCGTTAAGGAAAAGGTACGAAGACCTCGATATGATAAGAAAGAGCGCGATTTGTGGAAAGACCTATATGATTGATTTATGAATTGGACAGAACTGAACAGCAAGCAGCAAATTGAAGAAATTAGGACCGAGTCAAATTCGCAGCCGGTATTGATTTTTAAACATAGCACGCGGTGTGCAGTGAGCAGCACAGTACTAAGCCGCCTCGAAAGAAACTGGAAAGCAGAAGAAGTGGCTCCGATAAAAATGTACTACCTGGATTTACTTTCGCACCGAAATGTTTCGCAAGACGTTGCCGAGTCTTTTGATGTAGAGCACGAATCTCCTCAAGTGCTGATTTTGAAAGATGGGAATCCTGTTTATGTAAGATCGCACCTTGCTATAGCCTATGATGAGATAAAACAATTCCTTCCTTCTAAAAATTAAACAGAATAGTCTGTTTTAAGCTTTCCGCAAGACTTAATGCAACGGGACAGGTAATTGCCGCATTTTTCAATTTTTGTTTTTGAACATCCGTAGCCTGTAGATTAGGATGGGTAAACGTTATTTTAATCTCTGCAATTTTTCTTGGGTTTGCTGACATTACTTTTACAACTTCGGTTTTTAGTCCTTTCAAATTAACACCTTCTCGGTTGGCTACCTGGCCCATAATGGTCATCATACAACTGCTAAGAGCTGAACTCACTAAATCCGTTGGACTAAAGGCCTCACCCTTGCCCTGATTGTCGGTTGGTGCGTCGGTAGTTACACTTTGTCCTGATTTTAAATGAACCGCTTGCGTACGTAAATCACCCATGTACTCAACAGTTGCCATTATTGTATCCATAGTAAACTTGTTTTATTTTTTTTTCGTTAGTAATTAGGGTTTAAATTTGGGAAGAATAAAGTGTGTTTGTGAAGCAAATTGTTATTTATTTCTTGTTGGTTTTCTGCTTGTGCTTTCCTGACGTTCTTGTGGCACAGACGCAGGATAGCTATGATTATAATTCTGAATTCACCTGGGGTATTAATAAAAATTCTTATGGGGGTTTGATCGGAGGATTTGTATTTAAAAAAGCTCGTAAAATCGACAAAAAAATATTCGAAACCTTTGGCCTCGAGGTGATGAATGTGAAAAATCCGCACGAAGTAAGAACTCAGGCACCTTCCAGCGGCAATTATTTTATTTATGGAAAAGCGAAATACCTCTACGCATTGCGCTTTCAATATGGCAGGGACTTGGTTCTTTTTACGAAAGGACCCCAACAAGGGGTAGAGGTAAAAGCTGTCCTTGCTATAGGTCCAAGCTTGGGGGTTGTTGCTCCCTATTATGTTCAGGTAGATCCAACTCCAGGAGGGCAAGGGTATTATACTTATAACACTCCCTACACACCCGATATTCAATATGGACAGATACAGGGAACGGGCTCCTTGTTTGAAGGCCTTTTCGAATCAAAAATTCAACTGGGTGCTAACTTAAAAGCGGCCTTGAATTTTGAACTTGGAACGGCTAAAAATCAGGTTACCGGTTTTGAAGTGGGATTTTTGCTAGACGCCTACACCAAAACAATTGTACTAATGCCAAGTGCTGAGAACCAAGCAGTTTTTCCAACTGTCTTTCTTACACTCTTCTACGGCAGCCGAAAATAAATCTCAACCCCCGTCTCACTTAGTAGCTTATATCCGCTGAAGTACCTGCCCGCGGTGCGCATCTAATTTCAGAAAAATAAAAAGTAAAATAGTAAAGCCCCAAAGCGAGGATCCTCCATAACTGAAAAACGGAAGAGGAATACCAATCACTGGAAACAATCCAATGGTCATGCCGATGTTCACGGCAAAATGAAAGAAGAAAATACAAGCGACAGAGTAACCATAGGCGCGTGCAAATCGATTCTTTTGCCTTTCTGCTAAGAAAACTAAACGCAAAAGAAAAGCTACAAATAGACTAATTACTACAACGCTTCCCATCCAACCATGCTCTTCACCAATTGTACAGAAAATAAAATCGGTGCTTTGCTCTGGCACGAAGTCAAATTTTGTCTGCGTGCCCTTTAAAAATCCTTTGCCGGTAAGACCTCCACTGCCAATGGCAATTTTTGATTGGGTAACATTCCATCCAAAACCAAGTGGGTCAGCATCCGGGTTGATGAGTGCTTTGATTCGGTTTTGCTGATGTGGTTTTAGTACATCTTTTACTACATAATCAACGCTTTCAATAACGCCACTAATTAAAAGGGCGCCAATGAAAAGCAGCACTATGCGTCCCAGTTTCTTTTTGCCAAAGATGATTAAACCAATCAATATAGCTCCAATGCCGATATGCAGGTAAATTGGTTTGGGTACCAGCAACGTGAGAATGAAAATTGTGGCCGCACAAATTCCCACGATCAGAAGAAATGGAGACATTCCCTCTCGAAAAAAAACTAAAATGAATACGGTAAACACGAGCGCTGTGCCAGTGTCTTTCTGAAGTAAAATCAAGCCCATTGGCAAGCCAATCAGGATAAAGAGAACCGCTTGATTGCGAAAGTTATCCATCCTAAAACCGACAGAGCCGATATATTTGGCCACGGCCAATGCTGTAATAAATTTTGCAAACTCTGATGGCTGCACGCCAAATGAACCAATACCAATCCAGGCTTTGTTACCACCGACTTCCTTTCCGATGATTGGCACAAGAAAAAGAACAAAGAGCAAGACGAAATACAAAAGGTACGCAAACGTTTCATAGAAACGCATATCAATAATGGTTATAGCAATGGCAATTATTCCAGATGCGAGGATGAACATTAACTGGCGGCCTGAGTTAAGGGAAAGATCAAAAATTGATTGATGAGCTGTTTCATCATAGACAGAGGCAAAAACATTAATCCAACCGAATGACACGAGTGCGAGGTATATCGCTACAGTTGGCCAGTCGATCTTGCTTGAAATGTCGTAGTCTCTTCTCATCAGAATTCAAGATACTTTTTGGTGAGAACAAAATCCTCCACGTATTGTCTTCTCGTTGCACCAAATAAATATTTTTCAATCATCAAGCTTGCAATCATGGCACCTGCCATAGCTCCCTGACCTGCATTTTCAACATAGACTGAGATTGCAATTTTTGGATTATTACGCGGAGCAAACGCAATGAACACAGAGTGATCGGGAGAAATTGGCTCATTTTGAACTGTGCCTGTTTTTCCACAAACAACTACATCTGGCAACCATGCATTTCTTCCAGTGCCCTGTGCAACCACTTGCTCCATCGCATCAATAGCCACCTTAAAGTAAGAAGAATCAATTGTAGTGTAATGGCGTTCCCTAAATTGAGGAAGTGGCATCCCCCCTTTTCCAACAGCCTTGATCAGATGAGGCGTGTAGTAATGTCCATGATTAGCTACCGTGGCTACGAAGTTTGCCATTTGAAGAGGCACTACTAGATTTTCACCTTCACCGATCGCGATGGAATATATGTTTGAAAATTTCCATGGACGATTGTTATAGGCACGATCATAGTATGCTGGCGTAGGGATCAAGCCATCTTTTTCATTCGGTAAATCAATTCCAAGCTGATTTCCAAAGCCAAAACTGTTGACGTGTTTATCCCATTCTGCCAAACCGATACGGGTATCCTTGTAGGGGTCGTTGGCTTTGCCCTGATTTAGCATTCTGCGCAGCACATTATAAAAATATGGGTTACATGAATTGGTAATCCCACCTCGCAGGTCTTCATTCGAGTGATTTCCGTGACAATCCATAATGCCGCCTGGCATTCCCTTTCTTATGCAAGGTATTCGCGTTTCAGGAGTGATCACTTTTTCTTGCAGCGCTGTGAGGGCCTGAACGATTTTGAAAATGGATCCAGGTCGGTATTGCGCCATCAGCGGACGATTGAAAAGAGGCTTCATCGTGTCACTGCTGATGAATTTGAAATTTGAACTGTAATTTCTTCCTGTGAGTAAATTGGGATCATAAGATGGACCAGAAACCAGAGCAAGTATTTCTCCAGTAGAAGGTTCAATCGCTACAATGCTTCCAGCTTTTCCCTTCAGTAGTTTTTCACCATACAACTGTAACTCCAGGTCTATACTGGAAATCAAATCTTCACCAGGCACTGAAAGTGTATCGTACTTGCCGTCTTGATACGAACCCTTTTCAATTCCCTTTACATCACGAAGCTTAAAACGGAGGCCGCGCTTTCCACGAAGTTGCTCTTCATAAAAAGCTTCAATGCCGCTTTGTCCGATGTAATCACCTTGTTTATAAAAACCGGCTGCGTCTCTCTTAAGATACTCTTTACTTACTTCGCTTACATAACCCAGAGCGTTGGCAAGTGCTGAAGTGGTGTAAGCCCGAGTTGTTCTTGCTTGAATAGAAAAACCAGGAAATTCATCTAACCTGTCTTGCACTCTGGCAAAATCCTCGTTGGAAAGTCGATCGATAAAAAGCATCGGTTTCACAGGGGAATATTCCTTTTTATGAGCCTTCAGCTCTTTGAACTTCTTGCGCAGTTCTTCGCGAGTGAGATTAAAAATTTGACAAAATTTTAAGGAGTCGAGCCCTTTAATGTCGTTCACAATTACCTCAAGATCATATTCAGGCGTATTATAAACAATTAGTTTACCATGGCGATCTGTAATCAATCCGCGAAACGGATACTCTACTTCTCGCAAGATGGAGTTGCTGTTAGCTAATTCAGCATACTTATTGTCAGCGACTTGGACAAAAAATAATTTTACAAGGAAGATGATTCCAACCAAAACAAAAACAATCTGGAATATTTCTTTTCTCCCCTCGTTCATGTCCTACTGCGTTGAGGTGCCAGGTATTGCAACACAACAATAATTGTCATTGTAAATAACAGGCTGGTGATCGTTTTGAGCATCGAATACCAAAACAACGTGAAGCCTGCTGATTCAACCAGGAACAAAGTCAGATGATGAATAAATACTAAGGGCATCATGTAGACCAAAAACCATTGGAGTCCATTGGATTTTAAATCCGGAATGGTACCCAAATCATAACCACCTTGGGGCGTGATGGCCCCTAACCAATGATTTCGCAAGTAGGCAATGAACACCATCGTCAATGCGTGTAATCCAAGGCTGTTATAAAATATGTCAATCACAAACCCGATAATAAATCCCAAGGTCATTAACACAAGTGTGCTTGTTTCAATGGGCAACAGCAGGATAAATGCTACATACACAAAACAAAAGCCAGTATTGAATAGCACTAGATTTTTTAATAGCAGCGCTTGTGCAAGCACATAAATGAAGAAAGAAACAAACTGAAAAATTCCTGATCTTGTCATTTTGGTTCACCAATGGTTACGCGTTCTATTGAGTCTCTTTCATTTTTTAATCGACTTTTGATAACGTCTACAAAAGCCAGTTTACTAAAATCCAACCCCAACTCTACTTTGATTTCGTAGAACGGAGCTTCGTTGTTCAGTTTGAAAGCTTTGATTTTGCCAATAAAAATTCCACTTGGAAACACCGCGTTGTAACCCGATGTGACAATGGAATCACCAACCGCAGGCTGCACATGCCTTGGGATATATTTCAGATTGACGATTGAAGGATCCGTACCATCCCATTGTGCAGTTCCAAAATGACCTGTACGTTTGATCATGCATGAAACTTGTTCATCAAGATTTAAAAGGGAAATCAATACGGAGAAATGAGTAGAGACGGATTTTACTTTGCCTACTACGCTACCTGAACCGATTACGGCCATGCCAGGCTTTAGTCCGGCATCTGTTCCTCGGTTAATCGTTATAAAATTCTTGTAGTACTTCGTAGTGTTGTTCACCACCTTAGCGCTGACGTAGTCAAACTGGTGGAACAGGGTAGAGTCGCTGACTCGGTTTAATTGGAGAGATTGCAAAGCCAGCTCGTGCTGTTCCAGTTTTTTGTGGAGAATTGAGTTCTCTTGAGCTAGCACGCTATTGATTTCAATCAAAGAAAAATACTCACGAATGCTCTGCGAGGTTTGGTTCATTCTCGCCACCATCCGGTTGGATGAATTGAAATACTTAGTGCTTTGGTATTGGTTGTTTTGAATGACTAACCAGGCACAGAATATTTCCAGGAGTAAAAAAGTAAAGAAAGCTCTATAGGCGTAAACGAAGTTGAGAAGCCGTTCCATCCATTATGTCATGAGCACTTTTCTATAATGATCTAGGTTTTTGAGAGCGGCACCGGTTCCGCGCACCACCGCGCGCAACGGATCCTCCGCGACATGAATCGGCAGCTTAGTTTTCAGGCCAAGGCGTTTGTCAAGACCACGCAACATAGCTCCGCCACCGGTAAGGTAAATCCCGCGCTCATAAATGTCTGCCGACAATTCAGGCGGTGAAAGTTCAAGGGCTTTTAAAACAGCTTCCTCCAATTTTGAAACGGATTTATCCAATGCAAAAGCAACTTCCGAATAAGAAATCTTAATGGTCTTAGGGATACCTGTCATCAGGTCGCGACCGCGGATTTCATAATCATCGGGGCCATCATCCAATTCAGTCATGGCGGAGCCTACCTCAATTTTTACTCGCTCAGCCGAGCGTTCACCAATCAAAAGGTTGTGCTGCCTGCGCATGTAATCCAAAATATCACGGTTGAAGGTATCGCCCGCAATTCGGATCGACTGGTCACAAACTATTCCTGACAAAGCAATCACGGCAATGTCAGTAGTTCCACCGCCGATGTCCACTACCATGTTTCCGATGGGTTGTTCAATGTCAATGCCAGAGCCAATAGCTGCAGCAATAGGTTCATAGATCATGTAAACCTCTTTGGCATTAGCATGCTCTGCGGAGTCGCGTACTGCTCTCTTTTCAACTTCTGTGATCGCTGACGGGATACAAATCACCATTCTCAATGAAGGTGGAAAAAACCTGCGACCAGTGTCAATCATTTTGATCAACCCACGAATCATCATCTCGGCAGCATGGAAGTCGGCAATCACACCTTCCTTCAAAGGACGGATGGTTTTGATATTGTCGTGCGTTTTTTCATGCATTTGCATTGCATCACGGCCGATGGCGAGCACACGGTTGGTGTTCTTGTCAATGGCGATGATACTCGGCTCATCAACTACAACCTTGTCTTTGTGAATGATTAGTGTGTTAGCGGTGCCCAGATCAATAGCAATATCGCTGGTAAAGAAATCGAAAAGTCCCATGAATTTTTTCCCTCCTTGTCGGATTAAATTAAGTGGTGAAATTAAATAAATAAAACATCACTCGAAGCCTTCTCTCAATGTTTAAAATGTCTAAAACCGGTGAAAACCATAGCCATGTTATGTTGATTGCAAAAGTCAACCGAATCCTGGTCTTTGATGGAGCCGCCGGGCTGAATAACAGCCGCGATTCCTTGTTGATAGGCGATTTCTACACAGTCTGGAAAAGGGAAGAACGCATCCGAAGCCATCACAGAATTCTTAAGGTCGAAACCGAAGCTTTTAGCCTTCTCAATGGCTTGCTTCAATGCATCCACCCGACTCGTTTGCCCCACTCCACTGGAAAGCATCTGACCGTCAACGGCTAAAATGATCGTGTTCGACTTGGTGTGCTTGCAAACCTTGCTGGCAAAAAGAAGAGCATTAACTTCTGCATGCGAAGGTGCGCGTTTGGTAACGGTCTTTAAATCCTCTTTTGAATCAGTGTGGAGGTCAAGATCTTGTTCGATGGTGCCGTTGAGTAAGCTCTTGAATTGTTTGGTTGCTGTTAGCCCTTGCTTTTGTTTGAGTATGATCCTATTCTTTTTAGATTTTAAGAGATCCAAGGCATTTGAGTCGTAATCCGGAGCAATCAAAATTTCGAAAAAGAGTTTATTGATTTCCTCGGCGGAAGCCAGGTCAATTTTTTTATTGGAGGCTAGCACCCCTCCGAATGCGGAGATAGTATCGGCTTGAAATGCTTTGAGGTAAGCTTCCTTAACTGATGGCGCTGTGGCTACACCACAAGCATTCGTGTGCTTGATAATGACAAAGGAAGTTTCTCCCTCGAATTCTTTTACTAGGTTCACAGCAGCATCAACATCTACTAGATTGTTATATGAAAGTTCTTTGCCGTTCAGTTGATCAAACAATTTCTTCAGATCGCCAAAAAAAACTCCTTTTTGATGCGGGTTTTCTCCGTAACGCAAAGTTTTGCCGTGTTGATAACTGGATTTGAAACTTGGAATATTTTGCTCTAGATTAAAGTAACTGAAGATTGCTCCATCGTAGTGCGAAGTCACATCAAATGCTAATGCTGCAAATCTTTTGCGGTCAGTTAAATCAGTCGAGCAATTTTTATTTTTTATTAGATCAAGGGCCTCGCCATATTGATCGCGTGAAGAAACAATCAACACATCGTTGAAATTTTTGGCAGCTCCACGGATCAAGGCGATTCCACCGATGTCAATTTTTTCAACGATGTCTTCCTCACTTCCGCCTTTGGCAACGGTCTCTTCGAAAGGATAAAGGTCAACGATCACCAAATCTATAGGGGCAATTTTAAAATCCTGGGCTTGCTTCAAATCACTGGCATCGTCTCTTCGGTAGAGGATGCCACCAAACACCGCTGGGTGCAATGTTTTTACCCGACCTCCAAAAATCGAGGGGAAGCCTGTTAGCTGCTCAACAGGAGTGACTTTGTAGCCAAGCTTTTCTATGAATTCTTGAGTGCCGCCGGTGGAGACAAATTCAACTTTCTGTTTGGCGAGTTCATGGACAATGGCGTCCAGGCCATCTTTATAAAAAACTGAAATAAGGGCACGAGTGATTTTCTTGCTCATTAGATTTGGTCAGGGGTTAAAACTTCGCGCAAATGTACTCGATTCTAGATATTTGATTTCGGTCGTGAAAAAGAAACAAGGATCGAGTATTCGGAAACCTCCTTAACACTTGTTAGCTGAATTTTTTTTTAAAATCTCCCATTCTTTGTTGTGCGGGAAAAATTTTTCCTCTTTCTTTGAATCGTTATGAATAACAGTCAGCGATTTTATTTTGGCTTTTACTTCTATCAATCCCAGCGGGACTTGAGGTAAAATCGCTTTGAAAAGGAAAAACAAAACGAAAATATCAAAAGAGTCCCGGAAAAACCGGGACTTTTTATTTTATGGGAAAGAAGAAAAAAATAAAAGTAGCAATCCAGGGTATCGCCACCAGCTTTCACGAAGTGGCTGCGTTCACTCATTTCAAGGAACCGATTGAAACGGTGGAATGTCTTAGTTTTCACACGTTGTGCGAGTCGTTGAAAAAGGGCGAGAGCGATTTTGCCGTAATGGCGATTGAGAATTCTATTGCGGGGAGTATTTTGCCGAACTACTTTTTATTACAAGAATATCATTTCTCTATCATTGGGGAGGTTTATCTTCCTATCCACATGCATTTGCTCGCGTTACCAGGCGTGAAGTTGAGCGATATCAAAAATATTGAGAGCCATCCGATGGCTATTCGCCAATGTTCAGATTATTTGCATCGATTAAATGGAGTTGAAATCCGCGAAAGCGATGACACTGCATACTCGGCAAAGAAAGTAGCTGATAAAAAACTGAAGGACACAGCCGCTATCGCGAATGAGCATGCGGCAAAAAAATTCGGACTAGAAATCATTGAGAAGCGGATCGAAACTCATAAAAAGAATTTCACGCGCTTTTTGATTTTGGCTAAACGCGGAACAGCAAAGGATGATACCAACAAGGCATCATTAAGTTTTGAGGTAGCCAACGAAGTGGGCAGCTTGGCTGATGCGCTTATGACTTTCAAAGAGAATACCATCAACCTGAGCAAGATCCAATCGATACCCATCATCGGCAAGCCAAGTGAATATTCGATACACGTGGATGTGGAATGGAAACGAAGAAAAAATTATGACGATGCTGTGAAACAGGTGTTAAGGCAAGTAAGGAACCTGAATATTTTAGGAGAGTATAAAAAAGGAAAGATTGAATATAAGTAAGTAAGAGGTAAGAATTACGAGGTGAAGATTAACCCGCAGGCAATTAACTGAAGAATAATGATGATCCAGACAGCGAATAGAATCAAGAATGTAGAGGAGTACTACTTCAGCAAGAAGCTCGCGGAAGTGCGTTCGCTTGATTCTCCTGAATTAAGAGTGATCAATCTCGGCATTGGTAGCCCTGACCTGGCGCCATCAGAAAATACAATTGATGCACTTGTAACTTCCGCAAAAAATTCCGCTAACCATGGCTATCAGAATTACAAAGGAATTCCGCAGCTTCGAGAGGCAATCGCTTCGTTTTATAAAAAAAAATACCACGTCACACTAAATACGGAAACAGAAATCCTCCCCTTGATGGGCTCGAAGGAAGGCATCATGCACATCTGCATGGCTTTTGTGAATGAGGGTGATGAAGTGTTGTTCCCTGATCCTGGCTATCCAACTTATGCATCTGTTGCAAAGTTGACGGGAGCAAAAATCGTCACTTACGAAATGAAAGAAGAACTCAGTTGGGGAGTTGATGTTACTGCCCTGAGAAAAAAGGATTTATCTAAAGTAAAAATCATGTGGGTGAATTTTCCTCACATGCCAACTGGTCGCATTGCCTCGAAAGAAGAATTAAAAGAATTGGTTGATCTGGCACGGGAAAATAATTTCCTGATTGTGAACGACAATCCGTACAGTTTGATTTTGAATGAAAGTCCCTTGAGTATTTTATCAATTGAAGGTGCGAGTGAAGTCGCCTTGGAATTGAACTCGTTAAGCAAGTCTCACAACATGGCTGGTTGGCGAATTGGCTGGGTGGCTGGAAAAAAAGATTATATCGAGGCTGTACTTCGCGTGAAGAGCAATATGGATTCTGGGATGTTCCTTGGATTGCAACACGCGGCTGTCGAAGCATTGAAGAATGGTGATGATTGGTTTCAAAAACAAAACTCGATTTACAGAATACGTCAAGAAGCGGCCACCAAAATATTGGAAGAGCTAGGCTGTTCATTTGAAAAAAAGCAATCGGGCTTATTTATGTGGGCCAAAGCACCGGAGCAAATTGCCGATGTTGAAAAATGGATTGATGAGATTTTGTATGGCACAAAAGTCTTTATCACGCCTGGATTTATTTTCGGTGATGCCGGAAAAAGATTTATTCGTATTTCGCTTTGTGCGACCGAAGAGAAATTAACGGAGGCCTTAGAACGGATAAAGAAATTTAAAGTGAAAATTTCACGCGCAACAATCAACGAACAACTAACAACCAAATGAGAGCAACTATTATCGGTTTGGGTTTGATTGGCGGTTCAATGGCCATTGCTCTTCGAAAGAAAGGATTGGCAAGCGAGTTGGTTGGTATTGATCTCAATCCTGAAAACGCTAAGAAGGCACTTGACCTTGGGTTGGTTGATAAAATTTTGCCGGAAGACGAAGCACTTTCAAAAGCTGACTTGATCATCCTTGCAATTCCAGTCAATGCTACCTGCGCCTTTTTGCCTTCAGTATTGGATGCTGTAAACAAAAATGCAACCGTGATTGATCTGGGCTCTACAAAAAATTTGATTTGCAAATCAGTTGCTCCGCATCCAAAACGTAATCAGTTTGTAGCGTCACATCCCATTGCCGGAACGGAATATTCTGGGCCTGATGCTGCGTTCTTTGGTCTTTTTCAGGATAAGACCAACATCATCTGCGAACAGGAAAAATCTTCAGAGGCTTCATTGGCTGTTGCCAGAAAAGTCTTTGATGCGCTCGGCATGAACACCATATTCATGGATCCCATTGAGCATGATAAACATGTGGCTTATGTATCACATCTTTCACATGTGAGTTCATTTCTTCTTGGCCAAACTGTACTCGACATGGAGAAGGATGAAAAAAATATTTTTGATTTGGCAGGAAGTGGATTTGCCTCTACTGTGCGGTTGGCAAAAAGCTCACCCGATATGTGGGCGCCTATCTTCGAACAAAACGCCGAATACCTTGGTCAGGCGTTGACAGAATATATCATGCATTTACAGCGGTTTCAATATCACTTGATGAAACGCGATGTAAAAGAACTGCACAAAGTGATGACGAAAGCAAATGAAATTAGACGAGTTCTTGATAAATGATTTGTAAACAAAACCAACAAAAAACAATTAACTGATAACTTTAACTTTAACGGACATGAAATTCAATTCGATCAGCGGCTGGCTAAAAGTAAACCGGCCCATCATCATCAGCGGACCTTGTAGTGCCGAGACGGAAGAGCAGACAGTTGCCACCGCAAAACAAATTGCTGCGACAGGCAAAGTACATGCCCTGCGCGCAGGCATCTGGAAACCGCGCACAAGGCCTGGGCAATACGAAGGTGCAGGAGATATCGGTTTGCAATGGTTAATGACTGCTAAGAAAGAAACCGGCTTGCCGGTGACAACCGAAGTTGCTAACGCAGCACACGTGGAAGCCGCATTGAAAGCAGGTGTTGATATACTTTGGGTGGGCGCACGCACGACCGTGAATCCATTCTCAGTGCAAGAAGTTGCTGACTCATTAAAAGGTGTTGATATTCCAGTGATGGTGAAAAATCCTGTGAATCCTGATCTTGAATTGTGGATCGGTGCGTTGGAGCGTTTGCAAAAGGCAGGAATAAAAACGATGGCTGCTATTCACCGCGGATTTTCTTCAGCAGAGAAAGGTCCATTCAGAAATTTACCGATGTGGAACATTGCCATTGAATTGAAGACACGCTTCCCTGAACTTGAAATTATTTGCGACCCAAGTCACATCGGTGGAAATCGCGACCTGATTTCTTTTATCTCACAAAAAGCGCTTGACCTCGACATGGCTGGATTGATGATCGAAAGTCACATCAATCCAGATGCCGCATGGAGCGATGCCAAGCAACAAGTGACTCCGGCTGTGTTGGGAAAAATTATTAGCGAGTTGGTAGTTCGCAAACCTGACAGCGAAAACAAAACATTCAAAGACACGCTCAGCATTTTGCGCGAGCAGATCGACCACCTCGATGACGAGATTATGCAGAAATTGTCTTCACGCATGAAAATTTCTGAGAAGATTGGTCAGTACAAGAGAGACAACAACGTTATCATCTTGCAAGTGAATCGTTGGGAAGAGATTATCAAATCGCGTGTGACATTAGGCAAAGCAATGGGATTGGACGAAGGCTTCACTCGTGATTTGTTACGATTGATTCACCATGAATCAATTCAAGTGCAGGAAAAAATTATGAACAAAACGGAAGTAAAGGTGTAATTAAAAAATTCCAGAATTATAAAAGTCAGGTTCATCGCCTGACTTTTTTTATTTGAGAGACATTAGATGAATTTATTCTCAGCTCGTCTTTTTCACCCTAACAGCACTGAGGCCTTTGGGTCCTTGCTCTACTTCAAAGCTAACCTTGTCGTTTTCTTTGATGGCTTCGGTCAATGCATTAACGTGAACAAAAACACTGTCCTGTGATTTCAGGTCCTTGATAAACCCGTAGCCTTTCGCATCATTGAAAAAAGTAACCTTTCCTGTACGGAAGGCATCTGCTGGATCGGCCTTTACATTGTTGCGGGCCCCTAAAACAATATCATCTGCATTAATTGCTTTTCTCTTGAGTGGATCGGGTGGTGTTGAAGTAATATTGCCATATTCATCTACGTAAGCCATCATGTCCTCTAGTTTGCCAGATTTTGCATTGGCTTTGCGTTCTTCTTTGCGCTGTTCTTTCTCTTTTCTTTTTTGAGCTTTCCTCTTTTCAGCTTCTTTTTTGCTATACGTTTCTTGTGATTTGGCCATAGTTAAAATTATGTTCTTCTTCGAGATTGTGATTTTCCTTACTACCGACTAGAACATAAATAATGTTCCGCAAGAATAAGGAATGCCAAAGTTACTATAATCCTCTTGGAGTCTTGGGAAATTAAGTTGATTACTTTTCAAATAATTTTTTTTAATAAATATCCTTGTTGACGCATTTATAAAGCCTTTACTTCGATTGAATTCACCAAATGTGCCATCGATGTTAAGGAATCATTGCGCCTCTTGTCTTTTTAACTTCTTCAACCTTAATCGCATCAGCCTTGTTGCCCCATGATTTACGGATGTAAGTCAGTACATCGGTAATTTGTTGATCCGTGAGCCAATTGTGCGGTGGCATCACATTCTGGTAGGTTTCTCCATTAATCTTGTCGCGCTTGTCGTATCCTTTCAAAATAATTTTGATCAGCTCTGTTTTATTTCCTGTTACGATACTGACTCCTGCCAAGGGGGGATTCATTCCGGGCGCTCCTTTGCCATCTCGCTGATGACAAGCTGCGCAGTAGGTATTATAAACAGCTCTTCCGGCTTGCAATTCATCAGGAACAGCTTCTTCTTCTTTTTTCACTTCAGGTAAGTAAAGTTTGCTGTCAATAGTTTCTTTAATTCCATCAGGATAGTAAAGAATGCGCCAAATGCGGCCATGCTGGGAATCAGAAATGTAAAGTGATCCATCTGGCCCTTCGGCTAATCCGCAGGGACGAAAGAAAGCATTGCCCGGATTAGTAATGGGTTGCGGGCCAATGAATCCATCAACAAATACTTCGTAGTCACCTGAAGGCTTACCATCTTTCATGGGCACGAACACTACTTTGAAACCTTGTTGCTCATGGCCGAGCCGATTCCAACTCCCGTGAAATGCAATGAAAGCGCCGTTCTTATATTTTTCTGGAAAGAGACTCCCTTGATAAAACAGCAGATCATTGGGTGCCCAGTGACCAGGGAAGCCGAGCAAGGGAGTTTTTGCTTTTTCCACGCGATCGGTTTTCTTGCCATCGCCACCGTATTCAGGATTCAAAAAACTTTTCTTCTGAATGTGATCGTAGTAGATGTAAGGCCAGCCGATATCATCACCTTGTTCCGCGTCGAAGAAAATTTCTGAAGGAAGCTCCACGTTTTGTTCCTCCGTATAAAATTCAGGCCAGTAGCGATGTAGGTCATCTCGACCATGTTGCATTCCATAAAGTTTGTTGCTGGAAAAATTCCATGTTAGTCCAACAGCATTTCTTATTCCGGTAGTGTAACGATACTTTAAGTCTTGCTTCTGACCCAACGTGTTATCGTCAAACTTCCAAATGCCGGCACGTGTCTCTAATTCTTTGCACGGATCATCTCCGGCAGTATGTGGCATCCGTAAATTAACTTCACAACAATTACTGGTTGAGCCGATGTTCACATACATTCCTCCCTTGTTGTCGAACGTAAAAGTTTTAGGCATGTGGCCAATACCATTCACCATGGTAACAACTGTATCACGCTCATCGGATGGAATTAATTCGCCATCTGTCATTTTGCTTCGAAATACGTGAGTTTCATCCGCATAGTAGAGATAGCCATTGTGCAGTTCAATACCGGTGCCGGTGATGTTGGAATATCCTTTGATCACGTCAGCGCGTCCATCTCCTGTTGTATCGCGCAGAGCAATGATTCCCTTTCCATCCAAAGCTAGTTTGCTTAAATGCAGATAAATATCTCCATTGGAGTTAACCGCCATATGTCTTCCGCGACCGATAGAATCAACGACAACCACAGCTCCAAATTTTTCGGGCAGCGTGATGCCACCATTATTTTTATCAGGGACAAGGTTGGTGACTTTAGATTGATTGCATGATGTAGAGATAATGATTAATGTTACTTCAAGGAAAAGAGTCAAGCGTTTCATGAAAATTGAAATTGGATTTTGTCCGCTCAAGATAGGGCAATTTGGATTTGACAAGTTACACTGTTGTGATGAGTGGCAATGTTTGTCTTCGGATTTTGTTTTGAGCAGGCTCACGTCGTATTTATTATGACCGTCAGTAAGCAAATTGTGATTGAACATCATTGAATAATCTGCACATTTATTAATTTGCGCTTCGACAAATCGATCTATATGCAATACAATGTAACGGTTATTGGCTCCGGACCTGGTGGCTATGTTGCTGCTATTCGCTGTGCACAGTTAGGTTTCAAAACGGCCATCGTAGAAAAATACGACACGCTTGGTGGCACATGTCTTAACGTAGGATGCATTCCCTCCAAGGCTCTCCTCGACTCAACCGAACATTTTCATAACGCTGCTCACACCTTCAAGGAACATGGCATTGATATTCCTGAACCTAAGGTGAATCTTACTCAGATGATTTCGAGGAAAGCCGATGTTGTAAAACAAAACGTGGATGGTATTGCTTTTCTGATGAAGAAAAATAAGATCGATGTGTTGACGGGCGTTGGATCGTTCGTTGATAAGAACACGATTAAAGTCACCACAAAAGATGGAAAGGACTCAACAATCACAACCGACAATGTGATTATCGCTACAGGCTCCAAGCCTACCGCTTTGCCTTTTGCTCCGTTCGATAAAAAAAGAATTATATCAAGTACTGAAGCCCTTGAGCTGAAAGAAGTTCCCAAACATCTCATCATCGTTGGTGGAGGTGTGATTGGTATGGAGTTGGGCTCGGTGTATGCGCGCATCGGTTCAAAAGTTTCTGTCGTAGAATTTTTGGATAGCCTTATTCCAACCATGGACGGAACGATGGGCAAAGAATTATTAAAGTCCACCAAGAAGTTGGGAATGGATTTTTATCTAGGCCACAAAGTGACAGCCATTGAGAATAAAGGCAAGGAAGTCGTGTTGAAAGCTGAACCTAAGAGCGGAGGTGCACCTATTGAATTAAAAGGAGACTATTGTTTGGTAAGCGTGGGAAGAAGACCATACACTGATGGGTTAGGTTTAGATAAAGTTGGAATCGAAACAGTGAAGGGCCAAATACCGGTGGATGATCACTTGAAAACGAAAGTCGATAATATTTATGCGATCGGTGATGTGATCCGTGGGGCGATGCTCGCACACAAAGCCGAAGAAGAAGGTGTTTATGTTGCAGAACGATTGGCAGGTCAAAAACCACATGTCAATTATTTGTTGATTCCTGGAGTGGTATACACGTGGCCAGAAGTGGCTAGTGTTGGCTACACAGAAGAGCAGTTGAAAGAACAGGGTCGCGCTTATAAAATCGGAAACTTTCCTTACAAAGCACTGGGTCGTGCCAGGGCTTCGATGGATGTGGATGGGTTGGTAAAAATTCTTGCCGATAAAGGCACTGATGAAATTCTTGGCGTTCACATTATCGGAGCACGTGCTGCCGACATGATTGCAGCTGGTGTCGTGGCGATGGAGTATCGTGCATCAGCCGAAGATGTTGCGCGCATGAGCCATGCACATCCAACTTACATGGAAGGAGTGAAGGAAGCGTGCTTGGCGGCAACGGCGAATAGGGCGATACATATTTGATCACGATCTTGATTGAAGATAATTTATTAAAGACCTTAATAAGATTACTCCCACCACTGGCATCAGAAACACATTCAACGCTTGCGGTAGGAAATACCAAGTGCTTAAGAGAAGTGCAGTCAAAATTGTTGTGACTAAAAAATAAGTTCGAAGCCATTTTGGTTGGTGCTTCAGCATCAATGCAACTGCAGCAATAACATGTGTTGGCAATGCCCATAACAAATTGTAATTGTTGGCGGCCGCTTTGTGATCGGTCATCGTCCAGAGTAAGAACAATAAAACTCCGATGAGACCAACGATTGGAAACAAACTCACATCAAACCATTTTGATAATTTTTTATTTTGCCAATCACGCCAGGTGAGGTAAGAAGCGAAGACAAGAAAGATTCCGAATACAATCCATGGATGATACCAATGAAAGGGTGCCTTCTCTGGTTCAGGTTCATACGTGATTATTTTTTCTTTCACCAATGGCTGCCCGAGCGAAACATTGGCAGCATGATCGAACGAAGATTCAATATAATCGGGCAAGAACATGTATTCGTATGGACTTGCTTTCTTGTCCATAGGCAAGCCAAGGCAAATATCAATTCCCAAATCTCCCCAAGGCTGTTGACCTAAATATAGATCGGTGAGATTGCGAATGGTATAATTCGTTTTAATATAGGTGCTGTCAAACGTGATTTCATTTTTCAATGCACCTTTAATAACATCGCGAATTTTTGTCGCGCAGTTGTTATAAAAATAATCGTAATTATAGGTTTTGTTTTGCGGTTGAATATTCCACAAGAGATAATCAAAGATTTTTTGTTTTTGAGGAGTGGTTAAATTCAGAATTTGTTCATGAACAAAGCGATAATGCTCCATATAGTAATCGCGATAAGCAGAATATTCATAAACATCGACCATATAGTAGAGATATCCTCTTGCGAAATTCAAATAGAAGTGAGGTTGATTGAAATCGAAAACACCATAATTGAAAAAATCGTCAATGTGAAGAAGCGAATCGTATACACGAATGCCGCTGTGACCAAAAGCTGAATAAAGTTCTTCTTGTGAAGGCCCCATCGTGATTATTGATATTTTTCCGTTTTCTGAAAGAATCTGGTTTTGAGAGAACCCTTTCAAATTCAAAATCAAAAGGACACTTAAGGCAATCAGTAGATTTTTCATTTCAAATTGTAAATATTCGCTCGAAGATAAAACAAATCGTTTTTGAAAAAGTAATTTTGAAAAGATGAGTACAAAATTTTCTGATAGCCTTAATTTCGCTGGTAAACAGACACTCACGCGCTTGCTTAATATGACGCGTGTGTACTCAAGTTTTCAAATTTCAAAAATGTCAGGGAATGTAAATCACTTAGGAATGCCGGTGAGCATTTCAATCGAACCAACAACATCCTGCAATTTAAGATGCCCAGAATGCCCTAGTGGATTGCGTTCATTTACGCGACCCACTGGCATGATGAAAAAAGAATTGTTTGAAACGGTAATCACTCAACTTGCCCCTTCACTTTCCTATTTGATTTTTTATTTTCAGGGCGAACCGTATTTGCATCCACACTTATTGGAGATGATTAAGTTGGCATCTGAGAGAAAGATTTACACGGCAACATCTACCAACGCTCATTATCTCTTGGATGAAGCAGCAAAAGAAACTGTAAAATCGGGGTTAGATCGATTGATTATTTCTCTGGATGGAACTACACAGGAAACATATCAATCGTACAGAATTGGAGGAAAGTTTGATAAGGTAATCGAAGGAACAGAAAATATTCTTCGCTGGAAAAAAGAATTGAAATCAAAAACACCACATGTTATTTTTCAATTTTTAGTGGTGAAGCACAATGAACATCAGATAGAGGATGTTAAAAAATTAGCGAAAACACTTGGTGTAGATGAGGTGAAGCTAAAGACCGCACAGATTTATGATTTTGAAAATGGCTCAGAACTAATTCCAGTCAACAATAAATATTCACGCTATCAAAAAAATCAAAATGGAAAATATTCTATAAAAAATGGATTCTTGGATGAGTGCTGGAAGATGTGGCACAGTTGCGTGGTGACCTGGGATGGAAAAGTGGTGCCTTGTTGTTTTGATAAAGATGCACACTTTGTATTGGGAGATTTGAATAAGAACTCTTTTGAAGAAATTTGGCGAGGTGAAAAGTATAATCAGTTTCGTCAATCACTTTTTAACTCTCGTTCTGAAATAGAAATGTGCCGTAACTGCACTGAAGGAGGCAAAGTTTTTGCTTAAAGAAATTTTTCTTTGCAAAAATTCTAATAAAAGAACTTTTCGAAAAATTCTTTAGTTCTCGTTTTCGGTTGTCTGAAGTTCAGCTTTTAGTTTCACAGCAAGCCCTAGAATGAGTGATTGAAAAAGCACAACAGACAATAGACACAGATGAAACATGCTCCCCATATTTTTTGAAATGATATTGCAAAGAACGCCTGGTTTTGTAGGCCAGGACTTGCATTCAATTGTGAATTAATGCTGATGTAAGTTTTGTAATTGTTCTGATCGATATCACCCAAGAGGGGATAAAATTGTTGCCGCTTGGATGAAAATGGACTCGATAAACTTATATTGCGCGCTTAAATAAAATTTTATATGCTGACGGTTTCACGCATTCTGCCCTTACTAATTATTTTTTTTGCTCAAAACTCGCTTTTTGCTCAAGTTGAGAATGCGAGTGTACCATTGGATTGGTTTCTTCGCGATCCGCAACAAGATTCTATACAAGGATTGAGTGTTGAGAAAACTTATTCAACACTGCTAAAAGATCAGCCTGCACGTGAAATCATTGTGGCAGTGGTCGATTCTGGGATTGACATTGATCACGAGGATTTAAAAGACGTTATCTGGACGAATCCGGGTGAAATTGCTGGAAACGGAATTGACGATGATAAAAATGGCTACATCGATGATGTTCACGGATGGAATTTTATTGGAGGAAAAAATGGAAATGTGGATGCTGACACGTATGAGTTGACTCGACAATATATCCTCTTGAATAAAAAATTTGAGAATGTAGAAAGTAGCAAGATTTCAAAAAAGCAAAAGGCGGAATACGATCAATATGTTAAAGTCAAAGAAAAATTTAATCGGTTGAAGGAGAAAAACGAACAACAGTATAAATTTTATTCTGGGATTTATAAAAATATGAAGCAAAGCATTGACACTTTGAAAGCTTTGACCAAGGTCGATAAGTTAACAGCTGAAGATGTAAAGAAATTTGAAACGAGTGATCCCTCATTACTTTTCGCGAAGGGTTTTTTGATGCAACTGTACAAGAACGCAGGCGAAGAAGCTGACCTGAATGATTATTTAAAAGAACTGAAAGAGGGCGTTGATTATTTTGGAGTGATCGTAAATTATGGATATAACGTGGATTTTGATTCACGCAAGATCGTGGGTGACAATTATTCAAATGTTTACGAAAAGAATTATGGTAACAGTGATGTAAAAGGACCGGACGCTACACATGGAACTCACGTAGCCGGTATCATTGCAGCAAACCGAAATAATAATCTTGGAATAAAAGGAATTGCTGATCATGTGAAGATTATGGTTGTGCGCGCAGTGCCGAATGGTGATGAGCGAGACAAAGATGTGGCCAATGCAATAATTTATGCCGTAAATAATGGAGCCAAGATTATTAATATGAGTTTCGGTAAGAAATTTTCTCCAGAGAAAGAAGCCGTTGATAAAGCAGTAAAATATGCAGAGCAAAAGGGAGTACTGCTTGTGCATGCTGCAGGAAACGATGGCGATAATACTGATGTTGAGAAGAACTTTCCCACTAGATTTTTTCTCAACGGAAAAGAAGCTAAGAATTGGGTAGAAGTAGGCGCTTCGGCCTGGGGTATGGGAGAAGATTTCGTTGCTGATTTTTCAAATTATGGTAAGAAGGAAGTTTCTTTTTTTGCTCCGGGTGTTCAGATCTACTCCACTACACCGAATAATACTTATAAAAATGAAAGCGGAACAAGTATGGCAAGCCCATCCACAGTAGGAGTTGCCGCTATTCTAATGTCCTACTTTCCGGAATTGACAGCCATTCAGGTGAAAGAAGTGTTAATCGGATCGGCAAGAAAGTTCGATCATCTTAAAGTAAAAGAACCAGGTGGAAAGCGCGAAGTTGAATTCAGTGAGTTAAGTTTGTCAGGCGGATTAATCAATGCTTATGAAGCTGTGAAAATGGCGCAGGACATGAAGAAGCAAAAGGTCATAAAGTAGAACTAAGCCGCACTGCATTATCGTTATATTTGTAATGTATTATGGCGCTCAACCCTAAGCTCTACGAAGAAGTAACCCGGATTTTTACAGCATATCTCGAGAATAAAGAGTTGCGCAAAACCTCCGAGAGGTATGCTATACTTGAAGAGATATATTCTCTCAATGGTCATTTTGATGTGGAGTCGCTCTATATTAAAATGAAGAATAAAAGCTACCGAGTGAGCCGAGCGACAGTTTACAATACCTTGGATTTATTAGTAGAATGTGACTTAGTGAGTAAACATCAATTCGGTAAAAATCTTGCCCAATACGAAAAATCATACGGTTACAAGCAGCATGATCACCTTATTTGTACCGATTGCAACAAGGTGACAGAATTTTGTGACCCTCGCATTCAAAATATCCAAACTACGGTGGAGGAAATTTTGCATTTTAATGTGATGCATCATTCCTTAATTTTGTACGCGTCTTGTAAAAAAGAGAATTGCGAAAACAAACGAGTATGAACTTTGCTCAAGAGATAAAAAATAAAACACTCATCCTCCGTGTGAGTGGCGACTTAATCGGTGAAGACAACGGCACCCAGTTAGTAGCGGCAGTGAATGATGCTATGAGCCATCAAACTATAATGTGCATTATTGATATTTCGGGATTACGCTATATTAATAGTAGCGGTATTGGGGTGCTGATCACAATCCTCACGAAGTTCAG
>Ga0207155_1007_pt1 | contig 54404 bp, 52 predicted proteins | sample Alteio_BWMinHeat_26_FD_153515 | JGI IMG/M metagenome (GOLD analysis project Ga0207155, IMG submission 153515) | Enriched cells from forest soil in Barre Woods Harvard Forest LTER site, Petersham, Massachusetts, United States -... | ecosystem: Environmental > Terrestrial > Soil > Temperate forest >... | reverse complement strand
GCATGACTTCGGTCGAAATCCGTGGGGCGGCACCGGGCGATGAGGCAGGAGTCCTGAACTGTCTTTCGAGAGCCTTCGAACCGTACCGGGCTGAGTACTCCGCGCTCGCTTACGAGGACACCGTGTTGAACCCGTCCTCGATTGCGACCAGGCTGAGGGAAATGCATGTTCTGGTTGCGGTCGCGGATGGCGAAATCGTGGGCACCGTCTCCGGCGCTTGCGATGGAGCTGTTGCGCATTTGCGCGGGATGGCCGTGCTCCGGGAGTGGCGCGGCAAAGGTGTCGCGTCTCAGTTGCTCTTGTCCATCGAAAGCTGGGCGCGAAGCCGCAAATGCAGCCGGATCACGCTGGATACGACGATGCCGCTGCGGGCTGCTATTTCGTTTTATGAGAGGAACGGGTATCGACGTTCAGGCAAGGTCAGCGAGTTTTTTGGCATGGCTCTTTTGGAGTACTTCAAGGACTTGTGACACCGAAGAGAATGTTCTGTTTTGGCTGATGCCGAAAAAGGGCAGGTATCCTGGGGTTTTACTTTTGAGGAAATTTGACTCGTGCCTGCCTATTACCGCGAGACTGTGTCTCGCTTCTTGGACCAAACCTCGAGCGAAATCATTGGCCTGTTGACAACCGCATATTCCAGAGATTCGTTTCAGGAACTCCGAACGGATGCAGTGGAGGCTTGGAAAGAAGAGATTCCGTGTCTTGCTGAAGCACTGAAGCAGCTAAGCGATGTGCGGCCAGAAGTTCTAAGTTGGTCAATTCTGATCGAATTTAATATTCCGCGTATTAGGAGACGCATTGATGCGGTCGTGGTGGGAAGAGCCGAGATCGCGGTTATTGAATTTAAGACTCACGACCTAGATTCGGCGGACATCGAACAGCTCGAAGATTATGCGCTCGATCTTCACTATTTTCATAAACCTACTGCCGAGTTGAAAATTTGGCCGATAGCCGTCACGGTCCGTGGTCTCGTCCCAGCGCGACTCAAGCGATCAAGGCAGATCAGTATGTTCGGTCCACGAAGGCTCATCATGCCCACGACATTGACGACATCGTGTGAACTTGGTGGTGCTCTTAAACAACTCGACCTCAGCAACACAGGCGCATTGAAGGCTGAAACCTGGGACCAAGGTGAGTATTTCCCAGTTCCTTCGATTATCGATGCGGCTCTCGGTCTGGCGGGTGGGCTACGCACTACGGACATTGCGTTTGCAGAGGCGGCACAGCACGACATCCGAGAACTTGTCTCATATGTCCTTGATCTAGTAAGGCACGCACAAAATACGAACACTAAAACGATTTGCTTTTTGACTGGCGTGCCGGGATCTGGCAAAACGCTCGTTGGACTTTCTCTCGCATTCGATTCCAACAACACTGGCGAAGAACGGCCCTCGATGCACTTCATGTCTGGGAATGGGCCACTTGTTCGCGTCCTGCAGACCGCATTAGCGCGACAGCATCGCTCGCAGAAAAAAGTGCGGGCCAAAGAAGCTGAACGGTTCGCTCGGACTCTGATCCAGAACATTCATTTCTTCGCACGTGAGTATTACCAATCAGATCCGCAGGTGGTACCAAAACCTGTTTACGACAGGGTGATTATTTTTGATGAGGCTCAGCGTGCTTGGGACCGCGCGCAAAACAAAAAGAAATTCGATCGCGATGTGTCAGAACCAGAGATGGTTTTGTCAATCATGGAGAGAGAGAATTGGGCTGTCGTAATTGCTTTGGTGGGCGGCGGGCAGGAGATCAATGACGGCGAAGCCGGCTTAGCCGCATGGGGCGAGGCGCTAAATCGTACCGATGCGGGATGGAAGATCTACGCATCTCCTGAAGCTCTGAATGGCGGCTCTTCTGTGGCGGGCAGTCGCTTGTATGCAGACAATGGAATTCCCGATTCAGTCGTAAAGGATCACCGGCTTCACTTGAAGATCTCGGTACGTAGCCTTCGAGCGGAGAGGCTAGCAGAGTGGGTAAATTCGGTGTTGGACGGAAACGCTGATTATGCGAGAGAAATCGCGAAGGGAATCCCGTTTCCCATGCTTTTGACCCGCTCTCTGAATCAAGCCAAAGCATATATGCGGGATGAGGCGGTCGGTAGCGCAAGGTATGGCCTAGTTGGATCTTCTGGCGCTGCTCGGTTGCGCGCGCAAGGGCTCGAAGCTTCGTCCGCTTTTCATTTCCGTTACCCGTGGGAAGAATGGTTTCTCACGCCCAAAGGAGACCTGCGATCAAGCTTTCAGACTGAGGTCTTCGCAACTGAATTCGAAATTCAAGGTTTAGAACTGGATTGGGTGTGTTTGTGTTGGGACGGAGACTTCATCTGGGTTCCCGGAGAGCAGCGCTGGGTGGCGAGAAACCTCTCATTGTCGAAATCGAAGTGGAACCTCATAAACTCGGCAGAAAAGAAGCGATTCCGTCGAAATGCATACCGAGTTTTGTTGACCCGAGCTCGGCAGGGCTTGATTGTGTATGTTCCCGAGGGAAGTGCAGATGACCCAACGCGAACATGTGCGGAGATGGATGCTATTGCCACAATGCTTTTGCGATGCGGCATGGTAGAAATTTGAGACGGCGTATGGTTGGGCGGAAGGTCAAGCGCAAGGTCCTTCGCTGCGCTCAGGATGACAGTCTGAAAGATGGAGTCGGTTAGCGCTCGAAGCGAGAACCAAAGCAGGTCCTTCCTCGGCCTACCCCATCGCGGAGCGATGGGGCCCCAAAACGCCTCGTCAGGATGACAAGCGGGTGGCATCGCGGAAAGCGGAAAGCGCCAAGGTCCTTCCGCCTCGCTACGCTCGGCGTCAGGATGACAATATCTGAAAACAAGAGGGCAACGCGTTGCAGCGGGCTTTCGTAAATGCAAACGCAAGGTCCTTCGCTCGCTCAGTGTGCTGTAAGGTTTGCGTATGCAAGTGCAGGTGGTGAAGCGGGATGCCTTTGAGGCGGTTGGGTTGATGTGGGAGGGGACTTACGAGGCGGCTGGTAAGGGGGAGATTCGCGAACTGCTTGCGGTGCTGCAGCGGCGGTTGGCGGAGATTGGCGGCGTTGCTGATCGGGAGCACATCGTTGGGATTTCGTGGAATGAGCCGACTCCAGCACGACAGGCCAGCGGTGATGGCTTCAGGTATTTCGTCGGTGTTCGTGTTGCGGGTGGGGCGGGCGTTCCTGAGGGAATGACGCGGATCAGTGTGCCGGCGGCGGAGTATGCGACGCATGAGAATGTGAGCCGGGATGTCTTCGGATCGTATCGGAAGTTATTCGGCTGGATCGTTGAACATGGCAGGGCGCAGGATGGGAGTTCGCTTTCGCTGATGGATGAGTATGCGGTGGGGATGGATCCGTTTGGTGATTCTCCGGTTCGGTTGATGGTGCCGGTGAAGTAGAAAAAGCAGATCCTTCTCATTCGCTTCGCGATGGCGCCCAATCGATGCTCCTCAGGATGACAAGGGGCTTGGTGAGGTCGGAGGGTGCAAAGGCAAGCGCAAGGTCCTTCGCTGCGGCTTTAGTGGCATCCGTAGGGGTCCCTCACTACGTTTCGGGATGACGAGCAAGGCCAAAACAAAGGACTGATTCAGTAGAAGCCTTGGAAAATTGTGGCGGCGTTGATGTCGCTGGGATTCTTCGGCTTCGCCTCAGAATGACGTGCTCTGTGTGTGAGGGAGGAAATCCAGGTCCTTGCCGTCGGCGTCGCTCAAGCGTGTATCGTTTACGCGGGCTTCGGTGGCTTCCGTAGGGGCCCCTCACTACGTTTCGTGATGACGAGCGAAAAAGAAAAGCCCCGCGTTGCCGCGGGGCTTTCTTAGGTTTGCTGTCCTTCGGCTTTGCTCAGGATAAACTCCGCGGCGTGCCGAACGGCGAGTTCTTAGTACATGCCGTCCATGCCGCCGCCGTGGCCGCCGCCCATGGGGGCTGCTTCCTTCTTCTCGGGGATGTCGGAGACCATTGCTTCGGTCGTCAACATGAGGCCCGCGATGGAGGCTGCGTTCTGCAGGGCGGTGCGTGTGACTTTGGTTGGGTCGATGACGCCGGCCTTGACGAGGTCCTCGTAGACTCCAGTTGCGGCGTTGTAGCCGTAGTTGATGTCCTTGGACTCGTAGACCTTGGCGACAACCACTGCACCTTCTTCGCCGGCGTTGCCGACGATCTGGCGCAATGGCTCCTCGACAGCGCGGCGGATGATCTGTGCACCGATCTTCTCGTCGCCGTGGAGCGTCTTGATGAGCGCATCGATTTCAGGAGTGCAGCGGATGAAGGCAACACCGCCGCCGGGGACGATGCCTTCTTCAACGGCAGCGCGGGTGGCGTGCATTGCGTCTTCGACGCGTGCTTTCTTTTCCTTCATCTCGGTTTCGGTAGCAGCACCGACCTTGATGATGGCAACGCCGCCGACCAGCTTGGCGAGGCGCTCCTGGAGCTTCTCGCGGTCGTAGTCAGAGGTGGTCTTCTCAATCTGCGCACGGATTTCTTTGACACGGGCCTGGATGGTGGCCGGATCGCCCTTGCCTTCGACGATGGTGGTGTTGTCTTTGTCGATGACAATGCGCTTGGCCTGGCCGAGGTCTTCGAGCTTGACGCTCTCAAGCTTGATGCCGAGGTCTTCGGTGACGGCCTTGCCGCCGGTGAGACGCGCGATGTCTTCGAGCATCGCCTTGCGACGATCGCCGAAGCCGGGAGCCTTGACGGCTGCGACGTTCAGCGTGCCGCGCAGCTTGTTGACGACCAGAGTTGCGAGCGCTTCGCCGTCTACATCTTCAGCAATGATGAGCAGGGGCTTGCGCAGTTGGGCGACCTGTTCGAGGACGGGGAGCAGGTCTTTCATGGAGCTGATCTTCTTTTCGTAGATCAGGATGTAGGCGTCTTCGAGCACTACTTCCATGCGGTCTGGATCGGTGACGAAGTAGGGCGAGAGGTAGCCGCGGTCGAACTGCATCCCCTCGACGACTTCGAGCAGGGTTTCGAGCGTCTTGGATTCTTCGACGGTGATGACGCCGTCTTTGCCGACCTTCTTCATCGCTTCCGCGATGATCTTGCCGATGGTTTCATCGCTGTTGGCGGAGATGGTGCCGACCTGGGCGATCATGTCGCCGGAGACAGGCTTGGAGAAGCGGGAGAGTGCGCCGCCGGTTACCGTGCCGTCTTCTGCGCGGTTGCCAACGATGGCTTCGACAGCCTTGTCGATTCCACGCTTGAGGGCCATGGGATTTACGCCGGCCGCGACGGTCTTGACGCCTTCGCGATAGATGGCCTGGGCGAGGACGGTTGCGGTCGTGGTGCCGTCACCGGCAACGTCTGAAGTCTTGGAGGCGACTTCCTTGACCATCTGCGCGCCCATGTTTTCGAGGGCGTTGGGAAGTTCGACTTCCTTGGCGACGGTCACGCCGTCTTTGGTGATGGTGGGGGAACCGAATTTCTTTTCAATGACAACGTTGCGGCCCTTGGGACCGAGTGTGACTCGTACTGCATCGGCGAGGATGGTCACGCCGCGCAGGATTGCCTGACGGGAATCTTCACCGTGCAAGATTTGCTTAGCCATTTCTTTCTCCTAGATTGTGCTGTTGCTTGTGGGGCTGAAGCCCCCGATTTTTTAATTCTTGTGTCTCAGAGATCCTTCGCCGCTTCGCGGTCGAGGACGACGCCGAGATGCCCTTGTATGCGGCGTTACTTCTTGAGGATTCCGAGGATTTCTTCTTCACGCATGATGAGGAAATCTTCGCCGTCGATCTTGATTTCTGTGCCGGAGTATTTGCCGAAGAGGACGCGGTCGCCGACTTTGACATCGAGGGGGAAAACCTTGCCTTCGTCGTTGGACTTGCCCTTGCCTACGGAAAGGACTTCGCCTTCCTGGGGCTTTTCTTTTGCGCTGTCGGGGATGATGATTCCGCCGCGGACGGTTTCGCCTTCTTCAATACGGCGAATTACGACGCGGTCGTGGAGCGGGGTCAACTTGGTAGCACTTGCCATTGCTTCTCTCCTGGCTTTAGGTAGTTCACGCAGAGGCGCGGGAACGGGGAATTGTTGCAGCCGAGCGGGTTAGCACTCAACCTGTCTGATTGCTAACTTAGGCTGTTGCGCAGGTGGTTGTCAAGCGCGGGCGGTTAAGGTTGAGTAAAAGTCACTCACATTGCGTTGTGGCGGGCCGGAGCGGCGGCTGGAGCGGGTTGGCGAGTACAATTGCGCGTATGAATCGCGTTTTCCGGGCATTTATTTTGTTGATTCCAGTGGTTTGTCTGAGTGTTGCGGCGTTTGGGCAGAATGAGCGCCATCCGCGGAAGTATGTTCCTCCACCGCCGACTTCCCGTGTTGAGGTAACCGTTGTAAAGGCGTGGAACGGGCGGCCGATTCTGAATGCGGCGGTGGTGTTCCGGCCTTCGCAGAATGGCAAGGACCAGGGCAGCCTGGAGTTGAAAACGAACGAAGAAGGCAAGGCAGAGCTGGATCTGATTCCGACTGGAAGCAAGCTGCGCCTGCAGGTGATTGCCAAGGGATTTCAGACGTATGGCGACGATTACGTGGTGGATTCTCCGACGAAGACCATTGTGATCAAGATGAACAAGCCGACGAAGCTGTATTCGATTTATGACCAGCCTGCGGGGAACAACACCAAGGATGCGCCGGCGGGGAGCGTTCCGGATGCGACCGATCCGAAGCAGATGCCGCCGGATCATGCTGCGCCTCCGCCTGCGGGAGAAGCAAAGCCGGGGTCTGAACCGCAGAGTCCGCCGAAATAACGAATGAGACTACTCGAGGGAAAGACAGCGCTCGTGACAGGAGGGGCGAAGCGGATCGGGCGCTCGATCGCTCTTGCGCTGGCGGATGCGGGCGCGAGCGTGGCGATCACGTTTCGATCTTCCGACGAACAGGCAGAAAGTACGTTGTTCGAGTTCGCCGAACGCGATGCGAACGGGATGGCGCTGCGCTGCGACGTGCGTGATCCGCTGAGTGTGAAGGAAGCGGTGAACGCGGTCGTCGACGAGTTTGGCGGAGTCGATCTGCTGGTGAACAATGCGGGTGCGTTTGAGACCGTCCCGCTGGAAGAGATTTCTGTGGAGCAGTGGGACGCGATGTTCGAGACGAACACGCGCGGACCGTTTCTGATGGCGCAGGCGGCGCACCGGTACTTGAAGGAAGCGCGCGGGCGCATCATAAATATCGGGTCGCTCGGCGGGATGCATCCGTGGGCAACGCACGGGCACTACTGCACAAGCAAAGCTGCGCTGCACATGCTGACAAAAGTGATGGCGAAAGCATGGGCTCCTGAGATCAGCGTGAACTGCGTTGCGCCGGGGATGATTGTGAACGGCGAGACGGTTGAAGCAGGCTATGCGCATTTCGCGGCGAAGACTCCGATGGGGCGGAATGGAACGCCGGAGGAAGTGGCAGCGGCGGTGTTGCAGTTTGCAACCGGGCCGCACTTTATTACGGGTCAGGTGCTGGCTGTGGATGGTGGATTGGGGTTGTGATGGGTGACGGGCAGGGAGCGGAGCTGGTTACAATCCAGCCATCACCGAGCTACGAAATCACACTGCCGGCGGACGTATCGCAGGGCTATGCCGGAATCGTGGCGAGCTTTTGGATGGATTCGCCCCTTGCACTTCAACTGTCAGGGTATAAGCGCAAGCATGGGGAGCAAGTATCTGCCGCCCAACGCTTGATAGATCGAATGGACGAATGCGGGGAAAAGTGGTCCATCTGGGAGGCGAATGTGCATCCAGATACGCGCATCGATCAAGCTACCGGAGAATACCTCGACGAGAACGGCGTGGTATGGCTTCACTCGTACCTTGTCTGGCCTCACTACACGATCTACGCCACAGTCGTTATACCGAAGGGAATAGCGAGGGAGCGGGCCGACTGGGCGCTTCAGGGTATTGCAAGTATTCGCATGCTTCCTGGGCAGTCTTCAAGCGCCGCTGAATAGCGAAGTGGCGCGTCCAGAAACGAATGGCAGTGCAATTGCACCGTCGACTGTGTTCTATGGAGGTGTTCCTCTTGAGCTCACAGGCCTCTCGTTGTCCTGCATGTGAATCGGTTCAGACCACCCGCGTGTTTCATAAATCGTTCGGTGACGAGGGTGGTCCGCGGCATCAAGGACGACGAATTGACTAGCGGGAGAAAAGGCGGGAGAGCAGGCTGCGTTTTTTGCCTGCTTCTTCTTTCTGTGCGACCTGAGGAGATTCGCGGTCGGCTGGGATGGGCTCGCCGTAGAAGACTGCGCGTGGTGTGGTGACGAAGAGGCGCTCTGCCGCTTTGTCACCGACGTTACGAGCCACTTCTTCGTATGCGGCACGCAGCAGGGGGCGCCGGCGATCGATGTTGTGGGCGTCGCTGGCTACGATGTCGACAAGATCCTGCTCGAGAAAAGAAGCTGCGGCGCGTTGGGGGGTGCGGCCAAATCCGCCAAGGATGGAGCCGGCTGTGATCTGGATCAGGCAACCCATCTGGGTGTAGTCGTCGAGCTTGTCGGGATGCTCGACGAAGGTGGAATTTCGCTCGGGGTGGGTGATGATTGGCGTCATTCCGGCGAGCACCAGCTGGTACACGTGGTCTGGCATGGCCGGGACGATGCCCATGTTCGGGAATTCGATGAGCAGATAGTTTTTCTGATTGATTGTGTACTTCGTCGGGTTTGCGACGGCGTCTGTGATGTTTTCGTAGCTGAGGTGGAAGTCGCAGCCGAGGCCGAGCGTGAGTTTGTCGTCAAGAGCCTTAGTCACTGCCTCGTTGAGTTGTGCGAAACGGATTGCGTTCTCTTCGGGCCGAAAAGCGTAGTGATTGCTGGCATGTGGTGTGCAGACGATGTGGGTGATTCCATCGGCTGCCGCCATTTCTGCCATTTTGAGTGATGTTTCGAGATCGGGGGAGCCGTCGTCGAGGCCGAATAGCAGGTGGTGGTGGATGTCGATCATGTACGAGTTCAGGGTAGCAGCCGTTACCGCGCGTTCAATGGAAAAAGCAGAAGCAGGTCCTTCCCTTCGCCCGGCTCAGGACACGCTCTGCGCAAACGGAGGGCAAGCCCTTCGCTGCGCTGAATGCGCGACTGCAGTGGAGTTATTTGGGCGCCAGTGCGGCAAGCATCGAGCGGAAGATATGGAAACCGTCTGCGGATCCCAGCAGGGCTTCGCTGGAGCGGTCGGGGTGCGGCATCATGCCGAGCACGTTGCGGCCTTCGTTGAGAATGCCGGCGATGTTATCGAGCGAGCCGTTGGGGTTCGCTTCCGCGGTGACCTTGCCGTTTGCGTCGGAGTAGCGGAAGGCGATGCGGTCCTGTTTCTGCAACTGCGATAGCGTAGCTTCGTCGCAGTAGTAGTTGCCTTCCATGTGGCCGACCGGGATCTGCAGCACCTGGTTGCGCTCCAGCGCGTTGGTGAACGGCGAGTTGGTAGTTTCAGTGCGTAGATGGACCTGCTTGCAGATGTATTTCAAACCGGCGTTGCGCATGAGCGCTCCGGGCAGGAGTCCGGCCTCGCAGAGGATTTGAAATCCGTTGCAGATTCCGAGGACGAGGCCTCCGTCTTCGGCAAATTTTTTAACCGGCTGCATGATCGGTGCAAAATGCGCGATGGCGCCGGTGCGCAGGTAGTCTCCGTAAGCGAAACCGCCGGGGACGAGGATGGCGTCACAGTTCTGGAGGTCGGTTGAATCGTGCCAGAGGAAGGTGACGGGTTGGTGCGCGATTTCTGAGACGACGTTGTAGGTGTCGTGGTCGCAGTTCGATCCGGGGAATACCAGGACGCCGAATTTCATACTTCTAGGGTAACAAGTTTGCAGCGGGATGCACGAACACGGCGTGGGACCCTCGTTCAGCGCGGTTTTTAACCACGGCCAGAATGCTGTGTTGGATGTCACGCATGATGAAGTCTGTCCAAAGCCCTGCGTAGGGATTGAAGTGCGTGGAGATGCGTTCGCGGCTGGTGAGGTGCAGCAGGGTATCGCCATTGCTGAGCGGTTCCAGCCGATAGTCGCCGTCGAGCACGTCGAAGTATCGGCCGCCGACCTTCACGTGTTCGTCGAGTGTTGTCGGCGGAATGTCGTCACCATTGGCGCGTATGTTGAATGCCAGTTCTTCATACGGTCGCCACAGGTAGATAGTTTCCGTGAAGTTAACGCCGCCAGCAAAGGTGGCGTGCCGCACTCCGCCGACACCTTGCTGAGAAAGAGTCGCCTCAATCGGACGAGGGAAACCGATGATGTGTGCCCACGAGCGAGGAAGTTCAGAGGGTGAGATTGGGGGAACGCGTTCGATATTTTGCCAGACGGTTGCGCGGTCGGCGTGGATGACGATCTGAGTCTGTAAGCTTCGGATCGAAGGAAAGTCTGGAATTCGCCCTTCGATCAGAAGAAAAGCAAAGGGCAGAACCGCAGCGCAGGCGAGAGAAGCTTTCGGTCGCGAGGTGCGGTTGGTGATGATGCCAGCGAGCAGACCACCGAGGCTGCCGAGGATGAGAGCTCCGGGAGCGATGAAGATCGCGCATATGAGGCCCTCGATATTGAACAGTAGAGCAACGGCGATCACGATGAGCACGCTAACCCATGGCAAGAAAATGCAGGCGCGCCAGGGAATGCGGTGCGGAGGATCCAGTGTTTTTGCGCTTGCGGCGGTGAGGTAGCCGATGACAAACGGCACGACAAAGAGGAATGCGATGGACATCAGTACCGGACCCCGGCTGGCAGAGCCGTGAGATAGAAGCAACCGCAGGATGATTCCGTATGCCGCGCCGACAGCCACGCTGATCACGTATGCTCTGATTCGCTCTCGCCGCATAATCGCCAAATCGTAGCAGAGTCGGTTTCAATGACCTGCTGCCTTGCGCTCAACCAGTTGTCTTTCCTAGTTCTCAAATTGTGCAGAGGTGAGAGTCGTTCCACCGGCGACTCCTCCGCGAAGTAGAGTCGCGGCGTGCCGGTAGTACCGTATGGGTATGCCTGAGTCTCATCTGAGAACGGCGGGGGGCGCGCTGCTGAACTGGTGGCGGGCGGTGACGCTGGAGTCGCTGGTCACGGGCATTCTGTGGTGGCTCGGGCTTTGGGCGTTGCATGTGCCGTTGGCTCCGATGTGGGCGCTGATTGGTGCGCTGTGCCAGTTCATTCCAAACATCGGCGGGATGATTGCGCTGATTGGGCCGGTGATGACGGTGCTTTTCACCTCATCGAGCGAGGACGACTGGTACCGCCTGGGGCTTGTACTTGGGCTCTACGGTGTGATTGTGATCGTGGTCCAGTTGTTCGTTGATCCGATTATTTTGAAGCGGACAGCGAAGGTTCCGGTGTGGGCTTCGATCTTCGGGCCGATCGTTCTTGGCATCGTGATTCCGTTCTGGGGAGTGTTGCTGGCACCGCCTTTGCTGGCCATTGTTTTCGCGTTTCGCGACCGCCGTCGCAAAGGCGAAGCTGCGGCCCAACATGCTAAACTGGCGCGTACAAACGACCAGAATAAGCAGTGAGGTTCAGTCATGTCAGGCCACTCTAAGTGGGCAACAATCAAGCATAAGAAGGGCGCGCTGGATGCGAAGCGCGGCAAGATTTTCACGCGGCTAATCAAGGAAATCACCATTGCGGCGAAGGCTGGCGGCGGCGATCCCGACGGCAATCCGCGCCTACGGACCGCGATTGCGGCAGCGAAGGCTGAGAACATGCCGCAGGACAATATCAAGCGCGCCATTCAGCGTGGCACGGGCGAACTTGAAGGCGTGAGTTACGAAGAAATCCAGTACGAGGGATACGGGCCTGGCGGCGTTGCGTTGATCGTGGAAGTGACTACCGACAACAAGAACCGCGCGGTCAGCGAAATTCGTCATGCTTTCACGAAAAACGGCGGCAACATGGGCGAGCCGAAATCCGTTTCGTGGATGTTTACGAAGAAGGGGCTGATCGTGGTTCCGAAGTCGGCGGCTCCGGAAGACAAGCTGATGGATATCGTGCTCGAAGCGGGCGGCGACGATCTGAGCGACGAAGGCGAGAACTGGGAAATCCTGACTGATCCGAACGCATTCCATTCGGTGCTGGAGGCAGTGAAGAAGGCCGGCATTGAGACCGAGGTCGCTGAGGTCACGATGATCGCTTCGACGTATACGAAGCTTGAGGGCGCGCAGGCGAACCAGATGATCCGGTTGCTCGAGGCGCTGGAAGATCAGGACGACGTGCAGAACGTCTATTCGAATTTCGACATGGACGCAAAGCAGATGGAAGAGGTCGCCGGCTAAGTGACGACCAAAAGAACGGGTATGAATCTGGCCGCTGGATTTGGCGGCCTTTGTTTTGTTCTGCTGCTGGCGGTTTGTGGTGCGAGGGGCCAAAATACCGCTCCGGCGCCGGGTACGGTGGTGAGGCAGGGCGCGTTGCATTACGGGCTGTTCATGGCCGGCGCCTTCGGAACTGGAGACAACAGCTCCACGAAATTTCTGAATGCCGGAGGGCAGGTGGGCTTTGTGCTGACACCGAACTATGGGCCGAGCATTCTGAAGGGGAATTTCGAACTGGGGGCAGAGGTGATTCCGTTCTGGCAGGCGTACGAGCCCCACAGGACCGACCTCTTTATTAAAAACGGTGTGGTTACGACAACTCGAACGGGGGGAACGTACACTGGTATTGCGCTGACTCCGGTGATTCTGCGGTGGAATTTCGTGCATGGAAAATCGCGCGTGGTGCCGTGGGCGCAGGGCGGAGGCGGGCTGCTGTACACGACGCGGAAGTTTCCTTTACCCGGGACCAGTGTTTGGAATTTTGAGCCGCAGTTTGGAGTTGGCGCGCATTATTTCTTGAATGATCGTCATTCAATTGATTTCGGCGCGCAGGCGATCCACATCTCGAACGCCAGCCTTGGGGATAGGAATTCCGGGGTAAACGCGTTGGTGCAGTTCCAGCTCGGGTACACGTGGTGGAAGAAGAAGTAGGGCAGTATTGGGCAACAACGTTGAGCAAATAGTGGAGTGCGTTCCGAACTTCTCTGAAGGACGGGACCGCGCGAAGGTCGGAGCGATTCTGGCGGCGATGCATGTCGCAGGGGTTTCTCTGCTGGACTGGTCGCTGGACGCGGATCATAACCGCAGCGTTATCACGATTGCAGGCCCGCCGGCCGCGGTGAGAGAGGCGGCGGTGAACGGTGCAGTGGCGGCGTCACGGTTGATCGATCTGACCGCGCAACAGGGCGTTCACCCGCGTATGGGTGCGGCGGATGTGATTCCGTTTGTGCCGATTGCGAACATTTCTCTTGAGCAATGTGCACTGCTCGCGCGTCAGGCAGGTATGGAATTGTGGAGCCGAGCCCGCGTGCCGTCTTATTTTTACGAAGCAGCCGCGGCGCGTCCGGACCGGGCGAAGCTCGAGGATGTTCGTCGAGGACAGTTTGAAGGTCTACGTGAGGATGTGAAGAGGGACAGTTCGCGCCAGCCGGATGTGGGTGGGCCGGAGCTGCATCCCACTGCAGGAGCGAGCGCCATCGGCGCGCGCAGGCTGCTGATTGCATACAACATCTTTCTGGACACTGCTGTTGTGGCGACAGCGCGGGCGATTGCGCGGGAGATTCGCGCGTCTGCCGGCGGGCTGGCCGGCGTAAAGGCGATGGGTGTGTTGGCGCACGGTTGCGCACAGATTTCGATGAACATTACGGATTTTCGGACGACATCAGTGGGCGCTGCGTTTCGTTCAGTGAAGCAGCAGGCCGCAAAGTACAAAGCAAAGCCGGTGCGCGGGGAACTGGTCGGTCTTCTTCCAGAATTGGCACTGGAACCCGGGAGCGAGTGGATGGAGCAGCTTGAGGGTTTTAAAGCAGAAGAAAGAGTACTGGAGCGGCGGCTGGAGAATCCCTTACCATGGCCACAACTAACAGAGATGGTGGGCGCGGCGTCGAACGCTTAGCGAACTTTTTGAAAGAACCACGCGGCATTAGCCGTTGGAGAGGTAGAAAGTTAAGTATGGGTCTCATGAAAACGGTTTTGACCAGCTTTGGAGGTTTCATTACCGCGGCAGCATTGACGATGCCGCTACACGCTGCTCAGTTGGGCAACGAAGCGCGTTCGGTAGTGCCGCATGATCTGCAGCAGTTGATCGTGGTGGATTACCGTGCGATGCAGAATTCTCCATCTGCCATGAAGCTGCGGGCGCGCATTCTGCCACCGGAGTTGAAGCGGCTGGAAGATGCGCTGAAGACGTCGGGCATGAACGAGAACCAGGATGTGGAGCAGCTTGCGTTCGCATCGTTCCGCTCCGGCGGAACCGAGAGTACGAAGATCATCGGGATCGCGCAGGGGCAGTTCCAGACGACGCAGATTCTGGCGAGCTTTAAGAAGCAGAAGATTACGGGAAAGAAAATTCGCACCACGACGATCTATCCGATGGGCGCGAGCGGAATGCTGGTCACGTTTCTGAATCCGACGACGATGATCTTCGGCGATGAAGACGGGATGAAAGCGATGCTGGACGCGCGCGACGGACTGGCGCCGAACATGCAGACGAACAGCGCAATGATGGACCTGATACCCGCGGTCGAGGGTTCTGCGGTATGGAGCATTCTGGACCAGAAGGGGACGCAGTACATGATGCACTCGCTTCTGGGAGATGCAACACAGGTTGCGGATTATGAAACGGTAAAGAAGCGCTTGCTGAGTTCGCGCTACGGCATGGACTTCGATCACGGAGTGAAATTTAATCTGGATGTGTTCACGCCGGATACGTTCTCTGCGGCGACGATGTCTTCACTGTTGAATGCGGCTGCGCTGTACCGGAAGACGACAACTGCGGAGCCTTCGGAAAAGCAGGCGCTGGCATCGACGGATGTGACTTCGAATAATGGGACGCTGGAAGTACGGTTTAAGGCTTCGGATTCTGACTTTGCCAGTTTGCTGAAGTCGGAGTTGTTTCAGTCTGTAGTGAAGTAAAGGGTGATTGCGAAAAGAAGGGCGGCCATATGGCCGCCCTTCTTGTTTTTGGATTGGTGGAGCCGCGGGGGCAGAGGCGATGTTAGTAGAAGCTTTCGAAATCCGGTGATGGCGGAGAATCGCTGGGATTCTTCGCCTGCGGCTCAGAATGACGAATGGCACAAGCCCTCGTAAAAGACTTACTCGTCTCCCTCCCAGTCTTTTCGCTACCTCGCGTTCAACTTGAGCAGGAAGCCGTGAGACGCAGGATTTGAGTCGCTGACCCCTCCCGTGATCTCTCCGCTCGGGTTGATGCTCTCGGGGAAAGTGCCTGCGCCCATGCCGGCGCCCGGGGCGTCGAACGTGGTGATCTTTCCGTCGGGCGTCCGCAGGAAGCCATGACTCACGTTATTGTTGTCATAGCGTCCTGTGATTGCCCCGCTCGGGTTGATGCTGACGGGATTGATGCTGCTTCCGGGGGTCGGGGCATCGAATGTGGTGAAAGTTCCGTCGCGCTTGCGCAGGAAGCCGTGAGATCCAACTGCGTCAAAGAAGATTCCTGTGATCTCACCCCCCGGGTTGATGAGTAGTCCTCCGAAGAATCCGAAGGGTATGTTGCCGGGGGTATCGAACGTGATGAAGGTACCGTCCCGGGCCCGCACGAAGCCGTGAGTAACGAAGTTTGCATCGAAGAAAATTCCCGCGATCGCCCCGCCCGGGTTGATGCTGGAGGGGTTGGCGTTGCCGACTCCCGGGACATTGAACGTGATGAAAGTTCCGTCGCGGTCCCGCAGAAACCCGTGAAACGCAGAGTCTGCGCCAAAGTAGGGTCCCGTGATCTCTCCCGCCGGGTTGATGCTGACGGGAATGGTGTTGCTGCCGGCGGTCGGGGCATCGAATGTGGTGAAAGTTCCGTCGCGCTTGCGCAGGAAGCCGTGAATTAAGAAGTCTGCGGTAAAGTAGGATCCCGCGATCTCACCCGCCGGGTTGATGCCTACGGGGGCGGTTCCATTCGCGGCCTGCGGGACATCAAACGAGGTGAAAGTTCCGTCGGGCTCCCGCAGGAACCCATGCGTCATGTTGTTTAAGTCGATGTAGGATCCCGTGATCTCGCCCTGCGGGTTGATGCTGACGGGGAAAGTGCCCTGGAAGAATCCCGTACCGGCGTTCGGGGCATCGAACGTAATGATGGTGAAGGTGGCGGCTTTCGCGGCGGTACTAGCGCCTGCATCTGCCTGCTGGGCGTACAACTGCAAACCGCAAAGCAGAAGCCCGACACCGATAATCGATGTGCGGAATTTCATGCGATTCTCCTTTGTCTTTTGTGAGGGCAGCGAAATCGCAGATCAGATTTCGCCGTGGGTAGTGTTGCGGATCCGAAGTCGCCACCGCCTCTGGGTGGCATCTGTCATGTGTCGGATCGGATCGCCTTGATTCTGCGCCTGGGCTCGGAACCGGGGCCGGTTCAGTCGGACTAGATTTCGGAGCGGAACGAGGTGGATTAAGGTTCGGCTGAGCGAAAACACAATACGCTCCAAGGGTGAGGATGTCTATGGAAACTGCACACAAGAGGTGCTGCTGCCGTAACTCAGTTCGTAGGTGTGATTTGTAGTCGCCAGGATCGCGATGGACACTTCCACGAAGTCAGTTGCTCCGGTAAGGCAGACTCGCCCTTTATCCTTCACGAGCTAGATGCTAGGAGTGCATCAGGACCAGGAAACTGCCTGCGATGCAGATAGCGTCTTCGAGTAGGGCCACGGGCCAGTCCGGCGATTTGAGTGCGCGGACCAGGCCGGTGCGGAAGCGATGGCCGAGGAAGGATCCGAGGAGTGCGCCGATAATTCCGAGGACCACCGGGACGGCGATCGATTGGTGATGCGCGAACGCGAAGGCGACAGCGGTCACTGCGCCGAGCACGGCACGACCTATAAGGCCTGGGGGACGCAGGCGGCTTGGCGTACTTGTGAGCTTGTCCATTACGAGTTCACCAAGTGCGAGCAGGACAATGATGATGTGCGCTGGAAAGGTCGCAAGAAACGCCAGCGGCGTGCCAGCGAGCGAGAGCCGCTCATGATGAAATGCAATTGTGAGAACCGCAAGCGGTGTGAACGTGCGCAGACCGCAGAGCATTCCGAGACACAAAACGAGCAGGAGAAATGTGCCGGTTGTCATGCTGAAGAGTGTACCCGTGAACCGGTCGATTATTTCTGGTCAGGATCGAATCGTGCGGCCCAGACGTTGTCTCCGTTTTGGAAGACGGTGATGGTCATCGCGCCTTCCTGTCCTTCACGCAGGTCGAACCCGGTGTTCAGATGCGAGTGGCCCTCGGGATCGGTAAAGGAGAGTTTCGCTGTGCCGGCGCCCTGGATTTTGAATCGATAGTGGAACTGCTGGCCCGGATCGATCTGAGAAACGCCGAATGACGCTGTGGGATAGTCGACCTGGAGATTGCGTACCGGTCCGTTCCCTTGATTCATGACGGTGGCATCGACGAAACGCGAATGGCAGCCTTCAAGCGTGATCAGCAGGGAACCAATGAGCAGGTACCCTGCAAGATCAACTGCAGTGAGCCTCATATCGCGGGTTTTCTCTCGAGAATGCGCGCGCTGAGCACGACTCCTTTGCGGTTGTCGTGGAGCGTGATCGGGAAGGCAAGGACGTTCCAGACCCACTCCTGGCCGCGCTTCGGCAGATTCAACAGCCCGCGGAAGGTGCGGTCGATGTAGGTTTCGCGGGTGTCGGCGACGGTGCGAATGATCTCTTCCCAATCGGCGGCAAGCTCTGGCGTCTCCTCAAACATATTGCGGCCGGGAAACCAGCTGCGTGGTTTGCCGAGCAGTCCCGCGCAGGCGTCGTTGACGTACTGCCAGTTGCCGTCGCGGTCGAGGATTTCGAGCACGACGTCACCGCCCATGGCCATATTGATACGGGAGTAGAAGAAGTCGCGGGCGTCAACGACGACGGGTCTGCCGCTACGCTTGGCTTCAAAGCTGCGCAGCGCCGAGAGCAGATCGTCGACGGAACTGTAGCCTTTGAGCAGGTGCATGTCCTCCACGCCTCCGAAGCGACGCTCGAGCGTGGCGGAGAGAATGATGATGGGAATCTGTGGGTGCTGTTCGCGGAGGCGTGCCGCGACTTCAGTGCCGAACTGTCCGGCGCCGAGGTGATAGTCGAGCACGGCGATGTCGATTTCGTTCAGATGCTCTTCTGCTTCTTCGACCGTGGCCACGGGAACCGCGTCGTAGCCGTGCTGGCGAAGGATGGTGGAGCGCAGCAGCAGATTCTCGGGGCTGTCGTCCAGCAGGAGAACGCGGATGGTCGCAGGGGTGATTACAGCTACCTGCTCGTTTTCGTCGTCTTCAGTGAAATCGTTGGACATCAGTATTTTCCATTGGATGCATGAAGTAGGCTATGAGGGTGTTTCGTCACGATTGGCACGCGCCAAGCGCGAGACTATACGAGAAAGTTCGGGCAGGCGAGTAAAGACTGCGGAAGCGCGCCGCCACTGACGATTTTCGAAAGCCGGCGTGCCGCTGACGACCTTGCCGGGTGGAACGTCGTGAGAGGTACCGCTCTGCGCGGTCATGATCACTCCGTCACCAATGGTGAGATGCCCGGCAATGCCGACTTGACCGGCGAGGATGACATTTTTCCCGATGTGCGAGGAGCCGGCGAGACCGGTTTGTGCGCAAATGAGCGTGTCTTCGCCGACGGTTGAACTGTGGCCAATGTGGGCGAAGTTGTCGAGCTTCGCGCCGCGGGCGATGACGGTCTCGCCAACGCTGGCGCGGTCGACACAGGCATTTGCCTGAATCTCCACGTCATCGCCGATGATGGCGGGACCGGACTGGGGGATCTTGGACCAGTGGCCGGCGTCGTCTTTTGAGAATCCGAAGCCGTCGCAGCCGACGATGGCTCCGTTCTGCAGTGTGACGCGGTCGCCGATGCGGCAGCCTTCGCGCACGATTGCGTGGGAGTGGGCAAAGAAGTGATCACCTATGGTGACGTTCGCGTAGATGACGGAATGCGGAAGCAGGGTCGCGTTTGCGCCGATGCGAGTGCCCGAGGACACGACGACGTAGGCGCCGATGTGAGCTCCTGGGCCGATGGTCGCAGTCGGATCGATGACGGCGGTGGCATGGATGTCGGGCGCATACTGCGCCGGTGGATGGAAGATCGAGATTGCGCGGGCGAATGCGTGGTAGGGGTTGGGTGTGCGCAGCGTGGCGGTTGATATCTCAGGGAAGTGTTCGTCGACGATGATCGCTGTCGCGCCAGTTGTCTTCGCCAGTGGTGCGTATTTGGGATTGGCGACGAACGAGACCTGGCCGACAGATGCGGATTCGAGGCCGGCAACGCCGGTGATTTCCAGTTCAGGATTGCCGTGCAATTGGACGCCGAGCGTCTCCGCGAGTTCGCCAAGCCTCATGCAGGAATTGTAGCGGAGCGTTCGCGTCGCGCCTTGGGCACAGCATGCGGCGGTGAGAAGAGGCGTTCCTGCATCACCGTGGCGGGCTTTAATTTCGATGGCGCGCCGATCACGGCGACCACCGTGAGCTCTGTGATTGCACTACGCGGAATGAAAATTCGCTGCGTGTTGGAGCGTGTATCGGGCGGCGTCAGTAAGAGGCCATTCTGATCGAGCAGGCTCACGTCGTTTGCGGCATGGCCCTCGAGGGTGTCGTTGTCGCGCAGGCGAAGGCGCAGCCAGAGTCCTTCTGTGCGTGGACGGGCGGAGAATGCCCGGCGCGTCAGACGCTCGGGATTCTCGCCAGTGTCGAAATCGCGGACGAAGCAGACCCACTTCACCTGGTCGAGGGAGAGGCGGACGACCTTGCCGTCGAGGTCAAGCAGTTCGATCGCTCCGTCGAGGGGGAAGCTGAGGGGCGAGACATAGCCCGCGATCCAGTCGCGTGAGAAACGGCGCACGATGACCTTTTTGCGACTGGATGACATGGCTGGATTCTCGCACGGCGAATGAGCGATTCGCAGTGAAAAGATTGCACTTACATATAGTCAACTCTACCGCCGTGTGATATCTTACAGTATTGTGACTCAGGCCTCGGAGCCGTCTATATGACTGATTCCGTTGGCTTTATAAAGTGGAAGAGAGAGCCGGCTCGCTCCTTGGGACCGGCATGCGAGCATGGCTGATTACGTTTACCTACTTGAAACACGTCTCACACCAGATCAAAAACGAGCGTTAATTGCCACCAGGGATGCGGCGCGCGCGAAGGGCATGACCAGCTTTCTGACCGGGGGCGCGATCCGCGATATGTCGAGCGGTTCTCCGGTGCGAGACCTGGATGTGACAGTTCAAGGAAATGCCCTAAAGTTAAGAAAAGACATCGAGAAAATTGGTGGATCGATTCACGGCGAGAATGAGGCGTCACAGTCTCTGTATGTGAAATTCCCGGGCGGCGTGCGGATGGAAGTCGTGAGCGCGCACACGGTGGAATTTCCTAAGCCGGGCAAGCCGATCTACCACCCGTCGACGATCCTGGAAGACTTGAATCAGCGCGACTTTACGGCGAACGCCATGGCGCTCTCGTTGAACGAGGGTTCGTTTGGCTTGCTGATGGATCCGTTAAATGGCATCTCTGACGTCGAGACACGTACGTTGCGGCTGATCTCGAATTATGGATTTATCGAAGACCCTTCGCGGCTGATCCGCGTTGCGCGGCTGGTCGCGCGTCTGGGTTGGGATATGGATGAGAAGACCCGCGTTCGCTACCAAACCGCGAAGGACGAGGACTACATCAGTGCACTGACACCTTTTCAACGTGGGTATGAGTTGGAAGAGATTCTGCACGAAGAAGACGGTCTGCGCGTTCTGAAGGCGCTGGAGCACGAAGGGTGGATGAAGCACCTGTACCCGGCGTGGACCACGGCCAAAGTGAATGCGAGCGGTCTACGGCAGCTGCTGGACACCTGGGGACAATTGCAGACGCAGGGAGTGAATCCTGATATCTCGGCGGCTTCGGCGGAGTTGATGACAGAGAAGTTGAGCCCGAAAGAGATCAGCGCGCTGAAGAAGATGTTTCCGCGGCAGGGTTTTGTTGAGGAGTGGGAAGCACTCGAAGGCTCAGCGAAGGAATTTGCGAAGCATTTGTCGGCGAAGGAGATGAATACTCCTTCGGCTGCGTGGAAGTTGATCACGTCTGCGAATCCTGATGCGGTGTTGTGGCTTGCGTATACGGCGCCAACGGCGGCGATCAAGAATAAGTTCACGAACTTCTTTACGGTTTGGCCGCAGGCGCGGCAGAAGACTCCGCACCTGATTATGCAGGAGATGCGCATTACTCCGGAGCTGCCGCGATATCAGGAGCTGCTGGATGCGCTGTTCTTCGCGTTCATGGACAACAAGCTGACGACGGAAGAAGAGATTCGCAAGTTTCTGGAGCCGTACTCTCCGCCAGCGCCGCCACCGCCGGTCCACGTGCGGCGTCCGCGTGCGGCGAAGAAGATGGAAGCGAAAGCTCCGCGTGCGTCGAGAGCGAAGAAGGCCGCGGTTGCTGCGGCTGCGGTGTCCGCAGAGGGGGAGCAGGAGGCACATGCGCCGATTAAGCCCGTCAAGCCCGTCAAGCCGGAGCGTGCCGCGAAAGTTGCTGCGGTGAAGGAACCGGCCAAGGCTGCGAAGGCGGTTGCGCCCGCGAAGAAACACGCGCGACCAGCGGCGAAGAAGGCTGCAGCGAGGAAGAAGCCTGTGGCGAAAAAGGCTGGCGCGAAGAAGGCCGCGTCGGTGAAGAAGAGTTCTGCCAAGAAGCCTGTGGCTAAGAAAGCTGTCGCTAAACCGGCAAAGAAAACGGCAGTGAAGAAGCCGGCCGCGAAACCTGCGAAGAAGGCTGCGCCGAAAAAGGTTGCTGCCAAGAAGCCAGCTGCGAAGAAGGCTGCCGTAAAGAAGCGGCGCTAGGGTCTGGCAGTACCTAGCTGTATCGAGCGGGACCTATATGCACCACGCATTGATTCCTATGTGGTTCGTGATCGCGGCGCTCTTCGTGCCGCGGATCACTTTGATCATCGCTTTTCTGGCGCATCAAATTCCGTATAACGACGTGCCTGTCTGGGGGAATGTTGTTCTAGCAATTCTCCTACCTCGGTTGCTGATCAGCATCTACCTCTACGAACACCATATGTACATGTGGTGCGGCATTCATGCTTTCGTGATGTTACTTGTCTGGGGCGGCGGCAGCTCGAGCGTGCGCAAGCAGCGATCTGGCTTCTGATCCCGGCGGTTTTGGGATGGAGCCCTGTGCCGCCGATGTGCTTTCCCTCTACTTCGAAAACACGCAGCGCGATTTCATAATTTTATGGGGGACATGAGCATGAAGATTCCTGTGATTGTGGGGAGTATGCGGTCGGACCGCATGGGCATTCGCGTTGCGCATTATGCGATTGCGGAGCTGAAGCGGCGTGGGCATCAGCCGGAGCTGGTGGATGCTCGCGCACTGGGGTTGCCGATCCTCGATCGCATGTACAAGGAGCTGAAAGAGCTGGGCGACGTGCCGGAGAAGCTGGAGATGCTGGCGGAGACGTTCCGGTCTGCGGATGGATTTTTGATTGTTGCGGGCGAATACAACCACAGCATTCAACCTGGCCTGAGCAATGTACTGGATCATTTTCTGGAGGAATATTTCTGGCGGCCATCGGCCATCGTCTGCTATTCGCAGGGACAGTTCGGAGGCGTGCGCGCCGCGATGCAGTTGCGGGCGTTGCTGGCGGAACTGGGGATGCCGTCGATTCCGTCAATGTTGCCAATACCCACGGTGCAGAATGCGCTGAGCGAAGACGGGAAGGCGCTGACTGCCAGCCTCGCCGGGGGCAGGACGGTGACGATGTTTTTCGATGAGTTTGACTGGTACATGCGGGCGTTCATGGCTGAGAAGGCCAAGGGCGTTCCGTACTAAGGAAGCTCCATAACCGAACCGATGGGTCTATAGAAGGTGTTTCCTAGACCGACGGGCATTTTGGAGTGTATTTAAGTGTTGCTTTAATGCATGCTTAACAACACTCTCAAATTTCACTGCACTTTTGGAAACAACAAATGCCGCTATGGTTAAACGTCATTGTAGTTCTTCTCTTGCGGGGGCTTACTGTCAACGGATGGCGGCGTTATACAGACCGATATTTCGAGGGCGAAGGTAAAAGCGCCGACAATCGATTTATGCAGATGTGGTGGCCGGTGAGAGCGAGTAATTGTCTCATCCTATTTGGTGCTGGCTATTACATTAACGACTGCCTGCGCCATCGTCCGTTCGGCGCTCAACCCGCAGTCTCTTACTGCGTGTGGGCCATTGGATTAGGTTTCATGCTCAACCATTGGGAGGAGTGAAGCGTTCATGGCTGAGAAGGCTAAGGGCGTCCCGTATTAATGGCGAAAAAGTCAGCATGTGCGCCGAAGCGCAATTCTGTACCGGGTTTTCCTACGAGAGCGGCCATAACGCACGCTGATGTGCGGGACTAAAATGGACTCAGCACCCTTGAATCATGGCTGAGTTTACCCACCTTCATTTGCATACGGACTACAGCTTGCTTGACGGCGCTTGCGACGTTGAGAAGCTGGTGGAGCACGTCGAAAAGCTCGGGCAGACCGCGGTCGCGATGACGGACCACGGGAATATTTACGGCGCTGTGCATTTCTTTGAGGCAGCGAAAGATTCGAAGGTCAAGCCGATTCTCGGCTGCGAACTGTACATCACCAAGAACGAAGACCATCGCGCAGAAGTGACCTGGGGGCGCGATAAGGGTGACGAGAACAATCACCTGCTCGTGCTCGCGGAGACCGATGAAGGCTATCGCAATCTGGTGCGTATCACGTCAGAAGCTTCGCTGCATGGCTTCTACAAAAAGCCGCGTGTGAGCAAGAAATTTCTGGCGGAGCACAGTGCGGGGCTGATTGGTTTCTCGGGATGTTTGTCGGGCGAATTGTGCGAGAGCCTGATGGCGGGGAACTACGCAGCGGCGCGCGCGACGGCGACGCAGTATGAAGATATTTTCGGCAAGGGAAATTTCTTTCTCGAGATTCAGGACCAGGGGCTGGAACTGGAGAAGAAGATTCATGCGGACCTGTACAAGCTTGAGAAAGAGCTTGGCATTCCGCTGGTTGCGACGAACGACAGCCATTACATCTGCGATGACGACGCACATGCGCATGAGGTGATGTTGTGCGTGCAGACGGCGGCGCTGATGAGCGACGCGAACCGGATGAAGTTCGACTCGCATGATTTCTTCGTGAAGTCGGCGGAGCAGATGGCGCATGTGTTCCGGCACTCGCCTGAAGTGGTGGCGCGCACGATGCAGTTTGCCGAGCGCTGCAACGTGAAGCTGTCGAAGGTAAAGAATCCGTTTCCTGAATTTGCTGTTCCGCAGGGGCATACGGTGGACAGCTACTTCGAGCAGGTGTGCCGCGAGGGTTTTCGCAAACGGCTTGATTCCTCGATTCGCTTCTTGACTGAGAAGAGCAAGTTGCGCAAGCCGCTAAGCGAGTACGAAGCGCGGCTCGACAGGGAAATTGATTGCATCAAGCAGATGAAGTTTGCCGGATATTTTTTGATTGTCTGGGACTTCATTCGGTATGGGCGCGAGAAGGGGATTCCGGTTGGTCCGGGACGCGGTTCGGCTGCTGGTTCGCTGGTGAGTTACGTGATGGAGATCACGGACATCGACCCGCTGCAGAACGATTTGCTGTTTGAGCGATTTTTGAATCCGGAACGCGTTTCGATGCCCGATATCGATATCGACTTCTGCATGAACCGCCGCGAAGAAGTGATCGAGTACGTGCGGCAGAAGTATGGCCGTGATCAGGTTGCGCAGATCATCACGTTCAACACGATGGCGGCGAAAGCGGCGATCAAGGATGTCGGGCGCGTACTTGAGGTTCCGTATGCGGAGATGGATCGGATCGCGAAGATGGTTCCGGCGACCATTGGCATAACGATTGACCGCGCGCTGAAAGATTCGCATGAGCTGAAGAAGGCGTACGACAGCGATCCGAAGACAAAAGAAGTCATCGACACTGCGAAGAAACTGGAAGGACTGGTACGCGGCGCGGGTGTGCACGCGGCGGGCGTTGTAATCGCGCCGGAGCCTTTGACGGGACTGGTTCCGCTGGCACGCGCGAAGAACGACGAAATTGTTACGGCGTACGACATGAAGGCCATTGAAAAGATGGGCCTGCTCAAGATGGACTTTCTTGGGCTGACGACGCTGACGGTCATAGAAGATGCGTTGAAGCTGATCCGGTCGAACCAGGGCGCGGAAGTCGATCTTTCGACGATCGATCTCGATGATCAGAAAACCTATGAGCAGGTGTTTCACCGCGCGCTGACCTCGGGCGTGTTTCAGTTTGAGTCGAATGGCATGCGGGACGTGTTGCGGCGATACAAGCCGACTTCGGTAGCAGACCTGACGGCGTTGAACGCGCTATTCCGTCCGGGTCCGATTCAGGGCGGCATGATTGACGACTTTATCGAGCGCAAGTGGGGGCGCAGGGAAGTTGAGTACGAGTTGCCGGAGATGGAGCCGATACTTCGCGAGACGCTGGGCGTCATCGTGTATCAGGAGCAGGTGATGCAGCTGGCGAACACGCTGGCCGGCTACTCACTGGGCGAAGCGGATCTGTTGCGCCGCGCGATGGGCAAGAAGAATCCTGAAGAGATGGCGGCGCAGCGGAAGCGTTTTGTGGATGGCGCAGCGGAGAAGAACTTTCCGAAGAAGACGATTGCTGAAGTCTTCGACAAGATGGAGAAGTTCGCGGGGTACGGGTTTAATAAGTCGCACTCCGCCGCATATGCGCTGCTGGCGTATCACACAGCTTATTTGAAGACGCATTTTCCGGTGGAGTTTATGGCGGCGCTGCTGACCTCGGAAACTTCGAAGCCGGAAAATGTTGTGAAGTACATCAAGGAATGTCGCGAGATGGAGATTCCTGTGGTGCCGCCGGATGTGCGGTATTCGGATGCGAACTTCACGCCGGCGGGGCAGGCGATTCGATTCGGGCTGGCCGCGATCAAGAATGTCGGATCGAATGCCATCACCACCATTGTGAAGGCGCGCGAAGAGAAGACGATGGAGTCGTTCTGGGACTTCTGTCGCGAGATCGATCTGCGCGTTGTGAACAAGCGCGTGCTGGAGTCGCTGATCAAGAGTGGCGCACTGGACAGCTTCGGCAAACGCGCGCCGATGATGGCCTGCGTCGACAAAGCGATGGAGCGGGCGCAGAAACATCAGCGCGATGCGGACCATGGGCAGCATGGTTTGTTCGGAATTTTCGATGATGTGCCAGCAGCGCTGGCCAACAGCAGTGGCAGTCGTCATGAGCCTTTGCCCGCGGTTGCAGATTGGGATGAGACGGAACGGTTGCAGGCGGAGAAAGAGGTGCTTGGGTTCTTCGTGTCAGGCCATCCTCTTGAGAAGTACGCTGACAAGCTGATGAACCTGAGCGTCATCGACACTGCGACAGCGCTGGAGATGAAGCCTCCGCCGTCGAATGGCCGGCGCGGCGGCGATCAGAGTGAAAACGAAATTGCGATGGCGGGAATCATCACGGGCCTGAAGGTGGCGAAGTCGCGCAAGGGCGATCTGTATGCGCAGGCAGGCCTGGAGGATATGGTCGGGCGTATCGACGTGATCTGTTTTCCTGAGGGATACAAGAAGCTCGGCGACAAGCTGAAGATCGATGTGCCAGTGCTGGTGCGCGGAGTGTTGCGTGCGGAAGAAGATGCGGCGCCGAAGCTCGCGATTTCGAGTATTACTGCGCTTGAGGATGTGAAGATCAAGCTGCCGGGCAGCGTGCGCATTCGCGTGAATCTGAAGCCGGAGCAGGATGATTCACTGCTGGTGAAGTTGCACGAGATTGTGACGGCGGCGCCGGGGCCGGGCCGGCTGATGCTGGACGTCGATGTGGACGGCGAGTATCTGGTGATGCTCGAGCCGGAAGGTGTTTCGGTCGCGGCAGACAAAGGATTTGTCGAGCGCGTCGAGAGCCTGACGGGGCGCGGTACGGTGCAGTTGATTCAGTAGGAACGCACTCTCGTTCTTTCAGGGATTTATGAGAACGCCGCAGTGCGAGCACCTTTTGCGATAGAGCTGTTCTCCGCGATAGGGCCTTCGGCAGTAGAAACAGGGATATGACCGGTACTGCAGCCACGAGAATCCGGTGAAGCATATGTAACAGCCGCCGAGCAGATAGCTTGGCGCGTATCCACCCACCACACTGGGAAGAACATCAGTGAGAAGCACACCAAAGGGAATGCATCCGCTGAGCAATATGATCAGGCGCAGCTTTATCTTTCGATAATCTTTCCAGTGGAACATCTTTCTCCCGAATCAGCGTTTGCGATGAATCTCAAGGTCAGGCCGGGGAGTTGCCGTGAGATCACAGGGTGATTGTTGATGAAGCGAATGGTGCCGTTGCTATCTTCGAATGCGATGCTTAGGGGAAAAGTAAGTAATAACGGATACGAGGCAAACTGCAAAGATAAAAATTGCGAAGTCGCATTTCAGGGGACTCCCACTTCGGCCGAAAGAGTCAGGCGATGGCGTTAGCCTAATTGCTCGATTATTTGTGGTTGAGTTTGTGCCCGGGTGGTGAGGGTCACCGCCGCACCGATGATGAGCGCGCCGCCGATCCACGCAGAGGGTCCAAGATGTTCGTTGAGGAGTGTGACTCCCAGTACTGAGCCGATGAGCGGTTCGAGGTTCAGGAAGACACCGGCTTGCGATGCGGGAATCCTGCCGAGTCCCCAGTTCCACATGAGTGTGGTGCAGGCGGTGCAGAGCATGCCTGAGATGGCGAGAGCCATCCACGCGCGGTGCGACATGTGGAGCGGCGGCGGCCCATCAACCAGAAATACCCAGACGGCGACCATCAGACTGCCCACGGTAACGCAGTAGACGCTGACGGCGATGGGGGAATAGCGCTGCATGAGTCGCTTGCTGGCGAGAATCCAGAACAGAGCGGCGACCATGGCGGCGAGGATCATGAGATCGCCGATGAGGCTGGGGTCTCCAGCGTTCGCGGCACGCAGGTGATTTCCGCTGAAGGCGATCAACGCCGCGCCGAGTGTGGAGGCGATGAGCGCGATCCAGCCGATGCGCGGCATGTGTTCGCCGGCGAAGAGGACGGCTCCGAGTGCGAGGATGACCGGCAGCGCGCCGACCATTAACGATGCGTGGGAGACGGTGGTGCGCGCGAGTCCGGCAAATTGGACGAGGAATTGAAGCGGTACGCCGACGAATGCGGCGAGGAGCAGCAGACGCCATTCACTGGCGCTGAAGCGGACGCGGTTGCGGCGGGCATCCCGCAGGCCTACTGGAAGGAGGACCAGGAGCGCGAAGGCGAAGCGGTAGAAGACCATGTGGCCGACGCGAAGTTCGGCGAGGGCGATTTTTCCGAAGTAAAAGCCTGTTCCCCAGAGGCTTCCGGCTGCGGCGCACGCGAGATAGCCGAGTGCGCGGTGGTTCGACGACGCTGGGGAAGGCATAACTCAATGTTGCACAAGTTCGATTGATTCAGCCAAGTGGCTGGTTGTCGTCCGCGCTCTATTGAAGAATTGCAGGGGTTAGCTTGCGATGCCGCCCGAATATTTGTGCGCTTCTCGGGCTGCACATACAATCGGAAGGAAATGGAAGAGCGGCAAACGCAGCACTCTGCAGTAGCGGTACCGGATGAAGTTGTCCCTGTGGCGTGGACGAAGCAGGAGTTGGCAAGGCATCCGCAGCGACCCTATCCCATGGATTACATCCAGGCGATTTTCAACGACTTCAGTGAGATCCACGGCGACCGGAACTACGGTGACGATCCGGCGATGGCGTGCGGCTTCGCACGTTTCGATGGCGAAGAAGTGATGGCCATCGGCAACCTGAAGGGGCGGGGGACGAAGGACAAGGTATATCGCAATTTCGGCATGCCCTACCCGGAGGGCTATCGCAAGGCCCTGCGGTGCATGAAGATCGCGGAAAAATTTGGGCGGCCGATTTTCACGTTCATCGATCTGGCTGGGGCGGCCCCTGGCATCGGCGCCGAAGAGCGCGGGCAGGCCGAGGCGATCGCGCGGAACCTGCGCGAAATGTCGCGGCTGCGCGTTCCGGTGATTGCGACGATTACGGGAGAGGGTGGCTCGGGTGGCGCTCTGGCGCTGGCCGTTGCGGACCGCGTGCTGATGCTTGAGAACGCGGTTTATTCCGTCATTTCGCCGGAGGGCTGCGCCTCGATTATGTGGAAGGACGCGTCGAAGCGCGTGCTGGCTGCGTCGGCAATGAAGATTACTTCCGCGGATGTGATGAGCCTTGGTTGCGCTGACGACGTAGTCCGGGAGCCGGAGGGTGGTGCGCAGACCGACGCCGAGGCGGCTGCTGCGATGCTGGCCGAAAAGTTACGATCGCACTTGGCCGAATTGCAGGTGATGCCGGTGGATGAGATGGTACGTGCCCGCCAGCAGAAGTTCCGCAACATCGCGCAGTTCTATACAAGTTAGGCGCCTGCTTGAACCACTGGACCGCAAACCCGCGCCTTCGCTCTTTCCGTAACCTGCTGTTCGCCATCGTTGCCATCTGGTTCGCTCAATACCTGGCGAACGTATTCGCCGTAACGCTGAGCACAGGGCAGTGGTATCCCCCGCTGTCCTACACATTTCTTCTTCTTCTTTACGTCGCGGTGTTCGGCGGGATGGGGAGTGTGCTGGATGGCCAGTCTCACCCGTACAAGACGATGGGATTGGCTCCGCGCCCAGGCTGGGGCGAGGAGATTGCTGTGGGCGCCGCGGTCGGCTGGGGAATGGTTGTTGCAGTAGTCGGCATCATTGCGGTGGGTGGCGGGCTGCGCATTGGCTTTGACCGATCGGCGTTAAGCTGGGGCGCGCTGGGCATCAACGTGATCACGTTGCTGCTGGCTTCGCTCGCGGAAGAAATAGCGTTCCGCGGGTACCCGTTCCAGCGATTGATCGAGGTTACGGGTCCGGTGACGGCTGTTCTGATCTCATCGCTGGCATTTGGTCTGGTGCATGCGGGGAATCCGGACGCCACGCCAAAGAGCGTTGCGGTGACCGTTCTTTCCGGCGTTCTGTTTTCAGTTGCGTACCTGCGCACGCGTGCTCTGTGGCTGGGGTGGGGACTGCATTTTGCCTGGAACTTTGCTCTGGCGGTGATCTTCGGCCTGCCGATGAGCGGGATGTGGAGATTCTCTACGGTGGTGCAGAGCCACGCGCGGGGTCCACTGTGGCTGACCGGCGGCGGTTACGGACCTGAGGCGAGCCTGACCGCTGCGGTCGTGCTGTTGGTTGGAATATGGGTGGTCTTCAAAGTAACCCGGGATTATGCCTGGCGCTACGGGCAGCCGGAGATTGTGCCTGGGGGAATACCAGTAGATATCGGCGGGCACCCGCCCGTCGCAGGCTTTCCGCCACCTGCAGCGGTTGCGCCGGACGGGAAGCCTGCGGACGAGAACGGCCTGGTTCAGATCCAGTTGAAGTAGACGCCGAGGCTGAGTTCGCGCATCTCATCAAAAGAATCGACGCAGTGATTCGTACGCCACAGCGCTAATTCGATGGCGTCAATTCTCATTTGCTTTCGTCTAAGAATCGGGCCATCATGTTTCCCTCACCGGTCGAAGCCAGGGGGCCACTATGAATACGCCGGTTCGAGCAAGCCGACTCGCAAGAGCGGGTGTTATTGTTTGCGCCTGCTGTGGCTGCATGAGTATCAGCGCCCAGGTGTTTACCGTTCATGATAAGAGCGTGACCGGGCAGATGCCTGAGTTTCATGTTACGTCTGTTGAACTCTCAAAATCTCCGTTGGATGAGCGCACGCGCCAGGAACTAATTCGCGCGTTGCAGGCAGAGCAAGGGTTCGCGATGCGGCCGATTCCCATGGGACACAAGGGACTGGTGCTGCACGCCAATGGCGAACTCGACAAGGGTGACGAGGCGTACCGCAGAGATCTTTACCAGTATGGGATGGCGGCCAAAGGCGGTGATCGTTTGATGATTACCGACGTCGCGATCACGAAAGACCGGATTGTCTTTCTGCTCAATGGCGGGCCTGATCATAAGCATCGCTTTCTGCGGCACGTTTCTGTCGGTGGCGGGACCGCCGATATGCCAGTTGTGCGCGATGATCCTGATCCGACCGGCGCAAGGCTGACCCTGGTGTTCGACAAGTTCGTGCCGGAGATGACCGGTCAGGATGTGATGGATCTGCTGCACCCGATGATCCAGTTTGCGGTGAAGAGTCCGAAGGAAGCGTATACGGACACGCTGCCGCCGAAGCTGCGCGATGCCATTTTGAACCATCAAGTCCTGGTTGGAATGGATCACAAGATGGTTTACATGGCTTTGGGGCAGCCGCAGCAGAAAGTACGCGAACAGCAGAACGGGCTGATGTTCGAAGAATGGATCTACGGCGAACCGCCAAAGGAAACGAAATTTGTGCGGTTCAGCGGAGATCGCGTCATCCAGACCGAGATGGCGGCGCTGGGTAAGAAGCCGGTGGTGCGCGCCATAGACGAGACAGATGGTTATTTGAACCAGCAGCAGGGAACCTCAGTGCAATTGGGTGACAGACCGGAAGGCGATGAAAGCGACAGTAAGCATCCGACGCTGCTCGCACCAGGGGAACAGGCAGCAGTGAATAAAAATTCGCCACAGCGCGTGAAGTTGCCGCCCAATATCGATAAGCCACGCGAAGCGCCGCGAGATCCCGACCCGGTTGATCAGTCGCAAACCGGGGCTACGCAGCCGCAGTAGAGGGGCAAGCTGTCGGTCCAGGGAGTGCTTTGCGTTGTTTTCGGTATACACTTTTAGATAGGCGTAGCACTTCCGGTTCCTCCTTCCTGAGTCATCAGCGAACGATATTCACCGAAGCCAGCCGCCGGAACTCTTGCGGAAGCAAGCCGCGTGCGCAACCCAAGACTTTTGAGGAGATTTAGAGAGAACCATGGCCAAGATTGCTAAGACTGCTGACCGCAAGAAGATGATGGACACTTCTAAGAGCACGGACTGCCCGAAGTGCTCGAAGCCAACCCGCATTGTGAAGCGCGTAAAAGACCGCGAGCGTGGCGCGCCAGGCGGCGTGTACATCTCGTGTTCCGCGTGCGATTTTCACGAGAAACTTTAACCCGTTAGGATTTTGGGAAGCCCGGCTGATGCCGGGCTTTGTCATGTCTGCAGGGTCAGGGCTGCGGCGATCTCGCGCTGGATGGCTTCTGTCGCCGCGCGAGGATCCGAAGCCTGGGTAATGGGGCGTCCGACGACGAGGTAGGTGGCGCCGTCTTCTATGGCTTTTGCGGGCGTCGCGATTCGCTTTTGATCGTGCACATCGGCTCCGGCGGGGCGGATGCCGGGGGTGATCAGGATGATGGTATCTCCAAAGATGTGACGGAGTTTTGTTGCCTCATGTGGCGAACAGACGATGCCGCGAAGTCCAGAGTCGACGGCGAGGCGTGCGAGACGAGCCACTTGATCGATAGGCTCCTCGGCGATACCGATAGCGTCCAACTGCTCGGAATCCATGCTGGTGGGGACTGTTACTGCGAGCAGTTCCACTGGATGGGCAGTGGCACCGGCGGCTTCGACGGCCGCTTTGAGCATTGCGGGGCCTCCGCTTGCGTGAACCGTCACCATATCGGCGCCGGTCGCTGACGCGGAACGTACAGCACCGGCGACGGTATTTGGGATGTCGTGCAGCTTGAGGTCGAGGAAGACGGAGAAGCCGCGCTTCTTAAGGTCGGTGACGACAGCCGGGCCAGTGGCGATGAAGAGTTCCAGCCCGACTTTGACCCAGGTGCAGACTCCCGAAAGGGAATCTGCCAGTCGCAGGGCGTCTGCGGCCGACGGGAAGTCGAGCGCGACGATCAGCCGCTCATTCGGTGCGGGGTTAGTCACTGCTAAACAGTTTACGCGGTAGCAGGCGGGTTAGCGCGCTACCGGGAGGGCAGGAGTGACTAGGTGCGCAACATTGGCGGACGACGGCGGCAAGACCTCGAGTTTGACGGGAGCAAGGCCGCGAGTTTCAAACGAGAGCTGCTGGGCAGCCGCATAGGAGAGATCGATGATGCGGTCCTCGGGAACTGGGCCGCGGTCGTTCACCCGGACAATCACGTTACGGTGATTCCGGAGGTTTGTGACGCGCAGCAGGGTACCCAAGGGCAAGCTGCGGTGTGCGGCGGTCAGATCGTTCATATCGAAATCTTCGCCGCTGGCGGTGGTGCGGCCCTGGAACGCGCTTCCGTACCAGGAGGCTTTGCCTAGCTGGTACCAGTAGTGTTTGCGCGGTTTCTCGGCGGAGGCCGGAACGACTGGAGGCTGCACATTGACGATCGAGGTCGACTGATCCTGCTGTGACTGTCGCGACCCCGCATTGACAGACGCGAAGTGGGCGACGCCGGCGCCGACAAAGAGGGCGACCATGGTCATGAATGCCACTACGCGTATGGGAACTCGAAATCGTACGGTAAGCTTTGTCATAATCCTCTGGGTATTATCTTCTCAATCAATTCTGGGTTAAGTCAAACAAAAGGTGATATTTATTTATCACCTTGTCTTGATATTATTAGATGGGTGTGGTAGGCAAAAGGCTGTGAGAGGTCCCGCAAAAACTCAACTTTCTAAGGTCATCTTCGCCATTGCGGGGTTCGATCCGAGCTCCGGCGCGGGTGCAACGGCCGACCTGAAAACGGTCGCGGCGCTTGGTGGATATGGAGTTGCCTGCCTGACAGCGTTGACGGTGCAGTCAACACAGGGTGTCCGGCGGACGGAGAGCCTTCCAGCCTGGTTGGTCAGAGAAACGCTGATTGCGCTGGCGGAGGACACTCCTCCAGCGGCGATCAAGATCGGAATGCTGCATACGGCTGAGGTGGCCGAGGCAGTAGCGGAGTTTCTGGCAGGCTGGCGGGAGGTTCCGACAGTGCTGGATCCGGTTCTACGGTCTAGTTCCGGTGCGGAGCTGCTGGACGCCGGTGGGTTGGCGGTGATGAGGCAGCGGATTCTGCCGCTGGTCGGGTGGGTGACGCCCAATCTTGCCGAGGCGGCGGCGCTTTCTGGTCGGGAAGTCGGCGGGCCGGAGGACATACCCAACGCAGCAGCTGAACTGCGGAGGCTCTACCCGCAGTTAAATGTTGTCGTGACTGGCGGTCACCTGGCAAAGCCGGACGATTATTTTCTGAGGTCGAGGGGTTCAGGGGGCGAGGGCGTCTGGATTCAGGGCGAGAAGATTAACACGACGTCAACGCACGGAACCGGGTGCGCGTTCTCGACAGCGCTGGCGGTAAGCTTGGCCCACGGCGCGCAACCTGAAGAGGCGGTGAGGGCGGCGAAAGACTACGTCACCGGTGCGCTGCTCCATTCCCCAGGGATTGGCCGGGGACGCGGGCCGATTGGTCACCTCTGGCGCGTCGGAACGTCTTCCGAGTAGAGATTGTCCGTGGTGGAGGAGGCGACTGTCGCCACGAGATCTTCGGCGACTACAACGAAACGACGGATGTAGCGGAGAGGCTCCTCGTGCGCCGCCATCTCTCTCAAGTGATAGCGCCAGTTGTCGGGCCGGTTCGTCCGGCGCGTGTAGGGCTTCCGCTCGACCGTGATGATTCTGCCGTTGCGGGTCTGAGTGATGAAGCTGGTGGGCGGGACCAGGTAGGTCATCTTCACGCCACTCTTCCAGAAGGCCTCGGCAAATTCGTGAGAAAAGAGCAGAGCATAGTAGCGGCGTTGTTCGGCGAGGATTTCAACGGCGGCGGGCAGACTGACCCACGGGAGGCCTATCCGGGCCTCGTACCAGGTGCGAAAGACGAAGCCATTCTGCTTAGCTTGGCGGATCACAGCACGCAGCAATTCCACACGCGTCATGGGGGTGAGCAGACTCCTGAATATTGCCGCAGACTTATGCGCAACATACTGGGTAGAGGCGATACCGTCAAGATAACTATCGTCGCGTTCACGATATATTCGTCGGTGGGTATGCTTAGCCGCCGCAGTGCGCAACTGCTTCTGATAATTCTACTGTTCGCGGTCGCGCCCGGAGCGTTCGCGGTCGCGACTACCTCCAACGGCTCTCACACGGCGAGTCTGAACCTCGATCCTGCGGTTGCCGAGGCGTATCAGCATTTCTACAACCTGGATTATGACGGGGCGATTGCGCGATTTCAAAAAGTGCAACAGGCGCACCCGCAGGATCCCATGGCTACGGTGTACTTGCTGAATGCCACGTTATTCAAAGAATTGAACCGGCTGGACTTGCTGGATACGACGCTCTATGCGCATGAGGGCTTTCTGACCAGTAAGCACACGGTGACGGAAGACAAAGACGCGAAGCGGCTGATCGAGGGGCTGGCCGATCACGCCGTGCAGCTTGCGTCCGACCGCTTGAAGCGTGATCCGCATGACATTGATGCGCTCTACGCGCGGGGGTATGCGCGCAGCCTGAAGGCGACCTACTACGCGCTGGTGGAGCGCTCCTTTGTCAGCGGCCTGCATCTTGCATTGCAGGCGCGCGGCGACCATGAGAAGGTGCTGCAACTCGACCCGGAGTTTGTGGACGCAAAAATGGTGGTCGGCATTCATGAATACGTGGTGGGAACGCTGCCAGCTCCGCTGAAAATCATGGCCGGCATCATTGGAGTCGGAGGATCGAAGGCGAAGGGGATGACTCTGCTGCAGGATTCGGCGAAGCGCGGAACGATTACTTCGGTCGAGTCGCGAACGACGCTGACGCTGTTTCTGCGTCATGATGCGCGGTACCCGGAAGCCATTGAGGTGGCTACTGAGCTGAGCCAGGAATACCCTCGGGATTTCCTCTTCCGGCTGGAAGAGGCAAACCTGCTGAAGGACGCCGGGCAGGGCGTCAAGGCGGCGAACGCCTACACGGCTTTACTGGACGAAGCGAAGAAGCCGGGAACATTTCAGTCGGCCCATCTTGAACTTGCATATTTTGGCCTGGGAGAAACGCAGCGGGGCCAGCGAGCCTATCCTGACGCGGCCGCTGCGTATCTGTCGGCCGTTGCGCAGCCGACAGTGAGCGCAGACATGAAGCATCGGGGACGGCTGGCTGCTGGCGAAATGTGGGACCTGAGCAATGAGCGTCCGCAGGCGGTGGAACAGTATCAGGCGCTGCTGGCCGAAGATCCGAACGCGCCGCAGGCGGACATGGCGCGAAAGTTATTGAAGAGCAGGTATACCGGTCACTGAGCCGAGACGTCGACGAATTGGAACTGGGAATTGGAACTTGGAGAGGGCCAGCTGCGTAGATTTCTAGAGGCTTCAGGATTCTCGAAGCAGGAGCGCATCGATGAACTGCCGAAACTGTGGTGCCGTGTATGGAGAAGGCGCGAATTTCTGTGCGATATGTGGAACGCGGGTGTCGTATGTGGCCGCGCCCTGCGCTCAGCCTGTAACCGGGCTGGTGCGGTTGCATGAGGGCCGGATGATTGCGGGCGTTTGCGCGGGGCTGTCCTGGTATTACGGATGGGATCTTGCGCTGGTACGCGTCGTCGTGGTCCTGCTGGCCGTTCTGGCTTTCCCGGTGGGAATCATCGCGTACCTCGCCGCGTGGCTGATCATTCCCGAAGCTCCGCTGTGCGTGGTGATGCCACCAATGCAGCAGCCAATCCAGGGGCATCCGCAGACATAAACGTGGCCCGCGATATGCTGGCAGTGTGACCCAGAAAAATCTCCGCGATGCCGTGTTTCCGTCACGGCCTTTCCAATATTTGCGTCGAACCTTGCGATGCGATGGCGTCTCGCTCGAGAGCCTGGCCAGGAAATTTGGCACGCCTCTATATGTCTATTCAGCGGATGGGGTGCGACAGCGGCTGCGCATGTTTGCGACCGAACTCGCGGATGTGCGCCATACCGTCTGCTATGCCGTGAAGGCGAACTCGAATCTTTCGCTGCTGGGGCTGATGGCGAGCCACGGCGCGGGATTCGACATTGTGTCTGGCGGAGAGTTGGAACGCGTATTGACGGCAAGCAAAAAGGCTGCGGAGCGCGTCGTTTTTTCTGGTGTCGGTAAGTCGGCGGAAGAGATGGATTTTGCTCTGCGGGCCGGCATTCGCATTTTCAACGTTGAGAGCGAGGCCGAGCTCGATCTGCTGGCGTCGCGTGCTGCCAAACAGCGCAGGGCGGCGAAGATTGCGCTGCGGGTGAATCCTGACGTCTTTGCCGAGACGCATCCGTACATCTCGACGGGTTTGCGGGAGCATAAGTTCGGCATCGACATTCAGGCAGCACGCGCGATTTATCTGCGGGCCGCGAAGTCAAAATGGTTGCGGCCGGTCGGCGTGAGCGTTCACATAGGTTCGCAGATCCGTAGTGTGGAGCCCTTTCGCGCGGCGCTGCTTCGAGTGCATGAACTGGTGCGGGAACTGGCACGCGATGGAATCGAGATTGAGTCTGTTGATGCTGGTGGCGGGCTGGGAATCGAATATGACGCGAGCAAGCCATTCGACGCGGCTGAGCAGGTGCGGGCGTATGCGGGCGTGTTGAAGTCCGCAATGGCCGGATTTGGCGGCGAGCTGCTCCTAGAGCCGGGGCGTTTCATCATCGCGCAGGCCGGTGCGCTCTTGACGCGAGTTTTGTACGTGAAGCGGAACGGCGCGAAAACTTTTGTCATTACGGATGCTGGCATGAATGACCTGATACGGCCGTCACTCTATCAGGCCCATCACGAGATTGTGCCGGTGGCGCTCGAAGGGAAGCCCTTGCAGGTGGCGGATGTCGTGGGGCCGGTCTGCGAGACGGGGGATTTCTTCGCGCGCGACCGCGATATGCCTGCTGCAGAGCCGGGGGACCTGCTGGCGATACTCGACACCGGGGCTTACGGCATGTCGCTGGCGTCGAACTACAACAGCAGGCCGCGTGCCGCGGAGGTGCTGGTAGATTCCGGTCGGGCGACGCTGGTTCGCAGGCGCGAGACGCTCAAGGAGATGTTGGCCACTGAGCGTGTGTAGGAGATGGTGCGAGATGAGAAATGCGCAGCCCGTGGGCTGCGCATTTTTTGTTTTGTGAATCGAGTTTAGCGATTTTGGGTATTTGAGCCGATGGCTGGGGCATTCGTCGCTGTGGCGGACGAGGAGTTGAGCATCGACACGGAGGAGGCACCCAAGTCGCTGGAGTGGTTTGGACCTAGGCCCAGCTTGATGAGAGCGCGTGAATCTGGCGTGATCTTCGTCTGCCAGCCGTTGTCAGCCTGCATTTTGCGCATGGCAGCTTCGGTGGTGGCATCCCATTGGCCGGTTGGTTCGCCGTCGAGGTAGTGCTCGCGGATCAGCGCAGCCTGAATCTCAGTTGCGCGACCGGAATCAATCTGGCGCTGCCCGTGGAGTTGGTGCTTTCCGTGGCCTTTCTTCGAAGCAGACGCACCTTTGGAATGATGGGCGGCCGTCGGGCCATGGTGCTTATGAGCAGCCTGAGCAGGAAGTGACAGCGCAGAAAACAGGATTACAAGTGCAGCGAGAGATGCGTAAAAGCGCATTCCCATCAGGGCCTCCCCAGAAAAGGTACACGAATTGTCGTCAGGCGTTTTGAACAAAGTACGCCGGGTTGCCTTGCTACGCAATATAAAAAGCCGATGCAGGCGAGATTCGCCGGCACCGGCTTTTTAGTTAACGGGGTTACGGAAGAGTACCGCCGATGTAGGTTCCACCGGAGTCCTTGCCGGCTCTGGGGTCCACAACGGTGAATACAACGTCGTCGCCGGACTTCAGTCCGCTGACGATGTTCCGGAAGTCCTGTTCGTTGGTGACGGGCTTCTTGTTGACGGCAGTGATCACCAACCCAGGAGTAAGCCCTTGTTCGTCAGCAAACGATCCGGGTTTGACGGACACAATCTGGGCACCCTTAACATTGGTCCGCGAGGACACTTCAGGAGAAAGCGCCTTCACGGTGATGCCGAGCTTGTTCTGCGCGGCGTCCGGTTTGTCCGATGCGCCCTGATCGTCGTCGCTCGCGATGTTGCGAGCACCAATGAGCTCAGCGCGGTCGGCGATTCCGACGGTGGTGCTTTGCTGCTTGCCGTCACGCAGGTACGCGACCTGGATCTTGCTGCCGGGCTTGCGGGCAGAGACGATGTTGACCAGCTCGTCCCCGTCCTTGATGGAACGGCCGTCGATACCGGTGATGATGTCGCCTGCCTTCAGGCCACCACTTGCTGCAGGGCTGCTGGGGTCGACTGCACTGATCAGAACGCCATTCTTAAAGCCATAGACGCGGCCTACAGCGCTGGAGAGGTTGTTCTGGAACCGGATGCCGATGGATCCGCGGGTTACTTTGTGCGATGCGCCGATCAGGTCGTTGTAAACATTGACGACCGTGGAGGACGGCATCGCGAATCCAACGCCTTGATAGCCCATGGACTGGGTAAAGATCGCGGTGTTGACGCCGATGACCTCGCCTTTCATGTTGACGAGCGGGCCGCCGGAGTTACCTGGGTTGATGGCGGCATCGGTCTGGATGAAGTGCTGGAACTGACCCTGCGCTCCGGGTTGAATCGACCGGTTCTTCGCAGAAACGATTCCGGCGGTGACGGTTTGAGACAGAGCGAACGGGCTGCCGATGGCCACTACCCAGTCACCGACCTGCTCGCCATCTGAGTTGCCGAGCTTCACCGTGGGCAGCGCATTGTTGCTGTCAATCTTGATGACGGCGATGTCGGTTTCCTTATCGACGCCGACGACTTTGGCGGGACGGCCCGGATCTCCATCGGGGTCAGTCGACAGCTTGACGTAGATTTTGTCAGCCTTGTCGACTACGTGATTGTTGGTGATGATGTAGCCCTTCGGGTCGACGATGAAGCCGGAGCCGAGCGATTGGCGGATGCCGTTCCCGCCGCCATCGGCATCAGGTCCCTCGGGGTTCTGGCCGCCGAAGAAGCGATTAAAGAAATCCTGGAAGTCCTGGCTGTCGCCGTTGTCACCGTCGCCATCTTGCGGGTCCTGTGGCTGGACACGGCTGCGGAAGCCACGGCGGTGGGGGTTCTTTTGTTCTTTGGGTAGTGATTCTGTGTTGATATTTACGACTGCGGGGCCGACCTGTTTCGCAATCTGTGAGAAGCCGTTAGAAAGTTCCTGAGGGCTAGGAAGCGTTAAAGGAGTGGCGTCCGACGCGCTGCCTTGCTCGCTGCCCTTGACGCCGTGAGCGGCAACCGAGCCGATCAGGATTCCTGCCGACAGAGTGGCAAGTACGGTAAAGGTGAAAGCAAGACGGCGGACACGCAGCCTGTCAAGGAAAGCATTCATCTGATTGTCTAACCTCATTTTCGTGCTCAGTACATAACTCTGGTTGAATGCGACAAGTCCAGTGTAACCAACCATGGACTTCGCCGCCGAATATTGGGGTGACACACCTTTCGTCTTAGACGCGGACACGGCGCAAACCGTTATAGTCACACCCTGCACGGTTCCCCGCGCAGCAAGCATGTTTGCGTGGTCGAATGAGGCCCACGCCGCCAAGCTGTTGCCCATGAACGGAAGGGCAGCCGCCATAGAAACTTCGCCGCCGGAAAAAAGTCGGCTGAGTGGGCCCGCCGTCGTGCTTTATCTCGCGGCCCTCAAATTCGTACTGCATGTCGCAAGTGCCGGGCGTTACGGCATCTTCCGCGACGAATTCTATTATCTCGCATGTGGGCAGCATCTGCTTGTCCCGACAGCAGGCAAGGCGACCAGGCTGGGAGCGCGAGATCTGGCCAAAGCTGAAGTGTTAGAGCTCAGGCTTCCTGAGTCGGTGTGCGCGCCGGCCAGAGTTCGGTTAGCGCGATGCCGGCAAGGATCAGCAGTGCGCCTTCCAGGCTGCGTGCGTCGAGGTGCTCGTGGAGTGCGAGCAGGGCGATGAGCCATGCGAAGACGGGCTCGAGCGCCAGCAGGAGTGCTGTGTGGGTGGCGGGGAGATAGTTCTGCGCCCATGACTGGACGGAGTAGGCGATCGCGGTGGCGAAGACCGCCGTGATGGAGAGGGCGACGATCAATCGCGGCGTCCAGTGGACGGGTGTGTTGCGTTCAAAGAGCGCGGCGGCGAGCGTCATCCATATAGCGGCGAAACCGATCTGCAGTAGTGCGAGCTGCGCGAAGGGCACGTGCCGCGCCGCGTGGGCGATCGAAAGGACGTGCAGCGCGAAGCAAACAGCGCATGCAAATGTAAGCAGATCGCCGGGGTTCAGCGTCGATGTGAGGGATGCGATGTGGACGCTCGCTCCGAGTGTCAGCAGCGCGGTACCGGTCAGGGCGATGGCGGCTCCGGCCCACGTGTTCCATCGCGGCGCAGATGCGCCTGTGGGCCGCAGAGCGGGGATGGCCGCGAAGATGGGAACGAGGACGACGACAGTGCCGGTGATCAGAGCGGATTTCGTCGCCGTGGTCAGGGCGAGTCCTGCCGTCTGAAAGCTGTAGCCGAGGGCGAGCAGGATGCCGACGATGGCGCCGGCGCGAATGGTTGAACGATTTTCGCGCTGCAGGAGTGCTGGCCACTGACGGTGGTAGACAACAGCGAGTACAGCGAACGCGATTACCATGCGAATCGCGTTGAAGGTCAATGGACCGGCATCGGCGAGTGCGCTTTTTACGAGCGCAAAGGTTGCACCCCACAAAGCCACTACCGCGAGCAGTGAAAAAAACGCAGCGGCGCGATGAGAGGTCAGGCGAGGCACTCAGGCAACTCTAGCCGAAACGCATGGCCCCACCTTTCCAGAGCTAAGCGGGGCCGATAGTGAGCAAATCTGCAGCAGGCTATTCGCCGCGGGTGACGTCAGCGGCGTTCAATCCCTTCGGACCCTGCTGGCACTCGAAATCGACGGCGTCGCCCTCGTTGAGTGTCTTATACCCGTTTTGCTGAATCGCGGAGAAATGTACGAAGACATCCTCGCCGGTTGAACGCTGGATGAAACCGTATCCCTTGGCTCCGTTGAACCACTTCACGACACCACGCTCTTTCACTGCCATTGCATCTCTCCTGGGTTTGGTCCTTTCAGGCGGCAGAGACAACACAAGCCGCCTTTGCGCGCACGATGCGACGCTGGGGCAGCTCGATTTGCTCAGCAGACTGAAAGAAACGGTGAAACAAATACATCAAACGATGGCCTTCCAAAACAGCTTGTCACAGGTCCACACAGGGCGAACTTGTGAGCCTGCTTATGGTTATGGCAGGAAATGCACGACGATGCAAGCAATTTCTAGGTGTTTATACCTTTGACAAACCCTAACGATACTAGTGCCACTTCCTGCCATCCCCGGGAGTTTCACTTTTCAAAGGAGGACTCGCCTGCATCACATCCCGGATGGGTAAAGTAGAGGCTATGGGCGCAGATTCGCTGGATCGCAAAGAGAAAAAAGTGGTTGCCGGCGAAAGTCCGTTGGATCGGCTGAAGCGGCTGGATGCAGACCCCCGCATGCTCAATGAGCTGAAGAAGAAAGTTGCCGCGAAGCAGTTGGTGCGCGAGGGACCGACGGTCAGAGCCAGCCTGGCCGCTGTGGCCAGGTATTTAACGCGGACGGATGTGCACACTTTCGCTTTCAGCGTGGCAGCAAACTCGATTTTGTCGCTTTTTCCATTCATCGTATTGATGCTGACCGTTTCGCGGCGAGTGTTCCATTCGCCGGCGATGGAAAATGTTGTGGGCGAAATGATGCACTACCTGCTGCCGACCGGGCAGGATTTTGTCGTCAAGAACATGACTCTTCTCGCCCACGCACGGCAGCGGACCGAATGGCTGTCGCTGGTCATGTTGCTGATCACGTCTACCGGCGTGTTTCTGCCGCTCGAGGTCGCGCTGAACAGCGTGTGGGGCGTCAAGAAGAACAGGTCATATCTCGGCAACCAGGCAATTTCCCTTGGACTGGCTGTGGCGGTTGGCATGCTGGTGATCATGTCCATCGGCCTGACAGCGATACAGCATGAGGCGTACGGCCACTTCAGCATCGGTGCGAACAGCGGATTCTTTGTGAATCTGCTGGGGAAATGGGTGCTTCAGATTTGCGCCGGAGTGGCGAGCGTCGCGATCTTTTTTCTTATTTACTGGATTCTGCCAAACCGCATTATCGCTGCACGATCTGTGCTGCCGACGGCCATTGTCACGGGGCTGATGTGGGAAGTTGCCAAGAAACTCTATGTGAAAGCACTGCCGTGGCTTGATTTTCGCAGCGTGTATGGGCCGTTCTCGATCTCGGTTGGGTTGATGTTCTGGGCGTTCCTTTCAGGGTTGTTGCTGCTGGCGGGCGCGCACTTTTCCGCGACTCGCCGCGCAAAGCTGGCGACGATCGAGGACGAAGTGGAGGAAGAACTCGCTGAGCACCCGGAGAATCTGCCGGATCTGGAGGAAGTCGTCGAGGAGAAGGCTGCGCGTTGAAGACGCTGTACACTCGCTTCTAACTCTTTCCGATGGCAACGAACGGCATACTGAAAAGAATTGAGGCGCGTGTATTCGGGTGGGTGCATCTGCCGCCGCCTTCGAGTCGCCTGCGCAGGCTGACTTTCTGGTTTGGCGTGCTCTCGCTTTTGCTCGTCCTGCTCTCGCTGCTGCCCGGGCATGCTGGTGGTTTCTTTGCAGGGCTGCGCGTTCCTGTCATTTTTATCTTCGCTGTTTGTGGACTGATCGTCACGATTGGCTGGGTCGCCGATCTGATCCGTAACAAGCTGCTGTGGCGCCTTTCGAACAGGCTGGTCGTGACATACCTGCTGGTCGGGTTCGCGCCGGTTTTCCTGTTTGTGATTCTCGCGGGGCTTGCGGGCTACGTTTTCGCGGGGCAGTTCGCGATTTATGCGGTTTCGAGCGAACTAGATAACCGCCTGAATCAGATCGGCGCACAAAATGAATCGCTCGCGCGGCATCTGGGTGAAGTGGACGCGGTGCATTCAGTGCGCAAATTGGACGCCCCGGAAGCGAAAGCAGAGGCAGCCGCGGAGAAAACGACCGGAGTTTCGATCGCTGTTTCCCGTGACGGCAAGCCAATGTCGTTACCTGGTATCACTACAGAGACTTCGGCGGTGCCGGGCTGGATGCAGGACCATTTCCTCGGCTTTGCGCTGGACAACGGAAAACTCTATATGCGGGCGGAGGACCGGGAGAGTCGCGCGGGGCACAGCGTCGTAGTCGTGTCGAGCGTGCCGCTGAATGCCGACTTGCTGACGGATGCCACGCGATCGCTGGGCGAAACGACTCTGGTGCCGCTGCGATCGGCCGAGTCCAAGACATCGAGACAAGTCGACGTAGGGAACTCGGCTGTGAAGATTCAAGTGGATGGAGACGCGTCGGCACCGACTCTTAGTGGTGGGCGCACAACGCAAAGCGCGGGCTTCTACGACATTCCAGTCAGCTTCGGAGGAGCGGCTCCGTACACGAACTGGCAGACTGGCGAGAAGCTGACATTGGGGATGATCGTCACCTCACGTCCAACAGTTCTGTATCAGCATCTGGTGAGTTACTCACCCGCGGTTTCAAACATCGTTCGTGTGTTGTTGATTATCGTCGCTGTCTTGTTCGCAATTATCGAATTGATTGCGTTCATTATGGCAGTGCGGCTGAATCGCACGATAACGGGTTCAGTGTCAGACCTATATGCCGCCACGCAGCAGATTAATCGCGGCGATCTGACGCATCGCATACCCGTGACGCGCAATGACCAGCTTGCGGAGTTAAGTGTTGCGTTCAACACGATGACGGCCTCACTGGCGCGCCTGCTGATTGAGCAGAAAGAAAAGGAGCGACTGCAGAACGAGCTCTCCATCGCGCAGGAAGTACAAGCGAACCTGTTTCCAAGCAGCAACATTTCGCTGCCGATGCTTGAGCTGCATGGCGTGTGTAAGCCGGCGCAGTCGGTCAGCGGCGACTATTATGACTTTCTTCTATTTGGCAACGACCGTCTCGGAATCGCGCTGGGAGATATCAGCGGCAAGGGGATATCGGCGGCCCTGCTGATGGCGACGCTGCACTCTGCGGTGAGGGCATATCGCATCGCGGGCGAAGAGATAATCTCAGCCGGTAACGCGGGTCTCCTGGTTGCGGACCATCTGCATCGATTATGGGCCGAGAATCCGCAACTTGCGAAGGATCTGGTGCAAATGTTCGATTCGCCGGCGCGCATTCTGCTGTTGCTGAACAAACACCTGTATCGCAGCACGCAGATGGAGAAGTACGCGACGCTATTTCTGGCGCACTACGACGGACGCGACCAGGTGCTGACCTACTCAAACGGGGGCCAGTTGCCGCCACTGGTACTTGGTCTCGACGGCTCAATCAAGCGGATGGATTGCGGCGGACCGGTTATTGGGCTGCTGGCAGACGTTGAATACGAACAGGGCAAAGTGAGGTTGGAGCGCGGCGACATTTTCGTTGCATATAGCGACGGAGTGACAGAGCCTGAGAACGATTTCGGGGACTTCGGCGAAGAACGCCTGGTGGAGATCGTCCAGCGGAATAAACATCTTCCGCTGGGTGAGATCTCGCACCACGTCATGCAGGCGCTGAGCGCGTGGATCGGCGCTGAAGAGCAGCCGGACGATATCACGCTCGTACTGGCGCGACAGGTCTAGGCCGGTTACTCGGTCAACGGATGTGTATTGTGCCCGAACCGGTCTCGATGTAGAGGGTTGGTCCGCCGCCGTTGACGGCGCCTTGAACGTGGTGCCTGTCGAGCGAACCCTGCATTGTGATCGGCTGATCGCAACGGATTCCTCCGGAGCCGGTGCTTGCGTTCAGTGTGAATTTGCTGCCGCTCGGAAGTGACACATCCACGGTGCCGGAGCCAGTGCCGAGGCGCCAATCGGCATTTGGCGTGCCTTTGATATCAAGATCGCCGGAACCGGTGTGGGCGCGGACGCTGTCTTGTGCATTGCTGATACGAATGCTTCCGCTGCCGGTGCGGGCCTGCACCTCTCCACGCGCGGTTTGACTGAGTTCTATGTCTCCCGAACCGGTTTCGACTTTGGCGGCGCCGGAAAGGTCTTTCACGCGGATGCTGCCGCTCCCCGTAGTCACATTGGCGTTTCCGTTCATGGAGTCGATCACCAGATCGCCGGAGCCGCTGCCCATCTTGAAGTCGCCGACAAAGCCGTTGGCCCGGATGTTGCCGGAGCCGGTGGTGGCAGTGATGGCGCTCTGCTTCGGAGCGGTGATTTCGTAATCAATGGAGACATGGTTAGATCCGTTCCAGTGGTCCCCGTCTTTTTTGCCGATGCGGATGATATTTCCTGCTTGCTCGATCGGCGGATTGTCGACGACCTGCTTGACGCGCTCTTCGGCGTTGCCGCCGGACCAGCCGTTGTTCGCGCGAACGCGCGCGTGGATGATGACCGCGCCGTCACCGCCGGGAGTGATGTGGATCTCGCCGGAGCCGGTGGCAACGACGAGAGTAACGGGTCCGCTTACTGTGAGGGAGCGGTCAAACTTGCCCTCTGCCGCTAGGGCAGCCTGGGCTGCGAGAGCGATCGCTGCCGCGATGATTACTGAGCGTATGGCCTTGAGTTGAAACGGACGCAAGATATTCATGGGCGAGATTCTCCTATGAGGCCACTACGAAGGCAAGTTGAGAGTAGTTCCGCGGTTTGACGGCGCTCGCGCGGCGGCCCCACCATTTCGATGGGGCCGCATACGCAATGAGAGAGCTAGAAGCGCTTGCTGACGCCGACGAGTACCGTGTAGTCGGCGAAGGCCGCGTCTCCGTGTGTGGTGGGACCGGTCGCTATATCGCTTGTGCTGCGCTTGCGGTTGCGTTCGACTGCCCAGGGACCGTAGACGCTAACCAGAGTCTTGTGTCTCTCGTACATCAGTCCCGGTTCGACAGAAATGATGTAGCCGGGACGTCGGAATCCGTCGCTCTTGCCGAAGGCATCGCGCACGGGAACGCCTTCCATCCGGCCGCCAACTGACAGAGCGAGGCCGCGGATTTTCGGGACACTGTGCGCCAGGCCACCACGCCAGAGATATTGGTCTGGAGCAGACATTATGGCTTCAGTCGGCCGTGCGCGGAAGGTTTTGACCCCGGTGGTGTCCACTGGATTGAAGAGCCAGGACCCGGTGAAGTAGGTCATGGTGTGGAAATAGACCTGTTTGTAGGCTTGCGTGTTGAGCCCGAACCCCCATGTGCCGTCGCCAGGTTGTAGGCTCTGGTCAGCGGTGGCCTTTCCTACTTGTCCATTCGCAAATGTTGCGGTGCCGGTTGCATTGTTGATGCCGGTGGGCAGCTTCAGCACGCCGCCGATCGCGATGTTCCCGTTATTTTCTGTCGGCGGACGAAAGATCCAGCTTTGCGCTCCGACAAACATGTCGCCGATGCCTGAGACGCGATAAATGCCCTTGGGCGCATAAAGCTGGTTGCGGGATGAGACGGAGAAGGGCACGTCGGCCAGCAAGGTCCAGCGCGGCGTGAGGCGGTACGAAAGCCCGACATCCCAGAAATCCTGATGGTTTTTGATCTGGGTGTGGAGAATCTCACGCTGGACTTGTTCATCTGTGCCGATGAAGTGGCGGAATGAGGAGAACTCGCGAAACGCAATGTTGAGGGTAAGGTTGTGAATGTCGAAGCCTTTGCCGGAGGGCATCGCCGAATGATCCCCGGTGTCGCAGAGTGCGTCGATATTCGTTTGCGGAGAGCGGGCTGCGACACAGCCTTGCGCGTTGGCCAGACGCGGGAGAATGCAGAGGGCAGCGAGTGCCAGCACTGCGACGTGTATAAGTTTTCGTGTCATGTTATTTCCTTGTCTAGAATTCGCGCGACAGTAACAAAGCGGAGATGTGCCGCACATCCATCAATGGGTTGAGAGAGATCTCATTCAGTTACCTTAAGGAGACACTTTGAGAAGGTTGAATTCCATCGCACTGATGCTACTTGTGGTTCTCGCAGCCGCCACAGGCGGCGCAGGCACGAGTATCGGAAGTGGCAAATTCATTGGTCTGGACGGCGCACCGCACACGCTGGCCGAGAGCCGCGGACACGTGACCGTCGTGAACCTCTGGGCTACGTGGTGTGGACCGTGCAAAGCAGAAATGCCGTTGCTCGATGCGCTCGCGAGAGAGTATGCAGCGCGTAACGTTGCGTTTGTCGCCATTTCAATTGACGATGCGAAGTCTCAGCCGAAGATTGCCGCGTTCGTGGGCCAGTTGAAGATCGGGATGCAGGTTTGGAAAGGCGGGACGACGGACGACCTGCAGAGTTGGTCTGGCGACGGGATTGTGCCAGCGACGCTGATCCTGGATGAGGATGGGAACATTGTTGCGCGACTGATCGGACAGGCGCGCGAAAACGAAGTGAGAGAACGAATCGACTGGGTGCTCGGCGGAAAGCAGGGCAAGAAGCCGAAGTCGACGGTGAAACACCTGTGACATAGCTGTGACGTTGTCGTGACATATCACGAGCGCGTTCGCGGGTTTGATGACAGTGTGGCCTTGAAGCGATCTGGCCTGATGGCGTTTTGCGTTACGCTTGACGCTGGACCACTGTCCCTGGAGCATGGATGCGAATTGCCGGCGTAGCGACCGCAGTGCCGAAACAGTACTACACCCAACAACAGATTCTGGACGAACTGGGAAAGCACTGGGCAGAAAAGCTGCCGAACATCGAAGTACTGAATCGGTTCCATCATCGCGTCGGTGTTGAGGGACGCTACCTCTCGTTGCCGATCAAGGAATACCACGGTATCGAGCGCTGGGGTCAGTCGAACGATTATTGGTTGAGGGTTGCGGAGGAGCTTGGCGAAGAAGCTGTGACCGGGGCGCTGGTGGATGCGGGCGTCGATAAGGCTGATGTTGGAGCGATGATCGTCGTGTCGGTTACGGGAATCGCAAGTCCATCGCTTGATGCGCACCTGATCAACAGGATGGGATTGCCGCTGAATATGCGGCGGACTCCGATCTTTGGCCTGGGATGTGTGGCCGGTGCCGCGGGTATTTCGCAAGCCGCGGATTATGTCAGAGCATATCCAGATCGTGTCGCGGTGCTGCTTTCGGTGGAGCTATGCTCGCTGACCTGGCAGCGCGGTGATGTTTCTGTTGCGAACCTGATCGCGTCAGGGCTATTTGGCGATGGCGCCGCTGCCGTGGTCATCTGCGGCGATGCAAGGCCTGGCCGCGGACCGGAGATTGTAGCGACAGAGTCCGTATTTTTTCCCGATACCGAAGAAACGATGGGCTGGGATATTTCTGAAGAGGGCTTCAAGATCGTGCTCTCCGCTGAAGTGCCGGCGGTGATTCAAAAATATCTGGCCCGTGGCGTGGACGCGTTTCTCTCGAAGCATGGCCTGCAGCGCGATGACATCGGCAGTTGGGTAATGCATACCGGAGGACCGAAAGTACTTGAAGCGACGCAGACTGCGCTCGATCTGCCGGCGTCGGCCTTTGCGGCTTCATGGGAGTCGCTTAGACGAGTTGGAAATCTGTCGTCTGCTTCGGTGTTGTTCGTTCTGCAAGAGACGATCAGGGGGGAGCGGCCGGCGGAAGACACATGGGGCGTTCTCGCCGCGATGGGGCCGGGCTTTTGCGCTGAACTTGTGCTGCTACGCTGGTAGGAATGAGTCGGATGGTAAAGTGGGCCCTGTTGCTGACTTTGACAGTTGTGTGTCTGGGTGGGTTTGCCCGGGCGCAAGATAACTACGAAATCCAGGTATACGGGTCGGAAACGGTCGCGCCGGGGAACACGATGGTTGAGTTGCATAGCAACTACACCATCGAGGGCCGTGACCACGTGCTGGATGGGGTCAATCCGACCAACCATGCACTGCATGAGACGGTGGAGATTACGCAGGGTCTAACCCCGTGGTCTGAACTCGGCTTTTACATCTTTACGAGCAGCCGCAGCGGGCAAGGGATTCAATGGGTGGGTGATCATATCCGGCCGCGCGTACGTGCTCCGGAGAGTTGGCAGGTCCCGGTTGGACTGAGCCTGTCAACGGAATTCGGATACCAGAGAGCTGCATTTTCGGCCGACACATGGACGCTGGAGTTGCGTCCCATCATCGATAAGCAGGTTGGGCGCTGGTACGCCTCATTCAATCCAACGGTGGACAAATCGTTTCACGGCGCGGGAGAGAAGCTTGGGTGGGAGTTCTCTCCGAACGTGAAGGTAAGCTACGACTTCACGAAAAAGATCTCCGGGGGACTGGAGTATTACGGTGGGTTCGGTCCGATAGGCGATTTCGATTCATTCCATGATCAGCAGCAGCAATTCTTCCCGGTAATCGACTTGAACGTGTCGCCGAAGTGGGAGATAAATTTCGGCGTTGGCATTGGGCCGACCGCCGGGACAGACCACTTGATCTTCAAAACAATCGTCGGCAGACGTTTCAGCTGGGGCAGAGGTCGAGACTCAACCCGTTGATGTTCGCGCTGTGGGCATCTAGCGCGTCGGGTGCATCTATCACTGCATGCCACTTCGATTCGACACCATTGTTATTGGGGCGGGTGCGGCAGGTCTGAGTGCTGGCTGCGAATTGCAGGCTGGCGGGCAGAAGGTCTGCATCGTTGAAGCACGGTCGCGCGTAGGTGGCCGCATATCTACTGTCGTCAGCAATGGGTGCGCGATGGAGCTTGGCGCGGAGTTTGTACACGGGCAAGATCCACTGCTCTGGGCGCTAATTAAAGAGGCTAGGCTCGCTACGCAGGAAGTGAAGGGAAGCATTCTTTGCGCCACGGACAAAGGTGTGCAGACGTGTGGTGGGGCACATGACGCGGCATTCGAGCCGTTAGAGAGGATGGATCCGAAGCTTTCGCCGGACATGTCATTTCAACAATATCTCGACACGACGAGCGCGTCAGCAGAGGCGCGCGAAGCTGCTACCCGGTTTGTTGAGGGCTTCAACGCAGCGGACGCAGGGCGCATCAGTGCGCGCTCGCTGGCGGTGCAACAGCGCGCGGAGGATGAAACCTCGGGAAACCGGTCGTGGCGTGTGAGCGGCGGCTACGCACAATTGCCGGCGCATCTCCAGCGAAAATTTCTGGACGCGGGTGGCCATCTGCAGGTAGACACCGTTGTGGATGAGATTGAGTGGCGTCGCGGAGAATGCGTGGTTCGGACGCGGCAGGCGACTCAACAGATCGCGTTGGAATCGTCACGCGTGGTGATAACGGTTCCACTCGGCGTGTTGCAGCGCAGGGCGATCAAGTTCACTCCTGTGCCGGCGACACTAGCCGCGGCAGATCGCATGGCGATGGGTAGCGCGCACCGCATAGCGCTGCGATTCAAGACAGCGTTCTGGAAAGATGGCACGGGGAAGCACGCGCGGCTCGCGAAGGAACTCGAGGGGTTGAGCTTCCTTTTTGTAGAGCAGAGTGGCGGTCCGTTTAAGGTGTGGTGGACTCCGTATCCGGATCCTTGCCCGGTGTTGACCGGTTGGTGCGGTGGCAGGGTAGCCGAGGCTATGAGTGAGCGCCTGCAGGCAGCGAACGGGGTGGATGTTCTGCGCAGAGAAGCGGTCGAGCAACTGGCCCGCATCTTCGAACACGACGCGGCGTGGCTTGAGTTCCAGCTTGCGGATTGGCAGTTTCACAACTGGGCAAAAGACGAGTTCGCGTGCGGCGCATATAGCTATGTTCTTGCCGGAGAACTCGATGCGCCGTTCGCGATGGCTGCACCAGTTGAGGACACTTTGTTCTTTGCGGGTGAGCATACTGATCTGCGGGGCCATTGGGGCACAGTGCATGCGGCGCTCGGCTCGGGATACCGGGCGGCTCGACAGATTCTTAGCGCCCCGTAGTAAGCTGAGGCCCGCCATCCTGAGGTTGAGGACGTCTTATTGAAGCTGGCGCGGCTAATGCTGAAAGGAGGCACATGTCCGATCGTCAGATGTCGGCGAAATCCTCTGAAGCGAGTTCTTCAAATCACCCAGCCGCGCTACTGCTGTCTGCGATGCAGTTTGCCGTGTTCGAGCGCCAACGCCCTGGCGAGTTCACATTGGCAGGGCGTTGTCCTGATTGGCTCAGACATCTTGTACCGAAGGAAAAACTCTCAGCGGCCAGCATAGATCTGCTTGAACACTTTTCCTTCCTTGAAGCCTTTTTGCCGATCGCGGAAGACTTCTGGAAAATGGGCTCTTCGGAGCGCCTGCAATCGGAGTTCTGGACGGAGTCTGACGAAAATGGCAAAGAGTATCACCTGCAGGCCTATGCAGTGAATCTGGAAGAAGAGAAGATTCTGGTGCTGGAACGTGCAGATGCGACTTACAACGAGCGCCGGCAGATTCAGCTATTTGCACACGAGATGGTCATTCAACATGAGACGATCGCGCGCTTGAACAAGGAAGTCGAACGCGCAACGCAGGCGAAGAGCGACTTTCTCGCCAGCATGAGCCACGAGATTCGCACTCCCCTGAATGCGATTCTCGGCGTCGCTGAGCTGTTGTCTGAAACTGAATTGACGAGCGAGCAAGATAAGTACGTTGGGATCTTTCAGCGGGCAGGCAACAATCTACTGGTATTGATCGACGACATACTTGATTTGTCTAAGGTGGAGTCGGGAAATCTATCGCTGGAGAGCATCGACTTCGATCTCGCACAGGTCGTTGAGCAAGCCGCGGAACTGGGACGTATACGCGCGCTTGAAAAGGGTCTCACGGTTACTTATTCCATCTCCGTAGACTTGCCGAGTTGGTTCGTCGGAGATCCGACGAGACTTCGTCAGATTCTGTTGAATCTTCTCGGCAACGGCATGAAGTTCACCGAGAAGGGCGGCCTGCATATTGACGTAGAGCCTGATCCTGAAGACACCGCGGCTGGTGCGCTGCGATTCGCCGTGCGCGATAGTGGCGTCGGCATTTCAGCGGACAAGCTAACGAGTATCTTCGAGAGCTTCACGCAGGCTGAATCTTCGACCACTCGCAAGTATGGCGGCACGGGCCTGGGGTTAGCGATTTCAAAGCAGCTTGTCGAGTTGATGGGCGGCAGGATCTGGGTTGAGAGTGAAGCGGGTAGAGGAAGCGCCTTCTTTTTTACGGTTCGGCTGGGCGTTTCACTGAACACGGCGAGGGTCATGCCCTCGCAGATGGCGCCGCACGTGCCGGTGAATGTGAGCGACCTGCCATTCGCTCACATTCTGCTTGCAGATGATTCTGAAGACAATCGCTTTCTCATCCAGGCATATCTCAAAAATTCAAACTGCAGCCTCGATTTCGCTGAGAACGGCGTACTCGCGCTATCGAAGATGAAATCCAACCACTACGACCTCGTCATCATGGATGCGCATATGCCGGTGATGGACGGTTATGCGGCAACAGCGGACTTTCGCGCATGGGAGGCCGCGCATGAGGGTGGTCGATTGCCGATTGTGGCTTTAACCGCGGACGCCTTCACCGACTCCATCGAGAGAAGCGCCGCGATCGGGTTCAATGCCCACCTGACCAAGCCGGTCAGGAGACCGGTCCTGATTGCGGCAATTCGCCGGTATGCGCGTACTTGCGAGGAGGTACATGCTGCTCCGCAAATCCCTGGGCGCGTTGATAACTCGCTTGCTGAATTTACTCCGCGCTATCTCGAAAACATCCGGAAAGACTTGGTGCAGCTTCGCGAAGCTGCCGCCCGGCTCGATTATGAAGAAGCTTGCCGGATAGGGCACAACATGAAGGGCACGGGAGCGAGTTTTGGCTTCAATGCGATCACTGACATCGGCTCGGCGATTGAGCGGGCGGCCAAAGACCAGTCAATGGAGCGGACTCAAGCGCACGTGGCTGAATTGGCAGAGTTTCTCGAACGGGTTGGCGTTGCACAAGGGTAAAGCAGCATGATGCCGCGGAGGTGAATTCGTGCGCGTGCGATTTTGGGGTACACGGGGATCCATCGCTACTCCCGGCGAATCTACTGTCCATTTCGGCGGCAATACATTGTGCGTCGAGCTGCTGACCAATGCTGGTCAACGGTTGATATTCGACTGCGGCACAGGCGCACGCGCACTTGGACTTGATTTGATGGCGAATGCACCAAAGCCGATACGCGGCAATATTATGCTCAGCCACACTCACTGGGACCACATTCAAGGCTTTCCGTTTTTCACACCGCTTTTTGTGCCGGGAAATGAATTTAGGATCTGTGCGCCTGAAGGAGTTGGGCCGTCGCTCGCGGATGTGCTTGGCGGTCAGATGGAGTATGCGTACTTTCCCGTGGAACTGAGTCAGTTGCCCGCAAAGATCGTCTATTGCGAACTGACAGAGGGCGTGCATGAGATCGACGGTCTCAGAGTAGTTACGCAATATCTGAATCATCCCGCAGCCACTCTCGGCTACCGCGTTGAGGCAGACGGTGTGGCCGTCTTATATCTGAGCGACCATGAGCCATTCTCTGAAACACTCTGGCGGGCTGACGCCAAGCCAGGCTCAATCGACTCGATATTGCATGCAGGCGACCGACGCCACGCTGAGTTCATGCGTGGAGCAGATCTGGTAATTCACGACGCCCAATACACTCCCGCGGAGTATCCCGCGAAAAAGAATTGGGGGCACAGTACATATCAGTATGTGGTGGAGCTGGCCGCGGCGGCTGAGGTAAAGCGCGTCGCATTGATCCATCATGATCCGTTGCACAACGACGCGAAAGTGCGTGAGATTGAGACATTCGCGAAGGCGCTGGCCGCCGAGCGCAGAAAAGGGATGGAGGTCTTCTGCGCGT
>Ga0207155_1006_pt1 | contig 56278 bp, 46 predicted proteins | sample Alteio_BWMinHeat_26_FD_153515 | JGI IMG/M metagenome (GOLD analysis project Ga0207155, IMG submission 153515) | Enriched cells from forest soil in Barre Woods Harvard Forest LTER site, Petersham, Massachusetts, United States -... | ecosystem: Environmental > Terrestrial > Soil > Temperate forest >... | reverse complement strand
GGCCCAGGGCCCTCGCAGGCCGGCACTCACGTCCGCTTGACCATTCCCCAGGGAGCCGCGGAGAACGCTGAGACCATCCGGGCCGTGGTCGAGACCGACGATGGCAACATCAACCGGCAACTCATCGACAAGGGCTACGGCCGTTTCCGTAAAGACCTGGGCGGAGCCGAGCAGCAGGCCATGTTCGGGCGTCTGGCACGCACCCTGGGCAAGTACGCTGAAGAGGTTTCCTTCGAAGGAGACAACGCTGCCATCAACCCCATGCGCTACATCCCCACACCCTTCCATACCAAGATGTGGCAGGAGCGCACCGCCTATAGCCAGTACCTGCAGCAGGAAGCCATCGGCACCCGCATGCGTCGCTGGGAACGGCCCATCCACGACTTCCTGGCACCCTACTTCCGCGGATTGATCGAACGCACCACGGATACGCCGGTAATTTCAGCAGAGGTCGAGCATCGCCGGGATCTGGACACGCTTACCGACATGCTCGGCTATCTGCGGTCACTCAAGATGGCCGGAGAGGAGCTAGAACACCAGGTCCCTCCCCGACCGCAACATATATGCTCGCGCACGCACGCGAAGGCCGCCCGACCCGCACTGCACTCCGTTGTTTGCAGGTGCGATTTCAACCTCCGCAGCCTGCCTCATAGCCCGCTGGCAACATATATATGTCTCGCGCACGCGAAGGCCGCTCGACTCACAATGCACTCTGGAGTTCTTGTGTGGACTTCACCACTCCGCAGGCCGGGGAACACCTCATTCCCGCCTTCCACAAGCACTTGCGAAACACCTCCGCACACAGTGGTGCATAGCCGCCTGTCAAGTTGCTGCGCTGGGGTCCTTCCCGATGCAGATAGTATGTTCCCGGCCCAGGCACCTGAGGGCATCCAGTCCTCTCAGTCCCCGATAGCGTTCTCAGCCCGGAGACCTCGATGACAGCCCTGCCTAACCCTGCCCTGGGAAGGGATCAAATTGTTAAACTTTGCCCTAATAAAAGTGCAATCGACAGGGTCGAGTTGTGGCACGACTTTTCACATGAAAGAGCGGGGGAAGGGCGTTTTACAACGAAGCACAATGACTTCTGGTACACCGGGCACCAAATTGGGGCTAAAATCGCCCGACGTAGTATAGGAAAATTCGCCCAACTCATCGGATTGAGTGGTACGGCGTGAAGGTAGAATCTGACCGGGTATCAACCACCTACCCAGCCCAAATCGCCTGCTCCCACAGACCTCTGTGCTGTCACGTTCCAGGCCAATCTAGGTACACCGCTCACTCCGCCCGGCACGGGATCCCGAGGGATCATCCAGTCGTCTCAATCCAAATTGTCTCCCTAAGTGAGAGAAAGCTACTTACCATATCGCGTCTCCTCAGACGCCGGTTGGCCAAGGTGAAAAAGTCCGCTTCGCACCAGCCCGACGTTGGCAACGGGATTTCGATGCTGTGAGCTTTGTGGGGTCGTCGTCGCGGCTGACTCAACTGCTGACTGAACTTAAGCTGTTGATGTTTGTCGCTCTTCAGTCTGTACATTTTCTCTTCGGGCGGTTCGCCGTTTCGGTAGCTCTTGGCGAATTCAAACACCTAAGTGTCGCGCGCCCAGGCCCTGCCTTGCCCAGTAAGTGTTCCAACACGCAGGCAACTTCCCTTCTGGCACCGTCAATGTGCCGGAAACCTTCGTCGAACCGGATGCAGCCGGCAAGAAGCGGATTGCGGCCGATCAAGTTTTCAAGGACCGCGCCTTCAAGAGTTCTTGGCGTGTCCTTGCTGGAGTCAGACAAGTCCAATGAGGGTGGTGGTCGCGTTGTGAGGCGGCAGGCCAATTCCGATCTGGATGGTAAGCTACGGGCACCGTGACGGAGACCTTCAAAGAGCTATTTGCGCGAGGCTATCGTGCCCGGTCAGAAAATAGACTAGCGGAATCTCGCGCCGCCTTTCTTGAAGCGGTACGCAAAGCTGCAGTAGAGGCGGATCGGCCTTCTCTGGCAGAGGCCCTTTGCGGTTTAGCGCAGGCCGAGCGTGGCATCGGCAATCCTGAAGCCGCGGGTCATCACTATGCCAACGCAGTGGTGTTGTATCGGGAATTGGGGCTGCCGGAGAGGCTGGCATATGCGATTCGGCACGAGGCGGACATTCTCCGAGAAACATGCAAGGCTGTCGAAGCCGAATCACTTTACCTAGAAGCTGAGAAGATTTACCGGCAACTTGGCGAACAGGCCGCGCTCGACTTGGCAAACACCCTCAGAGGATTAGCGTTAGTGAACGAGTTAGCAGCCAAAATAGACGCATCCAAAGCATTCTGGCAGGAGGCTCGTGAGCTGTATGAGAGATGCAAGGTGAAGGCTGGCATCAAGGAGTGTGACGAGAGACTTTCTCAATGACGGTCGCTCCGCTATGTCCACAGAAACGATATTGGTTTCTATCGATGACCGCCGCGGGACCCATGACGATCACGGCCGTCCGTAGGACATGGTCCAAACTGCCTCGTCGCCCTCGTGGTATTCATTGCCATCGAGCTAGTGGACTCGTTGCAGCAGTTGCTGATGTCCCCACTCACTAACCAAGATGGTCTGCAATAAAGGAGGTGGCTGTCGACGGTGTCTCCGCCGACACGCAATCGATACGCTGACGCGATGGTGGGCGAAGATCCCTGTGCGATGATTTCACCTTCGTCCCAGAGTGTATAGGTTGTGGCGTCGGTTACAGTTGGCTGACTACGTGTTGCGGCTACGCGCCGTCCCAACGCATAATAGACGAACTTTTCTGTGACTCTCCATTCGACTGAGCGCTCGACAGCTGTCCAAACGCATCAAACGTTTGTGAATCCGTCCCGATACTTACTGTCTGTCCAGACTCATTGTCTGTAATTTCAAGAGGGCCGAACGAAAGGTATTCGTTTGCGGCATCTATCGTCGGAACGATAATGCCTGTTCTTGATACTGTTTGCGTCCAATTCGCCGCGCCAGCTGCACTTCCTTGCTGATGAGATCGGCTGCACGTGGATACATTCTTAATTGCTATTCTGCTGATTGTACGAACCCGTCCATCCCGCCAGCTCTCAGGCCAGTTTTGCGTCAATGTTGTGAGCCGGACTCCGTCTGGCAACTCCGTGCCCTGGTGGGCAACTCCCGGGTGCAGTGTACTGCCTGCTGAAGGCGACACCTCCACGCGCAAGCTAGTGAAAGCTGGCGCTAGAGTCCCGACCTCCAGGAGCACGCGAATCGTTCACGGGGAATCGGCTGGCTTGCTAGATTTCGAGAGTGTTGATGTGTCGAGGCTCAAATATGTCATGCCACGCACGTCAAGGAATACGTGCTGGCGAATGCTTACAAGACGAAGGAGTACGTGCTCGCAAACAAGGCACCGCGCCACGACGCCAGGAGCTTGCATATATACTTGCGCCTCGGCAAAGCGCTTTGTTGTGCCGCAGTGCGCGCACTTTCCCTCTGCGGCTGTAACATCGATAGCGAATATTCTGCTCAATTCACCTGCGGCAGCGTTACCGTCAAGGTAGTCGGCTTGTGATCTCATTTCTTTCCTCCTGTGGGGCCAAAACGCTCTGTCCTGATCTTGTCAGGGTCATTGCCGCATGCGCTGAGGAAGCCAGCAGCGTTTTCTACGAATGGCGTGGGGCCGCAGACGTAGCAAGTCGGAACGAGCTTTGATGGCCAGGTCGTGTTCGCTATCAGGGCAGCGTCGATGCGGCCGGGCGGTCGCGGCCAACCCTTTGGAGCGGCTCGTGTGTACGCATAGCTAACGGTCACAGAACTGTCTTGATCTGACAGCGCCTGCAGTTCATCGAGGTAGAAAACCGCTCCCGGTTCGCGCACGGAATACAACAATCGAAACGGCGCAGAGCTGCCTGCCGCAGCACGCGAGCGGATCATAGCCATGAGCGGAACGATGCCGGAGCCGCCTGCTATGAGCTGGATGGGCTCAGTTTGTTGGGTGCGCCACACGAACCAGCCGCCGATCGGACCTCGCAACTCCACATGATCGCTCACTGCGAGTTCTTGCGTGAGATAGGGTGAGACTTCCCCGTCAGGCAGCCCTTCGACAGTTAATTCAACCCGCCTTTCGGCGTTCGGCGCAGAGGCGATCGAATATGACCTGACCGCAGAGTATCCGTCCGAGGCCGTCAAACGAACGTCAACGTGCTGACCTGCGACGTGACCCGGCCAATCTGGAACCTCGAGCATGATCGTCCGTGCCGTCGCTGTTTCGTTATGAAGGGCAGTGACCGTTCCGACGTGCCACATCAGTCGCCCCAATAACGCTGCTCGCGCCAAGGGTCCCCATAATTATGGTAGCCAAGGCTCTCCCAAAAGCCGGGTTTATCCTCGTGCGTCAGCGTAATGCCCCGCACCCACTTGGCGCTTTTCCATAAATAAAGATGGGGGACAAGAAGTCGTGTAGGGCCACCGTGTTCGGGCGCAAGATCTTCGTCATCAAACCGGAACGCAATCCACGCCTGCTTGTTCATGAGATCTTCCAGAGGCAGATTTGTGGTGTAGTCACCGTATGAACGCACGAGAGCATAGTCGGCATCAATTTTTACGTCTGCGAATAATGTATCGAGGGAAACACCTTCCCAGTGGGTGCCGAGTTTCGACCATCGCGTGACGCAGTGCAGATCAACTGTGATGTTCTCGGTGGGCAACTCGCGAAACGACTTCCAGGCCCATCGCCGCAAAACATCATTCCCCTCGGTGATCGTAAACTCCCACTGGTCAAGCGGCACGTGTGGCGTCGGTCCGGCGGATAAGACGGGGAAGTCAGTAGTCAGGTACTGCCCCGGCGGCAGCTTTACATCTGCCGCGCTGCGACGACCGGAAAAACCTCGCGAGGTAATGGCCATGTGCACCTCTTCCTGCGGAGTGAAGTCTCGTATTCCTGCGGGTGTGAAGTCTCGTACTGTGTTGAACTCAGGGTAGTCGCAGGCGGAGAAGGAATCTATGGGGCCTTGGTATTTATAGGCTCCCAGAAAGGAGAAGATGAGTAATGCTTTAGTTTACGCGGCTTTTTGTTTTTGCAAACGGCCACCGCAGATTGGCGATTCGAAAATGCTATGTCGAATCCAGAAGTGTATCTCGGGTGAGATGGTCTTTGGCGCACATTCGCAGACGTCAACCGTCTTTTCGAGTTGGAAGTTCATCGGTCACTCTTGATGGGAGCAGACGCGGGCATGGGGATTGCGAAGGCTGGGCAAGTCCGGCGCCTACGCAGCCGACTTTGCTAATCCGCCCTTCTCGATGACAAAGCTTGCGATTTGATCAGCGCCTTCGCCGCTCTTCAAATTCGTAAAAATGAAAGGCCGCTTTACGCGCATTCTCAACGCGTCCGCTTCCATCACATCGAGGTGTGCGCCTACTAAAGGAGCTAAATCTATCTTGTTTATTACGAGAAGATCAGAACGTGTAATACCAGGACCGCCTTTGCGAGGTATTTTTTCACCCGCCGCGACGTCGATTACGTAGATCGTTAAGTCCGCTAGCTCGGGGCTGAAGGTTGCCGCAAGATTATCGCCGCCCGACTCGATAAAACATAATTCTGCATGGGGGAATCTCCGGTTCATTTCTTCGATGGCAGCGAGATTCATGGAAGCATCCTCCCGAATTGCCGTATGAGGACAGCCGCCTGTCTCGACGCCCATAATGCGCGCCGCAGGCAGCGCTTGTGCGCGTGTGAGAATGAGCTGATCTTCCTTCGTGTAAATGTCGTTGGTAATCACGTAAATGTCATAGTTGTCCCGGAGGCGCTTGCATAGCGCTTCAACTAGCGCCGTTTTGCCTGAGCCAACCGGGCCGCCGATGCCGACGCGCAACGGGCGGGTTGGGGAGTCTGGGTTAGCAATAAGAGTCATGACCGAAACAGCCTTGTATATTGCGTTTCATGCGCCATAGAGGCGAGATCGACCATGAACGCGGCGGAACCAAGATCGTCGATAGTGCTCTCTTTGGCTTGCGCGCTTACGGCCAGCACCGCTTCCTCAAGCTCGGCGATGGCAAGCTGCCCATCCGTTTGACCGAGGGGGATCAGTCGAACTCCGGCCGTCACCAAATTGGCGATATAGCTTTGCAGGAAGGCGGGCAAGGCCACGCTAACCGGAATACCCTGCCTTGCCGAGCGAACTCCAAGAACAACGGCCACGGCAGGCTGAACATGGCGTTCGCAGAGCACTTCCGAAAGCCAGTCCAGGACGCGATCGGGCCATACCTGGCGTAGCGTCGCGATGCAGGCTGCCGCCTGGAGTGATGATTCAAGCGCAAATTCCGATGTCCCGCGAAAGGCGGCCGCGAGGTCCGCAATTTCAAATAACTTCGCGCGATCATCGTCTATGGCGCAGCGCCAGGCCTCGCTGAAGAAAATCGCTTCATTTCGTCCTGAGCCATAGCAAAGATCCGCTTCCAGCCAATCGACAAGACTTTTGCGGTCATGTATATGCCCCGCTTCCACAGCCCATTCGAGGCCATGTGAATAGCTGTAGGAACCCGTAGGGAATGCGGGCGAAAGCCAGCTTTGCTGTCTCAAGAGTGCCAGCGGTGCGAAGCGGAAATGTTCATCACTCATGATGATGCCCACTTTCAATATCCTTGTGAGCGTGGCCGTAAGCGCCGCCTTCGGGCTGGAACGGGCCCTGCACCTTTGCAAGATCCGCCCCGAAGCCATGGAGCATGTCCTCGATCACATGATCGGGTCGAATGCGAAGAACCCGGTGTCGAATTTCAGTCGCCAAATGCCGATTCCCCAGATGCCAAGCAAGGCGCATAAGCTGATTGGGATCCTTATGCCTGACTTCGACAATAAGCTCCGCAGCGGCCTGCACTTTTAGCCATCTTCCGTCGTCTAGCTGTAAGCCATCTCCATCGCCCATGGCAACGGCTTTTGGAAGGTCGAGAAGAATATCTTCGCCTTGATCCGCAGTCAGGCGAATGCGGCGGCGATGGCGCGCGTCAAAATCGAGAGTGAGAGATCCTGCCGCCTTTTCGTTCGGCCAATGTCCAGCGGGGCGATGAATTGAAGCACTATGCATCGGGCTGTCAGTACATGAAATAACGTTGAGCCATGGGTAGAACTTTTGCGGGTTCGCACGTGAGAAGCCGGCCGTCGGCCCGCACTTCATAGGTTTCCGGGTTCACTTCCATGCGAGGGGTGGCGCTATTCAAGATCATGGAAAGCTTGCCGATCTTCCGCGTATTCGTGACAGCAATGAGCTTCTTTGCAAGTCCAAGTTCCCTAGTCTTTTCCAATCCGGCTTGGCTCACGAACGTAACCGAGCTTTCCGTCATGCAACGGCCGAACGCCCCGAACATCGGCCGATAATATTCCGGCTGGGGGTTAGGAATGGAAGCGTTCGGGTCTCCCATGATTGCGGCAGCGATCACGCCGCTTTTCAGCACCATGGCAGGCTTCACGCCGAAAAAGGCTGGATCCCAGATACATAGATCGGCAAGTTTTCCGACTTCAATTGAGCCGACATAATCAGAAATACCTTGAGCTATTGCGGGATTAATCGTGTATTTCGAGACATAGCGCCGCGCCCTGAAATTGTCATTGTCACCTTTCTCCTCAGGCAGCCGCCCGAATTGCTTCCTCATTTTGTCCGCGGTCTGCCAGGTGCGGATTATCACTTCGCCAACGCGACCCATGGCCTGGCTATCCGAAGAAACGATCGACAATGCGCCAAGATCGTGCAGAATGTCCTCGGCCGCTATTGTTTCCTTGCGTATGCGGCTCTCGGCGAAGGCGACATCCTCAGGAATACGACGGTCGAGGTGATGGGTGACCATGACCATATCGAGAGCCTCTTCGAGCGTATTGATTGTGTAAGGACGGGTCGGACTTGTGGAAGACGGGATGACATTTTTCTCACCGCACACTTTGATGATGTCCGGGGCGTGTCCACCACCTGCGCCCTCAGTGTGAAAGGTGTGAATCGTTCTGCCCTTGAAGGCTGCTATCGTATTTTCGACAAAACCGCTCTCGTTCAGCGTGTCGGTGTGAATAAGGACCTGTATATCCATGTCATCCGCGACTGAGAGGCAGCAATCGATGGCGGCAGGCGTTGTACCCCAGTCCTCATGAAGCTTCAGGCCGCACGCTCCGGCCTCGATCTGCTCAATGAGACCCGCTGCAAAGCTCGCATTACCTTTGCCAAAAATGCCGATATTGATGGGAAAGGCATCGGCAGCCTGGAGCATCCGCTGAATATGCCAGGGGCCCGGCGTGCAGGTTGTGGCCTTTGTCCCGGCCGCCGGCCCTGTCCCACCGCCCATCATTGTGGTGAGTCCCGAGTACAGCGCCTCCTCGATCTGCTGCGGGCAGATGTAATGGACATGCACATCGATCCCACCGGCGGTGATGATCTGACCTTCGCCCGCGATCACCTCCGTCCCCGGTCCAATAATTATCGTGACGTTCGGCTGCACATCGGGATTGCCGGCTTTGCCTATGGCGGCGATACGCCCGTCCTTAAGGCCGATATCGGCCTTCAGGATTCCCCAATGATCGAGGATGAGCGCGTTGGTAATGACCGTATCAACTGCGCCCTCCTTCCGGGAATGCTGCGACTGCCCCATGCCGTCGCGGATGACTTTCCCGCCTCCGAACTTCACCTCCTCGCCGTAGCTCGTGAAGTCCTTCTCCACTTCGATGATCAGGTCGGTATCGGCAAGGCGAACTTTGTCGCCGACCGTTGGACCAAACATCTGCGCATATGCAGCGCGGCTCATCGTGTGGGGCATTTTGGATTACCTCTCTGGTCAAGGGAAAGGTTCATGGCATCGGTACCTGCGGCAATGCTCCCATGATCGCGTGGTTGAAACCATAAACGAGGCGCGCGCCCCCATAGGGAATCAGACAGACTTCACGGGACTGACCCGGTTCGAAACGCACAGCGGTACCCGCTGGAATATCCAGACGATAACCAAGAGCAGCCTCTCGATCAAAGGCGAGAGCCGCATTGGTTTCGGCGAAATGATAATGGCTGCCGACCTGAACCGGTCTGTCGCCTGTGTTCGCGACGTTAAGAGAGATGACTGCTTTGTCCTTGTTCAGGACAATCTCGCCGGATACTGGAAAAATCTCGCCTGGTATCATGTCAGCGCCTCAATCATGTAGTCGTTAGCGAATTGGATCGTGAATGCTAACGAGTTTCGTGCCATCGGGAAAAGTTGCTTCCACTTGCATTTCGCGGATCATTTCGGAGATGCCTTCCATGACTTGATCGCTGGTCAGGAGCTTGCAGCTTTCCGACATAAGGTCGGCAACAGACTTGCCGTCGCGTGCAGCCTCCATGACGAAATCTGTAATAAGCGCGATACTTTCGGGATAATTGAGCTTGACGCCTCTTGCCAGCCTCCCCCGAGCGACAAGCGCCGCGAGCGCGATCATAAGCTTGTCTTTTTCACGCGGCGTGAGGTTCATGAGCTTCTCCCTTCTGTGGCGGGGCTCAGCATGACCACATCTTCGGAACTCGGAAAGGGCCGGGTGCAACCTCTCGGCTGAATTGCTGGAGAACGTTGCGTAAGGCGAGCCTCAAGTCGGAGGACACCTTCGCCGCAAAGCGAACAATCATAAGCCCGCCAACCGATGTAGCGGCGCAGTGGCACTCCAGGGACGGAGCGATGTCGCGGAAGGACTCCAGCCGTGTATCGAGATCAGGCCCGAAATAAATTAGCGTTCCGACGGCTTTGTAATTCCACAGCAGGGCTTTCCTGTGAAGGTGCGAAAACACCTCATCTGTAGTGCGGAAGCCGTCCGCCCAGATCAGCCGGCCATCTTTCTTGATGCGCCAGTTGTCGCTTATGTGTCCGCCAGTCATCTCCTCACCGTGTGCCGCACGACCCAACACAAGCCACTCAAGAGCAAGGACTTCCGCTCCAGAAGAAAGGCTGATTTCTGTCTTGCGGCTAACCCGTCCGCAATTGAAAACAATCGTCTCTTGCGGGAGCCATGCGAGTTTCGCGGCTGCGCATACTTTCAATTGTGTCTTAATGTGCGCAGGTTCGTTCAATGCCCGGTAGACCTTTTCAGCCGCCTGTGACGACACCGCGATAGAAGCATTAGCTAGCGCCGTCACGCTGAATTCGAGACGGTCTCCGCCCGCGATACCGCCCGCAGTGTTCACGAGAACAGCCTCTTTAAGCGTGCCGTCGTCCACCCTTGGGAACATGATGCGAATGGGGGACCGTTGAAAGACGTCCATTATGCGCGTCCCCTTCTCAGAGCCGCTCAGAATGATCCGGCCAGAACCTTCCGCCCGCTGGAGATCCTTGTCGGACGGATTCACCATACGCGCTTCCGGAGAAGTAATAGGCCCCCAGTCGTCAGCGCGATTACAGATTGAGATAGCATCGAACGTCGGCTTCCCCCAGCGCGTCCGCTCCTCCTGAATGCACAATTCGGAAGCATCGGCTTGAACTCCACATGGTTTTGGCCGCCGCATTGGGAGAATCGGTCCCTTTCCGCGCTCTCGATTGCGAAGTAGGCCAGAAGCAACGTAGCTATTTCGGCGACAGGTATGTCTCATCGAAATTCACGCCCTTTTACCGCCGGCAGCAATAAATTACTTGGCCGGTGATCCAGCGAGCATCATCGCTGGCAAGAAAGGCTGCAGTTGAAGCGATGTCGTCCGACTGAGCAATTCGTTCCAGAGGGATTTCACTGTCCTGCTGCTCGCGAAATGTCCCTTGGCTGCATGCCTTGTCCGCGTGCACCGTAGCCTCCTCCGAGAAAGCAGCTGCCGCGCTCCCGTTTACGCAGGTTATCGCCAATCCTTCAGAGACCGATCACGCGGCCTCATCGAACCCCACCAGCCCCTCCGGGCAGTTGTATGGGATCGCGACGCTGGTGACCTCCTCTAGCGAGCCATCCGGCTTGGTGGCGTACCCGACCAGCTTCGAGGCGTTCCCGTAGATCTGGTAGAAAAAGGCGCCATCCGGCGAAACCCAGTTATCGCTCGGTCCGCTGCTGACGTCTCCACAAAGCCCCCTGAAGGTGCCATCGCCCTCCACGATGGGGCAAGCCGGATCCTTCGCGACTCTGATCTCGGGGCCGTCGATATGGAAGGTGATGACGTTGCTGTACCCGAAAACCGTACCGTACAAGAGTCGGTCATCGGGGGAGACGGACAGCCAGCAAAGTTCAGCGATCTTGCCTCGCTTTGTGTCGATCGGTACGACCTTGCCGACGCCAATTCTGCCGTCTTCGTCAATGCGGCACATGCTGACTCCGTCACCGACGGCGTATCCGACGATGAAGGTATCCGGCCGGTTATGCAGGAACGCGATGTAGAAGGGCGAGCCGCCTCCTCCATCCTGGAACGAGGGGGGGCCGAGCGTGCCGTTCGCGTTCACGCGGAATATAACGATGCCGTCGGGATCCGGCGCATTAGATGCCACGGACCTTAGTTTGCCGTCAGGTCCGGGCACCCATAGAATTGGCGAACCGTCCGGATAGGTGCCTGAGATCGCAATTGGCAGGTCGAACGTGGTGCCGACAAGGAGAAATTTCTCGTCCGGTGAGAGCACGGCTTGCGTTGGCACACGGTTTGGTTTGTCAGGCGTATTTGCTGTGTACCCCTCCATGCGCGGCGTGAGCTTGCCGTCATCGGCCACCGACATGAGCCGGATATGATCCGGTCCGAACGAGTGCACCACGTAGAGCATGTTCTTTGAGGGCGAGTATGCCAGTGATTTGGCGGTACCGCTCTTTCCCTTCACAGCGTTCCCCGTCGGCTTGGTGTCGATCAGTTTAAGCCGGCCCTGTTCGCCAACGGCAAAGCTGGAAACGGAATTGTCCCCACCGCTAGTGGCAAACAGAAACCGATGATCAGGCGTAAGTATCACGCTGCCAGCGCCCTCGAACGAATTGGGCGCACTCTCTTGCCCGCTGATGGGTTTGAAGGTTCCCGAACCGGCGCCTCCTGTGGCAACACGTTCCACCTCGGTAAGCGTTCCGTTGGCGGAGCGATGATAGTGGATAACGACGTTCTTGATCTCGTTGGTTTGCATGTAGAGATGGCCACCATGACCATTTATGCCCATCTCTTTGGACATACTCGTCGTCTGTTGCGCCATTTCCATTTCTCCTTCTTGTTGCATTGAAATTAGTTTTGATCTCTTTCGTGCCTTGCACCACAGTGAGAGGAATCTCGGCAGCCTCCACCCAATCATCTCGGATCTTTATCGCGAAGCAACGGATAGAACTGCACCCAAGTCATGTCGGTTTTGGCCACATTCGCTTGGTGACAAAAGGCACACTCGGTTGCAGGAGCCTCCGCCGCTGACTCGGCGTAGGGCAAGGGATGATGCCCGAAAGTGAAGAAGCCCCAGTTGTTCGTCTTAGCAAACCGCTTACTGTCCTTCACTGTGACGTCGATCCCGTTGTACTGGCCGTTAAAGTACCCCCTGCCGGATGGTTCTGTACGAGAGCCGTCTGGAAAAGTCGGATTAAGAACGCGAGTCAGCTCTTTTACGATGACCGTTCCTTCAGGAAAGGAACCTGTCTTTAGGTAGGCAGCTACATTCTTTTCCTCGATGTACACATGATGGTACTCAGGAAAGTTCGCACTTCCGTTGTTGAGAGCATTGGGCGTTAGTGGAGCGCCTACAAAGACCCACCTGCGAAAAGTGTGCGGGTCCGGCAGCTTCATTTTGCCGTCGGAACCAAAAACGGCGCTCGACTGTTCCGGCTTGGCAGCCACAACGGGTTTCGCGACCAGCAGGTACACGGCTGAGGCGGCCAGTCCCAAGCCGACGATGACTGCTAACAGATGCTTCTGCATTGCCATTCTCCTTATGAAGCGCTTTTGGGAAGCAGGTTTCGCGAGAGCGCTCTGTTTGCTTTGACTTGAGGACTGGGTAACCTTGTACGTATATCCAGTCGGTTGACGCGCTGGAATATGACAGGTCAGGCAATCTTCTTGTCGTCCTCCCGGGTTAAATAGGAGCAAGCTAACAGCAACCAAGCCAGCTCCAGCAATGATCGTGAAGCGATGCTTTGGTATACAAATCTCCCGTGATGAGTCGTGCTGCTTACTTCGAGCTGAGAACCGGAAAACCTTGGACGTATGTCCAATCGGTTGACTTAGCCGGTATGTGACAGCCGAGGCAATCTTTTTTGTAATCAGTTGCCACCTGCTTATCGGGGGCGTCGGCTTTGAAAAGGGCCCATCCCCATCCATCACCCCATAAGGCGTTTTGTGGGAAGCGGTGTTTATCGTCCTTAATCTTGACGAACCACATCTTTGTTCCCGAGGCCCAGTGTGAATCACCGGTTGTCAGTTGAGCGTGTTCCGTTCCAAATACTTCTTTCACCAACACTGCACCATCGGGGAATTTGCCATTTTTGCGGTAATACTCAGCAGTACCAGGTAAGGCATAGGTCACGTGCATTTGATTCCCGTTCGGATCAAGCACTGTATACGTTCCGAGTAGTTGATAGAGATCCCGATAGTCGGCCGGCTTGCGAATGTTTCCGGTTTTGTCGACCAGTTCATAGCCGTTGAAGCTGCTAGGACTTTGGGACTTGCTGCTCTGTTGAGAGTTGATGAACTGGTAGCCTGCCAGGACGACGAGCGTGAGGATGCCAAATGAGATGCGAACGGTCATTTACTATCCCTCCTGTCTTTCCCGAATCGAATCGCTGGCGCTTCCAACGCGGCAGCGGTCGCCGCCAGAACGGAAAATAGTTGAGCCGCCACCGAAATGAACGCCGGTTATCTTTCCGACGCAATTACGAACAACCTATTACCAGATGGACAAGCAATCAATTGGGCGTTGGTGGATTTAGCATCCCGAGAAAGGAGAATGCAGGTAATGCCTTCGTTTACGAGACCTTTGTAGTAGGTCCTTAGGGAGCCAGTCGAGAATGGCTGCCCGAAAAAAAATGGTTGACCTGCAGACGGTTGGGCGAGCCGGTGACGTCTCACCTTTCGCGCTCTTTGGCAATCACCACATGGTGCTCAGCCCCCGATGTCAACAATATTCTCAGACGAAGAAGGAATGTATTAGGCGACGGTTTATCTGGCGTGCCAGGAAGGAGAATGCGCGTGATCTCTTCGTTTTACGAAGCCTTTTTCGAGGGGCCCTTAAGCTTCACGATCATTCTTACCAAGTCGGCAAGGGATTGCGCGTGCATCTTTTCCATCGCCCGGCTGCGATGAACCTTCACCGTGTTTTCCGCAGTTCCGAGCTGACCTGCAATCTGCTTATTGAGCATGCCCGAGGCGACCATGAAGATTACCTCCTGCTCGCGGTGGGTCAGCGACTCGAAGCGCTGCTGCAGATCCCTTGCCTCTTTCTCCTGCTCGCGCCTGTCACGATCTCGCTCAAGTGCGATGCGAATGCCATCCAGCAGATCCTGATCCCGGAAGGGTTTGGTAAGGAATTCGACCGCCCCAGCCTTCATAGCGCGCACACTCATCGGAATGTCGCCGTGGCCGGTGACAAAGACTATGGGAATACGAATGTCTCTCGCTGTAAGCTCGCGCTGAAAATCCAGTCCACTCAATCCAGGAAGTCTGACGTCCAGTACAAGGCAACAGGGGACATCCGGCGGTTTTCTATGCAAGAAGCTGTCGGCCGAGTCGAAGCTCTCAACTTGGAGACCCACCGTGCTGATGAGAAACTTGAGTGAGGAACGCACCGATGGGTCGTCATCGATAACAAAGACGACGGGAGCGCCAGTCATGAGGGACACCTGGCGGCCGGCGGCAGCGTGAAATAAAACACAGCTCCGTGTGGACAATTGGGCGTGGTCCAGAGCCGTCCGCCATGATCTTCAACAAGTGAGTGGCTGATGGATAAACCCAACCCCATACCGTTCGCCTTTAATGTAAAGAACGGAGTGAAGACGCGATCTGCCTCTGGGCCAGGACCAGGGCCCGAGTCGCGTACCGCAACCAGTATGGTCCCAGACTCGTCGAGCTGGGATTGCACCCAGAGTAACCGAGGCCGATTGGTCGCCGCAGTCATGGCTTCGTTCCTTGCGCGATGAGATCCGCCGCAGATGACAGGGCCTCATGTGTGCCAGCGCTTATCGATTTTCGAGAAAGCATGACCAGCACACCTATCGTGCGATTGCCAACGAACAAGGGGTAGCCGGCAAAGCCCACCAGTCCTTCGGTCTTTCCCCAATCCTCACCACTAATACGAGGATCGTTCAAAACATTATTAATCAAGAGTGGCTTCCACTCCCGCACAATCATTCCAATGTTGAGCTTGCCCGTTGGGACACGGCCGTGGACTGCATCCATACGGGTGCATATTCCCGCGCTGGCCTGTAACTCCAATATGTCGCCAGCTTCGCTTAAGGTCCAGATCCCGGTAACAGCCGCGTCGAGATGGAGCACAATCGTTTCAGCACATTCACGCAGAGTTTCTTTCAGATCTCCTTCTTGCCGAAACGACGCTCACGCCCGCGCGAACAGCAGCCTGGCGAACCTGCGCGGTTCGCGCTCCTCGGCCTGCTTTCTCTCACCGATATCGCGTATAAAGCCAGTAAATACCCGGTGCCCCTCCTTGGTCAGTTCTCCCAATGACACTTCCACCGGAAATTCCTGCCCATTTTTGCGCAAGCCAATCAGTTCGGTGCCTTGCCAGTTGACATGTCGCTGGCCGCTGGCCAGGTAGCGTCTGAACCCATCCTCGTGCAGCTTTCGCATTCGATCGCCGAACATTCAAGCCGCCCTGGATTCTTTCGGGGTTCCGCGAGCACCGGCGCAGGAATCGGGCGAGCTTTTCGGGATTATCGGTAACTAACGCGGCGAGGGGCGTACCCACCAATTCGGTTGATGGTCGTCGAAAGAGTCTTGATGCACCCGGGTTGACAGCAACAAACCGTCCCTCCAGGCTCAACCAGCAGCATCGGCACCGATAGCCCATGAATAATTCCGGAGAGGTCGGTCAGCGTCATCTGTCACGCCTTCTAGTGTCGTTAACCTCTTACGCTGCTTCAGGTATTCCCTCCCTTCGGCTGCTTCCGCCTCGGGCGGGTTGAGTTGAGGTGCAACACGATGCGGCAATCCGGTTGTCCTTTGCCAATCGTATCGTGCAGTTCTATTTTGGCGTGGCCCGGACTGTCCGCGGCAATGGCACAGAAGGTATTACCGGTGACTATGCATAGCGATGGACGACCGACGACCGGTCGCCGAATAGACAAGCTTGATTACCCAGCACGACTTTGTTTCCATCCTCTTCAATCACATAACAATCGCCCTGAACACGTCCACTAGCACGGTAGGTTAGTGGCCCATTTCGCGGGCAGGACCACCCTTGCCTAACTGATCGAGCGTGGCTTTGAAGGCAGTTGCGAGCTTGTCCGCCGACCCTCTCCCCCAGTAGTGAAGGAAGATCACCATAGGGCGTTCACCTGTCATGTGGTGATGAATAGCCACGACATCAATGCCATTCTTGCGCAGCGTTTTTAATACAGGAGTTATCTCGTTTTCCAGCATGGCCACGTCCCCGGCCACTACCGCGTCTTCTTGCGTGCCAAAGAAAGCCGCCCAAGTATTCAGGCCCATGCGGGCGTTGATGACGGCCCCATGGTCCTTCATTGCCAAGTCGTCTCGTCCGACGGTGATCTTGTATACGGAGCCTGATTGCTCGCCTGTATGCCCCACAATTTTTGCCAACTTTTCAGTGTCTAGCGGGGTTCCGGTGGTGGACATTGGCTTGACTACCGGCGGAGTGACTTGCCCGATGAGATCCAAAGCAGGTTTAACGCGAAGGGCAAGGTCAGGTGCTTTTCCCATTCCGTGGACATGCATGAAGTAAACGTTGGGATCATCCCAGAAGAAATGATTATGGAGGGCGGTGACGTCAATCCCATTGGCGAGTAGGGTGGACATGACGGGATTGACCTCCTCTTGCAAAAGCACAAGGTCTCCCATCATCACCTCTGTAGAACCTGTGCCCTTCGTCATCGCGACCCAGCCGCCGAAACCGAAGGGCGTGGGTACGGCAATTCCCTGAATCGTCATCTTTAGATCGGAGCGCGGAATATTGATCTTCAGCACGCCAGCCTTGAAGTCTCCCTTGCGATCGAGCGACTTTAGAACCTCCTGATAGTCGCTTGGTATTTCCTGGGCCAATGCACACGCACCCGAGCTTGCCAAGGCGATACAGAGCACGAAGCCTGCTAATCCCTGCTTCATTGAGTTCCTCCTCATTGCTTGAGTGAGCGATAAAGACCATCGATGAGGTCGATACCGCGGGTCAAAAGATCGTCGTCAGAAAGGTCTTAAGAGAGACCTCCGACGAGCTGGTGGTTCGACTGCTCCAACCGTCCAAACTTGTCTTCACCGATCTTGGCATCGTGAATTCCTTCAGCACTGCGTACCGCATGCCGATTCTTGATCGCGATGAATCTGTCTCGTAATGGAAAGTATTGTACCATTCATGTGTAATGGATATAACAACTATCCCGGAGAGCGCTCGATGGCTGCTGCTGATCTTTAGCCTGCCCTCGAAAAAGGCAAGCCAACGAGTGGGGATCTGGCGAAAGCTTCAGAAGTACGGGACGCTCTCTTTGCGCAATTCAGGGTATGTGCTGCCCAACATGCCGATGAACCAGGAGCGGCTCGAGTGGCTGGCTACGGCAATACGCGGATTCAAAGGAGAAGCATCGGTGCTTCAAGTTCAATCGATCGACGACCTTCCGTCCGACGTGCTCAAAGAACGCTTTCGCAAAGAACGCGAGCCCGATTACACGGCGCTCATCCGGGAGATTCAACAACTCAAGCCATCGGAGCCGGGGTTTTCAACGCGACTGGCTCGATCAAAACGGCGCTTTGCCGAGATTGCCGAGATTGACTTTTTCGACAGCCCGCTCAAGGCAAAAGCCGAAGAAGCCCTCTACAAGGCCGAACACCCGGCGGTCAGGCTAGAGCGGACTAGGAAAGGAATGGCATCAAAAGTGGAATACCAGAATCGTGTTTGGATCACGCGTCCTCGCCCTGGAATTGATCGGGCTTCCTCAGCCTGGCTGATCAGGCGCTTCATCGATTCCAAGGCAACCTTTCTGTTTGGCAGTGACCCGAAAGCCCATCCGGAAGCCGTGCCGTTTGACATGTATCAGGCCGCAGGCTTTGGCCATGAGGGTGAGAACTGCACGTTTGAAACTCTTTGTGCCCGCTTCGGTATGACAGATAAAAAAGTGCGACTCATCGGGCAGGCCATACACGATGCCGATCTCGACGATGAGAAATTCGGTCGAACCGAGGGCATCACCATCAACCAGATTCTGAAGGGATGGGCAAAGCAAGGCATTCCCGACGAGGAACTTCTCCGCAGAGGAATGGACTTGATCGAGGGGCTTTATCACTCGATTGCGTGAAAAAGGAGGGGGGAAATGACAGAACTCTGACTCGCTTTTCTGGGATTGCAGGTCTGCTTCTATCTTTCAGGATTGGATGCACATGAATATGCGCTGCAAGATACTGATACTTATGCTCGTCTTATCATCGGCGACACCGATGAAGACAATAGCCGCTCCGCGTCATGGGGCAACACTCAGGCAGATTGCTGCGATCGACCTGCCAGGGCCGGTGGGGAAACGTTTCGACTATCTAACGGTCGATGTAGAAGATGGCTATGTCCTGTCAGCACACTTAGGAGCCGGGCTTCTCTATGTGATCGATATAAAGACCAACAAAGTAATCGACACGATCTACGGCCTTCCAGGCGTGGAAGGCGTTGAGTATGTTCCAATCTTCAAGAAAATCTATACCTCGGATTGGTACGAAAACAAGATTGGGGTCATTGACCTTACACAACGCGAAGTTATTAAGAAACTGCCCACAGGTGCGAAGCCTGACGAAAGTACCTACGCAGCTTCATTTCACAAGCTCTATGTGTCGAATGAGCGAGGCAAATCCGAAACGGTTGTCGATGTGACTACAGACAGAGTCGTCGCCACTCTCCATTTCAATAGCGAGACCGGAATGCCTCAGTACGACTCGGTCGCCAAACGGGTCTATGTGAACCTGCAGGATCAGAACATCCTTGCCGAGATTGATCCCACCACAGACAGCGTAGTTGGTCGTTATCCAGTGGGCCGTTGTAAGGGTAATCACGGCATGGCTCTTGATGTGGAGCATCGGCGAGCATTTCTATCCTGCGAAGGCAACGACACAATGACCGTGTTCGACCTGGAAAAACACGAGCCCATTGCGTATCTGCCTATGGCGAGCGGAGCCGACGTGATTAAGTTCGACGACGTGCTCAGCCGGATCTATGTGGCATGTTCTAGCGGGGCAATTTCCGTCTTCAAAGAAGATGATCCTACGCACTTTCGAAAGGTAGAGGACTTTCCCGTTGAGCCTAAGGTGCACAGTCTGGCAATCGATCCGACAACTCACCGCGTTTACACCCCGGAAGAGCAAGAGGATGGACGTCCAGTCGCTCGCATGATCGTTTATGAACCTGTGACAAAGGATTGAGGGTTTCCGATTGAGATTGCCAAGTGAAACTGACGTCGGTGTGAGTCTTAAGAGAATGTCACCCTGGAGCTTCGCGCCAGCTCACCTTGGGCTGTGCGCGATCGCAATCCTAGCTTTTCTTCGACTCTTGTCAGCAACTTCTCTCGCGCAGGCTGCGCCCGGTGGACAAGGTCCGATTCCGCAATTATCTGACCCTGGGCCCGCTTTGGCCGGCTCTGAAGGCATAACGTTGCAAGATGCGGTGCAGAGAGCATTGACGAGTTATCCAACGGTGCGAATCGCTCTTGAGAAAACCCTTTCGGCTCGAGCGAACGTTGGGCTCATGCGAACCCAGTACCTGCCCCAGGCAAACGTTCTATGGCAGACCAACCGCAGCACCTACAACAATATCGCGGGTTTGGTTATACCCCAGGGTGTTGTCCCCTCTTTGTCAGGCCCGGTCCTTGCGGACACCTCCGGCACATCGGTATGGGGAAGTGCCGGTGGACTCCTGATCAATTGGGAGCCGACGCGATTCGGGTATCGCAAGGAGGAAGTGGATGCAGCGAAAGCCGGAGCAAGCGCTGCTGACGAGAGAGTGGCTTTGACGAAGCTCGATGTCGCAAACGCTGCGGCATCTGCCTACCTGACAGTCGCAGCCGTTCATGAGCAGGTAAGAAGTGCGCAGGCCGACCTTTCCAGGCGCCAAACCTTCGCCAGTACCATCCATGCGCTGGTTGACAATCAGCTGAGGCCAGGAGCGGATGCATCCGAAGCTGATGCGGAAGTGGCTGCGGCGCGGACCCGCCTCATTCAGGCTGAAACCTTGGAAAGAGTCGATCTTGCAGCGCTGGCTGAATTGCTCGTCGTACCCTCAAGCCAAATACATCTCAGCAGCGACGCATTTCTGACAACGCCCGCAGCAGAGAGCCTCCCATCCTTTGTCGCTACCAGTCACCCTATGGCTCTCGAAGGAAACCATCTGCTGGAACAATCGAAGGCAGAGGAACGCGTTTGGTCCCGGGCGTATACGCCACGGCTTGCTCTTGAAGGGTCGATTGCCGGGCGTGGAAGCGGCGTGAAGCCGAATGGGACTCTACTCGAAGGGACGAATGGCCTTGCTCCTGATCGAGACAATTGGGCAATCGGCGTCCAAGCTACATTTGCCCCTTTTGACTACTTTTCGATCCGGGAACAAAAGAAGATTGCTGCGTCTAACGAGCGTGCGCAGCAACTGAACAATCAGAACACCATCCAAACACTTAATACGCAGGTCGAACAAGCCCGCGCCCAACTGGATGGGGCCATGCAGATCGCGCGGAACACGCCGGTCCAGCTCACCGCAGCCCGCATGGGCGAATCGCAGGCGGGCGCGAGGTATCAAGCGGGACTAGCAAACATTGTCGAAGCAACGCAAGCACAGGCGCTCCTCCAACAAGCAGAGGCACAGGATGCTCTTGCGCGAATTGGGGTCTGGCAGGCACTGCTCGGGGTCTATGTCGCACAAGGGGACATAACTCCGTTTCTTAACAGGGTGCCGAATCTGACTACCGGAGGTCACTGATTCATGTGGTTAATACGCCTTGCACTCCGCCGTCCATGGACCATCATCGTTGGTGTTGTCGCTGTCGCCTTGTGCTCCATCCTGGCGCTAACGCGGATGCGCGTGGACATCTTCCCCAATCTCAACCTGCCCGTCATCTATGTGGCTCAGCCCTACGGCGGTATGAGTCCGGCGCAGATGGAAGGCTTTCTCACCTACTACTACGAGTACCATTTCCTCTACGTAGATGGAATTGAAAGCGTCGAGTCGAAATCAGTTCAAGGTGCAGCGCTCCTCAAGCTGACCTTTCATCCCGGTACGGATATGAGTCAAGCCCTGGCTCAGGTGATTGCATACGCCAATCGCGCTCATGCATTCATGCCGTTTGGAACAGTGCCGCCCTTTATTGTCCGGTACGACGCGGGAACAGTGCCGGTGGGCTACCTCACCTTCGCATCCCCGAACCGCACGCTGGGTGAAATTCAAGATCTGGCACTCAATCGCATCCGGCCACAGTTTGCAACGCTGCCGGGAGTCTCGTCACCGCCGCCTTTCGGGGGCAATCAACGTGCTGTCGTGGTCAGCGTCGATGCATCAAAGCTTCGCGCCTACGGTATGTCGCCCGAGCAGGTGATTCAATCGGTTACCGCTGGTAATGTCATCGTCCCCGCTGGAAACGTGCAGGAAGGCACATTGCAGCCGATTGTGCCGAGCAATTCCGTAGTGCGAGATATCCAGGAACTCGCTGATCTGCCGCTGCGCACAGGTGCTGGCCCCACGGTCTTCCTGCACGACATCGCCAAAGTCGAAGATGCGACTGACATCCTGGCAGGATATGCAGAAATAGACGGCAAGCGTGCTGTGTATATCCCGGTGACAAAGAGGCCCGACGCATCCACCATCACGGTCGTCAATGAAGTAAAGCAAAACCTTGATCGCTTCCGCTCACTGGTTCCTTCTGATATTCAGGTGGACTACAGATTCGACCAATCGATTTACGTTAAAGATTCCCTTTGGACGATCGCTCGCGAAGGCTTGCTGGGCGCTTTACTCACGGGTTCGATGATCCTGCTCTTCCTCGGAGACTGGCGTAGCGCGGGTATCGTCGTCATTACAATTCCATTCGCCCTCATCGCGGCAGTTGTGCTGCTGTGGGCGAGCGGGCAGACCATCAACATCATGACCCTGGGCGGCCTGGCCTTGGCTGTAGGCGTTCTAGTGGATGAAGGCACTGTGGTCATCGAGAACATCCACGCTCACCTGGAACGCGGCGAGCAACGTGCTATTGCCGTGCTGCATGCAAGCGGCGAAGTGCTCATCCCGCGCTTGCTGGCCATGCTCTCAATTCTGGCTGTCTTTGTTCCCTCGTTCTTCATGACGGGCGTCACCCAAGCTCTCTTCGTTCCGCTCTCATTGGCGGTCGGCTTTGCTATGGCCGCATCGTATGTCCTCTCAGGCACGTTGGTACCGGTACTCTCCAACTGGGTTTTACCCGAGCAATGGAAGCACCAGGACGCGGCTTCAAAGCGTGGTTTCCTGCAGCGCTTGAAAGACCGTCATAAATGGGCACTGTCCAGGTTGATGCTAAGACGTGTGTTTGTCTTCATTGCTTATCTAGCTGTAGCCGCCTTGCTGGTCGGTGTCGTCGGCCTGCATTTGGGTCAGAGCCTCTTCCCGCCATCAGGCTCCAACCAATTCCAATTGCGTTTCAACGCACCTATTGGGACGCGGGTGCCTGTCACAGAAGAACTCGTTCGTCAGGTTCTTCGCACCATCGAGCAGGAAGCTGGAGCTGGAAACGTCGAGAGTACTCTGGGCTATGTAGGTCTTCAGCCTTCCAGTTATCCCATCAACACTGTCTATCTTTGGACAAGCGGCCCACAGGAAGCCATCTTCCGCGTGGCCTTGCGGACTGGCGCGAAGATCAATCTGTCGGATTTTCAAGAGCACCTTCGAAAAGTGCTGGCAGACAAATTTCCCGGTAGTACATTCTCATTCGAAGCCGGGGATATTGTTTCCCAGATCACGAATCTCGGTGCGCCGTCCCCGGTGGAAGTTGCAATTCAGGGTTCGGATCTCACGCAAGTGCGCAACTACGCTGCTCGCGTGCACAGTGCCATGTCATCGATCGCTGATGTGCGCGATTTGCGGTACGAAGAGCCGCTCGAATTTCCGAGCATCGATGTGAACATCGATCGTGAACTGGCTGGTCAGATGGGGCTCACGGTTCAGCAAGTCGGAGACGCAGTTCTCACCGCCACATCCTCGAGCCGCTTTCTCACGCCAAACTACTGGGCTGATCCTAAGACCGGCGTTGGGTATCAGGTGCAGGTCGAAGTTCCGCAGACGCAGATTCACTCTGCTCAAGATATCGCCAACATCCCTGCAGGAGCTGGTGCGCATCCACTGGTGGGAGATGTCGCAAGAATCGCGGACGGCAAAGTTATCGGCGAGTACGACCGCATCAATGGTCGGCGAGTCGTACTCCTCTCCGCAAATATTGCCGGAACAGATCTTGGGCGTGTTTCACGTGCGCTCGATCATGCTCTCGCACGAATAGGGCCAGTCCCACGTGGGTTGGCCGTAGATGTCCGTGGTCAGATCGCACCGATGCGCCAAACGCTCACGAATCTCAGCATTGGCTTCGGCATCGCGCTGCTCGCCATCCTGCTTCTCTTAACGGCAAACTTCCAATCAATCAGACTGGCTCTGGTCGTGCTTTCTACAACTCCCGCAGTGTTGGCGGGTGTCGCGCTGATGCTTTGGCTTACTGGCACCACCCTGAACGTCCAGTCGTTCATGGGTGCGATCATGGCGCTGGGAGTAGCAGTGGCAAACGCAATTCTCCTCGTCACCTTCGCCGAGCAGTATCGAAGAGAAGGAAGATCCGCACTCGACGCAGCAATGGAAGCTGCGGAGACCCGTATGCGTCCGGTGCTGATGACAAGTATTGCCATGACGGCGGGCATGGTCCCGATGGCTTTGGCGCTTGGCTCTGGCGCCGAAGCGTCGGCGCCCCTTGGTCGTGCCGTCATTGGCGGTCTATTGGCCGCAACAGCAACCACCCTTCTTTTCCTTCCGCTCTTCTTTGCCATCGCACAGCAGAATGCGACACGATCTTCAGTATCACTTGATCCTGAAGACCCCGAGAGCCGTTACGCTCCGCACCCTCAAGAGGGAGTATGACCATGCGCCGAATCCTATTGCCGAAGTTACCTGTTTACTCACTCATTCTTCTGACTGTTTGCACAGGCATATTAACTGGCTGCAGCAAGAACGAGCCGGTTCATGCAGAACCTCAGAAGCCTCGTGCAGTAACGGTCCGCCCTGTCATCGAACAGCAACTTCAGGCATCATTACAGCTTCCCGCCGAATTGACGCCGTTCGAGGTCGTCGCCATATATCCGAAAGAAACCGGATTCCTGCAGTGGATCGGTGTAGATAGAGGCACGCGAGTTCGCAAGGGACAAGTCCTTGCTCGCCTTACGGCTCCGGAAGTCGACGCACGTCGTGCGCAAAGCGAGGCCCAGGTCCAAAATGCCCAATCACAACTGGATGCGGCGCGGGCGAAGCTTGCATCCGATGAGGCCACCAGCAATCACCTGAAAGATGCTGCGAAGACGCCGGGTGTAGTGGCAGGCAACGATCTCATTGTTGCAGGGAAGACGGTCGAAGCAGATCGCGCAAATGTGAAGGCGGGCGAAGAAAACGTCAATGCAGCGCGGCACGCGCTCGGCGCATATTCGGCCTTTCAGCAATATCTGCAAGTGACAGCCCCATTCGATGGCATCATCACGGAGCGCAATGTCCATCCTGGAGCACTCGTTGGTCCATCGACAGACTCAGCGACATCGGTACCAATGCTGAGACTGGAGATGGATGACCACTTACGTCTCGTCGTGCCGGTGCCGCAGGCATATCTCAGCAGCATTTCGACAGGTCAAAAAGTTGAATTTACGGTACCGGCTTATCCGAACCGAAAGTTCACTGGAACCATCGCACGCCTATCCGATTCCGTAGATCAACGGACGCGGACCATGCCAGTGGAACTCGACGTATCGAACCGCGACGGTTTACTCACACCGGGCACCTATTCGCAGGTCCAGTGGCCCATCCATCGAACTGGCATGAGCCTGGTCGTACCCAAGACATCAATTACTTCCGATCTTGAACACTCGTTCGTGATTCGCGTTAGGAACAACAAGACAGAGTGGGTGAATGTTCAAACGGGTCTGACAAAAGACGATCTCGCCGAAGTGTTCGGCGACTTGAAACCGGGAGACCTCGTCGTCGCTCGCGCGACGGATGAACTGCGACCAGAGACACCGGTGACAACCATCCTAGACCGCGGTCAGAAGTAGCCTCCCTTCCGCACCGTGGACGTGTATGTAGTTGTGCGGGTCATCCCAGGTGACTATCGAGAGCAGCGACGTCAGTCCGTTGGGTTGATCTGCTCCTCAGAAAGGCTTTGGGGAGCATCCTACCCGCGTGGTCAATTTCCGAAATGCCTTTGAGCCTTTAAATTCGTCTTGCACCACGACACAAATGAATCAGTCTGATTACTACCAGATCACCTTTATCCCAAGTTACATCTGTCGAGAGGGCGTCGCAGCGACCTCGTCGGCCACTTGACTCAATATGAGTATGTGACCCGCATCTCCACAATCCATCACTCGTCGCGCAATGTTTATGCCGCCGCCCGCTACGTTGCCCGCGGCGTTGATGTCTTTGACTTTATATATGTGGGTCCAGGGTGGATTCCCATACGCAACTTGAGTTCGGCGTTGGACACCAGGACCCGCATCCGGTTCGATGCGTTATTGAGAGTAGGCAGGCGAGCGGAATGAAGATGTTGTTAGTGAATGCGCCTACTCCCGGGCGTGGGTGGGCCGACGGTGCCGGGGCCGGTGCCGATGGTGGTGGAACTGCCGCTGTTCGTTGCGGCGACTACGCCACCTATGACGCCGCCGATGATGGCGCCACCGATGATGATGGTGGTCGTCTTGCTGAGGCCGAAGAGACCGCCTTTGGAGGCGGTGCCGCCTTGGGTTGATTTCGCTGGCAGGGTGTTAAGTGCGGTGATTACGTTTTGCTGGTGGATGACGGTCTCGGCGACCAGCGCGCCGAGGGTTACGGTGACGGCAATGGTGAAGGAGCCGGGGGTTTGGCTGGCCTGGAGCCCCTGCGCCTGGGCTTTGCCGTCAGGCCCGGTCTTGGTGGAGAAAGAAGTTGTGCCGTTGGCGAAGGTGGCGCCGGCGCCGTTGTCACCGGAATGGATAAGGAAGAGGACGGCGGCTTCGGAGACAGGTTTGTGGTTCTCATCTTCTACTTGAATGATGGGCTCGCGCGCAGTGCGTTCACGGATGTTATTGAGCGCGTTTTCGCCATCGAGGATGACGATGTGGAGGCTCTTGGGAGCTGATTCGGCTGAGGCCGCCTGAGAGACTTGAGCGGCTGCGGGCAAGCCGGAGAGCAACGCGATGAGCGTGGCTGCGGAGGCTTGGCAGAGACGATTAATGAATGGCGAGTGGTTCATTGTGCGCTCCCGGGCGTGGACGCGCCGATGGAATTGACGAGCGTAACGCTGACGCTCCTGATGTGCGAGGCGTCGTCGTTCAGGATGAAGGATTGAGTGTATGTGAACTCAGACCCGTACTGGTCGGACGGCTGGGATGAATACCACTGGGTGAAGAGTGTAGTGACGGGGAGGGCGATGTTGGGATTTTTGATGGAGCCGCTGGCGGCGGTGAAGTCGAAGTTGGCGGTGGAGACTTCGCGGGTATTGGAGTAGCCGTGGATGACGACAGTGACTTGCTTGCCGTTGCGCTGGAACATGGTGGCGCTGGTGAGTGCGGGTGGCGCAGGCGGGACCTGAATGATGACAGGCTGCAGGCCGGCGGGGGTTACGTCGACACCGCCGGTGCTGAGCGTCAGCCGGATGGTGATGGTTCCGGTTACGGTGCCAGCCTGGAATTGCACGATCCGGGTGTCGGTGGAGTTGGGCTGGATGGTGAAGGGGAAAGTGCGGCTGCCGTTGATGAACTTGATCATCGGGTCATCGGTGAGCCCGGCGGCCGGCGTGAAGGTGAGGGTGAAGATTCCGTCAAGGGGGACGGAGTATGGGTTGTTGGTGAGTTGGAAGTTGAGGCTGGGCTGGGTGCGGGACGGGGTCGTGGATGGTCCGGTGAGCACGATCTGGAGCGGGGACTGGGTGACGTTGATCTGTGCCCTGCTGGCGGACGGGAGAAAGTCGGCGCCGTCGGTGGGCGTAAAGGTGACGGTGAGCGTTTGCGGGCCGGGCGTGTTGAAGACGGTTCCGGCGGCGGGTTTGTAAGTGAAGGTGCCGGGAACGTTCGTGATGAAGTTTGTGGATGCCGTTGCGTTGAGTTGTGCGGCGGTGAGCGGGGCTCCGACGGCGAGGGATGACGGATTGGGTGTCCAAGCGATGTTGGTCGGCGCCTGGGTGACGGTTTGCCCAACGTTGCCCATGGAGGAACCGAAGGCACTGTCGCCGCTGTATGTGGCGGTGATGTTGAATTTTCCGACGGGCAATTTGATCCCGGGCAGGGTCGCAGCGCCATTTGCGAGAGGGACGCTGCCGAGATCCGCCTTGGCCGTGGCGTTGCTGAAGTCGACGGTTCCGGTCGGCGTTTGGGCGGGGACAGCCACTTTTATTTTGGCGAAGCCAAGGACAACCTGCGTCACTGTGGCCGTGAAGGTTACGGGCTGGCCGAATTCCGCTTGCGCTGCGGAGCTTTGCAGGGTGGTCGTCGTTTGCTGAAGGGTAACGGGCAGCGGGAGGGCGTTGGTGGTGCCCTGAATCTGAGGATCAGCGACGCTGAGTTGGAGTGTGCTTACCGTGGCGAAGTCTATTGCGGGAATGGTTCCAGTTAGCGTCGTGGCGTTGACGAAAGCAGTGGGGATGGCGTTGCCGTTGACTTGCGCGATGGAGGTGGGGGTGAAGCCGGTGCCGGTGAAGGTGACGGTTTTGGCTGGATCGTTCAGGGTTGCGGTGGCGGGATTGATGCTGGTGAGGGTAAATGCGATGACGTTGATCTGTGCCCTGCTGGCGGACGGGAGGAAGTCGGCGGCGTCGGTTGGCGTAAAGGCGACGGTGAGCGTTTGCGGGCCGGGCGTGTTGAAGACGGTTCCGGCGGCGGGTTTGTAGGTGTAGGTGCCAGGAACGTTCGTGGTGAAGTTTGTGGATGCCGTTGCGTTGAGTTGTGCGGCGGTGAGCGGGGCTCCGACGGCGAGAGATGACGGATTGGGTATCCAGGCGATGTTGGTCGGCGCCTTGTTGACGATTTGCGGGGTCGGGGTCGATCCCATGGACCCGGAGAAGATGCCGTCGCCACTGTAAATGGCGACGATGGTGAATTGACCTGCGGGCAAGGTGACTACGGTGAGTGTGGCGGTGCTTTTTGTGGCCGGGGGAGGGGGGGCGACGAGGGGAACGGTACCGAGCATGGTCTGGCCGTTCATGAAAGTTACCATTCCGGTTGGATTGGCGGCGGGCGCGAAACTGATGCCCAACGACACTGCGGCGGTGAGAGTTACAGGCTGACCGAAGATCGATGGCGACGGGGAGCTGGTCACACTAGTGAAGCTGGGATTCAGCGCATTAATGGCGAGCGGCGAGAAGAGGAAGAGAAGAAATGCGAGGCGGCGGATCATTTCGCGCCTCCGGCGTTGCCGGTTGCCTGGAAGGCGGGAATGAAGAGGGTTTGCGGTGACGCGGGGTCGGCGTCGATTAGCCAGCCGGCCGTGGCTCCGATGTCTGTGACGCGGAAGACTGCGTTGCCATCGACGCTTTCTACGCGATCTGACTGACAGGTGCAGGGAACAATTGCGGGCGCGGATGCTGCGGTGAGATCGACGCGGATTAGATTTTTGTCGGCGCTGTTGGCGATGACGGCGTAGCGGCCGTCACGGGAGGCTGTGACGGCGGCGGGATGATTGAGGCCGCTGGCGGCGATCATTTGGGCTACGGGCGCGGATTGCACATTTCGTATGAGGGTGAGGGTGTTGCGCGCACTGTCGGTGATGAGGGCGTCGTCGGAGCTAGGGATGAAGTTGAGGCCGCCGAGCGCGGCGATGGTGGTGATGGGAGACGATTGTCCGATGCGCGCAAGGCTGATGGTGACGCTGTTGCCGGAGGCGGATGCAGTGAGCACGGTGGCGTTGTCGCTGACTGCTGCTGAGAGCAGGTTCGGTGGGGCGCTCAGGGATTGGAGTTTTGGTGCGTCGGGCAAGCCGGTGATGAGGGCTATGCTGGCGCTGTTTGTTGCGTAAGCGATGGCCGCCGTGCCGGAGGGAGAGAGGCGAAGAGTTGCATTGTCTGCGAGGCCGGTTGTGACCGGGATGGTGGTTGGGGCGGGCAGATGCAGGGCGAAAAGATTGCCTTCGGTGGTAAGGAGGAGTCCGGTGTCGGCCGCTGCCGTGCCGGAGACGTAGACGCCGGCGGGCACGATGCTTTCGCCGACCTGGGATGAGCCGGGGACGCCAAGGATTGGCCGGAGGGAGCGTTCGGTTGCGCTCCAGAAATAGCCGAGTTTGGGACCGTCGTTGACGGCGGATGGCTGCGCGGAGGGAACGGCGGGAGGGGTGCCGGTGCCGCAGCCGATGATGTATGTGAAGGAAAGACCGAAAAGAAAGACGCGGGCTATTGAAGCGAAACGACGGAGGGCCATTTGCAGCTCCTGTCGAAGAAGCCGGGCCTACATGGGGGGTGTGGCCAAGTGCAGGGAACAATACTGACCGTTGACCGTGTGGTCAAGTAGATTTATGCCCGCTGGCGCGACATTTCCGGCTTTGGGGAGGAAACTACTTTCCATCGGAAATTTGCGTATGTTACAACCGCGAAAACGCCATCATTGAGACCCCCCGATGCAATCCCGTTTTGACTGGCGTTCGTTCCCTGAGCAGGCTTCCAAAAGAACCATGAGCGCCGGGAGGCGCATAGCTCGATGCAGCGATCTTTGATTTTGTTGGCGATGATTTTGCTTCTGCCTTCTGTGGGGTTTGGCCAGAAGCCGGTGAAGGCGCAACAGCCGCCGCGTGCGAAGGGGTTGCTGGAGATCACGCTAGAACAGAAGACCGGCGAGGAGACGAAGCCGGTGGCGGCGGAGCATGTATTTGAGCAGGGGGATGTGGTGCGGTTTAAGCTGCACAGCGATTACAACGGGTATCTGTATGTGATGAACCAAAGCACGTCGGGGGAGTTTTCAACGGTATTTCCGGCAGCAGATACGGGTAGCGATAACCGGATCGCGGCTAAGGGAGACTATGTGGTTCCGGCGGATGGGTGGTTCAAGATCAGCGGGCCGGCTGGGTTTGAGGTTTTGTATTTTCTGTTGAGTCCTACTGCACTGGCGCAGCCTGCGGTGACTGGGCGGCCGGGTGGCGCGACGTTTGCGATGCCGGGGCCGGCGAGTTCGTTGAAGCCACGATGCAATGATGAGGTTTTTCGCGCGCGCGGGGAGTGCATGGATACTTCTGCCGGACCGAACGCGGTGCCGCCGGGGGGCTGTGTTGCCGCCAGAGATTTCTCCGATTGCGGGGAACGCTTCGCGGGACATTACCTTTACGCGGAACAACGATTCGACAACGGTGGCGGCGAAAGCCGGTAAAGCGCCGGTGATTTATACGTTCCGGTTGGCGCACAATTGAGGGCTGTCATGATTTCGCTTCGGATTTTGGTTTGTGGTTTGCTGCTGGCCGCGGCTGGGGTGGGGGCGCAGACCGCTCCGCCGGCGAATGCGACTGGTTCGGCGGCGCAGGATACGCGTGACTTGAAGGTGGTGCGGCCGGATGCGAAGACGGTGCCGCCAGCGATTCCGCGGAGTTATGCGTTGGTGATTGGAATTGCGAGTTATAAAAATCTGCCGGCGGCGGCGCAGTTGCAGTATCCGAACCGCGATGCGGAGGACGTTTATACCGCGCTGATATCGCCGGAAGGTGGGCAGTTCCCTGCTGAAAATGTTCATAAGTTGATTAATGAGAAAGCGACGGTGGCGAATATTCGCCATGAGCTGGAGGAGTGGCTGCCGGCGGTAACTAAGGATGATGACCGCGTTTTGATTTATTACGCGGGGCATGGGTTCGTTTCCGGCGGTAAGGCGTATCTGGCGCCTTTTGACGTGGACATTCACAACATCGCTGCTACCGCTTATCCGATGGACACGCTGGGATTAGATATCGGCGGGAAGATTAAAGGTAAGTGGAAGGTGTTAATTACAGATGCCTGCCACTCGGGGGCGATTACTCCGGAGGCGGACCGGACGCAGGTGAACCAGACATTGCTAAGTCTGCAGAAGTCGCTGTTTTCGCTGACGGCGAGCCGCGATCGCGAGCAGAGTTTTGAGAGCGCTAACTGGGGCGGCGGGCATGGGATTTTCACTTACTACGTTATTAAGGGGATAGAGGGCGAGGCGGATACGAATGGCGACGGAATTGTATCTGCAGATGAGTTGGCGGAGTATGTGCATACGAATGTGCGGCTGGCGACGAGTGCGCAGCAGAATCCGACGTCGGAGCGCGGGAGTTTCGATCCGAACATGGTGCTGGCGTATAACCCTTCGCATGTCAAGGGTGCGAATCTTCCGCCGCCGCAGTATGGGAATTTAATCATTGAATCGAATATGGATAACACCGAAGTTTGGGTGGATGGGAAGAGCCAGGGGGTGGTGAATAAGGGCACGCCGCTGCGGCTGCCGGGGATTGAGCCGGGCGCGCACACGATCAAAGGCGTGCATATGGGATATGAACCGGACGGACCGCGGGATGAACAGGTTTATCCGGGGCAAGATACGACGGTGACGGTGCGGATATTGATTGCGCGGAACCGGAACCATGCGGCGGTGGAGCTATTTGATAAAGGAATTGAGCAGTACAACAAGGGCGAATTAACAGCTTACAAGAAGGCCGCAGAGTATTTTAAGCAGGCGCTGGCGATTGATGCTAAGTATTCGCAGGCAGCCTTGTATCTGGGGCGCGTGGAGAATGCGCTGTTTGAAGATCAGAAGGCGCTGGCGGCTTTTAGGGTGGCGATTGACGTTGATCCGGATTACACAGAGGCGCGGTCGAGCTATGCGGCGGCGTTGTTGGATGCTGGGGATCTGGATGAGGCGGTGCGGCAGTTGAATCTGGTGACGCGGCGCGATCCGGGGAGCGGGATGGCTTGGTATCTGATGTCGCAGGCCTATGCGCGCAAAGGCGATTATGTAGATGGGAAGACGGCGGCGGAAGAGGCGGTGAAGCTGAATCCGAAGAATGCGGAGGCGCATTTTTGGCTGGCAGAGTGCCAACGGCAATTGAAGCAGCCGGTCGAGGCGGAGACTGAGTATTCGAATTATTTGACGCTGAGTAATTTCGATTCGGGCCTTAGCGGGAAGATGAATTACTACATGGCCGGATACTTGTTTGGTGCGGGGAGTAAGAAGCGGGCGGCGCAGACGGATATCTGGCGGGAGCTGCGCGGGCAGGCGAATCTGGGGATGTGTGATTGCGAGTGGATGCAGAAGAAGTTTGATTCTGCAATTGGGTATTGCCAGAAGGCGCTGACTTATATTCCGAAAGATATGTTTGTGAATTACCGGCTGGGAGTTATTTATTCGGAGAAGTTTAATCAGGCGAACCAGCTTGGGTTGCTGGCGGCGGCGAAGTCGCATTTTTCGCTGGTGATTGCGGCGAATCCCGATGCGAATGAGGCGGACCGGGCGCGGAAGTACATTAAAAATATTGATCAGGTTATGGCGCAGCAGTAGGAGAAAAGCAGGTCCTTCTGCTACGCTTCGCCGCGGTCGGGGTGACGGATTTCTTTTTTTTGAGCCGGACTAGCCGATTATCAACACGACAAATAGTGTGAGAGCGGCGACTACGCTGAACATGGCGGCGTGGAGGCGGTCGCTTTTGATTTGGCGGATGAGGGAGATCATGAGGACCTCCTCGCACATGGAAGAGAGGAGGTCGGCGTCGGTGGCGGATGCGAATTTAGCTAAGTAGGTTTCGTGGGTTTCGCTAAGAACGTTGTCGAGGTTGCTCTTGATGGTGCGGAGGAGCCAGTGGTGGCGATTGCTGTCGCCGATGAAGAATTTTGGGCCGCGGGCGCCGAGGTTGAGGCCGTGGGGTTTGATGGTGGGGAAAATTGTGCGGAGACAGATGAGGACGGCAATGGCGACGGCGACGATGAAGAAGATGAAAAGGATGCGGTGATGCAGGGTGGGCTGGCGCGGCATTTGGAGTGCGCCAGCGGCCATGGCGGAAAGAAGAGTGACGCAAAAGGCGGCTTTGGTATCGATGAAGCGGATGGTGTTTTGGGTGTCTTCGACGATTTTGTAGAGAAACTCGAGGCGGCTGGAGTATTCGAGAACTTCAATGAGCGGGGCCAGGTCGGACATGGGCGGGAGTGTATCAAACGAAGGCGAGGGTCCTTCGGTGCGCTCAGGATGACGACCTTCTTTTGAAGAGAGAGTTCAGTTCCCTTTCCTGCTTGCGGTGAGGAGCGTCAGAGACTACGCTGCGTGCATTCCTTTGTACCTATTTCAGGCGCGCACGGCGATCCCTCGATGGACCGGAGATTGAAATTAACTTGCGAACGAGCGGCGATACGCGTTGCGCTGCTTGTGTATTTGGTGTGCGCGGGGGGCGCGGCGACGGCACAGGAAAATGCGCAGGAGGTGCAGCGGAGTGGGAGTCCTTCGCAGCGAATTCCGCAGCAGCGGAATCCGACGACTGGCGCGTTGCAGGGAATGGTGATGGATGCGGACCAGCGGCCGCTGGCTGGAGTGGAGGTTCGGCTGGTGGCGCCGGGAGGCGGGCGCGCGCCGGAAGGACAGACGGCGGGGGATGGGATTTTTCGCATTCTGCGGATTGCGCCGGGCAGCTACGACCTGGTGCTGACTGCGCCGGGCGGGCAAATGTTTCGCCGCGGGAACGTTCGCGTGAATGCGGGCGAAGTTTTGTCGGTGGAGATTCATCTGGGGGATTATCAGGTTGCGTTGCGGCCTCCGGCTATTCCACAGCTGCCGGCGGAGTTGGTGGGCGAGACTTCGTATCACGAGCTTAGCCGGCGGCCGGACGCGAATGGTGCGGTGGTGGCGGCGAAAGAGCTGGAGCTGGCGCCGGACAATCTGGTGTATTTGCCGCGGCCGGACCGGTGGAATGCGGAGATGCCGAACTATCATCGCTATCCCGGCAACGTGGAGGCTCCGTATGTGCTGGGGCACTGGTATGACCCGTTTAATCGGAATAAGTTCAAGGGCGATTCTCCGATTCGCGGGAATAAATTGTTTTTCAATTTCACCGGGGAGAGTATTACGGCGCTGGATGGTAAGCGGCTGCCGGTGCCTTCGGGGCAGTCTACGGCGCGGACGAATGAGTCGCCTTTCTTTGGGAGGGGCGGGATATCTTTTCTCGCGCAGACTTTTCGGTTCACGTTTGATTTGTTTCACGGAGACACGACAGCGTTTCGTCCTGTGGACTGGCGGATACGGGTGACTCCGGCGGCAAATATTAATTTCCTGAAGGCGCGGGAAAACCAGGTGGTGAGCGTGGATGTGCGGGCTGGGACTTCGCGGGTGGATGGGCATGTCGGATTGCAGGAGGCGTTCGGCGAGGTGAAGCTGCGTGACCTGGGGCCGAATTATGACTTTGTGAATTTGCGGGCGGGGATTCAGCAGTTCGTTTCTGATTTTCGCGGGCTGATTTTCGCGGATGAGCAGCTTGGCGTGCGGTTGTTTGGAAATTTGAAATCGAACCGCATTCAGTACAACCTGGCGGCTTTTGATTTGCTAGAGAAGAACACGAACAGCGGGTTGAATACTTTTTCGCGGCGCGGGCGCGATGTGGCGATCGCGAATATTTATCTGCAGGATTTTTTTGTGAAGGGGTACACGGCGCAGTTCAGTTATCACTTCCAGCGTGATAACGGGAGCCTGCATTTCGATGACAACGGGTTTCTGGTGCGTCCGGCACCGATTGGGTCTGTGGTGCCAAACTCACCTGTGACTCATCGCGTGGATGCGCATTACATCGGGTGGACCGGCGATGGGCATCTTGGCCGGCTGAATGTGAATCATGCATTCTACCAAGTCCTGGGGGATGATCGGCCCAATCCATTCCGCAATCCGGTTTCCACGAACGGGAAGGTGACCATCAACGCACAGTTGGCGGAGGTGGAGCTTTCACGAGACATGGATTGGCTGCGGTTTCGCACTTCGTTCCTTTATGCGAGTGGGGATAACGATCCGACGGACCATGTGGCGCGGGGGTTTGACTCGATAGTTGATGCGGAGAGTTTTGCGGGCGGCCAGTTTAGTTTTTTCAATCGCGAGAGCATTCGGTTGACGGGGACGGGAGTGGCGCTGAATCCGGGGGACAGCTTTTTGCCTGATTTGCGGTCGAGCAAGGATGAGGGGCAGTCGAACTATGTGAATCCGGGGATTTTTCTTTACAACGCGGGTGCGGATGCGAAGTTGACGCAGACGATTAAGGTGATTGGCAATGTGAGTTTTTTGCAGTTTGCGCGGACGCAGTCGCTGGTGTTTTTACAGCAGCAGGCGGCGATACGGCGAACGATTGGGACGGACGCGAGCGTGGGCGTGATTTACCGGCCGCTGTTGAGCGACAACATTATCGTGACCGGGGGGGCAGCCGTGCTGCAGCCGGGCAGCGGGTTGCGCGACATTTATACGGGCAAGACTTTGATTTCTGGATTTGCGACGGTACGGTTTCAATTCTGATGCGGGACACGAGGAAGCCAATGCGAGAGCATGCCGATGTACGGCGCGTAAAGCGCCGTGCGCTGATCGGTGGTCTGGTGTTGGTCGCGGAATTGTTGCCGGTTGCGGCTGCGTATAACTGGCGCGCGGTGGCGGTGAGCGCGCAATCGGGGACGCAGCAGGCGAAACAGGAGACTGCCGCTTCGACCCGAACAACGCTGCAGCGCAGCGAGACTCCTGAGCAGGCTGAGCGTGCCAGCACGGGATGTGTTACGTGCCACGTTGGGATTGAGCATCCGAATATGCATGCTGAGACCACCGTAGTGCTGGGATGTGCAGATTGCCATGGCGGGAATGCGACGGTCTCAATTGCGGGGGCAAAGGGGTCGGCTGAGTATGCGGCTGCGGAGCGCAATGCGCACGTGGCACCGCGATTTGCGGAAGACGCGGCGCGGGGTGGGCATCCGGCGGAGGCCTATACGCGATGGCTCAACGAGAGCTTTGAGTATGTGCGCTTTGTGAATCCGGGTGATTTGCGTGTGGCTCCGCATACGTGTGCGGCGTGCCACGCGCAGGAAACGCGCAACGTGAAGACGAGCATGATGACGCACGGTGCGATGCTGTGGAGCGCGGCGCTCTATAACAACGGCAGCTACCCGATTAAGAATCCGCATTTTGGCGAGGCTTACGACGAGGATGGGAAGCCGGTGCGGATTCGTACTTTTCCGCCGCCCACTGCGGATGAGACGCGGCTGAAAGGCGTGCTGCCTTATCTTGATCCGCTGCAGCGATGGCAGGTTTCGCAGCCGGGGAACATGCTGCGCGCGTTTGAGCGCGGGGGCGGGCCGCGCGGAGAGATCGCCGACCCGAACACGATGGAGGATCCTGGCGCGCCGGATACGAAGCTTTCAGATCGCGGGATTGGGACGAATCTGCGGACTGATCCCGTGTTTCTTGGATTGCAGAAGACGCGGTTGCTGGACCCGATGCTGTCTCTGCCCGGAACCAATGAGCAGCCTGGAGATTATCGGAGCTCGGGATGCTCAGCGTGCCATGTGGTGTATGCGAATGACCGCTTGCCGGCGCACTCGGGCATATATGCGCGGTATGGCAATGAAGGAAAGAGCGAGAGCAGCGACGCGACGATTAACAAGGCCGAGAGCGGGCATCCGCTGCGACATGTTTTTACGAAGACGATTCCGTCGAGCCAGTGCATGGTGTGCCATGTGCATCCGGGCACGAACATGGTGACGAGCTATTACGGAATGACGTGGTGGGATAACGAGGCGGACGGCGCGAAGATGTATCCGAAGACGCAGCACAATCCTACGGAACAGGAGTTGCATGATGTTCGGGTGCGGAATCCGGAGGGAGCAGCGCCGCGTGGATTGTGGTCGCGGCCGGATTTTCTTAAGCAGGTGGGAACACTGGAATTCAATGCGGATTTGAAAGATACGCAGTTCGCGGATTTTCATTCGCATGGATGGGTCTTCCGCGCCGTTTATAAGCGCGACCGGTATGGGAATTTGCTGGATAAGGACGACCGCGTGATTCCTGATACGGAGAATGAAGCTCTGGGCAAAGCGGTGCATCTGGCGGACATTCATCTGGAAAAAGGGATGCATTGCATCGATTGCCACTTTACGCAGGACGTTCATGGCAACGGGAAAATTTATGGCGAGACGCGAAATGCGATTGAGATTGGTTGCGTGGATTGCCACGGAACGATCTATAAGCGCGCGACGCTGACGACGAGCGGTCCGGCGTCGGCGCAGGATGCTTCAAGTAATTTGCTGCGTCTGCGTACGCCGTGGAAACAGGCGCGTTTTTATTGGCGCGATGACAAGTTGTACCAGCGATCGAATGAGGAAGAGGGCAAGGAATGGGAAGTGGTGCAGGTGCTGGATTCGATCACGCCCGGGAACGCGCACTACAGCGAGAAGTCACGGCTGGCGAAGACGATTCAAAAAGATGGCGTGACGTGGGGACATACGGACGCGATGGAGAAACTGGCGCATGCGGATTCGCGCATGACTTGCTATAGCTGCCATTCTTCGTGGACTACTTCCTGCTTTGGTTGCCACCTATCTATGTCGGCGAACCAAAAGATGGCGATGCTACACAACGAAGGCGGGACGACGCGGAACTGGACTGCTTATGACTTTCAGGTGCTGCGCGATGACGTTTATATGCTGGGCCTCGATGGAACAGTGACGGGAAATCGCGTGGCTCCGGTACGGTCGGCTTGCGCGGTGGTGGTAAGTTCGCAGAATTTGAATCGGAATTGGATATATCAGACGCAGCAGACGGTTTCGGCGTCGGGATTAAGTGGGACGGCGTTCTCTACTTATGTGCCGCATACGGTGAGGGCGAAGGAGACGAAGCAATGCACGGATTGTCATGTTTCGCGCAATGGAGATAACAACGCGTGGATGGCGCAGATTCTGGTGCAAGGCACTAATTTTTTGAACTTCATGGGTAAGTACATTTATGTGGCGACAGGATCGCATGGGTTTTCTGCGGTGCCAGTTGCGGAGAGTACGGAGCCTCCGGCGATTATTGGGAGTGATTTTCAGAGGTTGGCTTATCCGGATGACTACAAGAAATTTGTGGAGCACCATCGCGAGTTAGTGGACGCTTACGAGCATGAGGGCAATGAGGTGCTTGATGTGCAATTGCGCGGAGAGTATCTGTATGCGGCGATGGGTAAGGGCGGGTTCAGGATTTTTGATGTGGCGGATGTGGATGTGAAGGATGTTTCGGAGCACATGACTACGGCTCCCGTTTCGCCGCTCGGGCAGCGGTTTTATGTGAAGACGAAGTTTGCGACGGCGGTGAGTTCGCCTTCTACACTGGCGCTGGATCCGCTGCGGAAGCAGTTGCCGGAGAATGAGGAGCAGCTGGTGGCTCCGCTGTATGCGTTTCTCTATGTCACGGACAAGTACGAGGGGCTGGTGGTTGTTGGTGATCCGAAGACTGGTGTGGGGACTTTGCTGGATGGGAATCCGCAGAACAATTTTTTGCGGCGGGCGCTGGCGTTTAATCCAGATGGGAAGTTGAATGGTGCGCGGCGGATTGCGATTGCCGGCACGTTTGCCTACATTCTTTGCGATCGCGGGCTGGTAGTGGTGGATTTGGTGGATCCGCTGCATCCGAAGATTACCGCGGAGATGGGCGCGCCGGACATCGTGGATGGGCGCGGGATTGGGGTGCAGTTCCGGTATGCGTTTGTGGTGGATCGCGAGGGTTTGAAAATTTTGGATGTGACGGATCTTGCGCGGCCGCGGCGGGTGGCGGGGGCGCTGGTTCCCTTCTCTGATGCCCGGAATGTCTATGTGGCACGGACGTATGCGTATGTTTCGGCGGGCAGGGATGGGATTGGAATTGTGGATGTGGAGCGGCCGGGGTCGCCAAGGTTGGCGGAGATGTTCACGGGTGGTGGCGCGCTGAATGATGTGAATGATTTGAAGATTGCGATGGTGAGTTCGAGCCAGTTTGCGTTTGTGGCGGACGGGCGGAATGGAATGCGGGTGGTGCAGTTGTTTTCGCCTGGGACTACGCATGGGTTTTATGGATTCAGTCCGCGGCCGGTGCCGGAGTTAATTGCTACGAGGAAGACCGCGGGGGCGGCGCTGGCGATTTCTAAGGGCGTTGATCGGGACCGAGCGGTGGATGAGAGCGGGAACCAGTTGTCGGTGTTTGGACGCCGCGGGGCCCGGCCGTTTAATGGCGAGGAGCAGCGGCGTATGTATTTGCGGGCGGGTGAGCTCTATACGGTTGTGGATGATCCGCCGGGTGCTGCGAGTGGAGTTGCAGGGCGGAGATAAGCATGGAAAAGCAGGTCCCTCAGCTGCGTTGCGCTGCGCGCAACTCCGGTCGGGATGACACCTTGTTGGGAAGGACGATGTCAGCGCTTGTGCAGCAGGTCGTCTACTTTGAAGCCGGGGTGAGGTGCGGCTGCTGAGGTGGTGTTCCAGGCGTGGTAGTTGTGGCAGAGGAAGCAGCCGCTTTCGGCGTGGCCGGTGGGTACGGCGGGGCCCTGGGGGCGGCTGGTGCCGTCGTGGCATTTCTGGCAGGTGGCGACGGGCGGCATCAGGAGTTCTTTGCCGGTGGTGCTGGTCAATGCTTGCGCGTGACATTCCTGGCAGGCTACTGCCTGGTGTGCTTCGTGACTGAAGACAGCGGCGGAGTAGAAGCGCTGCGGCTGATGCGATGGCGCGATGGATGGAAGCGGCTCGGTCTGGTTGGTGGAGGCGAGCGAGGCGCGAACCAGTTTGGGCGTGGGTGGTGCTTGCCCGCCCTGCACAGTGTGGCAGAGGTTGCATTTTTCGCGCCACAGGATTGTTTCTGAGCGAGCGATGCGCGCGGCTATCCATTCTTGCTGGTTGCGTGGCGGGTGGCCGGGCATTCTTGCGGGCAGGTGGCCGGTTTGTTGCCAGTTCTTGATTTCGCTGGCGACGACTCGTGGGTGTGATTCGGCGAATGCGGTGATTTGCTCGACGACGAATTGCTGGACGATGGCGGGGTTTGTGTGTGGAGCTTCGGCGGTGATGTGTTCGTCGAACTGCAGCGTGTGGCAGGCGCGGCAGGATAGTTGAAATGTTGCGGGAGCCATTTGCGCGCGCGATTCTACGGGATGCAGCGGTGGGGCTGCGTAGGATACGTTCATTGTTTGGGGAGATGCGTTGCTGACGGCGTCGGACGTGCCCGCGAAACGCCACGTTGCGGAGGCGAGATCGGCCGTCGTGCGGTGGCAGTCTGCGCAGACCATCTGGACCCCTTCGCGATTTGGCCCGGTTAGGTCTTTCTTGAGGTGGTCGGCGTGGTTGAACTTGAGCCCGAAGGCTGCTTCGCGATCTGCTTCGCTGGCGGTGCGGAGGGCACGGAAGTCGGGGTGGCCGCTTACGAATGAGTGGATGCCGTCGGCCACATTGAGCTGTCCACTACGCACGGTTAGGTTCGCATGGCATTGGGTGCAGCTTGCATCGGAGGTGGCGGCCAGGTGCGTGGAGCCGTGGTGCTCGACGTGGCAGGTGCCGCAGTTGGGCGTGAAGGCTACTTGCGCGGGGTGGTGGGCGGGCGCGACGTGGCAGCTCAGGCAGGCAGAGTCTGGTACGCGGCGCCGTGCGCCGATGACGGGCAGCCAACCGGCGCCGCGGATTACGGGTTGATGGCAGGCTTCGCACTTCTGGCCGAAGACGGCGTGAGCAGAGGACATCGGGCCCTGCGAGAACATTGCGCTGCCGTGACGCGATGCAGAGAGGCCCAGCCAGATGAGCGCGATCCCGACGGCGATGGAGGCCAGGCGCCATTGCCAGAGGCGCACGTCGGAGCCGCGCTTGAAGTAATTGAGGTCGTGCCGTTTGGCTACAGATTTTGACGTGCGCTGTCTCATCGGCTAGTACCTGAGCGCTCCGAATGCGTGGATGAACGCCAGCAGCAGGAGTGCAGCGGAGAGCGGGAGATGGCAGAGCAGCCAGCCGTGCATCACCCGGTGCATGCGGGCCTGATGGTCTAGCTGGCGTTTTTCTTCGCAGATGTTTTCGAGTGCGGCGATGGGACCGTTGGCGGCTTCGGGCAGAAGCTTGCGGAAGGTTTCAAAGCGGCGGTCGGAGTATTCGCGGCGGCGCATGACGGCTCCGCTTTGTTCGCGGCTTAAGTAGGGGCGGACCTCGGCAGAGTAGAACTTTTCGAAGCTGGCTAGTTCGTCCTGCAGTTCGGGGATGGTGAGGAGTGTGAGGACTACGGTGGCGCCGGCTCCGACGCCGGGCGCGAGGCATTCGGTGACCTGCGTGGCGCAGTCGTCAGCTTCCGTGATGAGCTGCTTTTCGATGGAGGCGATCTGGTCGTAGATCGTTTCGTAGGGGACTTCGCGGAACATTTTTGTGGGCAGCGTGTGTTGCAGCCAAGCGCCGATGATTCCGCTGATGACGACGATCCACGTAAGCGACATGAGGATGAACGAGAGCGGGCCGCGGGCGTGGAAGGCGGCGTGAAAGAGCACCATGGGTAGCGCGAGGAAGCCTAACCAGAGGTGGGCGCGCATCCATGTTTGTGCACGGCCGATGCGCCAGATGGGAAAGCGTTTGCGAAGGCTGAGAAGCGCGGCGAAGACCATGAGGCCGAGCGCGACGGAGCCGAAGAAGAGGCCGATGCCGGTAGCGCCGCCAGGGGCGCGGTTGTGCAAGACGTAGGGGACATAGATGAGCAGGGAGAGGGCGATGGCTGCGATCGTCGTCCACATCCACGGCTTGTGTGTGTGGTCGATGCGCATCTTCCCTACTTGCTCGCGAGGTCGGGATTGCCGCCGAGGATTGCGGCGAAGAACTCGTTTGGTTTAACGCGATGCGCTGCGTCATGCGGGCAGGCGTAGACGCAACTGGGTTCGGCGAGATCGCGGCACAGATCGCAGGAGGTGGCTTTGCGCACCTTTTTCTCGCCTTTGTCGCCGAATTCATGGACGGTGATGTTGCCATAGGGGCAGTTGGTGGCGCATAGGCCGCAGCCTACGCACCAATCTTCGATGATGACTTCGAGCGAGTTGCGGCGGCGGATGGAGCCGACCGGGCAGCCCACCATGCAGAGCGGGTCGCGGCACTGGCGGCAAGAAGTGGCGACGAGGAAGTGGTCGAAGCGAACGCCGTCGCGTAGAAGGCGCGTGACTCCTTCGTGCGCGTCGGCGCAGGCGCGGACGCACTGGTCGCAGCGGGTGCATTTTTCGAGGTCGAGTACGAGAAGGCTTTGCGCGTTCATCAGGCCTTGCGCGAGGAATTGGTTGAGCGGCTCGTTGTTAGCGCGCTCGTGCTGTTGCACGTTTTCTGCCTGGCGCTGTGCAGCGGCCTTCTGGATGTTGAGGCGCACGTCAGAGAAACGGTCGAGCATGGAGTGGAATTCGGGCGCGAGGATGCGTACTACTTCGACGTGGTCGAGCGCGCTGCAGGTCGCGGTGCGGGTGCCCTGGGCTAGCAGACCCATTTCGCCGAAGTAGCCGCCGCGCGGGAGGTAAGCCATCACCATGTCTTCAGTGCCGCGGCGCTGGCTTACCTTGACGAAGCCGATGCGGATAAGGAAGAAGGCATCTGCAGGTTCACCTTCTTCGCAGATGAGTTGGCCGGGGGCGTAGCGGATGAGCTCGACTTTGTCGCGGAGTTCGTCGATGAATTCGTCGCTGACGGTGGAGAAGATGGGGACGGAGCGCAGATGAGTGCCGAGGGCGCGGCCGCGGTAGTTGGCTTCGAGCTGGGCGCGGAAGGTTTTGTTCTTCTGCATGACGTCGAGCACGTTACGGAGCATTTCGAGAGCGACGAGATCAGTTTTCGCGCGGACTGTGGCGGAGCGCGGATAGAAGCTCATGCAGGTCATTTCGCCGAACAGGTCGCCGGCCCCGAGTTGCGCGATGGGATCGTTGTACGGAAGGTCTACGGGCGCGTCGATGCGGATGTGGGTGGGCGCGTTTACCTCTTCATCGCGATGATGCTTGGTGAGCGGCATCAGTTTGCTGCGCATTTTCTTGAGCAGACCGCCGGTGGTGTCGTCTTCGGTGGCGACATGGGAGCGCGGACCCTCGAGCATGACGTCTGCTTCGCCGTCGAGGATGTAGAAGGCGGTGGAACCGTTTTCGCCTTCGCGCACGATGGTTTCGCCGGCGCGGTATTTGCGTTTGACGACTGCGCCCTTGTTGAGTTCGAGGAATGTTCCTGAGACGTTTTTGAAGACGGGGAGCGCGAGGAGTTCTTCTGTCTCGACGGAGAAGACATTGCCATTGCCTTGCTCCAGCAGATTCTGGCCGACGACTTTTTTATTGGTGAGCGCGCCGGTGGGGCAGGAGACCATGCACTCGCCGCAGGAGACGCAGGTGGAGTTGCCCATGGGCGCGTTGGCATCGAAAGCGATGGTGGCGAAGTAGCCTTTGCCCTGGCGGGCGATGACGTAGTTGTGGCGGATTTCGCTGCAGCCGCGGACGCAACGATCGCAGAGGATGCAGGCGGAGTAGTCAACGTGAATCGACGGAGAGGAGTCATCAGCACTGAGAACGGGGACTGCGCGATGTTTGAAGCGGACGTCTGCGGGGGTGACGCCGGCGCGTGCGGCTTGCATTTCAAGTTCGCAGTCGCCGCTTTGCTGCTGACGGATGCAGGGAGATGGATGGTCGGTGAGCATCAACTCGTAGAGAGTTTTGCGCGCGGCGAGGATGGGTTCCGTGTTGGTCTTGACGACCATGCCGGGCTCGGCTTCGCGGTAGCAGGCGGCTTGCAGAGCGCGCTCGCCAGCGTCGACTACGCAGATGCGGCAGACGGCAACGGGAACTTGATTTTGCTGATGGCAGAGGGTGGGTATGGGTACGCCGGCGATGCGTGCGGCGTCGAAGATGGTGGTGCCATGCGGGACGGTTACTTCAATGCCGTCGACGGTGAGCGTCATCATGTGGTCGTGTTCGCTCATTGAAAGCAGACTCCGGCGCGGCAGTGGCGCTGCTCAAGATGTTCTTGCATGATGTCTGGAAAGTGCTTCATCACGGACTGGATGGGGGCTGGAGCAATCTGCCCTAGTCCGCAGATGGAAGTAAGGCGGAGGACGTCGGAGAGATCTTTAAGCATGCTTATGTCGCGTGCCCTGTCTTGGTCGGGGCCGGTGCCTTTAGTCCAGCCTTCGAGGATGTCGACCATCTTTTGTGTGCCGATGCGGCACGGGACGCATTTGCCGCACGACTCGTTGCGGTAGAAGGCGACAGCGCTGAGGGCCATGTCGAGCATGCACGCGGTGTCGCCGCAGACGATCACTGCACCTGAGCCGACCATGGAGCCGAGGCCGGAGAGGGTCTTCCAGTCGAGCGGCGTGTCGAGCAGCGAGGCGGGCAGGTAGCCGGAGGACGGGCCGGAGGGTGCGAAGCCGATGATGCTGACGCCGTCGGGCGGGCCGCCGGCATAGTTGAAGATGAGTTCGCGGTAGGTGACGCCCATGGGAACTTCGAAGACGCCGGGGTTCTTGACGTGGCCGCTGACGCCGACAAATTTCAGGCCGGGATAGCCGGGGCGGCCCTGCGCTTTGTACCAGTCGCCGCCTTTGCCGAGGATGGTGATGGCGAGAGCGAAGGTTTCGACGTTGTTGAGCGCCGTAGGCTTGAACCAGAGGCCGGAGTTTATGGTGCGCGGCGGTTTGTTGCGGGGCTCGGCGCGGTGGCCCATGATGGCTTCCATCAGCGCGGTTTCTTCGCCGCAGATATAGCCACCGGGAGAGACGAAGACTTCGATATCGAATGAGACGCCGGAGCCGAGGATGTTCTGGCCCAGCAGACCGAGCGAGTAGATGTGCTTGAGTTCTTCCTGTAGGACTTCGGTTTGGAGTTCGTACTCGTGGCGGATGTAGAGGTAGCCCTTTTGCGCGCCGACGATCGCGCCGGCGACCATCATGCCTTCGAGGACCATGTGGGGCAGGTATTGCAGGATGAAGCGATCCTTGATGGTGCCGGGCTCGCTTTCGTCGGCGTTGCAGATGACGAATCTTTCGGGGCCGGGGGATTTCATGGCGCCTTCCCACTTGATGTAGGTGGGGAAACCGGCGCCGCCCATACCTTTTAGCTCGCCGTCTTTGAGGAACTGGAGGATTTCGGTGTAGTTCTTTTTCTGAAGGAGATTGCGGAAGACGCCGTAGTGTTCCTGCTCGGTGGCGTAGGGGTCGCATTGGATTTTGAGGCCACGGTCGGCTGGGCTGCGCGGAGCGGGGCTGTGCACAGGGCCGGCGGGCTCGAGGACTTCCCTGTCGATGTGATGGATGGAGTCGGCGAGGGTTTGATGTTCGTGGTATCGGCCGTTGATGCTGACGATGGGCGCGTGGTCGCAGCGGCCGATGCAGCTAATGTCGCGGACGCGGACTACTTCTGGGTGCGCGGCGTATTGGTACTTGAGGGATGTGAGCAGCGAGCGGGCACCGTGGAGATGGCAGGTCATGTCGTCGCAGACGCGGACATCGACGGGCACGGGCGGCTTGAGATGGAAGTGCGGATAGAAGCTGGCGACTGTGTGCACGTCGCGGGTGTGGACGCCGCGGCGCTGGGCGATTTTTTCTATTTCGCGGGCGGGGACGTAGCCGTGTTCGTCCTGAACTAGGCGAAGATCTTCAAATACGCCTTGGGTGGCGCGTTCCGGTTGCAGGACAGGCAGTGTGTCGGTCGGCGCTGGCATAAGAAACCGGGAGTGTGGCCACTCGCGGGCAGATGGAAGCAGGGTTTTTTGCGCGAGTGTGTCGATGCGGACGATAGCAAAGCGCGCGCTTCGCGTCTAGTTTTCTTTTGTGATGACGCGGCATGGGCCGCGTTTGTATTGCAATGGGGCGGCGGTCACGGTATAAGGGCAGGCATCTTATGCGCCGGGGCTTCGGCGTACGCGTCAGGACAGGCTCAATCTTGCCCCTACATCGCACGTTTTCTTATGGTCTGGTCGCTTTGTGTAGCGCGCTGCTGAGTTGTTTCGCAGCCGTGTCTCAAACAGATGATAATGCGCGAGTTCGTTCGCTGATCCGGATTTCAATGCATGCGGATGTTGTGGTGCGAAAGTATGTCGGGGGTGGATCGTGCAGCGCTGTGGCGTGTCATGGCGGGATCCAGCCGCGGTCGGTGACGAAGGTTTTGCAGAACGAGTACAGCACGTGGGTGACGGAGGACAGGCATGCGCGCGCGTATGCGGTGTTGACGGAGCCGCTGGGACGGCAGATGGCGGCGATTCTGAAGATTGGGCCGGCGGAGAAGGCGCAGAAGTGCCTGGTATGTCACGCGCTTTCTGTTGGAGTGGGGCAGCGGGAGCGGGAGTTTGATCTGACCGATGGCGTGAGCTGCGAGAGCTGCCATGGGCCGGCGTCAGGGTGGCTGGAACCGCATATTCAGCCGATGGCGCGGCATGCACGGATGGTGGAGCTGGGACTGGTGGACAACAAGAATTTGAGTGTGCGCACGCAGCAGTGTTTGAGGTGCCATCTGGGTGCGGAAGGGTTGTCAGTCGATCACGAGATGATTGCGGCGGGGCATCCTGATCTGACGTTTGAGCTGGACTCATTTACGGCCGTGGAGCCTCCGCACTGGGTGGAGAAGGCGGCGGACCAGAAAGAACCGCTGAACGATGCGCTGTTTGGCGTGCGCGCCTGGGGAGTGGGTCAGGCGATTCAGTTGCGCGAGAGCATGTTGAGGGTGGCGCGACGGGCTGGTGACAAGAGTGGTCCGTGGCCAGAGTTCAGCGAGATGGATTGCATGACTTGTCATCATTCGCTGACGGGGCCTTTGAGTTGGCGGCAGAAGGAAGGCTACGATGGGCGTCGCCCGGGCGATCCGCCTTATAACCTGGCGCGGTATGTGGTGTTTCGGCATTTGGCGGATGAGGTGAATGCCCCGCTGAATGGCGAGCTGCGGGACGCGGTGGGTAAGGTTGCGGCGTTGATTACCGCGATGAGTCCGAACCGTGGGGCGGTTGAGACATCTGCGCGGCAGGCGGCGGGATTGGCGGATCGCATGGTGGCGGAGGTTCGCGATGCGAAATACGACCGCGCGCGCACAGACCGTCTGCTGCGGACGATTGCCGGGGACAGTGATGCGATTTCGGAGCAGGGCGAGCGGAGTGCGGAGCAGGCTTTTATGACGCTGGACTCGCTTTATATTGCGAGCGCGAAGGATGGCGAGGTGAATGCGGAGACTCGGAGCGCGATTGATGGGTTGTTGAAGCTGGTCAATAATGGGTCGGCTTATAACGCGCCGGTTTTTGCGGAGCAGATGAAAAAGGTTCGGGCTAGTTTACGGTAGCGGTGCGTTACTGGGTCGGATTGCGGGGAAATTTTTGGTAGGGCAGGCGGACGCCGCGGATGATTATGTTGTCGGCGCGGATGTTGAGGGGGGCCTCGAAGCCGACCGCTCCGCCGGCGGCGGCGAAGTCATCCTGGTCTACTCCGTCGCCGGAAACTCCGATGCCGCCTACTAATTTTCCGTTGAGGTAGAGCGGCGCGCTGCCGGGGAAGAAGACTATTCCGTTCTGATTAGCATTTTGGGGCTGCGAACCCTGTGTGCAGGGGTTGTTGAGGTCACTGACGAAGAGCGGGAAGAACGGGCCGGGCTGTGTGCCGTCGATGCCTTCGGGGAAAAACGGCTGGCCGCCATAGCCGAGAGTGCGGTTGGTGACCGCGGTCCCCTGCGGGACGCCGGGGAGGTCGTTGGGATTGGGTGTGCCGCTGAAGTAGACCACGTTGCGGGATTTTGCAACGGCGACATCGACAGAAAATATGGTGGCGTCGTGCATGCGGTTGAGAGCAAGCAGATGACCGTCGAGATCGGCCACGGCGATCACAAAGCTGGCGCGTGTACCGGGGGGAAGACGGATTGCGGCTCGCGTCTTCATGCCGGTTGCGATGGCGTTCTGGACGATTTGGTGTACTTGGTCCAGCGTGAGGCCGCCTTGGGTGCTGCCAGTCTCCTGGATAAGGTCGCCTTCGGGAGCAGCGGTTCCGTCGACGGGGAGGTTGTTACCGTAATTCGCGATATCGAAAGGTGCGGTTTCTGTGCTGAGGCCGGCCGGGATAGTACCTTGGATCACGAATGGCAAAGCCACTCCGCCGAGCACCACCTCGCCGGGATCGGGTAGAGGATTAAGCCCGAATTTGCCTCCGAACGTCGCAGCAAAGCCTGCATACTCAGCGATCTCGCCGGTGGAGGCGACGACGCCGATTCCTCCTGCAACTCGATTGTTCTTGAAAATGGGGATCCCGCCGGGATTGACGGCCGTGGGGACGGTGTCTTTCGTGTCGAATTTGCCGGTCTGAATGCCGAGGCCGTGCTTTGTATTGTCAGAAAAAAGCGTTGGAGGAAGCAGTTCTTTGCCGGCCATGAACGTGACGTTGAAGCCGCAGCCGCGGTTGGTGTTCTCGATTCCATAGAGAGGTGCGGATTCCGTGTCTGTGATTCCGGGGGGAAAGTGGATGCCGCTGAGGAAGCGCACGGTGCGGCTGCCGATGGGGGCGTCGTCGTTGCTGAAGAAGGCGGCGGTGCGTGCGAGTGCGGCGGCTTCGTCGTCGCTGCGGACGGGCGTATTGAAATTGCCGACCGTCATCGTCGGCGCGCCAGGCTTGCTATAGACGGCGAGAATGTTGCCACTGCGATCGCTGACGGCGATCACGAGGGGAACATTCACCGAATTGGCAGCCGCCATCACAATGCTATTGACTTCATCTTTTATGAGCACGTTGTCGGCGCTGTTTGGCGGAACGACAGGTACTGTATTGGGATTGTTGGCGGTCCCGCAGGAGATAGCGAAGGCACACCCGAGGGTGGCGACGAAAGCTTTCAGGCGAAGACTTGAGGAGATGCTAGGCATGACGAGCCGGTCCGAGCGATGCCAGCCTATCAGCAAGTGATGCGCTGTTGCATCTGGATTCTGATGTAAGCTCGACTCGCCATTTCCCACGGAGCGTTAGGACACATGGAAGCGGGTTGGAAGAGTGCTGGTGCGGCTGCGGCGATTGCTGCGGTGGCGACGGCTGCAACTTTTTTTGCGGCGCGATCCACATCCGTTTCGGACCTGGATGCGTGGACTTACGACTTTACGGTGAACCACGCAGGGAGGAGTGGCACGGCCGACAATATTATTCTTGTCGACTTTGATGAAGAGACATTCGCGCATGTGCAGCAGTTCCCTATTCCCCGACAGGTGGTCGCCGATGTAATAAACACAATTGGCGCACAGAAGCCGCGTATCGTCGGGCTCGATATGTTTCTGTCGGAGAGCCGCGACGCGGATGAAGACAAGGCGATGCAGGATGCGCTGACGGCGGCGCAGGTGGTGATTGTCGCGAGTCAGAATGGTCAGGGTAGTTTGCCGCCGGTGACGCCCCTTCCCTATTTTTGTCAGCCTGAGGATGCTCACGCCGCCGCGGGATATTGCGTGGGAAACACGCCGGGCGCGTTTGGATATGCGCCCGTCAATCTGGTGATTGATGCGGATGGCTATGTGCGTCAGGCGAATTTATATGCAACCAATGATCGCAACCAACCTGCGTTTCCGTTAATGCTGGCGGAGTATTACACCCGCACGGCTAGTGAGGCTGGGAGCAATAAACGATATGACCGGTTCAACGGACACGATGTCTATTTTGCGAGCGTATATGAGACTTTTTTGATCGGGTCATGGTCTCCGGAGCCGGTCCGACGTATTTCGGCGTGGAAGGTGCTGTCGGAAGATCCCGATCCGAATACCTTTACCGGCAAGCTGGTACTGATTGGGCAGAGCAGCGATGCGGCACGGGACCGGCATTTCACGCCGCTGTTTCGGCGCGCCGATAAGAATGGGACGCGGTTGCGGATGGCCGGGACCGAGGTGCAGGGCGCGGCGATTCGCAGTTTGATTGACGGGACTGTGGTGCGTCCCGCGCGGCCGCGTGTGATTTGGACTGAGGTGTTTTTATGCTGCTTAGCGGTGGGGTTTTTGCTCCTCTATTTTGAGTTGGGCGCAGATTTGTTGGCTGTTCTGGGTGGAATGATTTTTGTGTGCCTGGTTTCGTTGTGGCTTTTTGCGAAGTGGCGGTTCTGGCTTCCATTCTTGCCGGCGCAGCTTGGCATGGCGCTGATGGTGCCGACAACGCTGTGCATGAGATACGTGCAGGAACGGTTGCTGGCCAGAGAGGCGCAAGCGTTGCGCCAACAGTTGATGGCGTTGTTTTCGCGATATGTAGACCCAGAGGTGGCGCGCACGATTTGGTCCCGACGCGATGAGGTGTCGCTGGGCGGGATCGAGCGACCGGCGACTGTGGTGTTCACCGATATTCGCAGCTTCACCGCGCTAAGTGCCGGACAGCCGCCCGCCGATGTGCTGCGCTGGTTGAATCAGTATTTAACCGCGATGGATGAGGTGATTCGCGAGCACGGCGGATTCCTGAATAAGTTCATTGGCGACGGGCTGATGATTGTGTTTTGTGTCCCGCTTAGCCAGGGTGTCCATGAAGACGCGTGCCGCGCTGTGCGCTGCTCACTGGCGATGCTGGAGCGGGTGAAAAAGCTGAATGAGGAAAATGCGGGCAATCCGAAGCTCCCGTGCCTGCGTATTGGAATTGGTATCCACACAGGAACGTTGATGGCGGGAACAATCGGGTCGGCGGCGCGGCAGGAATATTCGGTTATCGGCGAGACGGTGAACCTGGCGTCACGGCTGGAGAGCTTGAATAAGCAGTTTAAAACTGAACTGCTCATGTCTGTTGCCACGTACGAGATAGTCCAGAAGAATTTCACTGGATTTATCCCGTTAGGAGAGGCTAAAGTTGCGGGGCTCGAGCGGCCCATTCCCGTCTACACCATTCATCACACACCGGCCATCGAAAGCCGCGAGACACCTCAGGAGAAACGTCGTATGAAATTCTTGTGGAGATTTTCGAAAGCCGCGAGACAACTCAGGAGCAAAGGCGTATGAAATTCTTCTGGAAATTTTCACGGTCCTTGATTTTCATTACTCTTGTTGCGGGCAGCGTCGGCGTGTTGGCGGCACAGGTCCAGACACCGCCCGCGCAGACGCCGCCTGCAAATCCGCGACCGGTCCGGATACACCCTAAGGTCGCGGGGTTTGATCTCTCTCCACAGGCGGGCAAGGCGCCGAACCAGATTGGCGGAGCTTCGCGTGACATCGGCGGAAGCCCGGCTTTGTATGCGCCCGCGATGGCGAAGGCATTTTCGACGCAGCCGACTTTCTATTGGAGCGCGGGAGATGCTGCGCAGAAGGTAGAGTTTCAACTGATGTCGGACAAGGGCGCGACGATTTTTGAGAGCTCGGTGACGGGAAGCCATTTCACGTATCCGGCGGATGCTCCGTCGCTGGCGCCGGGCGCGACTTACCGTTGGACGGTAAGGCCGGAGAACGACATAATGGGCGGCCCTCCCGCGCCGGTAGACTTCGTTATCGTCGGCGGCACAGAACGGGTTTCCCTTGCCGGCGAGCTGGCCGCAGCGGGTGATGCGGCGGCGAGGGCCAAGGTGTTTTTTGATCATCGCGTTTGGTATGACGCGCTTTCGAGTTATACGGACGCGATTGCCGCGCATCCTGAACGCAAAGACCTGCGTCGCGCGCGCGCTGTGCTTTATGACCAATTGCCGGCGACGCAGTCTCTGGCTGACAGCGAGATAGCGGGGACAGACTGAGCCTGATAGATCTGGACCGAGTACAACATGGACGGAACTCGTAGGACTCACACTGCGGATGCGGCAAGAATTTAGCCGACAACTTCCAGCAACAGTGCATCTGCAACATGCAGTTGCCAATCCGGGCTCTCGATCTGAAAGACAATGGGCTTCGTGGCGCCTCCGGAAGAGGCGATTTTCAGCTCCGGCAAACCGTACAGCCCGGTAGCTGTGGTCGAGAATGGCCCCATTGCCAATCGTAGCCCTCCGGGAGAATGCGGCGATGCATAGACACCATATGGGTCTGCCTCTCCCACCGGCTCACTGTACTGGTTATAGACTTTACCGTAGCCACCACCACGATAGATTTGATCGCGGCCAATCTGCATGGTGGTCCAATTTGCCGGGCTGCTGGTGCCGCGATCTGTTCCTCCAACAGGAAGTCTCGTGTGCCAGACGTCGTTCCAATGCGCAGCAGCCAACAGTCTGACATGAACGGATTGTGTCTCGTGCCGGAGTCTAATCTGCGCGAAGCTGATGGTCAGTGATCCCCCATCGTAGCCGGCCACGCTGCCTAGCAGTTCAGTTTTTTCGGGCAAATAGTACCCACCCTCTATCGGAACACGTTGAATGAACTTGGCCACGATACCTTCACCCGGATGGATGTGCTTCCGATCCAGTGTCTTCTCCAGAACGACAGGCAGAGTGATTCCGTTTGGTAACGACGTGAGATGTGAGACGGAGTCCTCACCACCAGATGCATTGCCGCAGCAAATGAGCAGAGCAATTACACCCATTTTCCACTCCCAACGGAGGGATAAAACTCGCCACTTCATACCGTCACCTGAAGCTTAGACGACCGAAGCCAGAAGATGTTCCCGAGATACCAGCCCCCGAATATCGCGACTGGAGGCGGATCTCCGCGGCCCATGAAGAAAGCAACCTCAACAATTTGCGTGCCATTCTTCGACTAGCAATACTGCGAAGAACGGCATAGGATGTTTGATCGTTCTTCCCAACCACGCTGAGCGTTGCAAAAAAAGTACAGCATTAAAAAAATACAGCATTAACAGGTTACGAGGTTCCCTGATGGGACTGAACGCAAACCCCACATCAAGTACCCCCAAGCAACTGGCCGCCGCAAACGGGCTGGCGCTGGTCCGCCTGATAATTGGGGCAATGTTCGTGTCGGTCTTTTTTGAGAATCTAGGAAAAGGCCTCTACACACCGGGTGGTTACGCAAGTCTGATCAATTACTACATCAAGGCGAGCCATTCCCCTGCTGCCTGGAAGGCGGTGATGGGTCTGGCGGCAAACCACGCCGCGATGGCGGCTCCTATGCAGGCCATGACCGAGATCTCTCTTGGTATCCTGCTCGTCATCGGTCTGGTTACCCGACCTGCCGCATTTGTGGCGTTTCTGCTTCTCGGCAGCCTTTGGATTTCGGAGTACGGCACCTCGTGGATCTGGGAACTGCTGGTTCCGGTGGTCGCATCTCTTGGGCTCGCTATCGGACGCGCCGGCCGGAGATGGGGCGTTGACGCGTGGCTGTCGCAACGGTGGCCATCTTCTCCGTGGTGGTGATCGGGGCCCAAGTTCACGTGCGAGTGTCCGTCATCATCCCCACCCATAATGAAGCGCAGGCGATTGAGCGCGTTTTAGCGGATCTCCCACCCGATCTCACGACGGAGGTCATCGTCGTCGACAGCAACTCGAATGACGGAACGCCCGAGATCGCCGCAAGAATGGGAGCCCGCGTCATTCAGGAACCGCGTCGCGGCTATGGGCGAGCGTGCCTTACCGGGCTGGCCGCGGCAAGTTCCCCTGACGTCGTTGTGTTCCTTGATGGCGACTATAGCGATCGGCCCTCTGAACTGCCGATTCTCTTAGCGCCAATCACTGAGGGGCTTGCGGACATCACGCTCGGCTCCCGCCTGCGGGAGCGGCGTTCTCTTGGGGCGTTGCCTTGGCATCAGGTGTTCGGGAATCGTCTCGCCGCTGGCCTGATCAGACTTCTTTATGGACTGGAAATCAGTGATCTCGGCCCATTTCGCGCTGGCCGCGCAGATGTACTACGCGCGCTCGCCCTCGAAGAGACCACCTATGGCTGGGCGGTTGAGATGATCCTCAAAGGCGCCCTGGCTGGATTCCGCGTGGTTGAAGTCCCGGTGAGCTACTACCCGCGTATCGGAAAATCGAAGATCAGCGGTACGCTAAAGGGCACGGTCGGGGCCGCTTGGTTCATACTCAGCTTGATAGCACGCTATTATTTCCGGCACCGAAGGGCCGAGACATCACGGCCAGCGTAGGTCCAGGTCAAAATTTTATGGAATCTTCAAACGAGATGGTGGTGCGTTCGTCAGGCAGTGACCGTGTGCTGGTAATCATGGCGAAAGCACCGAGGCCAGGCGCGGTCAAGACTCGCCTGATTCCCAGCCTTTCTCCTGAGACTGTCACTGCTTTCTATTGCTGTCTTCTCGACGACACGCTGGCGCTGGCGCGGTCATTGGGCGATGTGGAAGTTGCCATCATGTGCCCGGACTCGGACGTAAACGAGCTGGCGCGGTTGGCAGGCAAAGACGTGAGCGTAGTTGCGCAGAAAGGTGAAGGTCTTGCCGCAGGCCTCACTTCGGTGTTTGCGCACTTCGCAGAAGCTCATCAACGACGCACCATCGCCTTCAACAGCGACAGCCCACACCTGCCGCGTTCCGTTCTCGAAGACGCGTTCGAAACGCTGGCCGCACATGACCTGATCGTGGGACCAACGCACGACGGAGGCTACTATCTCGTAGGGGCAAAGGCTTCTCATCCTGCGCTTTTCGCGCACGACGGAATGGGCACCAGCAGTGCGCTGGAGAGACTCCTGTCGCGCGCACGAGCTCTTGAGCTATCCGTAGGTTTCGCAGATCCTTTTTACGATATTGATGTAGCTGACGACCTGACTCGCTTGGCAGCGGAGTTGCGTCTGGCTCCGATAAGGGCGCCACGCACGGCGCGGTGGCTTAAAGAGTGGGAGCTTGCGGCACAATCACGGACAGGCACGGGAGAATTGTGAAGGTTTCCCCCGAGTGGAGAGTATATGTACTCGGCGCCACGTTGTGCGTGGCTCTAACGATCTGCTCGCGAAATTTCGGCGATGAAGGTGGACCTTACTTCATGGCCTCTTTGACGCTTGCGGGCATCGTGTACCTCTTAGCGATCCGTCAGTTTTTCGCTAACCCAACATTCCCCCGACGCGTTGTCGTCATTGGGCTCGTCCTGGCTGCTGTGTGGCACATTGGATTTCTTCGGGTGCCCGCGGGCGCCGATGATGATATTCATCGATATGTCTGGGATGGCCGCCTGCAGAGGCTCGGCTACAACCCCTATATTGTCGTTCCCAGCGATCCCGCCGCTCAGGGACTGCATACCGCGGAAACCCGCAACTTGAACAACCCGGATCTACCGAGCCCATATCCACCAGGAGCGCAGCTGTTTTTCCGAGCAGTGACCGCGATTCAGGAGTCCACCTTTGCACTGAAAATAGCATTTGTGGTTTGCGAGTTCGCAATTGTTTTCGTGCTGCTCGATGTGTTGCGTTATGAGCGGCAGGGAGCGCACCTGGTTCTGGCGTACGCCTGGAACCCATTGTTGGCCATTGAAGTGGCGGGCAGGGGTCACATTGATATTGTTGGCGCGCTAGTGTTGCTGGTGTCGGCCGCTGCGCTGGGGCGCCGATGGCGGGCGACTGCGGCCGTCGGACTTGGGCTGGCTATAGCAGTGAAATTGCTGCCTATCGTACTCTTGCCTCTCTACTGGAAGCGGGTTCGCATTCGCGACGCTGCGCTGGCGGTAGCCGTGGTCGGACTCCTGTACGTGCCATTTCTTAATCACGGCCGCATTCCGATAGGCTCGCTTGGTACGTATGTCCAAAATTTCCGCTTTAATGGTCCCGTGTTTGCGATGCTCGATCAAGTGGCGCCTCCGCAGTTGCTGGCTGGGCTAGCGGTGGTCGTCGGATTAGTGACTGCAACCTGGCTAAGAAGCGCAGCGCCCGAGTGGTCTCCGGACATATTCGCCTGGCCAATGGCAGCATGTCTTTTGTGCGCACCCGCCGTATTCCCATGGTATCTTCTCTGGCTGCTGCCATTTCTGAGATCGGCCTCGACGCTGCTGATCATCGTCTGGACTGTGAGCATAATCCCCACTTACGTCATGTGGCACCTGCGCACACTTGGTCGTCCATGGGGGCCGCTTCCCGGTTGGGTAATGCTGCTGGAATACGGATGCGTGGCAATAGCTGCCGCAATTATCGCTTTGCGCCGGATCAACCGACCGGTCGCCCTACAATGCTCAGTGGACCGGTAGAGTGAAGCCAACTACTCACAATTTGTGTACCCAGGAGCGTTTGTCGTCATTTAACATCACCTTCGTTTCATTCACTGGAACCGGGTGTAAAGATAGAGTTACTGGCCGTG
>Ga0207155_1005_pt1 | contig 57759 bp, 55 predicted proteins | sample Alteio_BWMinHeat_26_FD_153515 | JGI IMG/M metagenome (GOLD analysis project Ga0207155, IMG submission 153515) | Enriched cells from forest soil in Barre Woods Harvard Forest LTER site, Petersham, Massachusetts, United States -... | ecosystem: Environmental > Terrestrial > Soil > Temperate forest >... | reverse complement strand
AGACGATATTGCCCACGTCAACGCAACTGAAATTTTGTTTATGCACAGGCAGCTTTGCTAGCGCTTGACGAATTGCATTCGGACCTTCAGCGGCGCCCACACGGCCATGATTGCGCCGAATGCCTTCATCGCATTTAAAACCAATTAATGCGAAGGTTTGTTGGCTCATATCAATCGGCTTGTGATCAAGCAGATTAATGGTTTTCATCATTTGAAAAAAACAGGCTGAAGGTGGGGTGTCGGGGCGTCCATGCCATTGATTTTTATCAGGTGGGATATAACGGCTATTCCAACTCATAGTTATTCGTGCTCAAATTAAAAAATTATTTATCAAACTTAGATTGTAAAGGTCTTTTAATATGAATAACAAGCGATGGGATGCAATATGGATAAATGGAGCAATTGCCACAATGGAAACGGGCGGTCTTCCTTATGGCTTAGTGGAACAAGGAGCGCTTGCAATTAAATCAGGAAAAATTGCCTGGATAGGTGAAATGAAAGACTTACCCGGCGCTGTAGATCAATTGGCAGAACAGGTAAATGACTTGCGAGGAAAATGTCTCACGCCTGCATTGATCGATTGCCATACGCATCTTGTTTATGCTGGTAATCGTTATTCAGAGTTTGCGATGCGCCTGGAAGGGGTGAGTTATGAAGCGATTGCTAAAATGGGTGGGGGTATTCATTCAACCGTTTCAGCTACACGTGCAGCATCTGAAGAAGAATTATTTCAACAAAGTTTGCCGCGTGCACAAGCGTTGTTGGCAGGCGGTGTGACCACTATTGAAATCAAATCAGGTTATGGCTTGGATTTGGAAACGGAATTGAAAATTTTGCGAGTGGCAAAACGGATTGGTGAAACACTTAATATTACCGTGAAAAAAACTTTTTTAGGCGCGCATACGGTTCCCGCTGAATTTCAAGGGCGTGCTAATGAATATATTAATTTTGTTTGTGAAACCGTTTTACCCCATATCGCAGAATTAAAATTAGCTGATGCAGTTGATGTGTTTTGTGAAACGATTGCATTTAACTTAGCGCAAACAGAACGCGTTTTTGCTGCGGCAAAAAAATATGGCTTGGCGGTGAAATGTCATGCAGAACAATTGTCTGATTCAGGCAGTGCGAAATTAGCAGCGCAATATCATGCGTTATCGGTCGATCATTTAGAATTTGTGTCTGAGGAAGGTATTGAGGCATTAGCACAATCAGGAACAGTTGCAGTATTGTTACCGGGTGCTTTTTATTTTTTACGTGAAAAACAAGTCCCACCTGTTACGCTATTGCGTAGATACGGTGTGCCAATGGCGATTTCGACGGATTGTAATCCGGGTACATCGCCTATTACTTCGCCATTAATAGTTATGAATATGGCGTGCATTTTGTTTCGATTAACGCCTGAAGAAGCGCTGGCTGGAATGACGCGTAATGCAGCGAAAGCGTTAGGCATAGAAAAAACCAAAGGCACACTAGCGGTTGGTAAAGATGCTGATTTTGCTATATGGAAAGTAGATCATCCCGCTGAATTGTCATATCACCTTGGTTTACCTTTGCTTGAGCTTAATGTGAAAAACTAGACGCCGGACGATGCAAAAAAATCTCTTGGAGATTTTTATCCTTTACAAGAACTCCTTCAATGCGGATTAAGAGCAGGAAACAAACACCCGTCGTTGCGAGGAGCGCTTTCTGCGACGAAGCAATCCAGTCTTAGACTTAAAGTAACTTAACATATAAATCCTGCCAGGCAGGATTTATCGATTCAATAAGAAGGATATTTTTCCATTATTAAATTCCTTATTACCACTCATAGTGGAGGTGGCTATTCAATAAAAACAGTGGCTGAATGAGAAGTGGAGAATAGTTGATGCCGATAAAGTCAAAGACTGGATTGCTTCGTCGCAGAAAGCGCTCCTCGCAACGACGGTTGTTTATTTCCTGCTCTTAATTCGCATTTCAAGCCTTGGTTAGTAACGATGGATTATAATTATTTGAAATTATAATAATAATATATTATAATAATCATCTGTTACCTAATGACAATATAACAAAACGAGGCAATAACATGAAAAATAACATATTTTTAGGCGTCATCTTGAGTCTTTTGGGCGCACTTTTTTATTCCCTACAAACTTCAATCGTTAAAGGACAAGCAATGGTATTGCCCCCATTGCCAGTCGTTATTTTCATGCAAAGCATGGTTGCCTTAGTGTTAATGCTGCCATTAATTTTAAAGGGTGGAGTGGCGAAGGCTCGGCAAAAATTAGCTACCAACAAGCTGGGCCTTCACATATTGCGAGCGGTGTTTAGTTTAGGAATTAGCTTTTTATTGTTTTACTCAGTGCAATATATTCCTTTGGTAAATGGGATGTTGCTAGCAAATACTGCACCATTAATCGTTCCATTTATCGGCTATTTTATCTGGTCACAGAAAATTAATCATAATCTCTGGGTTCCCATTTTAGTTGGCTTTGCAGGGGTCATGATTGTATTGCATCCTGATGCACGAATTTTTAACCCAGCTTCATTTCTTGCGATTGGTGCAGCCGTTTGTCTGTCGTTGTCGATGCTAGTTGTACGTCAGTTATCCGCAACTGACTCTAGTGAAGCGATCACATTTTACTTTTTCTTATTCTCAACTTTGATTTCCGGCGCAATTGCGATCAGGTTTTGGGTTCCGCTGACAGCACATATGTTGGATGTCATGACAATTATTGGAGTGTTGTACTTTTTGACTCAATATACAATGGCTTATGCACTACGATTTTCAAATGCCCAATTGGTCGGCGCGTTATTTTATGCCAACATTATTTATGCGGCCATCATTTCACAAGTGGTTTGGCATATTTTACCAACTATGTTAACTTTTGCCGGGATGTTGTTGGTGATTGTGGGCGGAATTTTGTGTATCCGTGTCGAACAACAAAATAAACAACGTAGTGCGCAGTTAATAGCAGTGGAGTCGAATGATGACAGCAAACGAGCTAAATCAAAACCTTGCACCGTGTGAAACGGATACCAATGATATTGAGTATGTCGTTTGTCACGTCGGTCTTTTATGGCGCCGTTTGGTCAATGCAAAAATAAAAGCGTTGGGCATTTGCGGCACTGAAAAACGCGTATTGTTTTGCGTGGGCCGGATGCCGGGGCTGACGCAAGTACAAGTTGCCAATTTTCTTGATCTGGAACCGCAAAATATTATTCGCACATTAGATAAATTGGAGCAGCAAAACTGGATTGAAAAACGTCCTGCTCCCCAAGATCGACGCGCGAAATGTTTATTTGTCACCACATCCGGCAAAAAAATGATTCAACAAATTAAAGCTTTGACGGATAGTTTGAAGCCACAAATTTTATCCGGACTTTCTGAACAACAACTTCAAACCATCATCAATCATCTTTCTGTGATGCGCGAAAACTTGCTTACACAATTGGCCGTCGAGGACAATTCGTAATTTCTTTTGGCCTGAGTGATGCGGGAGCTACCTTCCGGCCAAAAAATCCTTCAGTAATATTTGTTTCTTTGAGTCTAAACTCAGTGACAATAGGCAGTGCTGTCGCCGGCGTAGAGAATAATAGGTTGGCGAGCCGTTTTACATTGATAGATTCCTGACTTTGGTTACTGATTACAGCGTCAATCGATTTATTCACATTTCCATAATCAGAGCCGGCCATAGTGGCTTGATCAGGATAAATAAAATGATGTGTTGATGGGAAGAAAAAATCTTTTGTGTGATTGTAATCACCTAATAAATAATAGGGAGTTTCATCGTCAGTTTCAGATTTAAGTAGTGCAACTTGATTCAGTAATTCATTAGTAAAATCTTTTTTTCCACCAGGATGATGGATGGAAGCAACAATGATAATTGTGCCAGCATGATCGCTAAATTTTGCAAAAATACACGGTTTTTTTCCTTCTAATGCAAATTTAATCGGTTCACCTACGAGCGTGTATTTTTCCTTGTCGTATGTTAATACACAATAATCATCAGTATTGCCAATTTTATAGCTAATAATCGAGTGTTGCTTTTTCTCGTTGCGATATAATTCATGTATGTCATCTGGTTTGCTGCATTCTTGTAAGCATAAAAAATCACTATCAACTAATTCCTTTACTAATGCGCGATTTTTCTTAAGCAATTTGAAGCGGTTTTCCCAGCGCAGTGCACCTTCTACATTTTCGATATGGTGTAAGAGTTCTAAGCTGTGGTTAATTGCCAATTTAAATTCATGTCTATCGGCAGACGAATTGGTTTTTTGTTCGCAACTATCTAAGTTCAATTCTTTTATTAAAATAGCAATAATTTCAGCTCGTCCAGCTTCTACTTGTGTTTCTTTGTCTTTTGCAGCTTGCGGTTCGCGTGCGCGAGCGAGTTGACTGCTTTGTTCTTTGATTGAGATAAAGCGCTGCAGTAATTCTTGCGTAATGACAACTTTACCTAAGAGTTGATTTCGATAAAGATGCTGGGCAAGTTCCGCAAAAAAATAAAAAAGTCTATTTTCTTGTTCGTTAAAATAAATATTACCTTTTATGTGAGCTTGTTTGAGGGCTTGGCTCAATTGTTCTATTCCAGAAACATTGAGGAAATTATTGTATAGGTGCGCGTCTGCGAGCAAATTCCAGCTGGTTAATTTCACCCTAGTCTTATTTGGGCCATCAATGCTTGCAGAAAATGGCAAGTGATCTGAGATGCCTTGTTGAATCAGGCCTAGTCTAAATGCACTGGTGCCACGTCTGAAGGCGCTTTGCCCTAATTTTTCATCTAACCTCGCAATGCTTTCGGCAGATAGTCTTGCAATGGTTGTTCTTGTGCTGTTACTTGGATGTCGAATTTGCATATTTTTGTCCTCAGGTTTGTATGAGGTAAAAATAGACAAAGAGCATTGATAAATACAATATATTGTTATTATAATAACGATAAGTAAATGTTATGAGGTGGATGTGAATATACGCGATTTACAATATTTGGTCGCTTTGGCAGACCATGGACATTTCGGCAAGGCGGCTGACGAGTGTGCAGTTAGTCAACCAGCGCTTAGTATGCAAATTAAAAAATTGGAACAAAGCTTAGGTGTGAAGCTCTTAGAGCGCACCAATAAATCCGTTATGCTGACTGATAGCGGCACCGTCATTGCGGAGCGTGCACGAGAAATTTTGCACCAAGTGGCAGGTGTGCGTGAATTTGCTAAATCCGTGAAAGATCCCTATTCGGGTGAGTTAAAGCTAGGCATTTTTCCCACGCTGGCGCCTTACTTAATGCCTCATATTATTCCGCCTTTAGGTAAAATCTTTCCTAAGTTATTCATTCATTTGGTGGAAGAAAAAACGACTGAACTGCTGCAGCAACTCAAGCAAGGTAAAATTGACGCAGCGATTTTAGGACTGCCAGTTGAAGGCGCGGGTTTTACTAGCACTTTACTATTTGAAGAAGAATTTCTATTTACAGTTCCTCATTCGCATCCGTTAGCAAAGAAGGCCGTAATTAAGCAGCAAGATTTGGATCATAAAAGTTTATTGTTGCTTGATGATGGTCATTGTATGCGAGCTCATATGCTGAGTTTTTGTCATCAAATGCATGCGATTGAAACGAAGAATTTTCGTGCGACCAGCCTGGAAACATTGCGTCATATGGTGGCTGCAGGAGCGGGAATAACGTTAATGCCCAAGTTATCTTCGTTAGGCTGTGACCTCGCGACTTTTATTCCGTTCGAAGAGCCTAAGCCGGTTCGATCAATTGGGCTGATTTTCCGATCTTCCACAACGAAAACAATTTTATTAACAGAAATTGTCAACCAGTTAAAGAATATTCTGCGGCAAAATAAATATGTGAGCGTAGTTGATTGATCTATTCGCAAGCTTTGCAAAACGCAAGGCTTGCGAATATAGGTCATTTAAGCTCCAATCGGAGTGCGATGACCTAAATGTTGCAAAAATTCTTTTTCGCTAATCACATTCGCATACAGCGGTTGCAGTGCAGCAACAAATGCATTATGAACGCTTTGCGCTGGAATGATCATGTTATTGAATTCTAAGTTTTTTGTTGCGCAAGCATCGTGCAACAAGGTGCAAGCAAAGCCCAGATCATAGGCAGCTCTGACGGTGGCATCAATACATAAGTGTGTCATCATGCCGGCAATAACTAAGTGGTTTACTTTATGTTTGATCAATTGATTCAACAGCGGGGTGTCTTTGAATGCGTTGGGATAATGCTTTTTAACGATAACTTCATTTTTTAACGGTTGTACGTGTGGATGAAATTCCGCGCCTTTCGTGCAGGGAAGAAAATGAACGGCATCCGGTCGTGTCGAGATATGCTGAACATGAATAACATTCAGCTCACGAGCACGATAAGCTTGTAGTACTTCCTGCGCTTTCAGCGCAGCTTCTGTACTTTTTTCCAGCGGCATTCGGCCATTCGGAAAATAATCATTTTGAATATCGATTAAAACTAGAGCTGTATTCATGTCGAATTCCTTTTGTCTTTAAAATTAATGCTCTATTAAATCTATTTTTTATCAATTAGGCAAGAGCTGGAATGGAATTAGCCTATTTAAAATGATGACTGACTTGTTTTAAAATTTGCTATCTTGGGCAAAATTGAAAATATATTGATGAGAAAGAAGTCATTTTGTTTTTTGGTCATTAGAATGATGCTCCATATATTCTCGGCATGCCTGATTAATGAGCGATTGATATTTTTCCCCTGCATGCTTAAACCATTCTAGAATATCCGCATCAATGCGAATGGTAATTTGCTTTTTAATGGGACGGTAAAACTTTCCCACCATGGCGTTTTTCCATTGGGTTATTTCTGGCGCATCAGGGTCTGATAAATTTATTCTACGCTGTAGCTTAATAGCTTTAATTTGCTTCCCGATATCGCCGGTGAGTGTAATAGTGCCGTTCTTCACTCGGCGTAGCTTGTCGCGCTGAGATGAGGCGGATGATTTCTTCGGTGGTTTGTTCATATTCTTCCTCGTAAATTGTGTGTGCAACGTAAATTGCAACATCATTAATTAATCCAATCGATTGCCAGCGTTCCTCTGGATAATCAAAGCGGTCATCTGGTGTGCTCAACAAAAAAGGATCATGAAAGGCGTTGTTGCATAAATCAAGATTCGTCGTTGCGAGGAGCGCTTTTTGCGACGAAGCAATCCAGTTTTTTATGCATTGTTCAGAAACTGGATTGCTTCGGCCTGAAAAGCGGCCTCGCAACGACGATTTTTTGTGCAAGTTTTGATTTATGCAACAACGCTATCATGAAATACAAAAGATGCTGCTTCAAAATCTAAACCATGCTTTTTTAGATTGGCACGGCTTTTTCTTTCGCTCCATTCAAATTGCATAAGCGTTATCCTTATAAATAATTATATATTAGTAATTTAAAATTGTAACTACAAAAGTGTAAGTCTTGGTGATTGGACACTGTTACGAAGGTAAAATGGGGGGTGAGAAGATAGCATTAAGTCGCCTGGTCTCGCACTAAAAACCGCGCAGGATCGCAATGATAGTAGTGAGATTTATTGTGGTTACACGCGTTTTTTAGCTCTGAGCTGTCTTAGCCAAATGGCCAACATCGACGCGCACAAAAACGGAATCGCCAAGTGCTGTCAATGTATCGCCAGCATAGACTTCACATAGCACGCGAGTTTTGCGCTCAACCTTACCTTCGACTCGTGCCTTGAGCGATAGTAAAGTGCCCATCGGCGTTGGCCTGATGTATTTAATGCCAAGAGATCCGGTCACGCAATCAATGCGTGGTAGCGTTCCTACTTCGCGGCCTTCAATTTGGTAATGGTTTGCCATGGCTGTCCAGTTAGAATGACAATCGATGAGACAACTGATTAACCCACCGTACACAAGCGATGGCCAACCAGCATAACGTTCGTCTGGCAGATGCGTTGTTACAATATGCAAATTGTCATTGTCCCAATAGCTTTTGATTTTTAGGCCATGTTCGTTTTTTGAGCCGCAACCAAAACAAACACCATCTGGCGCAGCAAGATCTTGCAAAGCAGGACTATTTTTTTTCATACCTTAATCTCAACTAACGGTTTCCAAATAAAAAAGCCATCATTTTTTACTAGGTCATGACTTTGTGACCTTGGATATTAATTTGTTTCTTTATCATTTTATTGTGCATACATACTCCAACTAGTTAAAGCTGACAATTTCTTAATGATGGCCATAATACAAGATACTTCTATTGATATTCCATCAAATCCTGCCGGATGAAGGGATTTCTTTGTCAAACGGTCTTAAAAGATTATTTACTTCACGATCACCTAATGTACCGTCTGCAGGTTGATCTATTTCGTGAATCTGCAAGCCTTTTTGACGAATATGAAAAGCGATACGTTGCCAGCGCTCTCGCCATATATTTTCTCTTCGCTTATATTCGGTGATTTCAAGCCTTAAGCGTTGTACTTCCTGCTGAAGTTCATCGTTTTCTTGTGTTGCTTGTTCGCGGCTTTTAATCAAACCGCCGGACAATGATTCTTTTGCATAGTCATAAGCGGCTTTAATTTCAGCTTTAGCCTGAAGAGATTGGCGGCTAAAGCCAGATTGTTCTTCCAGTATTGCCCAAGTAAGCTTTGAGCCGAGTTGCCCAGCAGCCCAGCGATTGAGGTCTATAATAATTGATTTAACATCGGTATCAGTCATTCTGTGGAAGCGCTTATTCATAGGAGAGTTCCTCTAAATATTGATGGGGATCAAATTCGGCGATATTGTTATCGGTATGCCAAAAGCATACTTTGAAAATGTTTTAATGCTTGTGAAGCTTGTTCTTCAATTTCTTGTGCAATATAAACTGATTGTGAGTTAAGGCTGCTATCTCCTCGTAATAATGCTAGTGCTTGTTTTCGCCTGTCTTGATTGAGCTCAGCAGAACGTAAGATTCGTTCCATCATGCTAGAAAACGTGTGACGAAGTGCTTTTGCACTAAAGTGCGACGGTAGTTGCTCTGGAAATTTATTTCTTAAATGCTGGTAAAACTGTGTTAGAGCTGATTGCGTGAGAGGATTTCCTTCATCACTAAGAATTAAATATTCTGTCGAATTTGTTGAGTCTGATTCTAAAATATCTCGCCAGTTCATAATGTATTCATCTAAACGTTTGGCAAATAAAGAATCATCAATAGGCATAACACGGCCATTACGTTTGATTTGTGGGCGAGGCTTGCGAGTATCTTGTCTATCAGGTGGTCTGCGTACAATACGAATACTGGAAATAGCGCCGATTTCGATATCTTCAACACGTAAACTTAGCAATTCACCGGGCTTCAAACCGTAATAAAGCATGATCATGATTGAAATATAATTTCTAAATCTCACGGCAGGGTTGCGTCCTATTGCCTCTGAATTGTCTGGATTTAAGCAGTGAATGAGAAATGATGCCTGTTTGTCTGTTAATCCCTTGTTTTTTCCTTTGTTGCTTGGCGGTGCATTTAGAAAGCTACTATCTAACCATTTTAAAAGTCTTTTTTGTTGCTCTCTTATTCGATCATAACTTTGATCTGACAGTGGAAGAGAACTAAGATGCATACCAAAACACCAACTTAAAAATTGACGCACGGTAGTTAGGCGCTGGTTGAAAGTATACGGTGAAATGGTGATGCGAGATATTTTTCGGTCTGTATTTTGGTCTCGGCGTAAAGCTTCAATCATGCTGCGTCTAATCTCAGCCTCAGAGAATGATTGTCCTGTTTTTATTCTTTTCCATAAATCAACTTTTTCGTGTAGAAGCCAGCTATAAAACACACTGAGTTCACGTAAATTTCTAATGAGGGTATTGGTGCTAAGGTTTCTTCTTCCAATGATGAATTCATTTGGCGTTGGTATTGGCAGTCCATTGTCATCCACTAAAATGGGTAGTTGATCGCCTGAGGGGTGTGTAATGACTTCAATTTTCATCTGCTAGTCCATTTTTTTATATAACTTGATTTGTTTTCCCGTCGGTGTGAATAGCCAGTCCCAATTATAGCTGCCCAGTGGAGTGTCACCCTTGAAGCGGTAACGGTGTTGATTAACAATTATGTTTCCTTTATATGACCCGGATTGTACAACACGCAATTCACTGCCGTCGGTTACAAATCTTAAATGGCCGCCATCAATATCCACAGCATGAATGGCACCCGACGTTACCCATGCAGATGTTTCAAAATAAAGAGTTTTACTATCAGGCGAAAATTGCAGGTTATGTGGATCAATGATAACGGTTGACATGTCTTTACAATTAAAATGCGGAGCGACTAATAATTTTTTAGTCATTTCTTTGGTACCAACAATCCATATTTCATCAGCCTGTTCGCCTTTTTCAGAAAAATAAAAGCAATTGCTGGGGATGGTATAATTACTTTTTTTAATAAACACAATCCATTTGCCATCTGGTGATTCGGTCAAGTCGGTTAATTTTGCATCCTTGGTTAATTGCGAGATTTTCGCATTTTTTTCTTTTTCACTTTGTATATCTTGGGCATAAGCTGTTGCGAAGATAGTGCATAAGCAGATAAATACCATTATTTTTTGCATATTAAGTCCTCAAGCCTTTCTTGAAAAAGACTATTTGGCGGTGTTCTTAAAAATTTATTACTTAATTTTGATACGCAAATTTCTAACTCCACTTTCCCTTTTGCAGCTAAATCAATACACTCGGATTCACTAATCCAGTCACCCTCGTTGAGGCAATATTGATAACGATTTTTCCCCAGTATTTGAACGCCAGAAATGCGGTATACTTCTACAATTTCGCCAATTTTATAACCTTCCATTTGCTGTATCGTTTTCCAGAGCTTTTCAAATTGAGTGTTGGTGAATTTTTTGATCGGCGTATCATCATCAACACCAGTCTTTTCCCGAAGTAATTTTTCATACTTTTTAGTAGGATTATCTTTGGGTGGTGCGTAGATATAAATCATTTCATGGATTGAAGAGTCACCATAAGTTGTTATCAAGGTATCCAGTAATGATTCGTGTCCAGATTCATCGTCTGGGAAAATAGCAAAGCCATATATTTTGCCTATTTGATTATGTTTTTTGCCAATTAATCCAGCCCAAACATTTCCTGGATTATGATTGCGCCATGCCCATGTTCCTCCGGAAAAGCGAAAATGTCTCTCATCCGTATCCGTGTAAATGACAGAATGTTTCATTCCTCCAACAGCGTGAATAAATTGTTTCATATTATTTACTCTTTTTAATTGTTCTTTTTATTTTGAATATTGCAAAATTCATTTCGTAAGTAGTTTCAGTTCCGGTGACTTCTAACTCATCTTCAGGAACAATTAAATCTGCAATTAAATCCCCTGTATGTTCCATCAACGATTTTTGTTTGGGTGAATTCTCGGGCAGCGTTTGCATTTGGGTAATTACATGGCCCAACTCTCTGACCTTAGTGAAGGTTTCAATAATTGCTAGTGTTGTTTCTGTTGCCGTTTGGCTTTTTAAAATGGTAGCTAGCATGTAAAGCCCTTTTTCGGTAAAGGCTGTTGGTAGTTTAACTTTCCCACCTTTGATTGAAGTCGAAAATTTCGACTTCAAAGAGTTCCATTCTTTTTTATTTAATTCAAAGAGATAACCATCAGGAAATTTATCTGGATTATTTTTAACAGCTTCATTGATACGCTTTGTTTCTACTCCATATAACTTAGCAACATCGGCATCAACAATAACTTTTTGATTGCGAATGATAATGATTTTTTCTTGAACTTGATCTTGTTTAATAACTTCCATACTAGGCTTCCTATTTCATCTATAATTCATGAAGTTAAATTGACGGCAATTTATATGTTAATTTCTATCTTGTCAAAATAATGTTATAGATTATTTTTAATTTTCTATTTTTATTTGGAAATAAAAAAGCCATTAATAACTTTACAGAAATTAATGGCTTTAATTCTATTTAACTCTTTGAAATATTAAATTTTTATTTAATGCTCACACTAAATAACTTTACACTTCTAGATTACTGAAAATCTAAAAAGGAATGTCATCATCAAAACTATCCATTGGTTCTGGTTGCGGCATAGCAGAAGGTGCCGATGATTTTTCCGCTGCCATTGACGAGGAAGAATCCCCATGATGGCTACCAGCCCCGGCCTTGCTATCTAACATTTGTAATGAATCCGCAATGATTTCAGTTGTATAACGATCTTGGCCAGATGTTTTGTCTTGCCATTTGCGTGTTTGTAAGCGGCCTTCGATGAATACCTTTGAACCTTTGCGTAAATATTCGCCGGTGATTTCAGCCAAGCGGTTATACATCACGATGCGATGCCATTCAGTGCGCTCTTGGTTTTCGCCACTTTGTTTATCTTTCCAGACTTCGCTAGTGGCGATAGTGATATTGGCTACGGCAAGTCCGTTTGGCGTATAGCGAATTTCTGGGTCACGGCCTAAGTTGCCGATTAAAATAACTTTGTTAACACTGCCTTTTGCCATGTTGGTGGTCTCCTGAAAGCTAATAATAAGTCTTAATGCTGGATGGGTCGATGTTGAGGGTTTTTCATTCGAAACGCAAGAGTTGCCCATAAAATTGTGAGGATGACGCAGAACAAATAAACATCAGTGAGGCCAAATTTACCATACAACCAACCCCCAACTGATCCCCCAATAAAAATACCAAGAAATTGCGCACAAGAATAGATGCCAAGCGCAGTTCCTTTGCGTGCAGGCGGCGCTGTTCTAGATACTAATGAGGGCAGAAAAGCTTCAAGTACACAAAATGCGGTAAAGAAAAGTAGTAAGCTAAATGCAGTCAAACCAAGGTGCCGTGCAAATAGCCATAAAAATAATTCTGCTAATCCCAAAATGAAAATCGCGCCCAAGAAAAATTGTCTCAAGCAGCGTTTTTTTTCAGCAATTACTATGCACGGTACCGCCAGAATAAATGAGAGCAGCAAGATAGGCAGATAAAGCAGCCATTGTTGTTGTCCCCCCAAGCCCGCGAGGCGGTGTAAGGCGATTGGGATGACCACAAAACTAGCAGTCAGTGTGGCATGTAATGCAAAGATGCCGAAGTTAAGCCGATTTAAATCGGCATGTTTTAAGATGGCTGAAAATTGATTGAGCTCAGGTTCTGCATCCGCATGCCAGGTAACGTGGGCTGGTTGTGGCACAATGAATAGCAATAGCAAGATGGCAACACCACTTAGTCCAGTCGCAAGCCAGAAAATTCCACTTAAATGCAACCAAGGAATTAATACGGGTCCTAAAATAAATGCAAAGGTGAAAGACATCCCGATCGTCATGCCTATCATCGCCATGGCTTTGCTGCGCTGGTCTTCGCGGGTTAAGTCAGCCAACAGCGCAATAATGGTGCTGCCCACCGCGCCGCCGCCTTGTAATGCTCGGCCAATAATCATGCCAGTCATAGTGTGCGAAAGTGCCGCAATCATGCTGCCCAGCGCAAAAATTGCTAGCCCTAAGGCAATGATTTTTTTGCGTCCCACATGATCTGATAACATGCCAAACGGAATTTGAAAAATTCCTTGGGTTAAGCCATAAATCCCCATCGCGATACCAATTAACGCGGGTGTTGCGCCGGTTAAGTGCGCAGCATACAAGCTAAACACGGGAATAATCATAAACAACCCCAGCATGCGCAAAGACATGATGGAGGCAAGTGATAGTACAGCTAATCGTTCGGTCTTGTTCATGGTGAGAGATTATATTTTAATTGTTAAACAGAATCTTAATCTTTATTTGTGATATTAATCAACTTCAATTTTTGCCGTTTACTTCAGGCTAGTTCCTATGTGTTAATGAGGATTGCGTTAGCGTAAATTCAATCGTTTATTTTCCTAGCAGCTATTTCCCTTACTCCCAATCCATCACCGCCGATTATTATTAATATTGCTTTTGTATATACAAAGGATTACTATGGATATATTACCGTACAGTTTTAAAGTCAGCAAACGTATTGCTGAAAAATTAAATAAGAAACATAAGGTTACTATTTCTGAAGTCTGGGAATGCTTCCTTAACCGAACCCAAGGGTTATTGGGAGACACTAGACTTGATCATCGAACAGAGCCACCAACGCTCTGGTTTATTGCAGAAACAGATGATGAACGTTTACTAAAAATTGTTTTTATTGAGTTAACTGACGGAACTTATGAAATTAAAACAGCTTATGAACCAAACAATAATGAGGTAACAATTTATGAAAGATACGCATAAGAAAAAGCATTCCGAAGAAGCCTGGGAAAATCGGGAATTAGGTGCAACTGAAGCATTCGTTCGCAAAGTATCGCCAGAGCGCGAAAAAGCACTGGAAGAAAAGGTGGGTTTGCAAATCATCTCTATCCGTTTACAAAAAAGCTTGATTGATGATCTCAAAGCCTTGGCGCGGGAAGATGGATTAGGTTACCAACCTTACATACGGCAATTGTTAACTCAGCATGTAAGAGGTGAAAAACGCAAGCGCGATAAGGAATTTAAGGTAACGACTCGTTAGTCTTCATATACTCAACCCGCCATTCCTAGTATAATGCCTGTCCAATTTGACTAAGACCCCAGCTTAAATTATGAAAGAAATCCAAATCCGCGGTGCTCGCACCCACAATTTAAAAAACATCAATGTGACTTTGCCACGCGACCAGTTGATTGTCATCACTGGCTTATCCGGCTCTGGCAAGTCGTCATTGGCTTTTGACACGCTATATGCAGAAGGCCAACGTCGTTACGTGGAATCACTGTCATCCTATGCGCGGCAATTTTTATCGATGATGGAAAAACCGGATGTGGATCACATTGAAGGGTTGTCTCCGGCGATTTCAATCGAACAAAAATCAACTTCACATAATCCGCGTTCAACGGTGGGCACGATCACCGAAATTTACGATTATTTGCGCCTGTTATTTGCTAAAGTCGGCCAGCCGAAATGTCCTGAGCACGGTCATGTTTTAGAAGCGCAAACGGTCAGTCAAATGGTTGATACTGTTTTGGCGTTTCCAGAAGATACGAAAATTATGATTTTGGCGCCGGTCGTACGCGATCGCAAAGGCGAGCACATCGAATTATTGCAAGACTTGCGTAGTCAAGGTTATGTGCGTGCACGCATTGACGGTGAAATGGTTGAGCTAGATCATCCACCGAAACTCGATTTACGGAAAAAACACCAGATCGAAGTTGTCATTGATCGTATTAAAGTGCGCCCTGATGTGCAATCACGTTTAGCAGAATCATTTGAAACCGCGTTGCGTTTAGCCGATGGCATTGCAGCGATTGGTTTTATGGATGAACCAAAACGCCATACCCAAATTTTTTCAGCAAAATTTGCTTGCCCAGATTGCGGTTACAGTATTGCTGAATTAACTCCACGTTTATTTTCATTTAACAGTCCGAGTGGTGCATGTCCGACGTGCGATGGTTTAGGCGTTAAACAACATTTTGATCCTGACTTAGTGGTGATCGACCGTCAATTAAGCGTCATGGATGGAGCCATCCGCGGTTGGGATAAACGTAACAATTATTATTTTCAAATGTTGTCGTCATTAGCAAAATATTATGATTTCCCGCTCGATGTTCCCTTTGCAAAATTACCGAAAAAAATTCAAAACGTTATTTTATATGGCAGCGGTGATGAAGAAATTAAATTTACCTATCGCAATGATGAAGGGCGTAGTTATTCAAAAGTGGATGCATTTGAGGGCGTCATTCCCAACATGGAAAGACGCTATCGCGAAACCGAATCCAACATGGTGCGTGACGAACTTAGTAAATATTTGGCAACCAAGCTGTGCGATGCTTGTGGCGGAACGCGTTTATGTAAAGCAGCGCGCAACGTTTTTGTCGATGATATTAGTTTGCCTGAAGTGGTGCGCAAACCGATTAATCAAGCTAAGAAATTTTTTGAAACATTAAAATTATCCGGTGCGCGTGCAGAAATTGCCGAGAAAATTTTAAAAGAATTAATTAGCCGCGTGACGTTTTTAGTTAATGTTGGCTTAGATTATTTAAGTTTAGATCGCAGCGCAGAAACTTTATCTGGGGGTGAAGCGCAACGTATTCGATTAGCCAGCCAAATCGGCGCAGGCCTGGTTGGTGTGATGTATATTTTAGATGAACCATCAATCGGTTTACATCAGCGCGATAATGCACGTTTGCTAGAGACTTTGCATAATTTGCGTGATCTAGGCAACACAGTGATTGTAGTTGAACATGATGAAGATGCGATTCTTAGCGCAGATTACGTCGTAGACTTAGGCCCTGGCGCTGGTGTTCACGGTGGCACGATTGTTGCTGAAGGAAAACCGCGCGACATTATGAAAAATCCCGCGTCACTCACCGGGCAATATTTGTCAGGCAAACGCCGCATCGAAGTGCCGAAAAAACGCCGCCCATTTGATGCTAAAAAAATTATTTCATTGCAAGGTGCAACTGGAAATAATTTACAAAATATTAATATCGAAGTTCCACTCGGTTTGATGACTTGTATCACCGGTGTTTCCGGTTCAGGGAAATCTACTTTAATGAATGATACGCTGGGTCCGATCGCAGCGCGTTTACTGAATGGTGCGACGTTGAGAGAAGCGTCTCCCTATAAACATATTGAAGGCATAGAATTTCTCGATAAATTTGTCGATATCGATCAAAGCCCAATTGGACGCACTCCACGTTCGAATCCCGCAACCTACACAGGATTATTCACACCAATTCGCGAATTATTTGCTGGCACACAAGAAGCACGTTCGCGTGGTTATCAACCGGGTCGATTCAGCTTTAACGTACGTGGCGGTCGTTGTGAAGCGTGCCAAGGCGATGGTGTGTTGAAAGTTGAAATGCATTTTCTGGCTGACGTTTATGTCACTTGTGATGTGTGTCAGGGAAAACGTTACAATCGTGAAACGCTGGAAATTACTTACAAAGGAAAAAATATCCAACAAGTGTTGGCTATGACGGTTGAAGATGCGCGTGATTTCTTTGACCCAATTCCTGCTGTCGCTAGAAAATTACAAACATTAATTGATGTGGGTTTGTCCTATTTATGTTTAGGCCAAAGCGCAACGACATTGTCTGGCGGTGAAGCACAGCGCATTAAATTAGCGCGTGAATTGTCACGCCGTGATACAGGTACAACGCTTTACATTTTAGATGAGCCGACCACCGGGTTACATTTTTACGACATCGAGCAATTGCTTAAAGTACTGCATCGTTTGCGTGATGATGGAAACACGATTGTGATTATCGAGCACAATCTAGATGTGATTAAAACGGCTGACTGGATTATTGATTTAGGTCCAGAAGGTGGTGATAAGGGTGGTCGTATTGTAGCAATTGGAACACCCGAAGAAATCGCGGCGCATCCAAAATCGTATACCGGCGCATTTTTGAAAAAAGTATTGGATGAGTCTAACTGATCTGAAAAGGCATGAATATGCAGTCATTTCCATTAACTGAAACTACATTTTTGTTACCCGGTCCTGTAGGTGACTTAGAAGTTTTGGTCACTCCAAATGAAAACTCAACGCGCGCAGCCACCGCAATTGTTTGTCATCCGCATCCACTGTATGGCGGAACAATGAATAATAAAGTCGTGACTACATTAGCACGCACTTTTCGTGATCTAGGTTTGCACGTCGTTCGATTTAATTTTCGCGGCATTGGAAAAAGTGTCGGACAATATGCAGAAGGAAAAGGTGAGCTAGATGATTTGCTTGCAATTGTTGCATGGGTAAAACAAGTTAGACCTCAAGATGAAATTTGGCTGAGTGGATTCTCATTTGGCGCATGCATTGCTGCAAAAGCGGCGACACAAATTTCGGTTGCGCAATTGGTAACGATCGCTCCTGCAGTAAAACATCTTGATATGCGTGATCTACCACCGATTACAGCCCCGTGGTTGTTAGTGCAGGGTGAAAATGACGAAGTGGTTTTACCGGAAGATGTTTATGCGTGGGTTGAGACACGCGATCCTCAACCAAAATTGATTCGTTTGCCTGGCGCAGGGCATTTTTTTCATGGGCAATTGATGGATTTGCGTAGAGCCATTGAAGCCAATCTTTAGAGCCCAAAAGATATATATAGAAGAAAGTGCTGAGATTATGAAAACAGTAGAGGGTTATTATGAAAGATGATTTAGCTGTTTTTGAGGAACATCAAATTCGACGAGTGTATGACGAAGAAACCGAAACTTGGTTTTTCTCTGTTATTGATATTATTCAAGTTCTTACCTCTCAGTCCGACTATAAATTGGCTAGAAACTATTGGAAGGTATTAAAAAATCGACTCAAAAAAGAAGGAAGTCAGTTGGTTACATTCTGTAACCAACTGAAATTAGAAGCCAATGACGGTAAAAAATATCTAACAGACGTTGCTAAGGCTGAAGTTCTGCTTCGTCTTGTTCAATCTATACCCAGCCCAAAAGCTGAGCCCATTAAGCTTTGGCTCGCCAAAGTTGGTTACGAACGTATGCAAGAAATGGCTGACCCTTCGAAATCTCTCGATAGAGCTAGAGAATCGTGGCAAAAGCACGGCTACAGTGAAAAATGGATTCAGCAACGAATGATGGGTCAAGAAACTCGTAATAAATTGACTGACTACTGGAAAGAACATGGCATTGAACAACCTAGCGAGTTTGCTATGCTCACTAATATTATCCATCAGGAATGGTCTGGTATCAGTGTTAAAGACCATAAAAAATCTAAGGGATTGAAGTCCGAAAATCTGCGCGATCATATGAGCGAGGCTGAACTTATCTTTACAGCACTCGCAGAACTCTCTACAAGACAAATAGCTGAAACTATTAACGCAAAAGGGATGAAAGAAAATAAGATAGCAGGCAAGGAAGGTGGCAAGATTGCTAAGAAGGCGCGGCAGGAACTCGAAAATAAAACAGGTAAAAAAGTTGTCACAAAAGATAATTTTTTACCTGCGCAAAAAAATCTAATAATATTGAAAGGTAAATAACTGATAACTATTCACGGTTGCTAAATACTGATGGTGTTAAAACTCCGAATTCAGGTTTTTAATAAGGATATTTCCATGACTAGAAAGCATTTTTTTCGCATAGCTGCCATCACTTTAACATTCGCAATGGCTTCTTCTGCTTATGCTGTTGTCTCAAACTCCGGATTTTATGTTTCAGCAGACGCGGGCTTATTCCAAGGAAATTTTAATTATAATTACATCGATCAAACCGATGTGATTCAACAAAACATCAGTGAATCAGTGCAACAGCATGGCTACACAGAAGGATTAGCAATCGGCTACAGCAAATTAGTGATGCAGCAATATTTATTGGGTGGTGAACTTTCCGGTAATTTAGATTCACATTCCGCTTCATTTCAAAGCGGTGCATCAACCGCAGCATTTTCTGACTCAATCAAAATTAAAAATCATATTGATTTAGTTTTTGTCCCGGGCATACTGTTAACTGATTCATTAGCATGCTATTTAAAATTAGGAGTTTCATCAGCGCAATTACAAGATAATCTAACTTCACCAGCAGGTTTTACTCCGACACTGACAAATTACAATTCCAATAAACGCATCACCGGCTTTGCAGCTGGCTTGGGTATAACAAAATATATTACAACAAATTTTTCTATTTTTGCTGAAGGAAATTATCATGACTACGGCGCAGTCAATTTTGCTAATTTCCAAAATTTTTCGGCAACCTATACGCATGCTGCACATGTTTATTCTGCAGGCGTGGTCTTGGGAGCTACGTATCACGTTTAACTCAACTAAATAGGGAAATTTATGCTGAGAAAAATAGCTTATTGTTGCGTGCTCGTATTTTCTGTTCAAACAGTTTATGCGGATCAAACATTTTCCACTTCGAAAGGACAATACATTATTCCTGACTCAAGCATTGATAATCCTGCAGATGCAGGAATCAAAATGCATACCAATATTGTGTTATTTAAACCAAATAATTTAGGTAAAAATGGATTACCAGATGGTGGTGAAACACCAGCTTCGCTCGCTTGCATTTATGGATTAACAACACCTGTGGCAGGTTGTCCAATCGATGGGACAACTGCCTTACCAAATACAGGGTGGGGTACGATCGCCGTGGTGGATGCATATGACAACCCATTTCAAGAAAGTGATTTAAATACTTATTCCACGCAATTTGGCTTGCCCGCTTGCACCACTGCGAATGGTTGTTTTTCGGTAGTGTATGCTAGCGGATCGAAACCACCTTATAGTGCTAGTTGGGCAGATGAGCATGTTTTAGATATTGAAATGGTTCATGCTATGGCGCCTAATGCAAAAATTATCATGGTTGAAGCAGCGTCAGAATCCCTTTCAGATTTAATGCAAGCAGTTGATGTGGCGGGTCAACAAGTTGCTGCAGCAGGCGGTGGTGAAGAGTCGAATAGTTGGGGAAGTGCAGAATTTTCCGGTGAGTCAGCTTACGATTCACATTTCCAAGTACCAGGCGTAGTTTATTTCGCTAGCGCCGGTGATTATTCTGCACCGGCTCGTTATCCTGGTAGTTCACCTTACATTGTTTCAGCAGGCGGCAGCGGTATTGTGCGCGATAGTAATGGTAACTTTTCATATGAAACTGCTTGGAATACAAATCCTGATGTTCCAATCGGCTCAAAATCCGGCGGAACGGGCGGCCCGAGTCAATATGAATCTCGCCCAACATACCAAAATATTATTTCTAAAATCGTCGGCACTGCTCGTGGCACCCCGGATATTGCATTTGACTCAGATCCTGCTTCGGGTGTGGATGTGTACTCAACTGCACATGGCGGTTGGTTAAGAGATGGTGGAACTAGTGCAGCTTCACCCGCACTTGCAGGTATCATAAATTCCGCAAATCATAGAGCACAATCTACTGCAGTCGAACTTACCTATATTTATAACAATTATATCAAAGGTTATCATTCGAATTGGCACGATGTAGTGATTGGAAATAATGGTTTTCCAGCGATGGCGGGATATGACTTTACAACTGGATTAGGAACTCCACTCAGTTATAATGGAAAATAACAATTGTAAAAACGACCTAGTGTTAGAGATTACACTTATCCATTTTTAAATTAAATTCATTATGAGTTCATAAGCTGATTTCTCGTACTTTATCTGCAATTGATTTTCCTAATACTTCATTTGCAAATTCATCTAAATGTACTCCATCGATGCTGCTCGATTGAATTAATAAACCGGCATTTAAATATTCACACTTTTCTTCTTGTGCTAGCTGTTGATAAAGTAAACCAATGTTATTGGATTTCTCTATTGAGCTATCATCAAGCTGAGGATGTAAATTTTGGACTTTAATAATAGGTTGGGGTGCAATTAATAAAATTTGTGGTGGCTTTGCACTTGATCCTTTATTAGAAGATTTAACACATTGAATCAGCTTTCGTGCTCCTTCTTTAATATTCTCAGCACCACGCTTAAATTGAATTTTGGTGTCATTGGTTCCAATCCAGAAAATAACTAAATCAATTGGATAATGTATTTCAAGAGAGACAGGTAATTGGGCTAATCCATTTTTATAAGGGCGGCCAGGAATAATTTCATCAAGAGTAGTTGTTCGAGCATTAATTCCGTCAACAACGACATCATATTCATCACCCAATGTTCTTTGTAGGATCGCTGTCCAACGCTTGTTTTTGGGATGTCTACCCGCAAGACCTGTTACAGGATCAAATGCTCCAGGTATACCGCCCCACACATTAGAATCTCCGAAGCATAAAATTGTTTTCATCATATCTCCTCTTATTTATTTGACATGGCTGCATCAACAGCAGTTTTAGCTAAAACTTCTAATGAATTAATGGTTGAGCAATAGAAGTCAGGCTAATTAAACAGAATGATAATCATTGGCAATTCCTATCTTGTATTATCGTATATTTGCCATGAATCTACCAACGTTTATATGGTCTGAAGAGGTTTATTCATCAAGAGTGCATTAGAACTTTACATTTGGGTCTTAAAGACGTATTATAGGTCTTTTAGACATATTTAGATAATGATATATGAATAAAGGTAACAAGACTCAGTATGCCATCTTGGGAGTTCTTAGTATCCAACCCATGTGCGGATATGAAATTAGAAAAGCAATGGATACTAGCATTAAATATTTTTGGCAAGAAAGTAACGGTCAGCTTTATCCAACATTAGCTAATTTAGCGAAAAATAAATTGGTTACTGTTGAGAAACAAGCAATTGGCAAAAAAAATAGAAAGGTTTATTCCATTACAACTCTTGGAAAAAATAAGCTAAAAGATTGGTTAGTCCAGAGTACGGAATATTATCCGGCTAGAAATGAATTAGTTTTGAAACTATTTTTTGGGCAAAATGTCCCGGCAAAAGTATCTATTAAACACTTGAAAAAACATAGTGAACGATGCGAAGCAGCGTTAAAAATATATCGAGAGATAGAAGCACAGCTTGTGGCAGAAATTAAGCAAAAAATTCGTCCGGTCTATTTTTTATTGGCTGTTAAAGCTGGTGTTAAAGCTGTTGAGGCTGAGCTTGATTGGTGTCGAGAGTCAATAACATTAATTAATAAATATACATAGGTGGTAAATGAACAAGCGGACAGATATAGATTTGAAAGGTGTGCCACAAACATTATTATTACCATTAATAGGCCGTGCCAAATTAAGCGAAGAGATTTATTCGCCTTTACATGATGCAAAGGCAATTGAACTAGTTAATTCAATTGATTATGACTTTAATTCTTTATTAAACGTAAAGAATGTTAAACAATCCGCTTTATTTTGGATGGCAAGGGCGGTCCATTTTGATGCGGCAATTAAAGCTTACTTAAAAAATAATCCTACAGCAGTGATTGTTAATTTAGGCGCAGGATTGGATACAGCGTTTAATCGCGTTAATAATGGCCAATTAACATGGGTTGATTTAGATTTGCCTGAAGTCATTAGCTTAAGAGAAAAATTATTACCACCTACTTCGAATGAGCATTATATTGCAAAATCGGTGCTTGACTTTTCATGGATGGAGGACGTGAAAAAATATGGTGACGATGTGTTCTTCTTTGCGGGTGGCTTATTCATGTATTTCACCGAAGCACAGATTAAATCTATTCTGATAACGATAGCTACTCATTTTCCTGGCGCACAAATGATTTTTGATAATATTTTTCCTAAAGGATTAAAGCGCGCAAATTGCATGTTAGAAAAATCAGGCATGAAAGATGCGCTCCTGAAATGGGGCATCTATAATGCCAAAGACATGGAAGCATGGTCGTCAAGCATTAAATTAGTTTCGCAAACACCTTATTTTAAAGATATAAAATCGAATTATCGTTTCCCGTTATCTTCTAAAATAACGATGTATTTTTTTGACTATGTGCATAAAAGTGGAATTATACAATTACGGCTTGGGATCCGGTCAGAATTGTAGGTCCCGAGCTAAAAACTGCGCGGAATTTACTTTGAAATCATTTTCCTAATTTCATGAGCAATAGCATTAGCAAGGTTTTTATGACTTTCAGCTTCTATATGTACACCATCATCATCGCTTACTTTTACAATTTGTCCCGCATCCAGGAATGAGCAACCTTCTTCAGCAGCTAATTTAGCATAAAGTCCTGCTAATTCTTTAGTTTTGGCAATAGATGAATCATCAAAAAAAGTATTAAAATCAGCAGAATCAATTTTATGAATAGGCGCCGGTGCTATTAATAGTGCGTTGGGCGCTTGAAAATTTTGCCCAAAATGACTTGCCTTCACGAAACGTAGCATTTTTTGCATCGCTTGAGTAGTTTGATTTGGTGTTGCATTGAAATCTATTATTGCATCATTCGTGCCTAACATGAAAATCACTAAATCTACTGGATAATTCATTTCTAAAATAAGAGGAAAAGTTTTTAAACCATTACGCGATGGTCGAGAAAATCGGATTTCATCAAAAGAAGTATTACGACCATTCAGTCCTGCTTCAATCACATAAAAATCATTACCTAATAATTTTTGTAAAACACCTGTCCACCGCACGTCCCGATCAAAACGTTTAGCCAGCATCAGCTCGATATTTCTTGAGCCCGCTATATTTCCCCACGTATTTGAATCACCATAGCATAGAATGTTTATCATTTAATTTCCTTCGGTCATTAACCTAATCCCAAACGTTTGGTTTTAAATAAGTGTGGTTGACTTATATGATCCATATTTCACAGTAGCAAAAACAGATCATTATCTTACCAGAGTCATCAAATTTATTCTCTCAATACATAAAGGTAATTGAAATGATTAAAAAATCAAAGTTATATATAGCTTTGATGTTAGCTAAGCTAACTAGTATTAATTCAAGAACAACTAGCACGGGAAACAGTGCCACCTTCATAAATTTACAAATTATTTATGCATCAGTTTTCGTACTGTAGTAATGGTTTCTTTTGATAAAGTTTCTGCCGAAAGATATTTTTTACGAATAAAATCCTTGGTGAAATATCCAGGTAGACCCGATTTCGCATTACAATAATCAACAAAAGCTTCTAATTCACGTTGGCTCGTATTGAACTTTGCCGGCAAAGTTTTGCCAAGCACGGTTGCCACAAAAGCAAATGCGCGTCGATACTGCGGGTCACAACTGACTTCTTCACTGATAAAAGGCGTGTTACCTGTATTGGCTGCATAACTCGAAATTGCGGCTCGAGCAATTTTAATTAAATCAAAGCTCGGGAATTGATATAGCACATGATATGATTCTTGTGTGCTATTAACATAAGCTTGCACAATTTTTTTTGCCACTTTTTCTGCTGAATAAGAGGTATAAGAAGTAAAATCAGCAGGGAGCTTACCTGCCATTAAATCGTGTGGTGGATTTTTCAAATAACTCTCTAATGTTTCAGCATTAATAATGCCTGTATGTGTGCCTGCGTGTTCACCCAATTCTTTTAAATAACCTTCGAAGAATTTAACGGTATCAGCTGGATTATTTGGTTGTGGCAAATATTTTAAGTAACCATTTGCCGCTTGTACTAATAAATTTAATAAGTCACGTCTTGAATCCCAGTGTAAAACAGAAATGGGTTGACGTGTTACGGAATCAAATTGTTCTGAAAAAACGGCTTGTAATGGCGGTTGTGGTGCTGCACCAACTGCCGGAGGCGTTAGGTCAGTATAAACATTCCAGCGAACTTCTCCATATTGAATGGATTTTGTTAAACAATCTTGTCCAGAAGTAACAGCATGCGGTGGAACTTGATTATAACTATTCGCAGCTTGTGCAATGGCATTCTTATTCAAGAATGCAGAAATGTCTTCTCCTTTTTTTGCAACAATGGCTCTTACACCTTCAGTTGGATTAAGGCCAGCACGTAACAAAGGATCATTTGCTATTTGTTCCACAAATCTTTGAATATCATCTAACTTACTTATACATCCTGCTACTCGAGTGATTTCTCTAGTTAAATCAGAGTCGAATAATCTACGTGGATGATAAGGATGTCGAGCTAATTGTTCATCGTGCTTTTGCTGTAGATCTTTCAGACGTTGCTCTAATATCGGTTTAACTTGTGATAACTCTTTGTAATAGGTATTCCAAATTTGTTTCGTTAAATTGACATGGTCTCGATCTAATTTGTTTGCACGTGCGTGAAAAACTCTAGTATGATTTTCTTTAATTAAAGGCTCAAGTTTATCCAGGTCAACTTTATCAAAGCTCAGTAATTCAGTTAGCTTGCTTGTAGTATGTACAATACGTGCACGCTCTTTTTTTCCAATTGCTCTAATGCACGTTCCTAAAAAAGATAAGTGTCCGTAGAGTTCTTTATCTACAACATCTGCTGGAGCGAGAGCATGAATTTTATCTTTTACTTTATCGAGATGCGCTTCTTCCTCTGCTCCTCTGTTAGGATGATTCGTTGCACGATGAAGAGCATCAGCACCAATCGGTGGAATTAATAAATCTTTTAATAATGCAACAAGCGCTGCTTTTTGCTCAGCTTCAGTTCTTACTGCCCCACCTCTAACGACATCTTTTTGGATAGCAGGTCCGTTATATAATTCAACTAATCCTTTAATTCCTCCAGGTGTGTTGAAGTAATGTTGTAAATCTTCTAACTTGTAACGATATTGTTGTGAGTCAGGAGAATTCTGCAAAGTTGTAAATAATTCTTGAATGATGGGCTCAAAATAAGCTTGAGCTTTCGCACCTTGGTTCAGTTCTAAAATTTTATCGGCAACGCTACCAACATTAGGACCGAAAGTAGCATTAAGAGAATCTTTTATATTTTGTAGCGCAGCTGGGCTATCTAAATAAAGTTTTGTATTGGGATGTGCCAGATCATCTGTATAGACATCGAGTGTAGTCTGAATTGCCGTGATGACTTGTTGGCGCGATATATGTGGATGAGCTTCAACTGCATTAATAAGCTCTAATCGCAGAGCGTCAATTTGAGCTTGTTTTCGCCTATCATGGCACTGAACCGAGAATGCATTTTTTAAGCCAACATATCGCGCTTTATCTGCGGGAGCAATGTTGCCTGGAGCTGGAGTGGGCACAATAGCAGAGAGCGCAGCATCGACCACTGTAGTTGCATTGTGGCGAACTTGTGCTGCATTTGCTTGAGCAAGCTGGTCAGTCAGTGCGGTGATATTAGGAGTGACGATATCTAAATTCGTAAATTGTAATCCTCCTACGATGAGATTCCTTCTCAATTGACCTGGATCATTATTTTCATATCGAGGATTATTAAAAATAGTACTAAAAGCATTCTCCAACCGGGTTATGTCAGGTGCTTTTTTTGCAAGATCAATTAATCCCAATCTACCAGCAGGATTTAATGCAGCAGCAATGAAACGATATTGATTAAGTAATTGAGGAATAAGCGCGTCAGCAATTTTTTCAGCATTATGACTGTTGATTTCGTTCAGCGAGGAACGGAAATTATTCATTTTGTCATCAGAAAACTTCAGTTCACTAGGGGTAGAATCAAATAATTTTTCTAATTCAATCGCTAGATTTTCTGCAGAGGAATAAGGTGAACCTTTGTCTTCTGGTTGAGTGACAACCTCTTCGTAAAGCTTACTTTCAAAAATATGAAACGCCTTCTCAACGTCATGACGAAAAGTATTTTTATAGCCATCATATACTTTATAATTGTCCGCTCTTTTTGCTTCTGGTGGAAGGTTTTGTTTAGCTGTGATGTTTCCAACCACTTTTGTTAATGCTGCATTAACGATATTTTTTGCTTTTTTCTCAACAAATTCAACTAATCTAGCAATTAATATATTGATTCGAGGTTTGTTAAGATTGTCTGGCGTTAATCTGCGCATGCCAAGTTCATTAATTAGGGCGCTTCTTAATGCGTCAGCAGTATTATATTTTCTAATGTCTTGATCATCAAAAATAATTTTGAAGGCATCATTTAATTTTTGTGCAGTGATGTATTCAGATAATTCAATAAGTTCGATTAATCCAGCTTTGTTATCTTTTAATATTTGATAGATTGGTAATGTATTTGATATTTCTTTAATGATAGCTTCTGCATTATTTTTCTTGATTGATTCTGTAATATAACTTCTAAATTGTATGAAATCTTTTTCAGCAATATTTAAGTGCAACTGGTCTTTTAGCTCACTGGCTTCCCTATCAATAAAATCAGGATTAACATTATATAATCTTTCTAGTTTTTGACTTAAAGAATGGGTTGTATAATAATGAGACTCGACTTGTTCTTGTTCTGCTATAGCAGCATTAACGAGTAATTCGTCTCTATTAAGTAAAGCAAATGCGTCACTCAAGTGGTTTTTAAAATCTTTCTCTTCATATAGGTCGGAAATTTTTTCACCTGGTTTGATACTGTCATCAAGCCGTTGTGTGCTCGGTAATTGTTTTGCTCTAGCTAATCTATCTACAGTTTCTAGAATCGCGTTACTAACCTTTTGTTTTGCTAATAATTTAATTTGTTCTTTATTAAAGTCAGCAAGCGCTTCCGCTAAATTTTCAATACTGATAAGATCAGCATTTCTTTGAGGTTGTGTTCCAGCAATATCAGTAAGCCGATTGATTAAGTTGTCTTTTAACCTATCACCATCATTATTTACGTTGCGTGGTGGATTTAAAACTTCGAGTAACGCTTGTTGTAATTGATTAACTGTTAGACGTGGAAAAAGTCGTACAAGATCCACTAATCCACCTTCATTTCCTGCTAATGCGCGTCGAAGAGACGGGCTGAATTGAGATGATAATTGATTTACTATTTCATTGGTATTATTGGCTAAAATTAATTGAATTTTTTCATTGAATTTTTCTGCTGTGTCATTTGAGACTCGGTACACGACAGCATCTGCTTTAACTTTGATGCTAAATCGGAAATCAGGATTTACAGCTACTCTTGTGACGGCAAATAAATAATCTCTGAGATTTTGATCTGTTGAAAGATTAGGATTGGTTGCAACTTCTTTTATTAAATCAGTACGAAGAACTTTTAAAGCAGTTTCCAGATCTTTACGGAAATTTTCTCGATAAGTTTCTGTTACAATAATTTGATTTTCGTTTGCTTCTGGAATAACAGCAGGAAATGCTGAGGGCGGTTTTTTAAAGCTGAATGTTTCTTGTAATACCAAGCCAATGATTAGATCGACTTTTTGTCGTGCGATAGCATTTAATCGGTAAGAATCAAATCGAGAAACTGGCGCTTTTTCGTCAACATTTCTTTCATATTCAACTCTATCTTCAATTAATCCGTAAATATTTCTGGAAAGATCTTTGATCAATTGTTCAATGGGCGCTCGCTTATCTGCTGGTGAATTTCTAAATTTTTGTTGCCCGATACCGGGAATATGATTTAAAACTAAGTTTTGAAGCAGCGATCTAGGACTGAATTCTAGTCTGTCGTCATCATCATTACGTGCGTCTGATGATTTGAAAAAATTATCAAAAACATTATAAAATGCAGTAAATAAATCTTTTTGTTTAGGAATTAATTTAACCAAGTCAACTAATCCTTGATGATTAGCAGGTTTATCTAAAGTAATTTGTAAAAATGGGTACACTCTTTTCAGTTCATTACCTAATTCTTGCACTGCTTTTTCTACGAGAATATCGTTGTTTCTTTTGATAGCGACTATTGCATCTGCGAATTGTTCAGCAATTTCTGCAGAAGGCAGTCTAAATGCAATCAAATTATCAAGTATATCTTGACGATTAGATTGAAAAAGAAGATTTAAGTTTTTTTCAAGAGAATCTGGGCTATCGTAAGGCGGTGTCAGGTCCTCATCTTCACCCATATGTTTAATAACCGCCGGCTTAATGATGTCAAATGCGGCTTTTAATTCTGAGTGAAATTGCTGACGATTATATTTTTCTGCTAGGTGAATGGCTAAGTCACCGTGAGGATGACTTCCATCATACGACATTGCTTTAATAACTTTTGCTATGATTGCTGAGACAAGATTTTCTCTATCTATTTTTTGTTCAGATTGGGTTGCTTCTCTGCTTATGCTTAGACTTATATCATGCTTTTGAATCATTTTTTCATGCTCTAGTTGAGCAGTGCGTGCTAGTTTCACAAAGAAATCTTCAATTGAAGAAGTTACCTTTTGGGAAGGTAACGGATCATTTGGATTTAACTGCTCACTAAGCAGCTTATTCTGTAAATAATTGAAGCTAGGACTACCATTCTCATTTTTAAACGCATCGTTAAATGCAACTTGCAGGTTTTTATGATTGGGAATTAATTTCAATAGATCAATGAATCCTGAAGGATAGCTGGGTGGGTTAAAAACAGCTTTCAAGAATGGATATTGGCTTATCAAATCAGCACTTATCGTTTTTGCTGAATTGTGAATATAAATAGGTATCACAGCAGCTTTAAATGCTTTAATTATTTCAGGCGATGACAAAGGAGTGGGTTTGCCATTATATAAAGTGGGTGTGCCATTATATAAATTTATTAATTCTTGCGCGACAGTGTAAGGATCAGAATAACGCGAACCTCCCAGGTCTAATTCTTTTTTTATAATTGTTACTAAGTCATTTCTAATTTCATTAAATGCTGTTTCTAAGTCTTTTGAAAAATCAGTGCGATGATAAACAATAGCATCACGTTTCATTTCCACATTATTGGGAAGTTTCATGTTGTTCGTAAGTGTACGAATTGCTTCGTCAAGGGCACTATTTACAATTGCATTGGCTTGTCCATCTCTAATTCGAACACGTTCACTTTCAGCTGCAATTGCATTATTTTTTTTAAGATTCGCGATCGCGGTAGAGAATTGTTGAAAAGCGGGAGAATCTATATTCAACTTAAGTGTTTGTTTTGCAATTTTAAGCATTTCAGGGGGAGCATCATATAACTTTTGTAATGCTGATATTAGCGTCGCTTTGCTTTGATAAGGTGATTCTTCTTTTTTCTCTGGTTGCTGCGTAACAGCTTTTTGTTTTGGCCTATTAAATAACACTGGGTCTGGTGTTGAAATATGAAATTCTTCTGTCGGCATGATGGGAACAGCCAAGACATGCTGAACTAATTCCTCTCCGTCTAATGATAAAAATGCTGTTCTTACATGGTTAGCAAAATTTTTATATGCTTCATCAATTTTTCGGCTGTCAGACTGTTTTTCTTCAAGGGGAAGTTCTTTTCTACCAGCAATGAGAGTGATGGTGTCATTGATTGCGCTGGTGACCATGTCTTTAGCTTCTTTAGCTTCTTTTGCTAATTCAGCAGCATTTTTTTCTAAGATAGTATTAATTTTTTGATAAAACTCTGGTGGAGTTTTAGGGTTGGTTTTGTTGTTAACAGCATCAGTCATTTCAAACATAAACAAATCTCTGATATGTCGCCCTGCTTGATATTGATTAAATTGTTTTTGACTAAGTATTTCTGCCACACTCGAAAGATACTGGGGAGTTAAAAGATCCAATGCGCTTTTTAATTCTTCACGGATAGCTTGACGATAATTTTCAGCTACTTTAATAGGTTGATTTTGTTTATTAACAGTTTTAGCAGCAGGAAACTGACCTCTGTTTTGCATGTCATCGAGAATCGCTGAAATTGTGTCTTCGATTATATTTGTCGCCTCAAGCTCCTCAAATTCACGCTCTATTTCTCTGGTATCTTGTTCGTCCAGTTTCAATTCTTCTTCTGCTTGCGCTAATTCCTGTCGATCTTTTTCTGTGCGTGCCTCATTTAGTAAGCGGGTAGTTTCATCCGCATCGGCAAGGTCTAATTCTGTATCTACATCTATATCTTCTTCCGTGACTCTAGTTGATTGAGCGGGCGTTGCAACTTTTGCCGCATGAAGATAAGCATTTTGAAAATCTTCTAAAATAGGATCTTGGGATACGTCTAACGATTTTATTTGCGATACTAAATCTGCATATTCAGTCAAGCTGATTGCTTTGCCGGTCGTTTTACTTTGTTGTATTTCTGCCAGCGCAGCCATAATTTTTTGTATGATATTGATATATTGACTAGAATCTTTAGGGGGGAGTGGTATAGCGGATGATTCTGGTCTGATACCGATGTCAGCTTTTTTTTCGTCTATGTCGATAGGGTTTGGTGCAACAGGTGGTGCTTTAGGTTTGGCAGGTCTTGATTGCGCTCTAACATTCACAGAAGATGAGACGGAAGCTGTTTTATCTTCACTAATGGTCCCACCTGATTTTAATGCGCGGATTCTAGTGGTTAGCTGCTTGCATTCATCATTATATAGGTGGAATTCAGCTACATGGTTTTGTATGAATGCTGCATCTCTCAGGCGAGTTTTTTCCGCCAATTGTTTCGTGGCTTGAGCAATCTCATTTAAAATAGCGCGACTCTGAGCTGGAGTTTTTTTACCACGACTTTCACTCATGTTATCCCCTCGCAATGGCGAACTTTCTTATCTATTTAACAATCGCTCTTTTCTTATTATCTTGAGTATACAACATCAAACCTTAAGCGATGCTTAATTCCGTGCTATATCAGCATATTATGCACTTATAACGACCAACAATACCTAAAACTTAACCCATTACAATAGGCTTTAATGCGAATAATTCTCAATTGTATTGACAACCATGACCTCAAAAAGCGATACTAAAGGTCGATCTTAACTAACTTATTGTTTTTAAGGAACTCCATGCAATTAGGCAAGATGAAAATCGGTGAAAAAGGCAAAATTGCGAAGATTTTGATGGGGGAGAGCATTTATCGGCAACGGTTGATTGCAATGGGGCTGCTGCCGGGGACGGAGTTTGTTGTAACGCGTATTGCGCCTTTGGGTGATCCGGTTGAAATTACGGTGCGTGGGTTTGCACTTGGGTTGCGGAAGGGTGAGGCGGGGATTTTGCAGATTGAGCCAGTGTAAATTTTCTTGATAAAACAAAAACTTAAGTGTATTTATAAAATAAAACGGGAAGCGTTTGAATGAGTGTACTAACCGAATCTTGCTGCAATTCAAAGAGTTCCTCTCCTACCACCCATAGTTTAACAGTCAGCTTAGTCGGCAACCCCAATTCCGGCAAAACCACTGTTTTCAATGCACTCACCGGTGCACGCCAACGCGTTGGCAATTGGCCTGGTGTAACAGTTGACCGCAAGAGCGGCACTTTTAAATGCTGCAACCAATCCGTCGAAGTGGTCGATTTACCCGGTACTTATTCTCTCACCATTACCTCTGACTCATCTTCCATCGATGAGCGCATCGCCTGCGAATATATTTTAAAACGCAAAGCACAAATCGTGATTAATGTGGTGGATGCCAGCAATTTAGAACGTAACCTTTATTTAACGATGCAACTGTTAGAAATGGGTGTTCCCGTTATTATTGCAGTTAACATGCTAGATGTGGCACGCCAACGCGGAATAAAAATAAACTTAAATCAATTAGCAAAAACTCTTGGCTGTCCCGTGATCGGTTTAGAAGCGCACAAAGGTCGTGGTGTGGAAGCACTTAAAGAAACAATTGTAAAAGTTTCACAAACCATTTCACCGTCGCAAAATCCCATTCAATATCCAGCAATTGTAAATGCTGCAATCAAAACACTTTCTCAAATCATACACTCCGATTGGATCGCCACCCGCTTGTTAGAAGATGATGTTTACGCTCGCAGTTTAATTTCACTGGATGTTTTACCGTGTGTCGTTGAACAGCAACAACAAATTTACACTGCAATGAATGAAAATACCGATGTGGTATTAGCCGATGCACGTTATCGTTACATTCAAACATTAATTTCAACGTGTTTAATCACGCATAACAAACCCATCAAAACATGGACTGAGCGCATTGATACTGTTGTGCTGAATCGTTTGTTAGGTATTCCGATTTTTTTAGGCATGATGTATTGCATGTTTTTATTTGCAATTAATGTTGGCGGTGCATTCCAAGATTTTTTTGATATTAGCAGCGACACGATTTTTGTTGAAGGTTTAGCGCATGCATTAACGAATTTTCATGTACCCACCTGGTTGACGGCATTACTTGCGAATGGTTTAGGCAAAGGAATTAATACGACAGTGACATTTATTCCTGTGATTGGGGCTATGTTTTTATTTCTCGCATTTTTAGAAGATTCTGGTTACATGGCGCGTGCCGCATTTGTCGTCGACCGTTTAATGCGTGCATTAGGGTTGCCGGGAAAATCTTTCGTGCCGATGATTGTCGGTTTTGGTTGTAATGTTCCTGCCGTAATGGCAACACGCACACTCGAAAACAAGCGCGACAGAATTCTTACTGTGATGATGAGTCCATTTATGTCGTGCGGTGCGCGTCTCGCTATTTTTGCAGTATTTACCGCTGCATTTTTCCCGGTGGGCGGACAAAATGTGGTATTTGCGTTATATATCATTGGCATTATCGCTGCGATGTTAACGGGGCTCATGTTACGCAAAACTATTTTGCAAGGTGAACCGGCTGCACTCGTGATGGAATTACCGCCTTATCACATTCCTAATCTCAAAACATTATTGTTGCATGCATGGCAGCGTTTGAAAGGCTTTTTATTTCGCGCCGGAAAATTAATCGTGCCAATTTGTATTTTGATTGGCGCACTGAATGCATTGAATTTAGATGGCACGATCAATGCTGGAACAGGTGATGAAAATTCTTTGCTGTCTGCATTGGGACGATTATTTACGCCGATTTTTGCACCGTTAGGCATTCATCAAGATAACTGGCCAGCAACAGTTGGTTTAGTCACTGGCGTGTTAGCAAAAGAAGTGGTGGTCGGAACATTAAATACGTTATATAGCCAAGTGGGTCACATCGCAGCGACAACACAAATTGATGCATTCAGTTTTTGGGGTGGTTTGCATGATGCGTTAGTTTCTATTCCGGCGAATTTAAAACAACTCGGCAGTTCACTGGGTAATCCCGTGCTTGCGCAAGCACCAGTGCACACGTTAACGCAAGGTGTGTATGGTGAAATGTATAAACGTTTCGATGGGCAGCTCGGCGCTATTTCTTATTTATTATTTGTGTTGCTGTATTTTCCTTGTGTTTCTACCACGGCTGCAATGTTGCGCGAATTAAATCGCGGCTGGACCATTTTTTCTGTCTTGTGGACGACAGGGTTAGCATATTGCGTTGCGGTTGGATTTTATCAACTAGCTACTTTTATGCATCATCCATTTTCTTCCAGCCTCTGGCTCTTGGGTATCAGTGCTGCTGTTATAACGACAATCGCACAAGTGAATGCAAGAGCAAAAGACATGAAGTTAGATGTAATTCAACCGTTGGCAAAATTATCCGCCTGTGGTTCTTGTAATAAATGCGGGTTGAAGAACGCATAATCTCGATTACAATAAGGATACTGAGTCACATGGAGCGAATATGACGAGTCCTATTGTCTTAACAAAACTAATTCCCCCGCAAATTACTAATGTCGGTGCGTCGTTTGGCCCGCTCACATTGACTGAATTTTTAGCAGCAGAAGACGGCAGCAAGCTTAGTTTCGCTGCAGAACTTTTTGATGGAAGTGCATTACCAGCCGGATTAATTTGTTCACCTGATGGCATTTTAAGTGGGATTGCTGCGAAAGGTGGAGTCGGGGTGCACGAAGTGCGTGTGACAATCACCCATGTCTCAGGTGAAACAGCTACCGTTGAATTCAAACTAACAATACGTCCACGGCTCACGGTGGAAAGTGATGAGTTATACACAAAATTAAAAGCGACAGTTTGGGAAGCAATCGGAAAAAATTTACCGCCGCCGGAATTAAACGAATTTTTAAATCGACCGATTACCGTTGCAGAAATTTATTATTTGTTACAGCGCTTCGCTACATTAACGATTTGGGATGTCTATAATTTAGAACAAGCGGGTGAAAAACAGTTGTTGAAATTACCGCAAAGCAGCCTGCATTATGATATTTACGATCGTGGCAGTTGTTTGGTGGGTGTGCCGAAAAACTTGTTTTCACATGAGCGAACCTTAGAAGATACGCTGCAAACGGCGCGTGTCATGGCGCGTGAAGTTTACAAGCGCGGCTGGGTTATTGAGTTTGCTGGCTTTAATAAAATGGTGCGCGCTGCTTGGGTGGAGTTGCAGCATTTAGGTGAAGAACATGGTAAGCAATTGGAAATACTGCATTTTTCACCTTCTCCGGAAGATGTGAAGTTATATGTTTCCCAAGCGGTCACTAGGAGCATAAAACCGACAAGTGCTGTATAATTGTAATAAGATTAATCAGTGAAAACTGAGGGGTGTGTTTATGGCGTTGACTAAAGAAGTAAAAGATAGCTTAGAGGCAGTTCGTAATTCAGCTACTAAACTGGAAGCGTTGGGTAATCCGCCAAAACTGGATTATGCAGATGCTAATTTAAAGATATTTTCAGATGCAGCGGTTAAGTTTAAAAATATTTGGAGTCTTGCTTTAGTGAGAGGTGCGGCTCCTGGTGCAGGTGCAGTTCATTTGGCTGCTCGACAGGAATTTGTTGCTCAAGGTTTTATAATACATGCGGCGGGTGCACCTTTGTCAAAAGTAAGTGATCAAATAGGTGCTCATCTTTTTCAACAATTTACTTCATTAGTAAAGGGTAGAAATTTTGACAATACGCAGTGGGAAAAAGTGTTTGATGCTGCGCAGAAAGAGATTAAGCGAATCCATGAAGCTGCGATAGCTAGCATTCCTCCAATCGCCGCACCACCAACCCCTGAGGAAAATGAACGAGTTAAAAGACAAACTGATTTCATCAATAATTGGCAACATACTCAGTTAACAGAATTAAACGCAATTCGTGGTGATGTACTCAGTAACCAAGTGACAGCTTTAAAAGAAGAATTTAATAGACAAGAGTTTAATGCCAAAAGCGTCGAGATGATGAAGCGTCAAAACAAGGCTAAACTTGACATGGTCCGTTGGGAAAAAAGTGATGAAAAACCTATTCCAGGAGTAATAGGTATCGGCTTGATAAATGGCAAAAGTATTTATTCCAGTCCGCCAGAAGATGGAATTTACTATGAGATTGATCCTAACAAAGGTGAAAAAACAGATTCCGCCATCTGTCTTTCTGTGTCTGGCGGGTCTGTCAGCATCATAGGTGAAAATCAATTATTGTCGCGGAATTTATATGCGCGCTTGTCTAGGGGTGCGAATGATTATGAACCCACGCAAGGCGATTATGAAAAGGCGTTTGCGTTTATTGGTGCACGGATGGCGACTGATCGTATTAAAATCGATTTATCTGTGGCTGAATCCGGGAGTCTCGATGGTTTTAAACATATCAAACTCATGATTGCAGCAGCGAAAAAATTGGGCATGAAAGTCACGCTTGGTTCAAAAGCAGAAGGTTATCTCAATAGCTATGATGGTAAACGATTCGAAACGAGCTGGGATATGTTCAAAACTCGCAAAGAAATGCGTCAAGAGGTGGAAAAATTACTGGCTGATGTAAATAAAGCTTATGATAACAACCAAAAACCGCATGAAGATAAGGATAAATTGTATGATGCGGCATCAGATAAAAAAGTGTTAGCGAGTTTAGGTGATTTAAATCAAGCGGCCGCGGGTCGAGCTGGAAATCCAGTGGTAGCTGGAGGAGCGATTGCTGATCCTGTGGCGAGAGAAAATGCTTTTTTAGGTTTTGATATTAGAGCTCCGTTGGCACCTCCTCTTGCTGGAGCAGCTCCGGGTGCATTTCCCCCTGCTGCGCAAGCAGAACTTACAAAAGTTAAAAAACGCGTGGAAAATTTAAAGAAAGCGAGTGATATGCTAAATAATGAAGCGGTAGATTTGCGGCAAGATGTGAAAGATACCCAAGCTAAATTAGTGGCGAATCCTGCAGATGCTGATGCACAAAAAAGAATGGCTGGATTACAACAACGATTTAATGATTTGCTTGTGGTGAAAACTCAATATGATGCAGAGAAAGCAGACTTAAGAAGTCGCCTGGGTGTATTAGAAGGCCCTGCTCACGGTGACGTGATTCATGCTGTTGATCCTGCTTTTGATCACGCAGCACATTCCTTCACTGATCAATTAAACAGTGCTGAAGTGAATCAGTCAGCGCGAGATGTTTTAGAAGTTGTGCCGGCGGCAGCTCTGGCTAGGGGAGTACCACCTCCTGCGCCGTTACCCAATACGTTTGCTGGTTTGCGAAATACAGTGGAAGCAGAGCACAAAGCAGAAGTCAAAGAAGCCGAAGATCGTAGACTGGGAATTCGCCCATAATTAACAAGGATGTTTTTATGCGAAAAAAAATCGTCGTTGGTAATTAGAAAATGAGTTACCCGCGTTCAAATCGCTAGAATTTCAGAACAAAATATTGCGGGTGTTATAATGCGCGCTCTTCCGGCTTTTCTTTTTTGCAATAATCCAGCACGATGATCACCTGTGACTAGGTAATCGGCTTTTCCTGTAATCACCATGCTGATAAGGAAAGCATCATTGGGATCAGCAATGTCAGTCTCAATGCTCAAATGATTTAGAATAATGGCATGCTGTAAGTGATTGATCATGGTGCCAACCCGCGCTGGCTGAAGCACTGTTTTGAATTTTGGGTAGCGACTGGCTCGTCGTAACTCATTAAGTTGCAGCGTTGATGTGATCACTTCAAATCTGGCGGATCTCCAAGCGCGATAAATAGCGTCAGCCTTACCATGAGGTGAGATGAGTGCGCTGAGTAATACATTGGTATCGAGAACAACGCGCATTAGTGATTACGTGCCCATTCCACGGCTTCTTCCACAATAGCCGATAAGTCAGCCTCATCAATGTTAGCGTTAGCCGCTTTCGCTTGCTCAGCTGTCAGCTCTAGAATATGCGTGCGTACAGCTTCTTCAACAAAGCGAGACAAATCCCCTTTTCGGCCACCTTGGCTTGCCAAAAAAATTCGCAGGGCTTGATCAGTGTCTGGGGATACTGCGATGTTCCAGCGTATTGTATTGCTCATATAATTGTATTGCTCATATAATAGACCTTTTGAGTGTATAGGTACTTATGTGTTTATACACCAATATCATTAAAAATGCAATGGCGGTCCTAGACAAGAAAAATTTTATTTGGCAGTATGACCGCCACCGTTAAAGTAAACTATCGCTACTTTTCCTTTCAAAAAACTTAACAAAAGGATTTTTCATGCGTAAAAAAATCGTTGCCGGCAATTGGAAAATGAACGGCACTCGTAAACAAGCCAATGCCTTAATTGAAGCTATTAAAAATGGCGCAAATAATTTATCTTCATCAGAAATCATTCTTCTTCCAAGTTTCGTTTATTTACCTGAAGCACAAAATTTATTAGCGAACACTCAAATTGCCTGGGGCGCGCAAAATCTTTATTTAGGCGATGCCGGTGCTTTTACCGGCGAAATTTCTGGCGCAATGTTAACAGATTTTGGTTGCCGTTATGTTTTAGTTGGTCACTCTGAGCGCCGCGCTTTATTTCACGAAGATTTAAACTTGGTAGCAGCTAAATTTAAAGCTGCACAACACGCAAAATTAATACCCATTTTATGCGTCGGTGAAACACTTACTGAGCATCAGCAAGGCCAGACAGAAAATATCATTAAACAACAGCTTGCATCTGTCATAGAAGCTGCTAGCATTGACGCCTTTCGCCAAGCAGTGATTGCATATGAACCGGTTTGGGCAATTGGAACAGGTTTAACAGCGACCCCTGAGCAGGCGCAAACAGTGCATGCATTGATTCGTGAGCAGCTGGCGCAGCATGATGCTGATATTGCGCAGCGTACACGAATACTTTACGGCGGCAGTGTGAAAGCGGATAATGCGCAGGGTTTATTCGCGATGCCAGACATTGATGGCGGGTTAGTTGGCGGAGCATCGTTAGATGCAGCGAGTTTTTTAGCAATTTGCCAAGCAGCAGTGTAAAATAGCGCGTGTTTGACAAACAGAAAGGCTTTTGAAATGTATCAGTTGATTATGATTATTCACGTACTGGCAGCAGCCTGCATTATTGCACTGGTGCTCGTGCAACAAGGTAAGGGTGCAACCGCAGGCGCAGGCTTTGGCAGCGGCGCATCGCAAACCGTTTTTGGCAGCCGCGGATCCGGTTCATTTTTATTAAAAGTGACCATCGGTTTTGTCTTAGTGTTTTTTTCAACCAGTATTGCGTTGAATTACATTGCCAGCACGGCGGTGAAACGGGAACAGCCCATTGCTTTACCCATGATCCCTGGTGATCAATTGCCTCAAGGAAGTAACTCACTTCCTGTAACACCAAGTAGTATTCCATCTTCGACGACAACCGCACCTATGCAGTTGCCGGTGGAGGGTAACAAGAAATAATAAATTAACACCATTCTCAACTTTTTTTTGATGGGGCTGAGCGGTAGGGAGGGCTCCCGCTGCGAGCAGCAGCGGGATACCCGTAGCGATGGGCCCCCATCAAAAAAAAATTGAGAATGGTGTAAGGTTAAAAATGCCGAAGTGGTGAAACTGGTAGACACGCCATCTTGAGGGGGTGGTGGCGCAAGCCGTGCCGGTTCGAGTCCGGCCTTCGGCACCATACTTGAGGAGAATAAGGTGTTAGAAAATTACTTGCCTATCTTAATTTTCATGATCATAGGCGGTTTGCTCGGCGTGGCCGTGCCTTCTATCGGCTATCTCCTGGGACCAAAACGTCCAAATCCTGAAAAATCATCTCCCTATGAATGCGGTTTTGAACCGTTTGATGATGCACGTTTACCATTTGATGTCCGTTATTATCTTGTCGCAATCTTATTTATCATCTTTGACTTAGAAACCGCATTTTTAGTTCCATGGGCCGTAGTGTTCCGCAAACTCGGTTGGTTTGGCATGGGTGCGATGGGGATTTTTCTCGGGCTACTCGTGATTGGTTTTATCTATGAGTGGAAAAAAGGGGCGCTGGAATGGGAATAATCGGCTTGAAAGACCAAGGCTTTCTAACCACATCGGTGGAAAAACTGGTGAATTGGGCGCGCTCCGGATCACTTTGGCCAATGACATTTGGGCTGGCCTGTTGTGCGGTTGAAATGATGCACGCAGGTGCTGCGCGTTACGACTTAGATCGTTTCGGTGTGATTTTCCGTCCTAGCCCACGCCAATCAGACGTAATGATTGTAGCTGGAACACTCTGCAATAAAATGGCACCTGCACTCCGCAAAGTTTACGAACAAATGGCAGAACCACGTTGGGTCATTTCTATGGGCTCATGCGCGAATGGCGGTGGCTACTATCATTACTCTTATTCTGTGGTGCGAGGTTGTGATCGAATCGTGCCTGTCGATGTTTACGTTCCAGGTTGTCCGCCAACGGCTGAAGCGCTGATGTATGGCGTGATTCAGCTGCAAAATAAAATTAACCGCAAAACAATTGAACGGTAACGGACTATGGTCTCGATCGACGAATTGAGTGAAAAAATAAATCAGCGTTTTGAACGCTTAATTGAAAATTCACGCGTTGCGGTTGGTGAACTCACAATTGATGTCGCGCCGGAACATTTACGCGATATTTGTTTGGCATTACGAGATGATGCCGAATTTGATTTTAGTATGCTAATCGATGTGTGTGGTGTGGATTATTTGCATTATGGCATTGCCGAATGGGAAACAGATAGTGCCACAGCATCAGGCTTTGAACGAGGTGTGGATCGCAGTGCGATTAATCATCCGCATTTAACGCGTCCCCGTTTTGCTGCGGTTTATCATTTGCTGTCATTAAACAAAAATCAACGCATTCGCATTCGTGTGCCACTCGATGATGATAATTTAAAAGTACCGTCCGTTGTTGATGTGTGGCCAGCTGCAAATTGGTTTGAACGCGAAGCATTCGATTTATTTGGCATCATGTTTGTTGGGCATCCTGATTTACGTCGAATTCTTACCGATTATGGTTTCGTCGGTCATCCATTTCGTAAAGATTTTCCATTAAGTGGAAAAGTGGAACCGCGCTATGACGCAAAGTTACGCCGCGTCGTGTATGAACCTGTCAATATTCAACCACGCATTTTAGAACCAAAAGTGATTCGCCGCGACAACCGGTATCAAACAGGGGAATCTTAACGCATGGAAAAAATACCGGAAATTCGCAATTACACGTTTAACTTTGGTCCGCAACATCCTGCGGCACACGGTGTGTTACGTTTAATTTTAGAAGTCGATGGCGAAACGATTGTTCGTGCCGATCCGCATATTGGTTTGCTGCATCGTGCAACGGAAAAATTAGCAGAAACTAAACCCTACAATCACACTATTGGTTATATGGATCGATTAGATTATGTTTCCATGATGTGTAATGAACATGGTTATGTATTAGCGATAGAAAAATTATTAGGTATGCAAGTTCCGATTCGTGCGCAATATATTCGTGTCATGTTTGATGAAATTACGCGTATTTTAAATCACTTGTTATGGTTAGGTGCGCACGCGTTGGATATCGGCGCGATGTCGATGTTTTTATATTGCTTTCGCGAGCGAGAAGATTTGTTAGATTGCTACGAAGCCGTGTCAGGTTCACGTATGCACGCAACTTATTATCGGCCCGGCGGTGTGTATCGTGATTTACCTGCAAAAATGCCGCAATATCAAGCTTCACGTTGGCATAACACGAAAGAAGTCGCGGCACTAAACGAAAATCGTCAAGGTTCGCTGCTCGATTTTATCTGGGATTTCACCGAACGTTTTCCAGCGCGTGTTGCTGAATATGAAACACTCTTAACGGATAATCGTATTTGGAAACAACGTACGGTTGATATCGGTATTATTTCACCGGAACGTGCCATCGCATTAGGATTTACTGGACCAATGCTGCGCGGTTCAGGCGTCGAATGGGATTTAAGAAAAAAACAACCGTACGAAGTTTACGACAAATTAGATTTTGAAATTCCTGTCGGAGTAAAAGGCGATTGCTACGATCGATATTTAGTGCGCGTTGAAGAAATGAAACAATCAAATCACTTGGTGCGTCAATGCGTAAAATGGTTGCGTGATAATCCAGGCCCAGTGATTTCAGATCAACATAAAATTACTCCGCCAACTCGCGTTGATATGAAAGAAAAGATGGAATCATTAATTCATCATTTTAAATTAATGACAGAAGGTTTTTGTTTGCCGGAAGGCGAAGCGTATGCAGCGATTGAGCATCCGAAAGGAGAGTTTGGCGTTTATTTGGTTTCTGATGGCGCAAACAAACCTTATCGTCTGAAAGTGCGTGCCGCTGGTTTTCCACATTTAGCTGGATTGGAAGAATTAGTCCGCGGTCACATGATTGCAGACGTAGTTGCTGTGCTTTCCAGTATAGATATTGTATTCGGAGAGATTGACCGCTAATGACTGATACGACTAACACTATTCTTTCCGCAAAAGTGCGCGCTGAAATTGATCGCTGGATTCAACGTTATCCCGCCGATCAAAAACGTTCTGGGGTCATGCAAGCCTTAATGATGGTGCAAGAAGAAAATGGCGGCTCATTGACGGAACCATTAATGGATGCAGTAGCAGATTATTTAGGCATGCCAAAAATTGCCGTGTATGAAGTTGCGACCTTTTATTCAATGTATAACTTGAAACCGGTTGGGCGTCATGTCATCGATGTGTGCACGAATATTTCTTGCATGTTAAGCGGCTCGGCAGAAATTGTTGATCACTTAAAAAAATGTTTGAAAGTGGATGTTAACGGCACAACGGAAGATGGCAAATTCACTTTGCGCACTGTGGAATGCTTAGCCGCTTGCGCTGCAGCGCCGATGTTTCAAATCGGTAAAAAATATTATGAAAATTTAACCCCCGAAAAAATTGACGACATTTTGGCGAAGTTGGAGTAGCTGGCCGTGGCGAATGAAATTTGTTTCCGCACATTACATTTAGATAAGCCCTGGACAATGGCGACTTATGAAAGCGCTGGCGGTTATGAACAGTGGCGAAAAATTCTGCGTGAAAAAGTTCCGCCAACACAAATTATTGACGCATTAAAATTATCGGCACTTCGCGGCCGCGGCGGTGCAGGATTTCCAACGGGCTTGAAGTGGAGTTTTATTCGTCACGACATGCCAGGACAAAAATATGTATTGTGCAATGCAGATGAAGGCGAGCCAGGCACTTGCAAAGACCGCGATATTTTACGTTTAAATCCACATCAATTAATCGAAGGACTTGCGATCGCCGGTTACTCGATGGGTGCAACTGTTGGTTATAATTATATTCGCGGTGAATTTTGGGAACCTTACGAACGTTTTGAAGCAGCACTTCTAGAAGCGAGACAAGCCGGCTTGATCGGCAAAAATATTTTAGGTTCCGGCGTTGATTTTGATTTGCATGTCCACTTGGGCGCAGGTGCTTACATTTGCGGTGAAGAAACCGCATTAATGGAATCACTCGAAGGCAAAAAAGGCATGCCACGTTTTAAACCGCCATTTCCTGCGGCGCGTGGAATTTACGGCAAGCCAACGACGATTAATAACGTGGAAACATTTGCATCGGTGCCAGTCATTCTGGAACGCGGTGCGGAATGGTTTTTGCAATTAGGCAAACCGAATAATGGCGGCTGCAAAATTTTCAGTGTGACTGGGCATGTTAATAAGCCGGGAAATTATGAAGTGCCATTGGGTACTCCTTTTAAAGATTTACTTGCGATGGCAGGTGGCATGCGCAATGGACGCAAATTAAAAGCTGTTATTCCAGGTGGTTCATCGATGCCGGTGTTGCCAGCAGATGTCATGATGAATCTTGATATGGATTTTGATTCCATCCAAAAAGCAGGTTCAGGTTTGGGTTCAGGTGCAGTGATTGTGATGGATGAAACCGTTTGCATGGTGAAAATGCTGCAACGAATTTCCCATTTTTATATGGATGAATCGTGCGGTCAGTGCACACCTTGCCGAGAAGGAACAGGTTGGCTTTATCGTTTGGTGCATCGCATTGAACACGGTCATGCAACATTAGCTGACATTGAAAATTTACGCCGCGCTGCGAAAAATATTGAAGGCCGCACGATTTGCGCATTTGGCGAAGCGGCTGCGTGGCCAGTGGGTGGGTTTTTGAAACATTTTTATGATGAATTTGTTTACCATGTTGAGCATGGTAAGTGTATGGTTTGAACTTCCAGTGTGTTGGGAATGAATAAGTGTGTGGTTTGAATTTCCACCGTTCACCCTGAGGAGCGCAAAGCGCGTCTCGAAGGGTCTAGAGAATGACTGCCCTTCGAGACGGCGCTACGCGCCTCCTCAGGGCGAACGGGAACGGTGGAAAGTTTTTTATGATGACAAATAAAGGCAAAATTAATGTCCGACATCGAAATAGAAATAGACGGCAAACCGCTAAAAGCGCAGCCGAATAGCATGGTCATCCAAGTTGCGGATGAAGCGGGAATCTATATTCCGCGTTTTTGCTATCACAAACATTTGTCGATCGCTGCCAATTGCCGTATGTGTTTAGTCGAAGTCGAAAAAGCACCAAAGCCAATGCCTGCGTGTGCAACACCTGTTATGCCTGGCATGAAAGTATTTACTAAATCTCCGAAAGCATTAGCCGCACAAAAAGCCGTGATGGAATTTTTATTAATTAATCACCCGTTAGATTGCCCGATCTGCGATCAAGGCGGCGAGTGCGAATTGCAAGATTTAAGTATGGGATTTGGTTCAGGCGATTCTTATTACACTGAAGGTAAACGTTCCGTTAAAGATCAAGATATCGGTCCCTTAGTTGAAACAGAAATGACGCGTTGCATTCAATGCACACGTTGCGTGCGTTTCGGTTCAGAAGTCGCTGGGTTACGTGAATTGGGTGCGGTGAATCGCGGCGAAAATATGGAAATTACTACCTACGTTGAAAAATCACTGCGTTCAGAAATTTCCGGCAACATCATTGATCTTTGTCCAGTTGGCGCATTAACGTCAAAACCATTTCGATTTACTGCACGTGCTTGGGAGCTTGATCAATACCCAACGATTGCTGCGCACGATTGTGTTGGTTCAAATTTATATGTTCATACTCGTACTGACAAAGTGATGCGTGTCGTACCGCGTGAAAACGTTACCATCAATGAAACCTGGATTTCAGATCGCGACCGTTTTAGCTATCAAGGTTTAGATCACGCAGATCGTTTAGCGAAGCCAATGATACGCGTAGGTGATCAACTGCAAGAAACAGATTGGCAAACAGCGTTAGAATTTGCTGCTGAAAAATTGCAGCAAGTGGTAAAGCAAAATGGCGCAGACCAAATCGGTGCGCTGGCTTCACCTAACTCGACAATAGAAGAATTTTACTTATTACAGAAATTAATGCGGCAATTAGGCAGCAATAATGTCGATCACCGCTTACGCCAAGTAGATTTTTCTGACCAAGAAAATTTACCACTTTTTCCTGGTTTAAATGCAACGATTGCGGACATTGAAACGTGTGATGTGATTGTTTTGGTTGGTTCAAATATTCAAAAAGAACAACCCATGCTCGCCCATCGCGTGCGTAAAGCGACATTAAAAGGCGCGCGTGTCATTGCAGTCAACATGGTAGATTTTCAATTTCCATTTGATGTGGCCGCGAAAAAAATCATTGCACCGCATCAATTTATTTCCGCATTAAAACACATTGCTGATGGAACTGATGCAACGTTGACAAAAATGCTGAGTGAGGGCAAGAAAGTGGCAATTTTAATCGGCGCGCAAGCATTGAATCATCCGCACGCTGCGACAATTCGTGCGCTGTCAAATAAAATGGTGCAACAATTTAATGCTTTGTTAGGAATTTTAACTGAAGGTGCAAATTCCGCGGGCGCATGGTTAGCGGGTGCAATTCCACATCGCACAGTAGCTGCAAAAAAATCAGCACAAAGTGGTTTAGATGCGCAATCAATGTGGATTAATCAATTAAAAGCTTATTTATTATTAAATGTCGAACCAGATTTAGATTGTGCGAATCTTCCAATTGCTCACCGTGCTTTAGAACAAGCAGATTGTGTTATTGCATTATCGATGTTTACTCATCCGTTATTAACAGAACAGGCTGATGTTATTTTACCAATCGCAACTTTCACAGAAACATCGGGAACATTTGTCAATGTCAGCGGTGAATGGCAAACATTCCAAGGTGTTGCTACTGCATTTGGTGAATCGCGTCCGGCATGGAAAGTTTTGCGCGTGCTCGGTAATTTATTAAATTGCGAAGGTTTTGAATACACTTCAACGGGTCATATTTCGCATGAAATTAAAGCACTGCTTGCTGAGGCTGTTATGCCTGAAGCTGTAAAACACAAACAGACTCATGCTGATTCAAGTGAAAGCGATAATCTTTCTCGTATCGGTGAAATTCCCATTTATGCGACAGACAGCTTGTTGCGTCGTGCACAGGCGTTACAAGAAACGCAGGCGATTGTTGAAGGCAATTTAGTTGCTGTGCGTCTTCATCCAAAAACAGCGGCGCAATTACGGGTTGATGATAATGAAATCGTAACAGTGCAACAAAATGAATCCCAAGTTCGTTTGCCGGTGATGTTTGATGCGCGCATTCCAGAACAGGCGGCTTACCTTGCAGGTGGAATTTTAGCGACGAGTGCGTTGGGTGAATTGTTTGGTCCAATTGAGATTCATAAATTATGACAGATATCTTACTCGTTGGTTTCATTGTTATAAAAATCCTTGTGATCGTTGTCGCATTGCTGCTTTCTGTTGCTTATCTCACTTATTTAGAACGTAAAATAATTGGTTATATGCAAGTACGTATCGGACCTAACCGTGTCGGTATGTTTGGATTGGGGCAGCCAATTGCGGACGTACTTAAATTACTGTTGAAAGAAATCATTGTTCCATCTGAATCAAATCGTTTTTTATTTATCGTGGCACCCGTCATCAGTATTGGTACTGCCATCGCTGGCTGGGCAGTGATTCCATTTGATAAAGCTGCAGTGCTCGCGAATATTAACGCCGGTGTTTTATACGTTTTTGCACTTTCATCATTAGGTGTTTACGGTGTTCTAATTGCAGGCTGGGCGTCTAATTCAAAATATGCTTTGTTTGGCGCACTGCGTGCTGCTGCACAATCTATCTCATATGAAATTGCCATGGGATTCGCGTTGGTTGGTGTGATGATGGCGGCAGGTTCGTTGAATTTTCAAGCGATCATCAATGCGCAGTCAGGTGGATTTTGGCATTGGTATTGGCTGCCATTATTTCCATTGTTTATGGTTTACTGGATATCAGGCGTTGCAGAAACTAATCGCGCACCATTCGACGTAGCAGAAGGTGAATCAGAAATCGTTGCCGGTTTTCATGTTGAATATTCTGGAACGGCATTCGCATTATTTTTCTTGGCTGAATACGCCAATATGATTTTAATTTCTACGCTTGCCGCCATTATGTTTATGGGCGGCTGGCTGTCGCCTTTCCAAGGTATTCCGCATCTAGAGCAATTATTTGCTTGGGTGCCAGGAATTATTTGGTTATTAATGAAATTAAGCTTTTTTGTATTTTGTTATTTGTGGTTTAGGGCAACTTTTCCACGCTATCGTTATGATCAAATTATGCGATTAGGCTGGAAAGTGTTAATTCCAATTACGATCGTGTGGATTATGGTGATCGCTTTGGCGATCCATTTTCAACTGAGTCCGTGGTTTACGGAAATGAGCTAACTTATGCGCCGTTTATTTCAAGCTATAAAAAGTTTTTCATTGTGGGAATTACTCCTCGGGTTGAAACTGACCGGACGATTTTTATTTGCGCGTAAAATCACTATTCAATATCCAGAGGAAAAAACTCCTGCGTCACCACGGTTTCGCGGTATTCATGCGCAACGTCGTTATGCTAATGGTGAAGAGCGTTGCATCGCATGCAAATTATGCGAAGCGGTGTGTCCTGCACTTGCCATTACGATTGAAGCAGAACAGCGTGCTGATGGTTCGCGCCGCACCACCTTATATGAAATTGATTTGTTTAAATGTGTCTATTGCGGTTTTTGTGAAGAAGCGTGCCCTGTGGATGCGATTGTCTTAACAAGATTTCATGATTACCACATGGAAAATCGCGGCGAAAATATTTTAACTAAAGATAAATTGCTGGCTATTGGCGATAAATACGAAGGGCAAATCGCAGCTGATCGTGCTGAAGATGCTAGGTATCGATAATGAATATATTGAATATTATTTTTTATGTTTTTTCCGCCGCGGCTATTTTTTCTAGCTTGATGGTGGTGTCTGCTAAAAATCCCGTACGCGGCGTGTTATTTTTAGTGCTGACATTTTTTGCTTCTGCTGGCGTTTGGATGTTGTTGCACGCAGAATTTTTAGCGCTGATTTTAGTGTTAGTGTACGTGGGCGCGGTGATGACATTATTTTTATTTGTGGTCATGATGTTAAGTGTCCGCTTAGCTGCTGCGCGGGAAGGGTTTGTACGTTATTTGCCATTGGGTGTGCTGACAGTATTACTGATTTTAGGATTAACGATAGTAACAGTTGGCCCGAAACATTTTGGTTTTGCTGAAATGCCTTTACCCACAGAAAAAGCAGCCGATTATAGTAATACAGCAGATTTAGGTTCGGTGCTTTATACGGATTATGCTTATCCATTTGAAATTGCTGCGGCATTATTGTTGACGGCGATTATTGCTTCGATCAGTTTGACGCACCGTCGGCCACATGGGCGTAAATCGCAGAATATTAGTAAGCAGATTGCGGTGAAGCGGGATGATCGGGTGCGGTTGATTAAAATGAAATCGGAGCCAAAAAAATAGAGGTAAAAGTTTTATGGTCTCATTGAGCCAATATTTAATTTTCGCCGCGATCCTATTCGGTATCGGAATCGCCGGCATTATTGTGAATCGAAAAAATATCATCACACTGATGATGTCGATTGAGCTGATGTTGTTAGCAGTGAATACGAATTTCATCGCTTTTTCCCATTTTTTGGATAACAACGTTGGCCAAGTATTCGTATTTTTCATTTTGACAGTGGCGGCAGCGGAAGCAGCCGTGGGGTTGGCGATTTTGGTGGTGTTGTTTAGAAGATCAAACACCATTGAAGTTGAAAAATTAGATTTGTTAAAAGGGTAGCACGTGGAAAAATATTTTTTAACGATCGCGTTAACTATCATGCTCTTGCCATTGGCAGGTTCGTTAGTAGCTGGTTTGTTTGGAAAAATGATTGGCCGGCGAGCAACTCATTGGGTGACTATTTTATTAGTCGGTGCATCGTTTTTCTTATCAAGCTATTTATTTGCCATGATTGTTTTGCTGAATTCACCCGCGCAAGACGGCTTAGTTTATCATTGGGTGACATCTGGCTCATTTCAATTTGATGTCGCATTATTATTGGATCGCCTCAGCGCGACGATGATTTTTATTGTCACTTTTATTTCTTTTATGGTGCACATCTACACTGTTGGCTACATGTCAGATGATCCTGGATATCAACGCTTTTTTAGTTACGTTTCTCTCTTTACATTTTCAATGCTAGCGTTGGTGTTAGCAGATAACTTCTTGTTAATGTTTTTTGGTTGGGAAGGTGTGGGCTTAGTTTCTTATTTATTAATCGGCTTTTGGTTTAAGCGCGAATCTGCAGTCTTCGGCAGCTTGAAAGCATTTTTAGTGAATCGTATTGGTGATATCGGTTTTGTCTTAGCGATTGCTGCTATTTTAATGCATTTTGGCAGCGTTAATTATCAACAAGTCTTTACACACGTGACCTCTATTCTTGATCATACTATTCATATTTTCCCAGGCGCACCAATTTCTGTTATCACTACTATCTGTGTGTTGTTATTCATTGGTGCAATGGGTAAGTCAGCACAAGTGCCATTACACGTTTGGTTGCCAGAATCAATGGAAGGTCCAACACCCATCTCTGCATTGATCCATGCTGCAACCATGGTGACAGCGGGTATTTATATGGTCGCGCGTTGTTCGCCACTATTTGAATATTCCCTTCCTGCATTGAGTTTAGTTTTAGTGATTGGCGCGACCACCTGTTTTTTCATGGGATTATTAGCCGTTTTTCATCACGATATTAAACGCGTTATCGCTTACTCAACGCTGTCGCAGTTAGGTTATATGACTGTCGCATTAGGCGCATCTGCCTATGACGCTGCAATTTTTCATTTAGTGACGCATGCCTTTTTCAAAGCGTTGTTATTCTTAGCAGCAGGTTCGGTCATTATTGCATTGCATCACGAACAAGATATGCGAAAAATGGGCGGCCTGGTTTCGTATCTGCCTGTCACCTATCTCACTTTTACAATTGGTGCATTAGCATTAGCAGCAATTCCGCCTTTTTCAGGATTTTATTCAAAAGATGCCATTATCGAAGCAGTGCATCTGTCCACGATTCCAGGTGCGCATTTTGCTTATTTTTGTGTATTAGCCGGTGCATTCATCACGCCACTCTATATTTTCCGCGCATTATTTCTTACCTTTCATGGCCAAACACGCATGGATGAAAAGTTACGTCAGCATGTGCATGAATCGCCTTGGGTTGTGTTGTTCCCATTGCTCGCATTAGCGGTGCCAAGTTTAATTGCTGGCGGTATGTTAGTGGGTCCGATGCTGTATGCACATCCTCGTTTGCTGGGTAACAGTATTTTCGTATTACCGCAGCATGATGTCATCGGTGAATTATCACGACATTATGAAGGTGCGAAACTGATGGCGCTTGAAGCTGGCCGTTCCTTGCCATTTTGGTTAGCGTTAGCAGGAATCGTAACAGCTTGGATATTCAATCTTGGCTATCCCGCACTGGCAGAAAGTTTGAAAAAACGTTTCGCAATTTTTTATAGCGTGATGGTACATAAATATGGTTTTGATGATTTTAATCAAATCGTATTTGTGCGCGGCAGTCGTGCACTGGGCAGCTTTTTTTATCGCGTCACTGATTTGAAAATGATTGATGGGGTGTTTGTAAATGGTTCGGGCAGATTAATTCGTTGGTTTGCTTCAGTCGCACGCCGTATGCAAACAGGTTATGTTTATGACTACACGTTTGTCATGATAATTGGGCTGGCGTTTTTTCTGGGTTGGCTCTTGTTAGGATTTTGATTTTATGTTGCTGCAAACTTCATTACTAAGCGTATTAATTTGGCTCCCTGTGTTAGGCGCAATTGCCGCGCTCATAACAGGCGGAGATCGAAATGCAAATGCAGCACGCGCGATTGGTGTGACTGTGGGTGTTGCCAATTTATTATTGTGCATCCCGCTTTATCTAGGATTTGATAACAATAGTTTCGCGATGCAATTTCAAGAAAATCATTTATGGATTCGTGCCTATCAAATTCATTATGCGTTAGGTGTCGATGGCATTTCGTTAGCGATGATTATTTTGACCAATTTTACTGGATTACTGGTGGTATTAGCCGGTAGTCACGCTATTAAAGTGCGCGTTGCACAATACATGGCAGCCTTTTTAATTATGCAAGGCATGATGATTGGTGTATTTGCAGCAACAGATGCGATTTTGTTTTACGTATTTTGGGAAGGTATGCTGATTCCAATGTATCTCAGCATTGGTATGTGGGGCAGTGCAAACCGTTCTTACGCTTCCATCAAATTTTTCTTGTATACCTTCCTCGGTTCAATTTTGATGTTGATTGCATTTTTGTATTTGTATAATCAAACAGGGGCTTTCGAAATACAAAAATTTTATGGTCTTCACTTAAGCCCGCACATTCAAGAAATGTTATTTTTTGCTTTTTTAATGGCGTTTGCTGTCAAAGTACCAATGTTTCCAGTGCATACGTGGCTGCCCGATGCACACACTGAAGCGCCTGCCGGCGGGTCAGTAGTGTTAGCAGCCTTAATGTTGAAATTAGGCATTTACGGATTTTTACGTTTCAGTATGCCGATTGTGCCACAGGCGTGTGAACAGTTAGCTTGGTTGATGATTGGTTTATCGTTAATTGCAATTGTTTACATCGGTTTGATTGCTATCGTCCAAACCGACATGAAAAAACTGATTGCCTATTCATCGATTGCACACATGGGTTTTGCGACACTCGGCTGCTTCATGGTGTATGACATCATTCGTCATATGACCAGTTATCAAGATGCATACATGAGTTTGGAAGGCGCAGTGGTGCAAATGATTGCACACGCGTTTGGTTCCGGCGCAATGTTCTTGGGTGTTGGGATGTTGGCGGATCGTTTTTATAATCACAGCCGCCTCATAAAAGATTACACCGGCATTGCATCGCGAATGCCGGTTTTTGCAGCCTTTTTCATGCTGTTTGCGATGTCTAATGTCGGCTTGCCAGGCACAGCCGGATTTGTCGGCGAATTCATGGTGATGATGAGTGCATTCCAAGCGCACTTCTGGGTTGCGTTTGTTGCAGCACTTACGTTGATTTTAGCAGCAGCTTACACATTATGGATGTATAAAAGAATTTTCTTTGGCGAAGTCGTCAGTGATCACGTTGCTGAAATGCAAGACATCGGCTGGATTGAAACGACTAATTATGTTTTATTGGCGATCGGCGTATTTTTTCTAGGTTTATATCCTGCGCCCGTTTTAAATACTTTGCATGTCACTATCGGACATTTGTTGTTGCAAAGTTTACCGCCTGTTGTGCTGCATTGAGGAAATAGCGATGAATTTTACTTTACCGATTTTTTCAACCGCACTGCCTGAAATCTTTTTGCTGTGCATGACTTCTTTAGTATTGCTGGTCGATGCATTTTTGACAGAGCGCACACGGATTGTCACTTATATTTTGGCGCAAGCGACACTAGTGGGATCATTATTATTAACTGCAGCACAGTATCGCGAATATCCGGATCCAATTGTCACCTTTAGCGGCAATTACATCTTAGATAAAATGGCAGTGTTGACAAAATTATTTGTTATTTTCACTACGATTTTCGCGTTTATTTATGCGCGTCAATACATTAAAGAACGTCACATTCCGCGTGGTGAATATTATGTGCTAGGTTTATTTGCGGTACTCGGCATGCAAATCATGGCATCCGCTTATAGTTTATTAACGATTTATCTAGGCTTGGAATTATTGTCACTGGCATTGTATGCCATGGTTGCATTGCAAAAAGAATCGAGTGCTGCAGTTGAAGCCGCCATGAAATACTTCGTCATGGGTTCAATGGCATCGGGATTATTGCTGTATGGCATTTCGATGATTTATGGTGTGACAGGCACGATCGGTATTCAGCCAATCGCCACTTTTATCGCCACTGCAGCGCATACGCAGCAAGCTGTCATTGTATTAGGTTTAGTATTTATTTTAGCAGGTTTAATTTTCAAATTTGGCGCAGTGCCATTTCACATGTGGGTGCCAGACGTTTATCAAGGTGCACCCACTAGCGTCACTTTATTTATTGCCTGCGCACCTAAAATTGCTGCTTTTGCTGTACTCATCCGAATTTTAGTGCAAGCGTTACCAGGTGTTACGATTGAGTGGCAACACGTATTAATTGTTATCGCCATTTTGTCGATGTTTTTTGGTAATGTGCTGGCAATCGCACAAACAAATTTAAAGCGTATGTTGGCGTATTCTTCTATTGCCCATATTGGTTATATGCTGCTAGGTATCATCGCGGGTCCTAGCTCAGTTCAAGGATATTCCGCTGCGATGTTTTATATTGCGACTTACGTGATTGTCGCAGCAGGTGCGTTTGCTGTGATTGCGCTGCTCAGTACGGCTGATCTTGATTTAGATAAATTAGATGATTACCGTGGTTTAAATGCGCGTAATCCATGGTTGGCTTTCATGATGCTGCTGCTGATGTTCTCTATGGCTGGCGTGCCACCGACGGTCGGATTTTTCGCTAAATTAGGTTTGCTTGAAGCATTAGTTGAGGCGCACTATGTTTGGCTGGCGGCGTTAGCTTTGGTGTTCGCAATTATTGGTGCTTATTATTATCTACGTGTTGTCATGTTGATGTATTTCGAAGAACCGAAGGAAGCTGCGATGCGTACTCCAGTAACTATTACACGGGGGGCCATGGCAGCAATTACTATTAACAGCATAGCCGCGCTAGGGTTAGGTTTACTGCCTAGCACTTTTATTGATATGTGCCGTATTTCGATATCATGAGCGTTTTTTTTGTTTCAACGGATTCGATTCTTTCAAATTTTGAATCAATTGTTGAATGGCGAGAGCCAATTCATTAGAAATGGGCGCGATGGAGCGCTGTTGTTGTGTGCCACCGTTTTGCTTTTGATACGCAGCAATGTTAATTATAATTGCAGTTTTCATGTCTCAATCCTTGAAATAAGGTTACGACCTAAAAAGCAAAGCAAGACAGAGTATATTAAATTAAATCAGAAATAATTCATGTCAGTGAAAGTGACTGAAATCATTAAGAAATGACTCACACGGAAGTTCTGTAAAGCAGCATAGTAAACAGGCAAAAAATGAAATTATCCGATTTTGAATACAACTTACCAGATGAACTCATCGCGCGTTATCCACTCGAACAACGCAGCGCAAGTCGTTTATTATGTGTTAATAAAGTAACTGGTGCACTAATACACCGTCACTTTACTGATTTAGTCGATTTAATTTCTCCAAATGATTTACTGATTTGCAATAATTCTCGCGTCATTTCCGCACGCTTACTTGGCAATAAAGAAAGTGGCGGTCGCGTGGAAGTATTGGTTGAGCGCATTCTCGATGAGCACCGCATTTTGGCGCATGTGCGCGCAAGTAAATCACCAAAACCGAATAATCGATTATTGTTTGCTAATAACATTAGTTTCACTATGCTGCAACGTCATGATGATTTATTTGAATTGATTTGCAACGATCCCAGATCCGTTTTAGATGTGATTGAAGAGATTGGTCAAATTCCATTACCACCGTATTTTCAACGTGAACCAGAAGAAGCTGACAAACAACGCTATCAAACCATTTATGCTGAACCAAAAGGCTCTGTTGCGGCACCCACGGCGGGTTTGCATTTTGATCATGAATTGATGGAAAAACTGCAAGCGAAAGGCGTTCAAATTGCCTATGTCACATTGCATGTCGGTGCTGGAACATTTGCGCCCGTGCGTGTAGATGATATTACCGAACATCGTATGCATGCAGAATATGTTGAAGTGTCAGCCGCTCTTTGCGAGCAAATCAAACAAACAAAAGCCCGTGGCGGCCGTATCATTGCTGTTGGCACTACAGCTGCACGCAGTCTTGAAACAGCTAGTTTATCAGGTGAAATTAAACCATTTTCAGGCGATACAGATATTTTTATTTATCCGGGGTTTAAATTTCATTGCGTCGATGCTTTAATTACTAATTTCCATTTGCCTGGTTCAACATTATTAATGCTGGTTGCCGCTTTGGCCGGTTATGAAAATATAATGCATGCTTACAATGAAGCGGTGTGTGAACGTTATCGGTTTTTTAGTTATGGGGATGCAATGTTTATTCATATCTAATGTTATAAAGGGAGTTTATTATGTTTCGCAAAAGGAAGGAAATTCAAAAAGAAAAAGATATTAAAACATTAATCGAAATAGCTGATGCTTATGTAAATAAAGATCACAGTGCCTATCACATTTTAAATCGAGATGATCCAGCCGCCTTCCCATCCTCCACGCTAAAAAGTCTGACTATTTTACTGTATGTTATTACTAATAAAGCATGCTATTTGACACAAGAAGGTATGAGCAAAGATCTTTACAAGTCACTTATTGATTATTGTTCATACGGTACTATTCCAGGTTCCCAGGATTTTCAAATAAAAGCTGATTTAACACAGGCAGCGATATTATGTATTAAAGGATTTCAGGTAGATGGTTCATTTCTTGACAGATTGGAAGATACTCATGGTACTGAACAATTCAAAAATGATGGCATTTTAAAAAAGATTAGACAAGATAATAGCAAAGGTGGTCCTTGGGAAGCAGTAAATTTGAAGTATTTAGGGCAACACTATGTAAAACCTTTTCCTGAGTCTAGTGTGATTAAATTAGTAGATGCAACGTTCGAAGATACTATCGAAAGTTTGCGTACCCAAGTGTTAACTTTTGTGAATCTCGAAGATACGGATTGGGATTATCCCCGATTTAAGGATTGGGCTGGCGAAGTCTTATCGGAGACAAAAAAACGCTTAGAAAGCAGGGCTGATGTTGATGCTGAATGGTTGCATTGTTTGAATAAGTTTAAGTATGCATTGAGCGAGTCTGATAAATCATCATCTGCAATGATCTATCAGGCCGTCGGCGGCGTAGGAGAGTTTAAAGAAACCAAGCCAACAGTTGGCCAATCTCTACAACCTGAAGTGCCAGTTTCTTCTGAAATCAATAAGGAGGCAGCTGCTCCGTTTGAGCCCACCCCAGTTGATTCTGATGATAGAACCAGAACGTTTGCGCTTACCCGCCAATCCATGTAAATTAACCTACTTTTATAGAAACTAAAGGAACTCCCATGCAGCTACTTAACTTCTTCATTTCAAGTGCTTACGCAGCAGATACTGCTGGCCCGCAACCGCAAAATGGTTTTTCACTGGTGCTCATGCTGGGCGTATTTGTTGTATTTATGTACTTTGCTGTATGGCGTCCGCAAAGTAAACGTGCCAAAGAACAACGTGATTTGCTTAGCTCAATCGCGAAAGGTGATGAAGTCGTCACAGCGGGTGGCATGTTGGGCACGGTGAATAAAGTGTCTGATAGCTATATCAGTTTAGGCTTAGCAGATAATGTTGAAATTACCATGCAAAAATCATCCATCGTGAAAGTGTTGCCTAAAGGGACATTGAAATCGATTTAATTTTCAGTTTAGGGAAAAACAGCTATGGTGCTTAATCGCTATCCGATGTGGAAAAACGTGTTAGTAGTGGCGGTCATGATTATCGCGTTTTTTTACGCAGCGCCAAATTTATTTGGTGAAGATCCAGCGGTGCAAATCTCCGCCGCAAATGCAACCACGTTATTAGATCAATCGACGATTGATAAAGTGAAATCGACTTTGCAAGCCGCGCAAATTAATTATCAACAACTTCAGCAAACCAACAATAGTTTATTGCTGCGGTTTTCTTCAACGGATACGCAGCTCAAAGCAAAAGATACCTTGCAGGAAGCGCTGGGAGAAAATTATTTAGTTGCGATTAATTTAGCGCCAGCAACACCGAATTGGCTAAAATCCATTGGTGCGATGCCGATGAAATTGGGCTTGGACTTACGCGGCGGTGTGCATCTTTTACTGCAAGTTGATGTGGATTCAGTGATTAAGCAGCGTATTGATGGTGATTTGAATAATCTCGGTAAGCAATTACGTGACGAACGCATTCGTTATGCTGATATTTCACGTCTCGGTACCAATGGACTTAGTTTGCAATTTCGCTCACAAGATGCGTTGGAAAGTGCCTATGCATTTCTTAGCAGCAATGCCTCTGAATTTCTCTGGACGAAAAATACGAGCGGTGGAAATTTATCGCTGCAAGGTGTGATTACGCCGGCTGCATTACAACAAGTGCATGAAGATACGCTTGAGCAAGAGATGAATACCGTGCGCAATCAAGTAAATGAATTAGGCGTTTCAGAAG